>OODU01000143.1_pt1 | contig 83232 bp, 70 predicted proteins | sample 1671171 | NCBI WGS metagenome assembly OODU01 (sample SAMN06348129, study PRJEB24527) | human gut metagenome | biome: human gut; feature: ankylosing spondylitis patient; material: feces | host: Homo sapiens | place: China | collected 2015-10
CTCCCAAAAATCTCCTATAACAAATTGAATTTCAATAATTTCAAAGAACTTCTATGATTTTTTAGTGGACACTAATGAAAAGAAATATGTGTAAATAGCGGAGAAAAAATTATTTTTATGCCAGATTGAAAATAAAGTTCAATTTTTTCTGTTGATTTGTCGATATATTGTGTAAAATAACGCTGGAAAGAAAATTTCTAATTTAAATAAAACAGATTGCTTATGAGAAACTTAAAACAAACAACTTTTGCTGTGTTATTACTGCCATTGATGGCATGTGGAGGAGCACAGCAACAGGCTCCGGCAGAAACTCCTGTACAGGATAGCTTGAAAAATCAGGTAGTAGAAACAATCATGACACGTCGTAGTGTTCGCCAGTATAAACCTCAGGCGGTAGAGCGGGAAAAGATGCAAACGATTGTAGAATGCGGAATCAATGCTCCAAATGCAATGAATAAGCAACCTTGGGAAGTACGTGTTGTAGATAATGCTGATTATATCAATGGAGTAACAGAATTATATAAGAAAGCCAATCCGAAAGCAGCTGAAGATCCGGCATTCAAGAATATGTTCCGTAATGCTCCTACAGTGGTGTTCATCGGTCATGATACGAAATCGGAAAGTTCTCCTTTCGATTGTGGTCTGCTTGCTGAAAATATGATGATTTCAGCATGGTCTATGGGTATTGGCAGTTGCTGTTTGGGAAGTCCTGCTCGTTTTATGAAGACTCCTGAAGCTGCCGAATATTTGCAGAAATTAGGATTTAGTGAAGGATATGAATTGCTGTATTGCATAGGATTCGGTTATCCTGATGAGGCTCCAGCTGCTAAACCGCGTGAAGCTGCAAAAGTGAAATTCGTGGAATAATGAAATGATACATCGGGAAACATGTATAACTAAGAAATATGTCTGAAGTTTGGATTCTGTGAAAAGCCTATAAGTTATTCATGTTACAAATAAAAATAGCTCTGACTTCCCCTGTTTTGGAGATGGCAGAGCTATTTTTGTTTATTGTTGCAGAGATTAAATTGAGGAAACAATGTCCGTTTAAACATAATGTTTATACTGCTACCTTTCTCCCAAATCATCGTAGGAGCTTTGTAGGATAGCCTTCCCACGCAAGATTCGGTTTTCATCAGGTGAAGGTATCTCCAGCATCGGGCGGTCGGCATTAATGTCTACTAATGTTACTCCTGTGCTGTCGGCAAATGCAAAACCTCCTCCAAATGTCCAATAGGCAAACGGATAAGTATATGCTGTACTCAGTATGTTTCGGCTGAAGTTAAATTCACTGTGGTCGATGCCGAGTTGAGCAAGTAAGGTCGCAGCCAGATCGCTTTGGTTCATCACTTGGTTTATTACCATCGGTTGCTTGACTGCTCCTCCTAGCCAGAGCATTGGAATATGATGTATCCGTGCGTCGTGTCCGTTTCCTTCGGCTGGATAATAGAATCCATGGTCGGGCAGACAAACGATAAGCAGATTGTTCCAAACAGGAGTTTTGCGTATACGCTCTACGAACTCTCCGAGGCAATGGTCGGTAAAAGCAAAAGCATTTGGTTGCTTTTCCTTCAGCCGGTGATAGGGTACTTCAAAAGGTTCGTGACTGCTCAGAGTAAGAAAAGCGGTATGCCAGGGGGAGTCTCTTCGGTCTTTTATCATCTGATAGAGATGATCGAAGGTTATATCATCGTTGACTCCCCAAGCGTTCTGGTGCTGACTCATGGGGAAATCGGTATCAGCGGTCAGGTTCTGATATCCACTTTCCAGCAGATAGCTTTTCATATTGGTAAAATTAATATCACCGCCATATAGAAAGTCTGTATGATACCCTTCTTTTGCCAGTTTCCCGGCGATAGAAGGCAATGTACGACTCTTGGCTGGTATTTTCATTACCGATAGATCTGGAAAGCTCTGATAGCCGCTAAATGTGCAAATCGTTCCTCTGTCTGTCCGGAAGCTATTGGCATAGCATTGCGTAAACCAAATTCCTTCTTTTGACAAACGGTCTATATTAGGGCTGGCGCCTTTCACGCCTCCCAGCGATTCTACCATGGTGGCACCGAAACCTTCCATTAGGATAATCAGGATATCCGGACGTTTGGTATTTAGTAATTCTACTGTGTTTTCTCCTCCGGTAGGATAAAGATTATCGAACAGTTCCTTACGGTGTGTCTCATCGAAGTAGTTGAATTGTTCTGAGTAGTTTTTTGTTTTTCCGGCTGAAGCTATCAGGCTGAAAGCTGGATTTACGGCAGAATGGTTTAAAAACTCATCGTTGCAGAAATATACCTGACCGATGTTGGAGGTTGATTCACTCACTCCTCCACGTATGATGATAAAAAGTACTCCTCCCAGCAGAATTGTGGCAAGTGTACCAGTTATTTTTCTGTTGGCTGGAGGCAGATATCGGGGAGTAATCCGATAAAGTATCCAGGTTACAAATCCAGAAAGCAACAGGATGACAAGTATCCGTAGTATAATAAAACCGGTAGATACACTTGCCATAGCATTTTTCGGAGAGTCCAGATACAAAAAGACAGAGGCGTCAAGTTTGAAGTTCCAAAAAGGGTAGAGGCACATGTCGCCTACAAAGATCAGTGAAATCAGTAGGCAGACAATGGCGTAGTATCCTACAAGTAGTTGACGGAGAGGAAATTTCTTGAACCATATACTAATGAGTATGGTAAGCCATGGGATGGCAGTAAGATACCCTGTAGTAGCAGCGTCGAGACTCATTCCGTGAAACATTACCTGCAAGTAGCTGCTAAATGGAACCAGTCGTCCGGGCGCATCATTATAAAGCATGAAAAAGGGTTTTTGCAGTATGAAGAAAATAAATATAACTGCAAAGACCAATATCAGGTACGCGATTCTTTTTTTCATATATTGTTGAATTTGAACTTACAAAGATACATATTTTTATAGTGTGGAGAGATTTCTTTCATTTATATTCACTTTACATGCAGTACGAATTGTTATTTCGTCGATTTTCAGATCCCCTTAATGTATGTTTTGGGTGATTTTCCAGTTACTTGTTTAAATACTCTGTTGAAGTTGTTGGGAGTATTGAACCCTACTTTGTAAGCAACTTCCTGTACCGTATTATCTCCATCTGTCAGGAGTTCTATAGCACGTGTAATACGCAGATGGTTTACATAGCTGCTGAAGTGTATGCCTGATGTATTAAACAGCCGGCTTAAATTGCGTACTGACAAGTTATATTGTGATGCTATCTGTTCCATGTTTAAGTCTTCATGTATGTGTTCTGTTATGTAGTTCAGTATAGGATGCAGGCGTGAATCATTGGGAATAACCAGTGTTTTCAGTAGAAAGTCTGCCCCTAATGTCATTTGTGGAAGTAAATTGAAAAAGCTTAACGCAAAGTTGTATAGATCAGTTTGCTTTCCGCGTGTAATGACTTTCCCTTTTGATGCGATGAACTTCAGGTTTTCGGCTATAATACCATTGGTGCTATATATTGAGAAACGGTTTTTTCCATCATCAGGAGTGATGTTCAAATTAATATAAAAGATGATGAGTGAAACCTGCCGGCTGTTGCTCGATAACTTATGGCTGGCTTTTTCCGGAATCCATGCTATATGCTTTTCCGGAACAAAATAGTTTACTCCTCCGGTTTCTACATGCAATGTTCCGGAAAGTGTATAAATAATCTGGAATTTCTCATGCGCATGCTTCTGGAAATTGATTGCTTCCCAACCGGTTTTCTTGATAAGAATGTCGTCGTGCGTGGAACGGCTTATTAGCGATATATATTCTTGTTGTTCTGTATTCATCAGGAATAAACTTGGCTTATTTTGATAATATTGTTGCGTAATGTGCAAATTCGGAACAAAATTAAAGACTTACTTTTGCATAACAAAAAAGTAAGGTAAGTTTTTAGGACAAAAAGAATAGTGATTCTTTTATTGTACACCAGATATAGGAATGAGAATTTATTTGTCTGGTATTGATGTGCATAAAGACTAAACAAAATATATGATAAAAAAAGTATTATTAGTTAGTGTTGTTTTTTTAGGTTTATTGGGGCAAGGGTTAGCCCAGACTCGTTCATTGACACTCGATGAAATGTTTCAGTTGGCAGATCAGAATAATAACCGTATACGGTTGTACGATTTGGCAATATCTGAAGCCGAGCAAGGGGTAAAAGTAGCTTGCAATGATCGTTTACCTTCTATTCAGGCGCATGTTGAACTGAACTATATAGGCGACGGAGTGATGACCGATAGAAATTTCGCCCATGCAGTACATGCAGATATGCCTCATTTTGGTAATTCTTTTGTGCTGAAGGCAAGTCAGGTGATATATGCTGGAGGAGCTGTGGCAAAAGGAATCGAACGGAGCAAGTTACAAAAGAAGGAAGCAGAACTGGAATATGTAGAAAACCGCCAGGATATTCGTTTTCTTCTGGCTGGATATTATTTGGATCTTTTCCAGTTAAACAATCAGAAGCGTGTTTACGAAAGCAATATTTCTCAAACCCGCTTGCTGGTAAAGGATATGAAGGCGTCTTATCGTCAGGGAACGGCGCTGAAGAGTGATATAACCCGTTATGAGCTTCAGCTTCAGAGTCTGGAACTTTCGTTGACTTCTGTCAAAGATAAAATAGATGTGTTGAGCCATAAACTGGCTACAGCAGTCGGTTTAGAGCCTGACTGAAATATGATATGCTGAATGTCGTTTCGCTGAACTGGTGTGTGTTTATCGGAATACTGGCAGGTGCAGGAGTTGTATTCTACCGCCAGGTAGTCCTGCGCAAAGGCTATAAACTGCTTATTACCGTCGGCTTCATGCTGATAGTAGTTTATCAGTACTATATGTATTTCCTTATCCATCCCAACCTGAATATTGAAAGCCTTTACATCCCCAACTTTCTAAAAGGACTGGGACACGGCATACTTTATATATCGCTGACCATCTATGTAGCCAAGACTGTCCCTTTCGAACATTTCTTTCAGGGACTATGTGTATTAAGCTTTATCCGCACCAGCATTGCTACTCCTTTGGGTACAGCCATATTAAACCGCTGGCTGAAGTACATGCAGCAGGATAATATCGGTCTGATAAGCCGTAAAATGGATTTGGTAAAAGAATGGATGCCTGATGTTTCCATCCAGCAATTGTATGAAGAAGTTACCCGTCAGACGCTTCTGACCAGTCTGAAAGAACTGTTTGGTGCAGTATGTATCGTGGGAACCATATTCCTGTTGTTTTTACTTAGTCAGAAAGTTTGGCGAAAACTATTGCGATATGTCAGAAGAAATCATCCCCGATACATTCAGCTTTTGAAGCGCTCACAACCCGCGCAATAAGGCAGAAAGTTATTTTCTGCCGAAATCTGCCGGTACTTCTCCCCATAAATCAGTTTCCCATTTGCGCAGTGGAGTAGTATACTGATTCTCATTCAGCCATTTCTCTGCACGTTCGATAAGCTGGAATAATTCTTCGGTTTTCGCGGTACGTTCCAGCTTTGTTTTACATTTCTTCTGTTTCACCCAGTTCAACGCATTGCGGCTGTCTGAATAAATAGGCATGTTTATGCCCTTTTGTTTCATCAGCGCCAGACCATGGACAATAGCAAGGAATTCTCCGATATTATTTGTGCCATACATAGGTCCAAAATGAAAAATTTCCTGTCCGGTAAGTAAATACACTCCCCGGTACTCCATTGGGCCTGGATTACCGCTGCATGCAGCATCTACGGCCAGACAGTTTAAATCGAAATTTTCAGGGATTTTTTTCTCTTCCGGTTCGTGTGTTGCTGTCTGACTTTTCTTCAGATACACATAAGCAGGAGTAGCGAAAGCATGTTCTGCCTCTTCACGTGTAGCGAACGATTTATAAATAGCACCTTTGTAGTTCTTAATTTGTAGCTGGCAGTCGGTCCACGATGTATATATTCCTGGTTCCGCTCCTTTCCATACTACATAAAATTTCTGCTGCTTTGCCATAATCTGTATAATAGCGATATCAATAAACCAATTCACCACAGACCATGCAGAAGTTTCACACATATGTGTAGAAGTCTGTATAATCCGTGGTGAATAAAAGATAGTGCATGATTAATGTCTTAATTACATACGTTCAGGAACCTCAATACCGAGCAGTCCCATTGCCAGTTTGACGATCTTTCCTACATTCTGGCTCAAAGCAAGACGGAATACCTTCAATGCTTCATTTTCTTCACGCAGAATGCTGAAATCGTGATAGAACTGGTTGTATTCCTTTACCAGATCGTACGCATAGTTAGCAAGAATAGACGGATTATAGTCACTTCCAGCCTGACGTACCACGTTTGTAAAGTCAGCAAGCATCTGAATCAGTCCCTCTTCTTTTGTGCTCAGTTCCACACCTGTCGGTATAACCGCAGGAATAGTGATACCAGCTTCAGCAGCTTTACGCAAGATAGACTGGATACGAGCATATGTATATTGGATAAACGGACCTGTATTACCGTTGAAATCGATAGATTCTTTCGGGTTGAATGTCATATTCTTGCGAGCATCCACTTTCAGGATGAAATACTTCAGTGCACCCAAACCTACGATACGTGCGATATCATCAGCTTCTTCCTTAGTCAGGCCATCCAACTTACCCAGTTCACTGCTGGTTTCTTTCGCTGTTTCTATCATTGCTTCCATCAGGTCGTCTGCATCTACTACCGTACCTTCACGGCTCTTCATCTTACCTTCCGGCAGTTCCACCATACCGTAAGAGAAGTGAACCAGATCCTTACCCCATTCAAATCCCAGCTTATCGAGCAGAATAGAAAGCACCTGGAAGTGATAATTCTGTTCGTTTCCTACTACATAAATCATTTTGTTGATCGGGAAATCCTGGAAGCGAAGCTTCGCAGTACCAATATCCTGAGTCATATAGACAGAAGTACCGTCGGCACGCAGCAACAGCTTGTGGTCAAGACCTTCAGCAGTCAGATCAGCCCATACAGAACCATCCTCTTTGCGGTAGAAGAAACCTTTTTCCAGTCCTTCCAGCACTTTTTCCTTACCTTCCAGATATGTTTCAGATTCGTAGTATATCTTATCGAAGCTGACACCCATCATCTTGTATGTTTCGTCGAATCCGGCATATACCCAGTCATTCATTTTCTTCCACAAAGCGCGGATTTCAGGGTCATTTGCCTCCCATTTACGCAACATTTCACGAGCTTCCTGCATCAGTGGTGATTGAGCTTCTGCTTCTTCCTTGCTCAAACCTTTTTCCATCAACTCAGCTACTTCAGCCTTGTAGTGTTTGTCGAAAGCCACATAATAATCACCAATCAAGTGGTCACCCTTCTTGCCTGATGATTCAGGAGTTTCTCCGTTACCATATTTCAGCCATGCAAGCATTGACTTACAGATATGGATACCACGGTCGTTTACGATATTTGTCTTTACGACCTTGTTTCCGTTGGCAGCCATTACATTGGCAAGTGCGTTCCCCAGCAAGTTATTGCGGACATGTCCCAGATGCAGCGGCTTGTTTGTATTCGGTGATGAATATTCTATCATTACCAGCGGAGCATCTTCCGTAGCTTTCTGGATACCCCATTGAGCATCAGCGTGAATGCGGTTCAGCAGTTCAATCCATACATCCGATGCGATAGTCAGGTTCAGGAATCCTTTGATTACATTATAATTTGCGATAGCCGGTTCGTTCTTTTTCAGATATTCACCGATCTCCTGTGCTGTTTGCTCCGGTCCCTTCTTCGACATTTTCAGAAAAGGGAAAACCACAAGCGTAAGATGACCTTCAAACTCCTTCTTGGTTTTCTGTAATTGTACCATGTTGGCAGGCACTTCTGCACCGTACAATTCTTTTACCCCGTTGATGACGGAGGCAGTCAGTTTATCTTCTATTTTCATGTGTATATATGGTTTTGTATTTCCCGACATTTATCAGTTTGCGCAAAGATAGTGAAACTCGCCCGATTATGAATGGATTTAAAAAGAAATATGTACTATTCCGTTACCCATTCTAATTATTTCAATCTCCTATAATTCTTTCATTTTTAGCAATTCACTGAGAATTGTATCAGTGAAGGTATGCCAAATATTCAGGTGTACAGGCTTGTATTCCTTAAAAAAATGCTCAATAAAATCAACCTCAAATATAAGTCGGTAGTCATTGTCCGGACATTCTGGATGGGCTTCTTGCTTACTTCCTACTCTCGCAACCTTAATCAAATATAAATCCTTTATTCCATTTCCTTTTATATATGGCATAAAATAGAAGAGTTTATTAAGGTGAATTGTTGAAGGAAACTTTCTTCCAGTATAATAAATTTTAGCAGACCCGTCAAGAAAGATGCTTGTATTCTCTTGTGGTATAAGACTAATCAAAACATGCTTCTCGAAATCAAGATTTGAATAATCTCGAATTATAGAATTATTTATAATATTTCGAGGATATTGTGCAGCAATTGTGTTTACTGAAACCTGTTTGATTATTCGAGATCTTATTGACTTATCATTCTCATTGTATTCCATCAAATCGGAAAAAGCTTGTTTCATTTGATTCGCAATATACCAAGCTAGACGAGGTGGTACTGCATTACCAACCATTTTATATCCGTCTTTGATATTAGAATACTTAAATACAAATTTGTCAGGGAATGTTTGAATTCTCGCACATTCTCTAACACTTAACCGTCGATATAAATGTTCAAATCCACAAGCAAAAATACATTGATTAGCAGAAATATGGGTCATTTTAGGAGCTTGAGGATGTTGTGGAGCATTTCTCGCCTGTGCCTGTATGGTAAATGAAGTTTCGTTCCATGTTCTCACTCTATTTCTAGCCATATATCTACTATCGTATACACCTATGTAAGTATCATGGTTAGCACGTTGACTATTTGCTTCAAGAACTGGTTCATCTTTATAATATCGAGGTTCTTCTATTATATCACCTATTGCTTGACGAAGAGTAACAGGAGTTTCATTTACTGCATCAGGAAACTGAAATTTGTTTTTCAGGTCATTCCTTATCCCGATAAAAAATACACGAAACCGATCTTGTGGAATCTTATAATCAGCTGCGTTTAAAAGCTCATAACTTATTCTGTATCCCGCCTCTTTGAGTAGCCTTATAAAGCAGTTCAAAGAATCTTTGTGCTTTCCCTCAAGAATCCCCTGAACATTCTCTATTACAAAAAATTTCGGCCGCTTGTCTTTGACAATTCGAATATAGTCAAAAAATAGTTGCCCACGAGAATCTTCTATTCCTAAACGTTTCCCTCCTTCACTCCAAGCCTGACATGGTGGTCCTCCAATAATACCATCACAATCAGGAATATCTAAACCAGAAAGTGTGCGTATATCTGATGTATTCAATGTAGTATCAGGATGATTAAGTCTATATGTTTTATGTATAGACTTATCATATTCATTAGCCCATACAACATTGAATCCTGCCTTTTCGAAACCAAGGTCAAGTCCACCACACCCTGCAAAGAGTGACACAATATTCATTTTAATCTTGATAATTTATACCATGCCTGTCAAGCGCAGCACGAATACTCATAGCAACATGATAAGCAAGATTTACGGGTACGGCATTACCAATCATCTTATATCCCATATTAACATCAGTATAGAGAAATACATAATTGTCAGGAAAAGTTTGCACTCGAGCAACCTCACGCACGGACATTCTTCTATACAGATGTTCCTGACCTGGCACAAAGATTTGTTTATTTTTTTCGATTTTTATCATTTTGGGAGCCTGAGGATGAAGCTGACATTGTCGACCACTTGCTTGAACAGTAAAACCCGGTTCATCCCAACTTCTTACTCTATTGCGAGACATGAATATTGGAGAGTAAGCACCGATGAAATACTCATGATTTGGAACTGCACACTTATCACCATTAGTCTTGTTTTTTTCTAAGGCAGGAATAGCGTTGTCTTTTAAGTCCCAAATACATTCACGAAGTGTTGGTTTATGTTCACATGGAGTTGGATACTCAAAATCACGAATATTTAAGTCTTTACGAAACCCTATGTAAAAGACACGATCGCGATCTTCTGGAACGTCAAAGTCATTGGCGTTAAGCATTTTGAGATTAACATCATAACCAGCCTCGTTAAAAAGTCTCATAAAACCCTCAACAGCCTCAGAATGACGTTTAGCCAACATGCCCGACACATTCTCTGCTACAAAAAATAAAGGTTGAGCGGCCTTCAATATTCTGATATATTCATAAAACAGCTGCCCACGCGCGTCTTCTATTCCTTTAAGACTACCGGCCTCACTCCATGACTGGCAAGGAGGCCCACCTATAATACCTGTAACTCTTTCAGGGAACTTGCTTTCTTTCACACTTCTAATGTCACTTTCAATGAGATGCGTATCTGGAAAATTCGCCTTAAAAGTTGGACATATTTTGGAATCAAACTCGTTTGCAACAACAGTTCGGAAGCCTGCATTGTGAAAACCTTTATCAAGCCCACCAGCTCCAGAGAATAAACTAATGAGTTTCATTTAATAATAATATGTTATAAGTTTGGAGTTTATCAAATTAGCTGGATTCTGCGGATCTTCTATTTCTTCATTAGATATAGAAACTCCATTCTCTTTACAAAATTCTTCAAACTCGTCAATATTTTCGAAGTCGTTGTATTTGTCCTCAGGAATTAATGCCACCAATTTAAATTTGTAGTTTACTATTTCATCCGTTAAATACTCAAAATGTTGAAACGGTGTCTTAATTAGCCACATACCTCGTACTCGGAGATCTGAAATTCCAAGATGGTCTACTTTGTTAATTCTCCCAAGTTCATTGGTTTCTGCAGGTTCTACTTCGTCAAGCGATTCAAGACCAGCTTTTATCACATTCTCAACGTTTTCATAAATATCATGTGAATCACAGTACAAATCACCATATACAAAAAATATATTATGCAATTCTTTTTCGTCGATCTGTCCAACTACGTAAAGCATGTCTTTCTCTTCCCATTTCTCACACGTACGACAAGCGTTGCATATTTTGGGATTGCCTGAACGAAGCTTATTTTTGGGATAGCTACTATTCAATTGGAGTTGTGATGTTCCAAGCGTTTTTATTTTTTTTATTTCAATTGCATCACTATTAATAAGCATAGCATCAGGAGGGTTCGTACTATTGCCTAGATAAGAAAATGTTCGACTATATGCCTTCTTTATAGAGCGTATGTCTTGATCTAAACAACCTGCAAATGCATTCTTCACAAAATCTTCAAAAGCAGCCCCCATTTGGTTTGCTCGATTTTGAATATCCCCCTGTGGATTCTCGACGATCTCAAGAGATGATTTTTCTACAATAGCTTGTATCGCTGTTAGTATATTGCCACCCATATATCTTTACCGCTCTTGTTATATTAAATTCCAGTCTGTTTATATTGGGGTCAAAAGTAATAAAATTCTATGAGATGAACGATTTTTATATAAAAAAGGAACGTCATCTTCTCCCTAGGGAATAGGAGAGTGACGTTCCTTACATGTTATGAAGAATTAAAGGGTTTTGTTATTCAGCTATACAGATACTTACGCGGTTTTCTTCCCGTGTGCTAAATGGCTGTACGGTATCACCTTTGTAATCGACAGTGATACGCTGGCTGTCGATACCCATTTCTTTCAGTTGGGTAGCTACATTTTCAGCACGTTTCTTAGAAAGGCGCATGTTGATATCTGCATTACCAGTCTGCTTGTCTGCATATCCACTGATAGTAATATTACATTCAGTGTGTTCTTTCATGAATTCTGCCAGTTTTTCAATCTTCATTTTTTCTGCATTGCGGATAGCGGAAGAATTAAGCGCGAAGAAGACATTTTCTGTCATAGTTACCTTTTCCTGTTTTACCGGAGCAGGTTGCTGTACCGGTTTGGGCTCTTCTTTTACAACGGGTGTTGGTTGAGGAGTCGGTTCATAGTAAACAGGTTCTGTTTTGCGTGAAGTTTTTCCAAACTTGATAGTAAATCCGGCAAGCGCATTAAACTGCCAGTCTACATTGCCAGCTTTCTTTGAATTGAATTTATCCGACAAAACATTTGCGTTTACTTCGATGTTGAAGAAAAGGTTAGAGGTTAATCGTAGGTTTGTACCTAATCCGAACCTGCCAACCGGACTGATCTTATTATCTGTCCATAGGTAACGCAAATCATAGCCTTTGTTAGCCAGTGTTACAGCTTCATCGTTATTGAAAGCTCCGTTTAGTCCTACACCTGCAAATAAATATGCATTGAAGAAACGATCAGGATTATAACTACAAAACAAGTTGCTCAAATCTAGTGTAGCGTCTACATTACCCTGTAAGTAATTGTATTTATAGGCATTTTGTGGGGATACCCATCCTCCTTTAGCCTGCCAACCACTTATTCCGGCACGCAATCCCCAGAGCGGTGTAAACTGATAGCCGCCGTAGATAGCAGCTGCCGGAGAAATCAAGTCTCCGAATTTCGCTTCACCACGTGTGTGTGCTGCACCGGCTTGTACTTGCATGAACCAATGAGGAACAAACTCTGTTTTTCCTTCTTCCTTGATTTGTGGGGAAGAGTGATTACTGTTTTGAGCTGTTGCGGCAAATGTGCTAGCTGCTAGCATAATTGCTAAAATCTGTCTTTTAGTTTTCATAGGCTAATTATTTAAACAAAAGGGAGGATGACAGATGCCATCCTCCCTCCTATGTTAATAATTAAAAGATTTTAATTATTTTCTGCTGTTAATACAACAGGGATTACACACTCTACTTCTGATAAGTCAGCAAATGTAATAGTAGCAATTACATGTAATGTATAATCTTTAGTCAATCTAGCTCCTTCATTCTTCCATGTAAATTTACCTGTTGAAGCATCTACATTCAAGATAGATCCAGCAGACATATTATTTTTAATAGTCTTGTAGTCTGCATCTGTTTCATCGAATGCATACTTAACAGTAGGTGCGTCTACATGATAAGTATTTATAGCTTTAGATGTCAATGTTAATCCTGTTCCTGTAACATAATGGAATATAGCATCTTTTTCTAAGTCGTTAACTAATACTTCTGTTGTAACATCGGCAGTGTTTTCTCCGACTCCATTACCATAAACTCTAATGCTATTGCCGTTTACACCAACGAATGGATTAATGAATTTAATATTGTAATTATAGTTGCAATATTCACCATTAACTAATTCAATTTGATATGTCATGTTCTTGATTGACTCAGCAGTAGTCATAGCGCCATCCAATGCAACAGTGAAGTCTTGTGTTTGTTCATTTGTTGGTGTTACTCCTGTTACGCCTGTAGCCCATTCAAATGTCAATCCATTTGTTGTTACGGCATTTGCAACTGTTGTTGTGTAATAGTTGAAAATATCTTTACCATTTTGTTTTTCAAAATGTTCGCTTACAACAGAAGACATTTCCCATTTGTTGCTTTGATTCAACTGACCTTTAACAACGATAGTGTTTTCACCTTCTTTATATAATGGGTTCAAGTTGAATGTAGCGCAAGTTTCTTTTACATAGAATGTCTGGCTCAAAACAATGTTACCTTTTGCTTTGATATCATCAGACTTGATTGTAATAGTTACCTTATATTCAGCCCCCTTACCATCAATGTCTTTGTAAGTATTTTGAGTCTTAACCAAGTTATTAATACTAACCTTGATATTAGATGTTTCTGTACTTTCTACGTTATTCAATCTTACATCAAAGTAAATACCTTCATTGTTAAATGATACCAACTTATCTGCCTGACCCTTTTCATCGATGAGAGTTACAGTATTACCAAGTTTACTTGTTGTAGTTACTTTAATTTGGTATTCATCTTCATCGCCTCCATAATAATTCCAGAATTCTTTAGAAGTTAAGCCTGTCTTACCATAGATGACATTGTTGACTTCTGTCCATGGCATTTCACCTACTTTAGTAGTTGCGCTTGTTAATTCGTTGTATTGGAATGTCATTTCGTTACCAATATTACCTGTAATATCTGGCTGATCTTCTCCTGGATCTACTGGAGTTGCTGTTATGTTAAGTTTGATATATGATGATGCCACTAATCTCTTAACACCGGCATTAGATGTAAGGAAAGCGTCAACACGTACAACAGGAGTCTTTCCAATAGCAGGAATCAAACTTTCTGTAAGGTTCTCTTTATTAACAGAAACTACACCATTTTCCAATTTAACATACCATTGCTGATTTGTCTTTTGATCATCTTCTGCTTTATATTCTTGTGGAAGTGAGAATTCGTAACTCATTCCAGTGAAACCTAAGTCATAGATGAATTTTTCTTCATCTTTAGCATATAGTCCTGCACATTTGTTCAAATCAATACTTCCGTTATAATAGAAATCAAAATTAGCAGGGGCTGTTAATTCTACAAATTCTTTGATGAAATCACTTGATTCACCTTTTGCTATACTCTTAGTACGTGGGTAGAAACCAACAAAATTACCTTTATTTACTGTCTTCAAGCTATCAGCTAATTGTACTTTAATAGGATTGGATTCTACATGGATATAATCAGAAGTTACAGAGTTCTGACCTGCCCATACTTGCAATGCAGCGATATCTTCTTTATTTCCTGATTTTATTTCTGGACTTAAAGCACTTGCATTAACAGTTGTTTGAACACTGATTGTACCTTCTTTCTTATTCCAAGTATACTTAGCACAATTCAACAGATTCTTTTGATCAGCAGCTGCACGAGTTTCTACTTGACGATTGATGAATGCTAAAACAGCACCTTCAATGTTTGCGTCACTTGGGTTCAAGCGATATGCTGTTTCAATGATGTTTGATTTATCAAAACCATATTGATCAATGAATGCTCCTGTTGATGGATCGTATTTAGTTTCATCTAAATATGTTGCTAAATGCAAGAATTCATCAGTTGTAGTTGGATAAGGAACATCGCTACTTACAACTTCTGGTATAAATGCAACAGAACCTAGTTGTACACCAACATTAAATGTAACATCTCCAATAGTTCCATCTCCTAAATCTACACCAGATAAAGTCAATTGATTACCCTTAAATACAGCAGTCATGCTACCGCTCTTCCAACTGATATCTGTTGATTCAACTTTTTTGCCATCTTTGTAGATATCGAAGCATCCTGTTTCTGTATTAGGCACATAGTATTGTCCGTTTTGTCCAGCAGGACCAGTTGGACCTTGAGGTCCTGTTGACCCAACAGCTTTCCACTCTGTTTTATTCTCATTCTTGTACCAATAACCATCAGAACCAATAGTCCAAGTGTCACCATTTGTGCCATTTGTACCATTCTTAATGGCATACTTTTGACCGTCAGAAAATTCGATTTCAAATCCATTTTCTATAGACGTTACAGATTTAATGGTTTTACCATTTTCAATAGCAGCTTTAAGGTCTGCTACTGATTTCTCAATAGCATCTACTCTTTGGGTCAAAGAGTTGATGTCATCATCGTAATCAGAGCAAGATACCATACCCCCTGCAAGGAACAAGCTTCCTAACAAAAGAGCTCCATAGAATTTTTTCTTCATACTTTTAATTAATTAATGATAATTGATAATGTTCTTTACTTTCTTTTATCGCTTTTTATTTGATTGTGCAAATCTAGGCGTAAATACTTCGTGCCCGCTTGTCTATTTGTATATAATTGTGTATTTTTCGACAAAAGCGCAAAATATTAGACTTTTTCATTTCGGGCTCGATGCTCTTTTCGCCAGACGGAGGGAGGTATTCCTTCTTTCTGCTTGAACTGCTTGCTGAAATGTGCCTGATCTGCAAAACCTACCATTTCGGCAAGGTCGCTCAGGTTTATTTCGGGAGATGAAAGCATCTTTTGCTTTGCCTCTTCAATGCGGAGGTCGTTTAGCCATCCGTTGAAGTTGCTCTGGTATGTTTCGTTTATGTAATTTGACAAATATGTACGGTTTATTCCTATCTCACGGCTCAAATCCTGAATGGTAACACTCAGCTGGAGATAGCCTTTATGCTGCTCCCAGATTGTAATTTTTTCTTTAATGACATCACTTCCTTGTCCATGCCTCTTCTCTTCGGGCTTAGAAGGATCTGGCTTCACGGTAACATCCTCATTAACAGTCGATTCCTTAACGGGTGTATCTTGCGGAGCCACAATGCTATAATTATGATACTGTATACCGAGTGAAATAAAAAACAAGGTATAGCAGAAAGTGAATATTTGTAAATAGATCTCGTTCGGAAAGACTTCGGTCACTATTCCCATAACACCTATTATAGATGCTGCCATCCATATACGGAACGGATATTTTTTGAAGCTCCCGGAGTCTGCATTTTTCTTATTCAGCCAAATCCGCGAAATATGTATATATATAATGGTGTATAAAGCGAACTGAACCACATAACATGCTACCAGCAGGTAGTGGAACCATTCTCCTACCCATTCTTTTAATACAAAGAGATAACCGATATTAGCCGCGCATAGCACTGCTGTATAAAACGCCTGATGCTTAAGGAAATGCTTGAGCCGCTCTCTTTCGTACAGCGGATATACAAACACCCAGAAGACCAGCAAAGTTTCTACCGGAAGAATTGTCTGTATAAAGGCTTGCTTATTGCATGCCGGCATAAACTCTCCTGCAATAGCAAACAGCAACGCCGATATACCCAAAACCAGGGACGCTACTTTTACTAATGTATATCCTTTTTGATAGTTTCTCTTATTACTATTTCTGGGTATGGCAGAAAAATGCAGGAACACAGCTGTCAGAATGCAGCATATGCCTGATGTGATTTCAAGTATAATAACGTTTTCCCCCATAATGTTTTTTATGTATAGATAAAATCTGTTAACTTGCTACGGGGCAAATTTATAAAATATGTACGATTGGCAAAAGTTTTTATTTGTCTATTTGTAATATTTGTTTGTTTTTATTTGTCTATTTTACAAATAGACAAATAAAAACGGGTGTGTATTTCATTTATATGATAATATTGACAAACGCTCGGCAGAAAACATCTCGTTGGCGATATCTAGCAACTGAGCGGAAGTCAACGATTCGATACGGCGGAATACTTCTTCCTTACCTTCGCAGCGCTTATAGTGAAGAAAACATTTTGCCATATCGAGTGCATTGTTTTCAAAGTTGTCACTTGCTACTCCGATTTGTCCGATGATTTGTTTTTTGGCAGCGTGTAGTTGTGTGGCTGTAAGCGGACGGTCGCATAACTTTTTAAGTTCTTTATGTACGAGTTCGGTACAGTAATCGGCATCCTCCTGATCACAACCAAAGTAAATGCAGAATGTTCCGGTGTCAGTGTAAGCTGTGAGGTTCGATTCTACATTGTATACAAGCCCGCGCTTTTCACGCAGTGAAACGTTCAGCCGGCTGTTCATTCCGGGTCCTCCTAGGATATTGTTAAGTAGGTAGAGGCCTGTTCGTCGTTCATCGTAGGCATTGTATCCACGTCCACCAATCATTACGTGTGCCTGATGAGTGTCTTTGTGTAGAGTGAGTTGCTTGGGCAGGTAGGCATGTGGCGCCTGACGTTGGTAATTGTCTACGTTTGAAAAAGGAATGTCTGCCGTAGCTTTTTCTATGGTGCGAACTACCCGTTTGAAATCGATATCCCCCTGAACAAAGAATACCATGTTGGCAGGCTTGTAATATCTTCCAGTAAAGTAAAGTGCATCCTGACTTCCGAACTGGCGGAGCTGTTCCGGTTTACCTAGTATGTTTCGCCCCAACGGATGGTTGGGAAATATCAGTTCTTCAAAATCATCGAATATCAGTTCAGCGGGACTGTCTTCGTAACTTTGTATTTCATCGATAATGACTTCTACCTCCTTGGCTATTTCCTGCTCGGGAAAGATACTGTTGAAAACAATGTCTGTCAGCAATTCCACGGCACGGGAAAAATGTTCTTTCAGGAAGGCACTGTATATAACTGTTTCCTCCTTATTAGTATAAGCATTCAAATCGCCTCCTACATTTTCCATGCGATTCAGGATATGCCATGCACGGCGTTTGCGGGTTCCTTTAAATATAAGGTGTTCTACAAAATGAGCCATCCCTTGTTTGTTGGTAAATTCATCACGCGTTCCGGCATCGACGGCAAATCCGCAATATGTTACATTGGTAGGGCTGGGAGCGTGGATAATACGCAGTCCGTTTGGCAAAATAAAAGTATTGTATGGCATGAGTTTTCTTCTTTGCATGGATTTTCGTTGCAAAAATACAATAATACTTATTGTCGTAACTGAAAAAATACAGATATTTGCAGGTATATTGATTTTCTTCGCTACAGACTGCACTGGCTGTTCCTGGCCGTTTGCGGTATTATATAAATTAAGGTATTATGAATAAAATTGCAATATTCTGTTCGGCTTCCGATCACATCGATCCGATTTATGCCGAAAAAGCTTCCGAACTGGGTGCATGGATTGGTAAAACCGGAAAGTGGCTCATTTATGGAGGTTCGAATACAGGACTTATGGAGGCTGTTGCCCGCTCTGCAAAAGAAAATGGAGCTATGATAATGGGAGTTGTTCCTACCAAGTTGGAAGAAAGGGGAGCTGTCAGCGATTTGCTTGATGTGACGTTTCGTGCTGTCAATCTGAGTGACCGTAAGGATATCATGCTGCAAGAAGCAGATGTGGCTGTTGCGTTGCCTGGTGGAGTGGGAACGCTCGATGAAATATTTCATGTCATGGCTGCCGCCACAATAGGTTATCACGAAAAGAAAGTGATATTTTATAATGTTAATGGTTTCTGGAACGGGATTCTTGAATTTCTTGCCGGACTGGAAACACAACACTTCGCTCATCGCCCGCTGAAAAATTATTTCACTGTGGCCAACACTTTCGATGAGCTGAAACAATTACTCGAATATTAATTTACTAAACTCATCATAATATGATTTCATCTATTCACGAACTGTTGCAGCGTGAAGCACAGGCTGTATTGAATATTCCCGTAACAGATGCATACGAGAAGGCCGTTGAGCTGATTGTAGAACAAGTACACCGCAAAAAAGGAAAGCTGGTAACCAGTGGAATGGGAAAGGCCGGACAGATTGCCATGAACATTGCTACTACTTTTTGTTCTACGGGTATTCCTGCTGTTTTTCTTCACCCCAGTGAAGCTCAACATGGCGATTTGGGAATTTTGCAGGAAAATGACTTGCTGCTTCTTATATCCAATTCGGGTAAAACGCGTGAAATCGTGGAACTGACCGATTTGGCTGATCGTTTGAATCCGTCGTTGAAGAAGATTGTCATTACCGGAAATCCGGAAAGTCCGCTTGCTGAAGCTGCGGATATCTGTCTTGCTACCGGACATCCGGACGAGGTTTGTCCGTTGGGTATGACTCCTACTACTTCTACTACCATCATGACTGTTATCGGAGATATACTGGTGGTAGAAACTATGAAGCAGACTGGATTTACTATTGAAGAATATAGCAAGCGCCATCATGGAGGTTATCTGGGCGAGCGCTCCCGTGCGTTGAGTAAATAAACAGATTTTTGCTATGAGAAAGGTTATCGGTATAGGGGAAACGATTCTTGATATTCTGTTCCGCGACGGACAGCCACAGGCGGCTGTCCCGGGCGGCTCTGTTTATAACGCTGTAATTTCACTGGGAAGAATGGGGCAGAATGTTACCTTTATCAGTGAAACGGGAAACGACCGTGTGGGAGAGATGATTCTGGCAAACATGCGTGAAAACGGAGTTGATACGGCAAATGTGAATGTCTTTCCGGAGGGGAAGTCGCCGGTGTCGCTGGCTTTTCTGAACGAACGGAATGATGCCGAGTATATTTTCTATAAAGACTATCCTCGCCAGAGGCTGGAAGTAAATATGCCTGAAATATCGAGTGATGATATTATCATGATTGGTTCTTATTTTGCTATTACTCCTGTGTTGCGTGATAAAGTAAAAGAGTTGCTTGACCGTGCTCGTGATGCAGGCGCAATCATATATTATGACGTCAACTTCCGCAGTACGCATGCTAATGAGGCTATTAAGTTGATGCCTACTATTATAGAGAACTTTGAGTATGCCGATATCTTAAGGGGTTCGACAGAAGATTTTCAGAATATGTTCCGTCAGCCGGATGCTGACAAGGTGTACAGTAATCATGTAGGATTCTACTGTCCGAACTTTATCTGTACCGATGCTGATGGTGATGTCCGTTTGCGTACGAAACATGTATGTAAGGATTATCCGGTGACTCCGCTGAAAGCGGTAAGTACCATTGGAGCTGGCGATAATTTTAATGCGGGTGTGGTATACGGGTTGCTGAAATATCGTGTCCGTCGGGCTGATCTTGCCGAACTGACGGAAGCGGATTGGGATGCAATCATCCGCTGCGGAATGGATTTCAGTGCAGACGTGTGTAAGAGTGTAAGTAATTCTGTATCAAAGGAATTTGCGGAGTCTTACCGCTAATGCTGAAGTCTCTCAAAAACTTCATGTAAAGTACTTGATTTTTTGTACAAATTTTAAAAATATGTCGAGAAGTTTTTCCTGATTTCTCGGCATATTTTTCGTGTGCCTTCACGTACTTGACAAAACATGCTTTCTTTCTTCATTTTCGGCTATCAGTTTCTTTATGCCTTGTTGGAAAGCGATAAATCCTCCACCTAATACACGGCCTTTATCATAGAAAACAGCCGACTGTCCTGGAGTGATGGCTGAAGCTTCAGCCTTGAATTTTACAAGGAGGTGTCCTTCATCCAGTAAGATAACCTGACAAGGAATAGGGCGACTACGGTAGCGGATTCGTACGGACAGGTCGGGGCATTCCAGCAATTCCTGTAAATCTATTACATTTATATCTTCTACAAGCATATACTCGGCTTTCAACTGTTCGGCATCTCCCAGCATGACTGTGTTTTTGGCAGGGTTGATTTTCAGAACATACGCCGGACGTCCGAGTGCGATTTCCAGTCCTTTGCGCTGTCCGATAGTATAATAGGCGAAACCTTTGTGCTGACCTAACTTCAGTCCTTTGCTGTCGACAAACCATCCTGTTCCGATTCGTTCGTCGATATCCGGACAGTGTTCTCTCAAAAAGTCCCGGTAATCTTTATCGATGAAACAGACTTCCATGCTTTCTCCTCCTTTGGCTTTGGCTTCAAAGCCTTTTTCTGCGAGGTAAGCCCTTACCTCGGTTTTGGTCATTCCTCCTAATGGGAACACCATACGTTTCAATATCTCTTGTGGGAGTTTCCATAGAAAATATGACTGGTCTTTTGTCGGATCATCACCGGTTACTATATATCGGTGCTCCTTTCTGTCTTCCAGTCGGCAGTAATGTCCTGTGGCAATCTGTGCACAGCCGGTACGGTCGGCCCATTCGCATAAGATGCGTTCCTTAAACAGCGGGTTACACATGACGCAAGGATTGGGAGTGCGTCCCTTCATGTATTCGTCGATAAAATATTGTACGATGACATTGCGGAATTCCTCGCGGACATCGGCAACATGATGTTCTATACCCAGACGTTCGGCTAGAGCCTTTGCTTCTAATATTTCGTCGGGTTGCTCTTGTTCCGGAGTTGAAAAGTGAGAAGGTATATCCCAGGTTCTCATAGTCACACCTACAACTTCATAACCTTGTTCTTGTAGCATAATGCAGGTAGCGGAACTGTCAATTCCTCCACTCATTCCTACTAGTATTCGTTTCTCTTTTTCCATGTTGTAAAATCTGCCGTTTGTATAAGACAAAAGTAAAGATAAAAACAGAATTCTTCTACGAATGTTTGTAGAATATGTGTTTATAAATATTGTATAACAATTCAGTTAGTATTTTTTAACACTATAGCTTTTTGTAAATACTTTAAACTCTTAAAAGATTTAAGATGATTTTATTAAAAAAGTAAAATGATACTCTATCTTGGTATTTAACAAATTTTGTAAAGTTTTGATGTGTCGTTTTTTACTTATATGTTTATTTATGGTGTCAAAACGATATGTTTTACCTTCTTTATGTGTGTATAATTAATAATATATCACATCTTATTATAATGTTTGATTGTGCAATATTATTTTGTACTTTTTTCATAATTTATTTTATTTTTCCAATCTCTTGGTTATTTTTGCATTTCGATTAACAACAATTAGTTAGTAAAAAGAAGGCTTATTATATAAGAATAAGATTCTGTAGAGAGAGTGTTTTTGATTTATATTAATTAATTAAAATTCTTTTTTATGAAGAAATTTAAATTTTTGGCCTTTTGTGCATCGATGTTATTCCTTTTGGTGTTAGGAGGATGTAGCGATGACAATAATGAGGTGACTCCGGGAGAAGGTCCAGGCTCAGAAGTAACTATTGAGATTGAGAGTGAGAAAGGAGATGAGGGTAGTGCCATTTATGCGACTTCGGCTACTATTTCCTTGAATTTGAAAGGGGTAGAAACTTATACTTATCAAGTAGAAGAAGGAAGTGTTTCCGAATCTAACTTCCCTGATGGAGAGATTATGTTTGCCAATGCTGAAAAGGAAAATGGTAACGGCATATTTACAGCTCAGGATGGTAAGAATACTGCTTACTTATATGGCCTGAATGGAAATACAAAGTATACGGCAATTTTTGCCTTTAAAGTGGGAACCGAATATCAGGTAAAAGGATTTGAATTTACAACTCCGGAATATTCAAGACGTATTACTATTATCTCGGCTACTCGTGATGAAATAAAATTCCATATCGAAATGCCTGAAGGTGTGTATTATAAATGGTCTTTTACCGATGCGTTGAACTATAATTCAATGAAAGATCAGTTTATGCAGACTGATGTGGACTTTTTGAGAAATCCGTCTGTTGGCGTTTCTTGTGGTCCTCAGGACATCACTATAACCAGTGGTGTTCAGGTTGATCCGGATGATCCGATGTGGGGAGAATGGCAGGTTACTCAGGGTACAGCTTATGTTATCCTTGTTGGTGAATCTGATGAAGAAGGTAATTTGGACTATGAAGTAGACTATGGCGGTGGCATGTTGATGAGTCAGGCGCTGGCTCCGACTGTTGGCGACTATACAGAAGAATGGTCAGATGAAGGTGTTACTTTCAATGGAATGTATGCCAAACAGATGGTCTATGCTCAAAGCGCTGACCGGGTAGATAAAAAGGCAACTGTAACTGTCTTGAAGAAGAACGAAACTAAACTGAAAGTAGCTATTACTCCTCCGGATGGCGCGCTGAGCTACGGAGTATACATGACTTCGGAAGACGATTATGAATTGATGAAAAAATATGTGGGTGAACAAGGTGTTCCTGCATTGGTATTTAATGAAAGTACACGGCTTGTAGAACCGCAGGAAATAGAATATACCGGAATGAGTATCGGTAAGAAGTATCATTTGTTCATTACTTGTAACTTTGCTGATGATTACTCTAAACAGAGCTTCCAGGAAGAAGTGTATGAAATTGTTGAGTCTACTAAGCCAGATGTAGAATTGACCGTTGTTGGCAATGTAGAACCTGATCAGCCTTATAAAGTCAGCTATACAATCAAAGCTCCTAATGGTGACTGTAGAGGTATCCGTTATGTAGAAAACTCTATGGCAGAATGGAATGCGTCACTTCGCCCTGAATATGGTATGGATGAGAAATTCTATGTGACAAACTATGGTTTAGATGTTACAGATGCAGACGTAATACAGGCTATAAATAGTTCTGAAGGTTATAAGATGTATTTCAACTCATATGCGGAAGAAGAAAATATGCTGGTTGTACAGGCTTATAATGAGGACGAGGATTTGTCAGAACCTTATATGGCAAAAGCTACGGCAGTAGCGGATTTCGGAACTCCGGTTGATGCAGACGGACAGGCTATCATGGATAATTTGTGTGGAACATGGAATGCTACATTCAACCGTCAGGGTTCTAATGGAGAAACTGAAACAATTACATTCCCTGTTGAGTTCTCTAGAGAACCGGAAGAAGCTGGTGAATATGCTGACTACGATAAGCTTGTCAAGACAATCATGACAATGAAGAACATGACTGAAGAAGAAGCTAAGCTTTATATTGAAGAAGAAAAAGCAAACTATATCCAGGCGCGTGAGAAGCAAATTGATTTTTATAAAATGAAGAATCGTATAGTAGGACGCTTTAAAGGTGAATTCCCGCACAAATATGCTAGCCCATGGGATTTGTTTAACAATATCAGCTATTCTGCTGTTGATGCTGATGATTTGTTCTTCGACTATGGACCTAAGATCTTCCTCGAAGTAATTCCTGTAGAAGAAAACGGACAGACTCTGTATGCTGTGATTTTGAGCGCAAATCTGTATGCCGTGCCTCCTTTGAGTGATTGGAATACACCGTTTACTTACTATATTATGGGTTATGATGGTTCTAGTGCTTATCATACAGATTTCCCTGTAAAAGTTGATGAGGATGGAAACGGACTTACCATACAGGCTTATGAATATAATGGAATGACATTGACTCCTTTCTTTGCAGGTATGTATAATAATACTATTTATAATACTTACTACGGTTCTGGTGATATTGTTTTAACACGCAATAATGCTTCTGCCATGAAAACTTTGAAGTCATCTGTAACATCTTTGAAGACGACTACGAAGAATATGCTTACAACTCCATGGGCAGCTTATCAGACTGCAACAATCAAGAATATGCCTAAGACATTCTTGCCGTCGGCAGATGTTGCACGCAAGTTGAAACGTGAGTCTGTTACAATAGATTGTTCAAAGAGTAGTTTCATTAAGAAAATACAGAAATAAGATTGTATAGCAGATAATTGCGAATGTTCGTTTTAAGATAAATGATGATTCCGTTTGGAACGGCTCTTTTCATAAGAACAGACTGTTGCCTGACTGAGCCTTTCCGAACGGAATATTTTTAGGTATTAATTCTAAAAAATAAAAGGGGAAATTTACTATGTTACGAAAACTGTTATTAGTGTTTTGCCTGGTATGCGGTTGCCTGCAAGTGGCAGCACAAGGAAAACTTTCGAATGTGAAAGTAGAAGATGCAGATGGAAAGCTTGTTGAAATATCTTCATTAGTGAATGGTAAGCCGTTTATTATGTCATTCTGGGGAATAACCTGTAAACCTTGTCTGATGGAGCTGAATGCTATAAACGATCAGTTGGAAGAATGGCAGGAAGAAGTAGATTTTGAAGTTGTTGCTGTATCGATAGATGATAGCCGTTTTTCTACTCGTGCACGCTCTATGGCTTCGGGTTCGGGATGGGACTTTATTTGCGTATTCGATAAAAACCAGGATTTGAAGCGTGCAATGAATGTAACCTTTACTCCGCATACATTTATTGTAGACGGTCAGGGGAATATCGTATATTCACATACCGGTTACACTCCAGGCAGCGAATTGGAGTTGTTTGAGAAACTGAAAGAATTACAACAAAAATAATCCGGCACGATGAAACAGAAAATGATGATATTATGCATGGCGGCTGTTGGAGCAACAACCGTTCTTCATGCTCAGACTCGTGATAAAGGAACACTTACTGGAAGTCTGGAGTCGAACAGTATTTATTATGTAGATGATAGTGAACTGGGAGCGGCTGCAGCTAATCCTGACGATCATTTCGGTTCGAACAATTATTTGAAACTGGACTATACACGTGGTAAATTTTCTGCAGGCATTCAGTTGGAGGGTTTTTTGCCGGCATTACAAGGATATGACTACGGTACTTACGGAAATGGACGCCGTACGATTCTTGGTTCAAAATATGTTGCTTGGGAAGATGGAGATTTTGGATTTCGTGTAGGAGATATCTTTGACCAGTATGGAAGTGGGCTTGTTTTCCGCAGTTATGAAGACCGTACCTTGGGATTTAATAATTCGATAGAAGGTGTATGGGGGCACTACAGTTATAAGAACTACCTGTCACTGAAAGGTATGTATGGAAGACCACGTTTATATTTGGATTATGCTGAATCGGCAGTGCGTGGAGCAGACCTTACTTTATCTTTATCTGATATTGCCGGTTGGAAAAGTGCATCTTTGCAATTGGAAGGTAGCTATGTAAATCGTTATGAGAACTTAAAAGATAATGCAGATTATGTAGACAGATTGACAACAAACAATCTGGATATGTATGCTGTTGGTGGTAATTTTAACTGGAATGGTCTGGATGTCCGCGCTGAATATGTAACAAAAACGAAAGACTTACCGGAGATTTCATCTGCAACCGAAGTGGATGGTAATGCCATTCTTGCAGAAGTAGGATATGCTACAGGTAATTTCTCTGCCTTGGGTACTTTCCGTCGTCTGGAGCATATGAATACCATGCTTACCTTACAGGGACAGGGAGCGGGAAATACATTAAACTATTTGCCTGCGCTGACACGTCAGTACACGTATATGCTTGCCAATCTTGAGCCGTATCAGGTAAATGCAGAGGGTGAAACTGCCGGACAGTTTGATGTTTATTACTCTTTGCGCCCAGCTTCAAACCGTTCTCGTTATTGGAATTTCCATGCAAATTTCTCGACAGCTTATTCGGATAAAAATATTACAGGAGAATCTCGTTTGTTATGGCGTGACATCAATGCTGATGTAGAACACCGTTGGAATAAGCAGTGGAAAACTGCTGTATTGGTATCTGTTCAGGAGTGGAGCCCTACACATGGAATGGACGACAAAACTTATGCTTCGAATATTTTTGTTGTTGACAATACATACAAGTTCAACAGCAAAATGGCTTTGCGTGCAGAACTGCAATATCTTTACTCTACTGATTATGAAAAGGACTGGATGGCAGCTCTTCTGGAATTCAGCATGGCTCCACGCTGGAGTGTCAGTGTAAGCGATATGTATAATCACGGTACGACAAAGGTACATTACTATACAGCTTCTGTAAGTTATACACGTAAGAATACCCGTGTACAGTTAAGCTATGGAAGAAACCGTGCTGGTTATGTATGCTCGGGAGGAGTATGCCGTTACACACCGGCATATACCGGAGCCAACCTGGTAGTGACTTCTTCTTTCTGATTGTAGCCTGAAATTGAAAACCTATTATTAAAAAAACGATTAAACAAAGATATTTATGAAACCTGCATATATTTTTAAAACCTTGGCGGTTTGTTTTTTAATGGCTGTTACTGCATGTTCGGGAAATGATGGAGGAGAAGACTCCGGAACAGTAAGTGGTGATTTGACATTGTCTATATCTAAGACTGTTATTGAAGCAAATGGTACAGATGCGGTTACCGTAGCTGTGATGAAAGGAGAAACAGACATCACTTCACAGTCTAAGGTTTATATGGAAGATCCTTCGGGTAATACTTCTTCATTTAAAGAAACTTCTTTCAGCACTACTACTGAAGGTGACTATGTGTTTTATGCATATTATGAAGGTGTGAAAACAGAGAATATTACAGTAAGAGCATTTAAGAATATTCCTTCTTTGCCTGCCGACAGCAAGCCTGAGCAAAATACTGGTTTTGCGAAGCGTGTACTTGCTATTCAGCATACGGGTACATGGTGTCAATTTTGTCCTTATTTAATAAGAGGTATTGAGTATTATCAACAAAACTATCCAGATAATCGTGCTGTTTTTGTGGCAGCACATAATGACGATGATTTAACAAGTGAGGCTAGTGATAAAGTTACTAGTTTTTTGGGGGTTCCAGGTTTCCCTTCGTTTAGTGTGGATTTTACAAATTTGACTCAGGAATATCGAAAAGATGCAGCAAAGGAAGCAGAGTTCCTTGCTTCAAAAATAGATCAGGCAGCAAGCAATGGATGCAAAACTGGTATTTCAGTAGCAGCTGAAAATGCTAGAAATTCTGTAGTGGTAAATGTAAAAGTAAAATCGGCTAATGTAGAAAACTGTCGTGTTGCTGTATGGTTACTGGAAGATGGCATCGTAGCAGAACAGAATGGTGGTAGTGTTAATGAAGTTCATAACAATGTATTGCGGGCTTCCAGTTCAACAGTCGCTTACGGTGACCGTATTCAGTTGGATGCTGATGGTGCAGGACAGAATGTATATCGTTTGGATGTAAGTGGTGCTCATGATTTGTCTAACTGCCGTCTGGTTGTATTTACCGCTGTACCGAATGCTTCCGGTCGTTTCGTTGCAGATAATGTCGTAACTTGTCCGTTGGATGGTCAAACTGCATTTGAGTATGAATAAGAAATATTATTTACTCTGGATGCTTGTCGTACTGCTTCCTTTCTTGGCAGGATGTAACGACGACGAGCAGCCGGAGGTTGCAGAACCTTATCTTCGGGTGGTAGAAACAACCTCCTGTGAGAATATTTCTTCCGCTGCCGCTACATTGACTCTGAAGGTGGAGAGTAATGTAGAATGGAAGGTTGTGTCGGAAAAGTCATGGTGCGCAGTTCCTTCTGAGAATACGTGGACAGGCAATGCTGCCGTTGAAGTACAAGTTGGCGAAAACTTGACAGGAGAGAGTCGTTCTGCCGTTTTGGAGATAGTTTCTACAGATGGTGTACTGAAAGAAGAAATACATGTTTCACAGTTGGCGGAAGTCTTTAGTGAGAATCATCATTATAAATTGCCTGTTGTATTTCAGGTTCTTTATGTAAATAAGTCGGATAAAAACCAATATGTGGAAGAAGGACATTTACAGAAGTTACTAGATAAAGTCAATGAACTTTACCGCAACTGTGGAGAAGACTTAGGCTTGGAGTTTGTTATGGCTACGGAAGATCCGGAAGGCAATACCTTGGAAGAACCGGGTGTAAACCGTGTCATGTGGACTACATCTACTATTGACTGCCAGGCTTTTATGAACAGCTATAAAGAAAAACGTTATTTAGATTTAATATGGGATCCGGACCGGTATATTAATATCATGCTGTATAATTTCAGCGATGCAGGGATTTTGGGTATCTCTGAATTTCCTTATACTGTGGCTCCTGATTATTTGGAAGGATGTGAACAGTGGACGGGTGGAGTACCTACTCAAGATCAGCTGGTATCTCCGCGGTGTGTTTCTATAAATAACCGGTATATTTATGAAGATAACTGTCCGCTGACTCCTGAAACTCCGGATGGAAATGCAAATTATGTAGCTGTTACTATTGCTCATGAGCTGGGACACTATCTGGGATTGCGTCATGTATTTTCTGAAAATGAAACAGGAACAGAGTGCATAGACAGTGATTTGTGTGAAGATACTCCTACTTATAATAAGACGGCTTATAATAACCTGGTAAACTCAATTGGGGCTGCAGGTCTTCTTGAACATCTGGATGTGCTGATCATGCGTGAAGACTGTGTGCGGGGAACAGAATATAAGTCGACAAATATTATGGATTATGCTGTGTCTTATTCGAACACTTTCACTGCGAATCAGCGGGAAAGAGTACGATATATACTGGAAAAAGGAGCATTTGTTCCCGGTCCTAAGAATCGTGAAATATCGAATTCGACTCGTACTGCCGGTTCGGGTGAATTGCCGCACCATGTAATGGAATGATTGATGTGTAAAATGAATTTTGAAGAAATATAAATTTTCCCTTTCTTATTCTCTTTGGGCCACATTTCCATAAATGAGATGTAACGCCTGCTTGACCGTGAGGTTCGGTAAGAGAAATTTATAGCGGATACCATTGTTTTTAGTCTCTCTTAAAAAATGGTATCCGCTTCTTTTTTATAGAAAGAGTTCAGGCTGACGTGGTGTGCTGAATTTCTCGTGTAAAATAGCTGTAAACGGAGTGTTATAGATACGGGCTCCGTTAGGACATTCTTTTACACAGGCACAACAGCGTATACAGCGGTTTACATCTGTTTCGATATGGCTGCCGTCGTCGCTGATACGTATGGCATGGGTAGGACATACCTCTATACATTCTCCACAAACAAAGCAATCTTCATTGCAGACTGGAGCTGATGGCTTGGAAGCCTGTATCAGTTTATAAGGAGAAGTACCTTTTATAAAAAAAGATCCAATCAGCATAGACAATTTATCACCCATAGCTTTTAACCGGCATCCTGCTTGCAGAGAAGGGGTCAGTGTGCTTAATGCTTCTGAATTCTGCATTGCTTTTTCCAGTTTTTTCAAACTGTCGGCTCCGAATGTGCGGGCTATTTGTAAATCGGTCGCATCGGGGCGTCCGGCTGCAACAGGCATTTCGGCTGTGCTGTAACTGTGTTCTCCGATAAATGCTCCTGCCGAGAGAGGAGTGAATCCCAATGATGCTACTGTGTCACGCAGTTCCAACAGGGCATCTTCATAGTCGCGGTTACCATATACCACTACGACGATTGCCGGGGAGTTGTTACCTTTCAGGCGCTTGATGCGTTGTAAGGCAACCGGAGCAACACGTCCGCCATATACAGGTGCAGCAATGACTGTAAGTGAATCGTTTATTTCGATAGGTGAGTCACTTTCATCGAGTGTCAGGTCGGTTTCAATTCTTCTTCCCATACCAATTCCTTCGCCAATAGCACGTGCTATTTTAGCAGAAGTATGAGTCGGAGAGAAAAATACCAGATGATTGGTGCTAAATTCGTTCATAGGCTTTAAAGTAAAAAGTTAGTTGTAGTTCTTGCAAAGATAAAGTTTTTTATATCGTTCTTCACACGATTTATTTGTACTTTTGCATCATTATGGAAGAACAATTCGACATACGTGATTATAAACCTACAGGAAAAGAACGGGATTTCGAGAATGCCCTCCGACCACTACAGTTTGGTGACTTCAGCGGTCAGGATAAGGTAGTCGACAATCTGCGTATCTTTGTCAAGGCAGCCAGGCTTCGTGCTGAAGCGCTTGACCATGTGTTGCTTCATGGTCCTCCCGGATTGGGAAAAACAACATTGAGCAATATTATTGCCAATGAACTGGGGGTTGGATTTAAAGTAACTTCCGGTCCTGTACTTGATAAGCCGGGTGATCTTGCCGGTGTCCTGACAAGTCTTGAACCGAATGATGTATTGTTCATTGATGAAATACATCGTTTGAGCCCGGTGGTGGAGGAGTATTTATATTCGGCAATGGAAGATTACCGGATTGATATCATGATAGACAAAGGTCCGTCGGCACGTAGCATTCAGCTGGACTTGAATCCGTTTACGCTGGTGGGAGCTACTACCCGCAGTGGATTGCTTACCGCTCCGCTCCGTGCACGTTTCGGAATTAATCTCCATTTGGAATATTACGATGATGCGGTATTGTCGCGTATTATTTTGCGCTCGGCCAGTATCTTGGGTATTCCATGTGATGTAGATGCTGCAGGCGAGATTGCTTCGCGCAGTCGTGGTACTCCCCGTATTGCCAATGCCTTGTTACGTCGTGTACGTGATTTTGCTCAGGTGAAAGGCTCCGGACGGATTGATGTGGAAATAGCTCGATATGCACTGGAAGCGCTGAATATTGACCGTTACGGACTGGATGAGATAGACAATAAGATACTTTGTACCATTATTGATAAGTTCAAGGGAGGGCCGGTAGGACTGACAACGATTGCTACGGCACTTGGGGAGGATCCCGGGACGTTGGAAGAAGTGTACGAGCCATTCTTGATAAAGGAAGGTTTTCTGAAGCGGACTCCACGCGGACGAGAAGTTACGGAGCTGGCTTATAAGCATCTGGGACGGAGTATATATAATAATGTAAAAACACTTTTTGATGATTAATTATGGTGTGTGCCATAACAGCGGCACACACTTTTATTTTTTATAGACTATGGCTGGACTGAAATCGTTAGCAAAAGATACGGCTATTTATGGATTGAGCAGCATTGTAGGACGTTTTCTTAACTATCTGCTTGTGCCGCTTTATACAGCAGTAATACCTGCATCGACAGGTGGTTACGGTGTGGTGTCGAATGTGTATGCATATACGGCACTTATCTTGGTCTTTCTGACATTTGGTATGGAAACAGGATTCTTCCGTTTTGCCAATAAGTCGGGTGAACATCCGGAAAAGGTATATGCCAATACGTTGATTTTTGTAGGTGGGCTTTCGCTGATTTTTGTTATACTGTGTATGCTGTTCCTGCATCCCATTTCCTCATTGCTGGAGTATCCCGATCATCCCGATTATATTGCGATGATGGTACTTGTGGTTGCCCTGGATTCATTTCAGTGTATTCCGTTTGCTTATCTGCGATACAAAAAACGTCCGATAAAGTTCGCATCTATCAAGCTGTTCAATATTGTTGGTAATATTCTCCTGAATCTTTTCTTCCTCTTGTTGTGTCCGTGGCTGGATGTTCATGCCCATCAGCTGGTTTCATGGTTTTACCGTCCGGAATATCTGGTAGGATATATCTTTGTGTCGAATCTGATCATGTCGCTGGTACAGATGTTTTTCTTCATTCCGGAACTGAGAGGTTTTTCTTATCGTGTGGATAAAGTTCTGCTGAAACAGATGATTTCTTATTCATTCCCGATTTTGGTTTTCGGAGTGGTGGGCATATTGAACCAGACGATTGACAAAATGATTTATCCATTCTTGTTCGATGACCGTCAGGAAGGGTTGGTGCAGCTTGGAATATATAGTGCTACCAGTAAAGTGGCTATGATAATGGCTATGTTTACCCAGGCTTTCCGTTATGCTTACGAACCCTTTGTCTTTGGTAAAAACAAGGAAGGAGATAACCGTAAGATGTATTCGGCAGCAATGAAGTATTTCTTTATCTTCTCCTTACTGGCTTTTCTTGCTGTGATGTTTTATATGGATATACTTCGTTATATGGTAGCGCGTGATTATTGGGAAGGACTGAGTGTAGTAGCTATCGTAATGGGGGCAGAAATATTTAAGGGTATTTATTTTAACTTGTCTTTCTGGTATAAACTGACGGATGAAACACAATGGGGAGCATATTTTTCAATCATCGGATGTGCGGTAATTCTGGCATTGAATATATGGTTGGTTCCGACTTATGGATATGTCGCTTCTGCATGGGCATCAGTGGCCGGTTATGGAGTAATAACCTTGTTGTCTTATATTATCGGACAGAAAAAATATCCGGTCAGCTATCCTTTAAAGGATATGGCTGTTTATCTGATACTGGCTGCTGTTTTATTTGTTCTTTCTCAGGAGGTTATAATATCTAATGTCGGATTAAGATTAGTGTTCCGTACCTTATTATTGTTGATGTTTATCGCCTATATATTAAAAAAAGATTTACCTTTGAAAACAATCCCTTTTGTGAACCGTTTTGTTAAATAAAACACAGTTTTAGGTTATGGAAAGAGATAAAAAATTTATTATCAGGAAGTTTTTTAATGAATATCTGGACTTGAACCGTAGCAAGGAAGATGAACAGGTGACTGTTGATTCCATCCGGAATGGGGTGGAGTTTAAAGGTACAAACTTGTGGGTACTTATTTTTGCTACTTTTATTGCTTCACTTGGGTTGAATGTGAATTCTACGGCGGTAATTATCGGTGCAATGTTGATATCTCCGCTGATGGGACCGATTATGGGAGTAGGACTTGCTGTCGGGTTGAATGACTTTGAGCTGATGAAACGTTCATTGAAAAGTTATCTGGTGGCAACTTTGTTTAGTGTAACTACCGCAACGATTTATTTTTCATTTACTCCGCTTGATGAAGTTCAGTCGGAGCTGCTTGCGCGTACATCACCTACTATCTATGATGTGTTTATTGCTCTGGTAGGTGGTCTGGCTGGTATTGTAGCATTGGCTACAAAAGAAAAAGGAAACGTGATTCCGGGAGTTGCCATTGCTACGGCGTTGATGCCTCCGCTTTGTACTGCCGGATTTGGACTGGCAACAGGCAACCTGCTTTATTTCTTGGGAGCTTTTTACCTTTATTTTATTAATTCTGTTTTTATCAGTCTGGCTACTTATATAGGAGTGCGGGTAATGCATTTCCAGCGTAAGCAGTTTGTTGATAAGGTAAGAGAAAAGTTGGTCCGGAAATATATCATCGGTATTGCAATTGCTACCATGTGTCCGGCCGTTTATCTGACATATAACATTGTACGTGAAACGATTTATCATTCTTCTGCTAACAACTTTATTACTTCTGAACTCCAATTCCCGGATTCCCAGATTCTGAATCGTGAAATCTCATTTGACAAACGGGAGATTAAAGTGGTATTTATCGGAAAGGAAGTTTCAGAGGAACAAATACAGAATGCGCGGAATAAACTTGCTGATTATAAGCTGGATCAGACAAAATTGGTCGTTTTTCAGGGAGTTAATGGAGCCGGTGCGATGGATATAGGAAATATTAAGTCGATGGTAATGGAGGATTTTTATAAGAATAGTGAGAAGCAGCTTATGTCACAACAAGCTGTACTTGATTCACTGAATCGCTTGCTACCAGATTTTACAGGTTCGAACTTGATGAATGAGAAGATGGGGCAGGAGATTAAGGTTCTTTTCCCATGTATAAAAACAATTTCTGTTTCAAAGAGTCTTCAGCTTCGTGTAGACAGTCTTCGTATGGATACCTTAACTTATGCTTTTGTTGATTGCGACCGGACTCTTTCCAAACAAGAGAAAGAAAAAATGTTGGAATGGCTTCAGGCACGCACAGGAACGAAAAAGCTTCGTCTGGTTGTAGAATAGTAGAAGTATAACTGATATAGAAGCCCGCCCTTGACACACAAGTCAATCGGCGGGCTTTTCAAATATTTATCGTATGAATTTTTATTTTTTGCGCTTACTTCGTTTCGCCCAGCCTTCTTCTGCAAAGTCCGGCTCTTCACCACGCAAAGGACGATTGTCATTTTGGAAGAACTGTTTCCAGTCATCTTTCTTCTTAGGACCACGTGCGGCGGTATAGCCTCGTTCTTCACGGCTAGGTTTATCTTTTTTCTTTTCTGCGGATTTGGTTTCTTTTTTCTTGGTTGTTTTTTCTTCTCTTACGCTTTCCTTACCACGCTTTTTACCACTTTTATCGCTTTTTCCCGTATTTTCTCCAGCTATTTCTACAATAACCTTACGACCTTTGTTCAGGGTTACCTTATTCAGTGCTTTCATTACCATCGATGCCTGACTTTCTACAACTTCGAAGAAAGAGAAATTCTGCATGAGATCGATTCTACCAATCTGAATATGCTCTTTTTTCAAGTTGCGGTTTATCAGCTCAATGATCTGATTGGCATAGAAGCCATCGGTCTTTCCTAAATTCAGGAACAGACGGGTATAGCCTTTTTCAGCCTTGCGTGCCACTTTTTCACGGTCGCTTCCACGATCTTTCCGTTCTTTAGCTTCATTGCTCTTTTCGTTGGCTTTAGGCTGTTCTATTTCCGGAGCATTTTTGTAGTATTCCAGGAAGCGGTTAAATTCCATGGATACCACTCGCTTAATCAGGTCTTCCTTGCTTAACCATTCCAGTTTTCGGTAGATTCCTGGTAGAAAAGCTTCTATTTCGTCTTCGTTAACCTTAACTTTTTCGATGTCATCAATTACCTTGATAAGCTGTTGTTCGCAAATCTCTTTTCCGCTAGGCAGTGTGCTTATTGTAAATTTCTTGTTGATAATGCGTTCTATCTCACGCATTTTACCTTTCTCACGCAGGTTGATGATAGCGATAGATATACCTGTCTTTCCGGCACGTCCGGTACGTCCGCTTCGATGTGTATAACTTTCTGTATCATCAGGAAGGGCATAATTAATGACATGAGTCAAGTCATTTACATCCAGTCCACGTGCAGCTACATCGGTAGCAACCAACAGTTGCAAATAGCGCTGACGGAACTTCTGCATGACCAAGTCACGTTGTGCCTGACTTAGTTCACCATGTAAAGAGTCGGCATTATAGCCGTCCTGAATCAGCTTGTCGGCAATCTCTTGAGTTTCTTTACGGGTACGGCAGAAAATAATACCGTAAATCTGTGGATAATAATCGACAACTCGCTTTAATGCCAGGTATTTATCTTTTGCATGTACGATGTAGGCGATATGATGTACGTTTTTGCTTCCTTCATTCTTTGTCCCGATTGTGATTTCTTTGGCATTATGCAAATAAGTTTTAGCAATACGGGCAATCTCCGGACTCATGGTAGCTGAAAACATCAAGGTGTTACGATCTTCTGGAACTTGCTCCAGAATAGCGTTGATGCTGTCGGTAAATCCCATGTTCAGCATTTCATCGGCTTCATCCATTACCACATCGCGGATAGTTTCCAGACGTGCAACTTTACGCTCCATTAAGTCTATCAAACGTCCTGGAGTAGCTACGATAATGTGTACACCTTGTTTCAGACTGCGTATCTGGCTTTCAATAGAAGAGCCTCCATATACGGGGAGAATTTTTAAGTCGGTGATGTATTTAGAATAATCAGTCAGATCGCCTGCTATCTGTAAGCAAAGCTCTCGTGTAGGACAAAGCACTAGTGCTTGGGGAATTCGTTTCGTTACATCGATTTTTTGTATCAGCGGCAGACCAAATGCGGCTGTTTTTCCGGTTCCGGTTTGTGCCAGAGCCACTACGTCGTTGCGGTTTCCTAACAGATACGGTATAACTTCTTCTTGTACAGGCATGGGATTTTCATAACCCATTTCCTCGATTGCCTGGCGTATTTCTGCGGAAACGCCGAGTTCTTCAAATGTCTTCATTTATTTCAAATATCTAATTCGGCTGCAAAGATACGGACAATTAATGGATTATCGGCTATAAGAATTGTTTATTCTTTACTATTTGACAGCCTTTTACCGGAAGAGCTTTACTCTTCCGGTCTGTATTCTAATATATCTCCCGGCTGGCAATTGAGTTCTTTGCAGATTGCCTCCAAAGTAGAAAATCGGACAGCTTTGGCTTTTCCTGTTTTCAGAATGGAAAGATTGGCGGGAGTAAGGTCGATTTTTTCGGCAAGTTCTCCCAGCGAAATCTTTCGTTTCGCCATCATTACATCAAGGTTTACTATAATCGGCATACTGTTTATTGGTTGTTTAGTCTTTTCCACCATTTGGTATAACGGTGGGTTAATTTATAATAGGCAAAAGCTCCGGCATAAAGCCATATTAAGCTTGCAAATATACGCAGAAACCTGTTCTCCAAAAGTGGATAGAAGGTGAGGAAGCAAATCAATTCTAATACGATGAGTGTGGCTAGAAAACTTATAATAATGTAAATGGCCGCCATCGGGCGTGAATAATTGCTTTTCGGTTTCATAGGCGATATATGGTTATATGGTTAGATCGTTTTCTTCTTTAATCTTGACGGCTGTGGCAAAAATCTCTGTAAGTAATACGATCAGGATGACTGAGTCCCATTGCAAGGGTATCGGAGTGACACCCGTTACTTGATAACCTGGCAGGGATACTTGTGCGAGAACTGCCTGTTCGATGCTCCAGTTTAATAAAAACGAGAGTGAAGTGACTGCTAACTGACCGTAAGCTATCCAGCGAAGCCACCGGATGTTACGGCGGGAAAAAATATCTTGTCATGTGATACATATCAGTACACGTATCAGACTGTAGACACCATAAACAGATAATACGATGACTCCCAAAGCTGAAAATATTATAGTGATTAGCATTGTCGGAGTTTCTTTGATCAGACAGGTAATTTCTGAAACCTGATAGGGCGCTTTTACAGTTTTACCGGGTAATTGTAAATTCAGACTATCACTTGGAGTAGAGATAGGGGTAACTCTTATTTCTGCCCTAAACCCGTGTGAATCTGCTTGTGTGTCGTAAGTAGAGCTCTTTTGTCCATCTTCAAATCCTTGTTTGAAATCATTAAAATTACTGCCTATGGCAAAATAGAGATTCAGAGCTAAGGCAAAAATGGCCAATATACCTAATATGCTGAGATGTTTCATAAATTCGGGGTATTATTCGATTGTACTTGTAGGTTGTTCTTCTCTCCATGTTGCAGGTTGTGGAAGCAGTTTCTGGATATACTTGATGCATACGAAAGTAAGTATCGCTCCTGCAACAGCCATGAGTGCGGCTCCTTCGGGGCCGTAGGTAGAAACCATTGTGGCATTCGGATCATCGGAAAGCCAAAAGCTGAAAACGGCAGTACTATTGTTGACGAAGTGCATCAATATGCCGGGAAGCAGACTACCTGTATGATAATAAATCCAGCCTAAGGCCAGACCTACCACGAAAGCGAAAGGAGCTTGTACCCAGTTGCCATGTACGATACCGAATATCAGTGACGATACAACGATGGCCCAAAGCGGTTTCTTCCATTTGCGCAGCAGGTGTCCCTGGATGGCTCCGCGGAATAATAGCTCTTCTACAACAGGAGCCATGATGGTGATTGCCACGATTCCCAGCGGATGTTGCATCATCATAGCGAAAATTTCCTGCATGTTATTGGGTAAGTCGGCCAGCTCGTTCAGGTAATTGCTCCACAATCCCATACCTACAATTAATAGGATAGCAGCAATCAGAACTTTACCGGAATTATAATACGCCCAAGTCTTTCGGTCGAGTGGTACATATTTTCCCACTATCAGATGGATACCTACAGCGGCTGTAGATAGAACCTGTGCCAGTAAGATAAGGGTGATGTAAGTAGAGTCGGTAGATTGAGGTAATTCTGTGGTATGATGGAAGATCATATATCCGCACAGAAAAACTCCCATGAATGCCAGTTGGTAGGCAAAATAATATAGCAATAATTTAATGGTGCGTCCCATAATAATTGAATTTTAGTTATTTGTTATTTTTCACTTATTCCGCAGGCAGATGAACGGCTATAATAAGTCAATAAAGCATTCGAACTGTCTACATAATAAACACTTTGTTGGCGGTTACGCTCAAAGTTACAAAAAAGTTTGTTCCATTCGGCATAATCCATGATACATATCGAGTCGTTCGACGTAATAGTGAGCAGATAGGCCGGTGTCCACATCTGTTGTTGCAAATTCCATCGATATGCTTTCTTCTCGGTCAGTCGTCCTTGTTCGTCGTACTGGTACTCGTATTTCCATTTTGGAGTAAGTGTTTTGCCGTCCTCATTCAGGGTAGAAACAATCAAACCGTTGTCTGTTTCTCCATAAATGAAAGTTCCTTTTGCGTTTGCCTTTGTGACTGTCAGTGTCATCAGAGTGAAGAGGCTTGCCATAGCTGCTTTTCTTAATAATGTCTTTTTCATAATTGCATCGTGTTTGTGGTTCTTAATTATTTTTCTGTGTTAGCTTTCGATAAATATTTATCGTTTTTCGATATGCAAATGTAGATATTATTTTTAAAGAACAAAAGAAAATCAGAAAATATTTATCGAAAAACAATAAATATTTTCTGATTTATGATGAGGATGTTTTGGATAAGCCTTTTTTGAAGGTATAAAGAAGTTTTCAAAAGTACGGTAAGTGTATATCAGCAGATAATTGTTATATTTACAAAAGTATTAATTTCGTTAATCAATAGAGATATTATGAAGAAACTTATTCTGTGTGTTATGATCTGTCTGTTTGGCGTGGGATTTTCTTTAGCCCAAACATTGACTTCACCCGACGGAAATCTGGTTATGGATTTTCATTTGTCGGCTGACAAAACTCCGGTTTATTCATTGAAGTATAAAGGAATGGATGTAATAAAAGAAAGCAAGATGGGCTTTCAGATACGTCCATCGTTCGATTTCAGCAAAAATTTCCGTATTGTAGAAACAAAAGAGGATGCTTCCGATACGACTTGGAATCCTGTATGGGGGCAGAATAGTGTTATTCGTGATAATCATAAGGAATTGTTTGTTGCCTTGGAGCAAGAAGGTACAGGATGGTTGCTGAATATCCGTTTCCGTTTGTTCGATGATGGATTAGGGTTCCGTTATGAGTTCCCGGTACAGAAGGAATTGCGCCATTTTACTATTAATGAAGAAGTAACAGAATTCCAGTTGGCCGGTGATCATAAGGCATTCTGGATTCCGGCTGACTATGATACTAATGAGTTTCAGATAACGACTTCTAAACTGTCGGAGGTTCCGCAGTTGATAGACAAGGCACGTGATGAGGCTTTGGCCTGTAAATCGCCTTCACCTAATCTTGCTGTACAGACACCCTTGATGCTGAAGTCGGATGACGGACTTTATATCAACATTCATGAGGCTGCCTTAGTTAATTATCCAGCTATGCACCTGAATTTGGATGCACAGACTTTCCTGATGAGTTCACACCTTACTCCCGATAAAAACGGAACAAAGGGATACATTCAGACAGGTAGTACCAGTCCGTGGCGTACGATTATTGTAAGCGATGATGCTCGAAATATTCTGGCTTCGAATTTGATTGTAAACCTGAATGAGCCTTGCAAGTTGGAAGATACTTCCTGGATTAAGCCAACCAAGTATGTTGGTGTTTGGTGGGAGTATTTTACAGGTGGAGGTTCTACATGGGCTTATACTGATACGCAAGATATCGTAATCGGCAAAACTGACTATACTAAGTTGAAACCGAACGGACATCATGGTGCCAATACGGCTCATGTGAAAGAGTATATCGATTTTGCTGCGAAAAATGGTTTTGATGCAGTATTGGTAGAAGGATGGAACGAAGGCTGGGAAGACAATTACGCTTATGCCAAGGAATTTATATATAGTTTCACTAAAGCTTATCCGGATTTTGATGTGAAAGAGCTTCAGCGTTATGCTGCATCAAAAGGAGTAAAAATTATTATGCATCATGAAACAACCTCATCGGTTGCCGATTACGAACGTCAGATGCATGATGCATTCCGCTTTATGAAAGAAAATGGTTATGATGCTGTAAAGACCGGTTACGTAGGTCCTATCATTCCGCGTAGCGAACATCATGACGGACAATGGATGGTGAACCATTATAATCGAGTAGCAGAAACAGCGGCACAATATCATATTATGGTTAATTCACACGAGGCTGTACGTCCTACTGGTATGTATCGTACATATCCTAACTGGATAGCTCAAGAATCAGCACGTGGAACGGAATTTGAGTCCTTCAATGGAATCCGTCCGGATCATCAGACTATCTTGCCATTTACCCGTTTGATGGGTGGTCCGATGGATTATACTCCGGGAATCTTTGAAGGTGATCTTTCTGTTTATGGCTCAAACAAAGCAAAATTAGGTACTACATTGGTTAAACAGCTTGCACTTTACGTAACGATGTACAGTCCGCTTCAGATGGCAGCCGATTTATATCAGAATTATGAAAAATATCCAGATGCTTTTCAGTTTATTAAAGATGTAGCTGTGGACTGGGATAATACATATATTCTGGAAGCTGAACCGGGTGATTATATCACTATTGCCCGTAAGGCAAAAGGTAAGAACGAATGGTATATTGGTGGAATTACTGATGAAAACAGTCGTGAAGCCGTTATTGATTTGAGTTTCCTTCCGGCTGGAAAGAAATATCAGGCAACTATTTATGCCGATGGAAAAACAGCTGACTGGCGTACAAATCCAAAGGAATATGTGATTTCTACAAAGAAAGTAACTAATAAGACAAAATTGAAACAACGTCTTGCTCCGAGTGGAGGTGTAGCTGTCAGCATTAAGGAATTGTAATTTGTTATCATAGTTTTTTGTAATCCCCGATTTCTTTAAATAAAAAGATGTCGGGGATATTTTTTGTCTTAATACCTGAATAATTCCTTAACTGTGCAGTAGCAAGCGGGATACTGTTTCACGGTCAGTATTCAGTTGGGCAATCAGTTTTTCCAGACTATCAAATTTTTGTTCTTGACGGATAAATTCGATAAACTCTATCCGCATATGATGATTATAAATATCACCTGAAAAATTGAGTATATGAACTTCAATACTTAGGTTGGATCCATTGTCAACTGTTGGACGATGGCCGATATTCAGCATGCCGGCATAACGTACTTCGTCAATATACGCATATACAGCATATACACCTTCTTTGGGAATTAGTTTGTCGGGGCAGGAGGGGAGAAGATTGGCTGTAGGAAAGCCTAACTTGCGTCCTACTTTATATCCGTCCACGACAGTTCCATCCAGGTAATAGTGATAGCCTAAATAATGATTTGCATGTTGTATATCACCGTCTTTTAAAACCTTGCGTATGACAGACGAACTGATAGACACTCCATCCTCTATCAATGCTTGTGCGCGAATTACTTCTATACCCAATTCCTTTCCATATTGGCAATAATCATCGAAACCTTCGCAGCGGTTGTGCCCGAAGCGATGGTCATAACCAATAACCAAAACACGGACATTAAAACGTTCTCGGAGTAATTGCATGAACTCACGTGCAGAAAGCAGTGACAGTTCTTTGGTAAATGGTAGCATGATGCAGTAATCCGCTTCCGTTTGCTGGATGAGAGCTGTCTTTTGAGGCAGACAAGTAAGCCATTGAGGACGGTAACTACTTTGCATAACCTGACGTGGATGTATCGGAAAGGTTATGAGAGCACTGTGGAAGTTTCTTTGCCGGGCTTCTTTGCAAACCTGTTTGATGAGGAAACGATGGCCGCGGTGTAGTCCGTCGAAACAACCTATAGTTGCTACGCAAGGTAAAAGTGTCTGCTTAATCTCGTCTGTTATGATTTTCATGTAGGATTTTATTTAAATAAATCGCCAAGATCAGTTCCTGGTGTGTAGTGGGCTACCTGTATACCTGTTGAGGCAGCTGCCTGACAATTGATTTCCGCATCATCAATAAACAGAGTTTCTTCCGGCTGAAGCTCTGCTTCTTGTAAGGCAACTTGGAATATCGCGGGGTCAGGTTTCGACAGATGCATACGATATGAGAGGAAAATACGTTCAAAATATGTTTTATAGTCCTTTCCGTTATGGCAGAAAGCTTGTCTGGAACCATATTTCCAATGAAGTTCATTTGTATTGCTCAATAAGAATAGCCGGTAGCTTTTGCTTAATTCAGCAAGCAGATGGAGCTTCTCTTCAGGAATTGTAAGCAGTTCCATATTCCACATCCGATCAATTTCCTCATCGGTAAGCGGTTGGCTGATGTACTTACGTATGGCTGCACGAAATTCAGGGGTACTTATATTTCCACATTCGTAATCGCGGAAAAAGCCCAGCTCATTAGTCCCTGTCAGCAGATTGCGTACATTGACTGCTCCCGCCTGTTCGAAGGCGCTGATACACCCTTCTAGATTCAGGTCTATCAATACGCCTCCCCAGTCGAAGATGATATTTTTTATTTGCTTATTCATTTTATAACCAATGTTTGTGACATCGATTTATTTGTTCCCCAGGCGTTTGATTCCTCTCCATATTTCCCCTATCCATAAAACAAATGATGTACCTCCGATGATATACAGCCATTCGTTTAAAGGAAGAGGCTCAGTACGGAATACTTTGCCGCCAAAGCTGACGATGAGTATCTGGCCTACAAGAATAATGATAGCGACACTTAGCATTCCTAAAGCATGGCTGGCATCCTTGAAGATTGAATGGTTAGTGCCGAATACACTTGCATTGAACAGGTTCCAGAACTGCAACATCACAAATATGGTGAAAAAGACTGTCAGATGATGTGTGTCCATTCCACCTGGGAGATTTTTGAAGTAGACCAGTAATCCCATCAGAATAGCAAGGAAGCCTAAGCCTACACCAAAGATATTATTACGCATAGCAGGGGTGATGATGAAATCTGTGCGACGGCGAGGCTTTTCGTTCATTACATCCATACTTGGTGAGATGGAAGCAAGAGCCATAGCTGCGAATGTATCCATAATCAGGTTTACCCAAAGCATTTGCGTTACGGTAAGTGGCAAGGCTGTTCCGAAGAATGCACCCAGCAATACACTTAACAATGCAACAACATTGATTGTAAGCTGGAATACGATAAAGCGCTGGATATTTTTATACAGTGAACGTCCCCACATTACAGCAGTTGCAATGCTGTGGAATGAATCATCCAGCAATGTGATGTCACTGGCTTCTTTTGCTACAGATGTTCCTGTACCCATTGACAATCCTACTTGTGCGTGATTTAATGCAGGAGCATCGTTGGTTCCATCTCCTGTTACTGCTACGACAGCTCCTTTTTGTTGTAACAACTGTACTAAACGCTGCTTATCCATAGGACGTGCGCGACTCATTACTTTCAGATCGAGTACGCGTTCAAGGGCTTCTTCATCGCTTAATGCAGCAAATTCAACTCCGGTAATACGGTTACGCTCTGTATCTTCAGGTTGCCAAAGACCAATTTGGCGTGCAATTTCTGTAGCTGTTCCCGGAGTATCTCCTGTTACAATCTTTACTCCAATACCAGCTGACTGGCATTTTTTTACAGCATCGGGTACGTCTGGGCGAATCGGGTCGCTGATTGCAAAGATTCCCAAGAAAGTCATACCGCCTTCGCCGACTAGTTCTGCACAGTCGTCAGAAGCGTTTTCAGGAATAACTTTATAAGCTATACCAAGTGTACGCATAGCTTTATTCTGGTAAGCCAGCAACTGTTCGTTATACTTATCAATCTGAGCTTTATCCAGGTTACATTTGCCCATTACAATCTCTGGGGCACCTTTGATGTAGAGTATCCGTTTTTTCTGAATCGGCGAATCTACTAATGTAGCCATGTATTTGCGTTCCGTAGAAAAGGTCAATTGGTTAATGACTTTAGCCTCTTCACGCAGTTTCATGTAGTTCTGTCCTTTACCATTTAACCAGAGTAAGAGAGCTATTTCGGTAGGGTTTCCTACGCCCGAAGGTTTTTCTCCTTCCACCTTTTCTTCAAGGAATGCAGTAGAGTTGGCAGCTATTCCTTCCGCTATCAGTTCAGGCTGGCTTTCATCGACCTGTGCCTCGTATACTTGCATCAGATTTTGTGTAAGAGTTCCTGTCTTATCTGTGCAGATAACAGTGATAGCACCCATTGTTTCACAAGCATGCATTTTTCGTACTAAGTTGTTCGTTTTCAGCATACGTCGCATGTTGAGGGCAAGGCTGAGCGTCACACTCATCGGCAATCCTTCTGGGACAGCTACAACAATCAAAGTGACAGCCATCATGAAATATTTCAGGACAATACGTGCTATTTCTAGCCATTGATGCCAGTCAGTAACTTCTGTTACCGTGAGATACTGGTATAAATCTTTGCTGGTGAATATGATAAAGGTCAGTGCTGCGATTGTAAACCCTGCTTTACCTATAAGGTTTGCTAATTTGGTAAGCTGAATATTCAGTGGTGTTTGTTCCTGACTTTGTTCTGTAGACTGACGGGCTACTTTACCGATTTCTGTAGCATCTCCAACACGTTCTACGCGCATGATACCATGTCCGTCTGTAATGGTCGTACCACGCATTACAGAATTCGAGGGGTATGTTGCTTCTTCGTCAAAGTGGGCTTCATCGGTGGTTTTATTTACCATTAACTCTCCGGTCAGTGTCGATTCGTTGACTTGCAAAGAAACAGCTTCTACCAACATTCCATCGGCAGGAACTTCTTCTCCGGTATTTAGGATGACGATATCTCCTACAACAATATCTTTACGCGGTATTTCCTTTATCTTTCCATTACGAATTACTGTTACAGGAGTTTCTTCGCCCACGGCATTCAGCAAATCAAATTTTTTATTGGCATCGTATTCAAAATAGAATCCAATTCCAGTTGCCAGAAAAATAGCAAAAAATATACCAATTGTTTCAGCATATTCATTCTCAATAATTGAAATGATAAGTGAAAAAACTGCTGCAACTAATAATACTCGGATAACAGGATCCTGAAATTTCTCCAAATAAAGTTTCCATATGGAGGGACGTTTGGGAGGAGTTAATAGGTTTACTCCATTTTTTTCACGGCTCGCAATGACTTCCTGGTCGGTAAGTCCGGTCAAATGAGATTCATTTGTGTTTTGTGACATAATGCCTAGTTATTAATTGATTAAGTAGCACAAAAATACAATATATATTGATATGCCTATATATATTTGTTTTTTTTATAAAAAAATCCTCTTAAATGTTGCAAGTTTCAAGCTAATCTATTACTTTTGCACTCGGATTTAAGGGATTACCTTAATATCGGACTTGTAGCTCAGTTGGTTAGAGCAACAGACTCATAATCTGGAGGTCCCAGGTTCAAGCCCTGGCTGGTCCACAAAGAATATCAGGCAGTTACGAATTTCGTAACTGCTTTTTTTATGTCCTTGCGTAAGCAGAGAGGCAACATGGATCAACGTAAAAAAGAACCGCCTGTATGCGCAAACTCTGCGGATACAGGCGGATTTTACACAAACTTGCAAATATATTTAGCAAATCTGTTAAAAAAGCAGGCATTTTTCTTCATTCCTTTACTCCTTTATCCTTAAGTAAAGGATATGAAGAATTGTAATTTTTTATTTTATAGCTATTGGAGTTTCCAGGTCAATAATATTTAATGCACTTCCTCCTCCGTTTGCCAGACCATCCATACCATTAGGTGATGCATCTTTTACATAACATGTTCCTCCTGATTCAAACTGATCAGTTCCATTGAGCTTATAGTAAGCTGCCAGACCGTCTGAATTTGGATCAACGTTCAGCATGTTTTGTTTAATTTGGTTTTCTGTGCGTGCAACATTCCAAAGTCTTACTTCACTCATGTAACCATAGAATGGACGTTCTCCCCACATAAACCCGGCAACCTTACCGATGAAGAATCCTCCTGATCCTTCTGAAGCTAAGTCGAAACTTGGGGTATCCCATGTAGATTCAGCAGCTTTACTACCATTGATGTAAAGAACTGTTTTACCAGAAGGCTGATCATAAGTGAATGCTACGTGGTACCATTTACCTGTTTCAAATGCTTGAGTAGAATGATACTGTTTGGTTCCTGCAATCTGAATCCAATCATTATGACCATCTGGTAAAGCTGTGTCACCAATACGAAGAATCAAAATTCCTTCATTACCCATAATGGTATTATTGCTCAGCAGTTGATTAATATAGATAAGTGCTTCATAAGTTACAGACTTATATATTGTTCCACTAGCCAAAGGAATCTTAATGTGATTACTTTGGAACTGAGCAGCTTTCTTAATCTGTACTGGCTTGGTTATGACAAAGTAAAGAATGTCAGTTCCCGCAATAGCAGGGATGGATGAAGATTGAATACATACAGGGAGCAGATAAGATTTACCTTCTTCTATATTTCCTAGATTTGAAAATTCTATAGGTACTTTTTCTGAGTAAATTGTTCCACTAGGTATGCTTGTTGTATTACTTCCTAATTTCACATTAGACGCATTAAGCATTTCATAGTTAGTCCCGTATTTCTTATTATATTCGTTTACTACATTCTGTCCTGCAATACTATAACATACTTCAACAGGAGAGGAGCATGCAGAAGAAACTCTGGATTGTAATTCATAAATGATAGGTTTATCATCTAGAACTTCAATGGTATGTTCTTTGCTTTCGAAGTAAACTTTTGCTTCCAGCAGGTCGCTTTCACTGTCATTGCAACTGTTCAGCAATACAGCTATGGTGCAAAACGCCAAATATTTTAATAGTTGTTTCATATCTTTAGAATTTCATGATTCGTATTATTTTTTCCCTTGATTGGCTTTCCATTCGTTGAATACCTGTTGATTGATTTGAATTGCCTGACGCATCCATTTATAATCGGGGGTATTGTCATAGTCATTGTCAAAACGATAGGCACCAACTCCTCCTTTATACCCTTCGGCTGGCATCCAAGCTGCTTGTTGAAGTAATTTTCCACCTGAAGTAGCGAAAGATTCAAAGTTTTCTGTGATAATTAGTTTTTCCGGGATGTTACCGGGACTTGTATAATCTGGTGTTCCATGACCATACGATTGAGTAATCCAGTAATCTACATATTCTTCCATTTCTTCAGAAAAATAGTTGATATAACCATCGATACATAATAACTTGTGTCCTTTGCCTTCTGGGTCACTTTTCGGACCAATATATTTGCCCATTTCTTTAACCAGTACCTGGATTGTTGTGTTATTCAGCGTTCCGTCTGAATCACTAAAACCAGCTCCCGGTTCCCAGTCGATATCAAAGCCGTCCCATTCACTGACAAAAAGTGAATCACAAAGTGCTTTAGCGTATTTGGCCAAGGCTTGATTCAATTCTTCCGTATTGTCGAAATTGTGCGATTTGAATCCCCAGAAATCCCAGCGTGCGTATTTTTTTGCTGCTGCAAGTTCTGAGTCAGACCATCCTTCTTCGGCTGCCTGTTTTTCAATCTCATCGTAGATATATTCAGGAGTTCTGCCTTTTCCCAGGTGAGAAAGTAAGCTAACTTCCAGCAGTTTGATTCCTTTTACTTTCTGTGCAAATTCTTTGTCTGCCTTCTGTGCTTCAGTGATTTCATATCTTCCCGGAGCACCACTCCACATGGAGATAATATCCATACTGTCGGGTACTGAAGATAAGTAACCTTTTCTCATTACACCTGAAGGAGCCCAATTTGAGAACCAGCCGAAAGCAACCGGACGTCCGTAGTTCTTAGCTGTTTCCTTATAGGCACGTAAGTTAGCGTAATATTCACTGTCTCCTAAAGTGTTATATCCGCCGATGTGTTCTACTTCTATGTTTTCTACATCGGTACAAGAGGTTATCATTGCTCCCAATAAAGGTATGATGTATAATAATTTTTTTAGTGTTTTCATGTCTTTACTGTATTAATTATTCGGTTATTATTTGCAGTCCCACCACAAGTGTGTACTAGGTAAGTCCTGTCCGTTGCTTAGCATTTTAACGGCTTCGTTATAAATCTTCTGTCCGTCAGCTGTTTGGTAGAAACTGATAGGATAAATCATTCGGCGAATACCTCCTTCTGTTGTAACTCCTTGGCTGCTACCTCTGTTTGCCATAACAGGATTCAGTTTAGGATATCCGGTTCTTCTCCATTCTGTCCAGGCTTCTTGTCCGTTAGGGAAAAGAGCAATCCATTTCTGGATCATGATTTTTTCGAGTTTCTGTTCCGTATTACCTTCAAATTTTACGGTTGTGGCGCAAGGAGCAGCAAAACTACAAGAATAACTTCCACCAACTTCATGCTTGATCGGGGTTTTACCAGAATTCATGTAAGCATCTACGGCTGAGCTGATTCCGTTTTCCTGGAAAGACATTTCAATACCTTGCTTATACAAGTCTTCTGCATTTCCAAATTCACCGCCCCATATTAAAGCAGCTTCAGCTCGCAGGAAGTAGACTTCGGAAGCACGTAACCAGTAAGTTGGTGTAGCTGCTTGTATGTTAGGTTTAGAAAACATCTTATATTCGTCATTCTTTCCATATAGATGTCCTGCAGGAACTGCCTGATACTGTTTCCCATCGAACGCTTCTTTTCCTTGTGTACTTTTAGAGTCTACTGGCAAGAAGTAAGCACTTAATCGAGGGTCTTCATATCCCATTAAGTAAGAGAACATAGACGAGCCCATGCGAGATTCATCATATTGTTCAGACAACCAATAGATGTTGTTTCGGAATGTGTATCCGGCTCCTGTACTCATCTGTGCTTCATCGTCTTTGGCAGTCATGACACCAATGGAATGGTTTAATGCCTGTGAAACATATTGTTTCGATAAGGCTTCATCGGCATAGCGGACACGCATAGCAAGACGGAGTAGCAGAGAATTTGCATATTTTACCCATTTGGTTGAGTTACCAGCATATACAACATCATATTCACTCATAACCTCTACACCATTTTCTGCCTTTTCTGTCAGGATCTCAATGGCTTCTGTCGGATCTTTAAATATAGCTGTATAAATATCTTTCTCGGAATTGAATGGGATATTCATGGTAGCATCGGCTGCATGTGAATAAGGCATCGGACCGAAACATTCCAATGCTTTGTGCCAAGCTGAAATTTTCAGGATTTGTGCTAAGGCAAATACTTCAGGAGTATTGTTTTTCTCGGCTGCAGCTTTCAGCTTTTTCCATGGGTCAAGTGTGTTGGTATATGCACGTTTATAAGTTCCGGAAATCCAGCTGTCATTCAAGAAATAGGTAACGTTACTGTTTCCGCCTCCCCATGTATTATTCTGTCCGAAGAAACCACTCCAGCAGTCAGCCGATAAGTGATAGTCTGTTTGATACTGATTGATAATGTCAGTATCATCTGCCTGTGTTCCTACTGGAAATACTGTACGTTCGATAGTAGTGATTAAACCACCTACAGCAACTCCGTCCATGACTCCTTCTTCATCGGTCAGCTCAAATGGATTGGTGTTGATTTCTTCGTAATTGCATGATGCCAATAGTGACACTGCAAATACGCCTGCTATAAATTTATATTGGTTTATCTTTTTCATAATCAAAGGGTTTGTTTTTTATAGTTTAAATTTAATGCCAAAACCGAAACTGCGTACGCTGGGTTGCATGAAATAATCATTACCTTGTCCGTAAGTGCTTGTTGACGGTGTTAGCTCAGGGTCAAAGGGAGCTTTGCAATATAACATCCATGGATTGTTAGCAATGAAAGAAACGGTAACATCTTTCAGTACATTGGCAAACCATTTGTCTGGCATTGTATAACTGAATGTCATTTCTTGCAAGCGAATATTTGTTGCGCTGTATAGGTAGTATCCGGAAGTTTCATAACCTCCTGTACCAATCATTTGGTAGTATGTCTTTGCATCTACCCGACCTTGTCCTGGGAACAGAGCACCTCCGGCGTCACGAGCTTCTGCAGAACGTTTGGATACACCGAAACGGTCGAGGATAGCTTCGGTAGAAGAAGTAACCACTCCACCAAATCGTCCGTTGATTAAGAAACTGAATCCAAATCCTTTATATGACAGGGCATTGTTCCATCCCATGTTAAAGTCTGGAGATGTCTTTCCTAAGTATACAGGTTCACCTCTTTCCAGACCGAAGGTTCCGTCACTTTTTACTTCAACATATCCCTGACTATCTTTCTTGAAGAAAGTGTTTGCATAAATATCGTGAATACTTCCACCTTCTTTCAGAATAACGCGACCATTGTCTTTCAGTACTTCCGGGATGTTAATCGGAGCTTCCATCAAATCGGTATGATAGTCTTTCACCATCTCCTTAATCTCATTTATATTCTTTGAGAATGTAAATGTAGAAGAAACAGCCAGACCGTTTTTAAACTTATCATTATAGCCGAAAGAAGCTTCCCAACCTCTATTTTCTACGTTACCTGCTTGCAGGTAAATCTTCTGATAACCGGTGAATTCCGGTAAATCTCCCAGGAATGTCTGATTGTATGTATTCGATTTATAGTAAGTAACTTCTGCACTGAATTTGTTCCACAGGCGTAAGCTAACTCCCACTTCGTAAGATTTGGTGCGTTCAGCTTTAAAGTCAGTGAATGGATAAATATATGTCGGCGACGGAATACCCCCGACGATTGGAGTTGTTACTGTACCAGGAGTTAATCCAGAACGAGAAACTGGAGCACCAACTTCTGTATAAGAACCACGTACTTTCAAATAAGAAATAAATTCAGGAAGCTGTACCATTTCCGAAATAATACCAGACAAACCGATAGAAGGATAGAAGAATGATTCTTCGTTGGTATTTACCAGACGAGAGTTCCAGTCGTTACGTCCGGTCAAGGTTAAGTAAAGCATACTCTTCCATCCCAGTTCGACGTTGCCGAAAATAGCATGGTTACGGATACGGCTGTCACCGCCTTTTTCTGAAGTACGGCCGTTTGATGGGTCGATATTGGAAACAGCAAATTTGTTAGGAACTTTCAGTAAGGTTCCTTTATATCCTCTTTCCAATGCCCAATAATTGGAATAACTCCATCCAAGGTTGGCAGAAATATTAAAGTCTTTGATCTGCTTATTAATATTTACCATGAAGTCAGCATATTCCTGACGGTCATTGTAATTGCTATATTCGTAATGTCCTTTAGTACCTTCTGCAAAAACCTGGTCGGAAGATGCATAAATCTTACGTTCGAATTTTACATAAGTATCGTCCATTCTGTAACGTGCAGCCAGATTAATCCAGTCGGTTATCTTGTAAGTTAATCCTACATTGAACATGTAGCGGCTCTTATTGTTGGTTGAAACGTTACGGAATGCGGTCCAGTATGGATTCTGCGAGGCATAAGTTGATTCTGCTATCGGCCAGTACTGAACGGGAATTTTACGGCTGTCGTCAAAGCGTTCGAAAGTTTTGATTTCTTCAAAATTTTCTCCTCGTGGAAAGAGGTAGGCTGCCATAACCGGATTCCAGTATTGACCTTGCGAAACCATGTTCTTGTCATCTTGCTTGATATACGATGCTCCTAAATCAAGTTGTAACTTGTCATTCAGGAAAGTTGAAGTATTACGGATCGTAAAGTTCAAGCGGTTGTATGAGTTGTTGGGAACGATACCGTCAGAGTTGGTAGACGAGATAGAAGCAAATGTCTGGTTCTGTTTAGTACCGGTTGTTAAGGTCAATGAGTTGATAAAGTTAGTTCCTGTGTTGAAAAAATCTTTTTTAGGGTCATAATCAGAAGGAGTGGCGAGTTTTTCACCCCAGCTTTCATACATATCCTTTTTATTACCGTAAGTATTTTGGAATTCAGGAGTCATGTATGCTTTGCTGAATTCGGTAGAAGAAGAAAATGAAAGTTGCAGTTTACCTTCTTTACCTTTTTTAGTGGTGATAAGGATCACACCGTTTGCTGCACTACTACCATACAATGCTGCTGCCGACGGACCGCTCAATACAGAGATACTTTCGATATCTTCAGGGTTGAAGTCGGCAATACCTTCAGTTCCGGCCTTTCCTTCACCCATGATACCACTGTCTGTATTTCCCATGTTTGTATTGAACAATGGAATACCGTCTACTACATAGAGTGCATTGTTATCACCTTCTATAGATTTTGCACCACGCATTACTACACGTGTAGCACCACCGACACCACTGGCACTCTTGTTGATGCTTACACCGGCAATTTTACCATTCAGTGAGTTTACGAAGTTAGCGTCTTTTACTCTTACAAGCTCTTCTGATTTTACTTGCTGAACATTGTATGACAAGGCTTTTTCTGCACGTTTGATACCCAATGCTGTAACAACCACTTCGTCCAAGCGTTCTGTATCTTCTCGCATAGTAACATTGATTACACCTTTATCGGCCATAAATTCTTCAGATTTGTAACCGACATAAGAGAATTGCAGAATTGCATCAGGGCTTGAAACTGTGAGTGAATAATTACCGTCAAAATCTGTTATAGCGCCATTACTGGTACCTTCTTCCTTTATCGTAGCACCGATAATTGGTTCACCGTTTGCATCGACAACCTTTCCAGATATATTCGTTGGCTGTTTTTTATCGGATTTTTTCTTGATAGGGGTAATAACAATCTTATTACCTGAAACTTTATAAGATAAGTTCTGTTTTGCCAGTTCACTTGTAAGTAGGTCTTTCAGTTCTTCATCTTTAACAGACAGAGAGATGCCTGTTTTACCGTTTACTTCTACATCTCTGTATGAGAAGCGGTAGGGAGTTTGTTTTTCAATAGCAGTAAAAAGTTCTTTTACCGATGCGTTATTCAGGTTGAGGCTGACTTTTCCGGTTTGTGCATAACCACCGGTAAATGTAAACATACACAAAGATGCACATAAAAGGCAAATCTTACTACGCTTTTTACTATCTTTGTGCAAATCAGTAAATAAATGTTTGATTTTCATAAGTACGTAATAAATTTAGGTTTAAAGTTCGGTTTTACTATGCGCCAACATAGTTTTACTTATGGACTGAGCCATTTCCCCGGATGATTGCCGATTGTCCGGGGATGTTTTTTTCATGTTTTCATCTGTCTTTTCATAGTTTTAAGGTTAATATTTAGATTAGTTGTTATTCTATGGTTATGGTTTCTTCATCCATTGTGTATTCAAATCCGTAGTGTATTTTCAACACATTCAGAACGCTTCTTATATTTTCATCATTAAAAGAACCTGTATACACATCCTGTAATATATTTTTGTTCTTTATGTTGAAAGTTACTCCGAATTTACGTTTCAGACATTGGAATACATCTTTCATCTTCTCATGTCGGAAAGTAAGCTCTTTGGTCAGCCATGCTGTTTCCATTTTATTTGAAGTTTCTTCAAGACTCAATAACCCTGTTCGTTTATCGTATATCACTTTCTGGTTTGGCTTTACATTCAATGTATTATGAGCGGGATCTTTTGTTGTAACATTGACACTTCCTTCTACAAGAGCCATTTCAACAAAATTTTTGTGCTCATACGCATATACATTAAATGTTGTTCCTGTTACTGTAATATCCATTACTTCAGTGCTTACAATGAACTGTTTCTCTGTATTCTTTTTAACTTCAAAATATCCTTCACCCGACAATTCTACTTTACGGTTATCACGTCCGAAATCCTGTTTGTAGGACAGTGATGATTTTGCATTCAGATGTACAAGAGTTCCATCGGGCAATGTTACCAATGAAGTTCCATGTTCACCTGAGTTTATGGTTATATTTTGCTGAGCAAGATATTCAATATCTTTATGCTGAGTGTAGTATAAAACACTAATGCCACATGATAGTATCAAAAGAATGGATGCTGCTATTTGTAACCAATATTTTTGCACCTTCATGAATGGCGTTATGTGTCTTTGCTTGTTCAGTTTTCTATACAGAGAGTTTATTTTATCTTGTGATAAAGGCTCATAGCTGTTGAATTTATCCCATTCGTCAGAAAACAGAAACTCTAAATCAGCTTCAGATGACTGGTTTATCTTTGCCGATAACTCTTTAAATTCCTCAGAAGATATAGCTCCCGAACGGAATTTATCTAATAAATCTTTTACCTTGTTCTGTATGTTTGTGTCCATAAAACTATTACCTTGTTTATTGGTAATATCCACAAACACGTAAAATATAACATGTATATTTCTATGTTAGAAAACATAAAAATTAGAAATGGCTTAAAAAAAGGAGTAATATGAAAGAATATTGCTGAAGTTCGGTTCGTATTATTTTTAAGGCCGTTGATAATTGGTTACGTACTACTTGCTCTTTTATGCATAGTTGCTCTGCAATTTCTGCAACAGATAAATTTTGTTCCTTGTTTAGTTCAAAAATCTCACGTTGGCGTGGAGTAAGTTTTTCTTTAGCTTGTTTTAGTGCTTTGCAGAACTGATCGAAGTCTATTTGTTTTTCAGCTTCATCTCCTGAAGTTCGTATGTTGTCATTATATTCTATAAACTCCTCCATTGAGGTGTTATTTAACTGTCGGCGTAACTCCTTAAGTAATAAATGATAAGCAATTGTAAACAGATAAGCTTTGAATGATGACTCGGCATCTAGTTTTTCTCGGTTAATCCATATGCGATAGAATGTTTCCTGTACGACATCATCTGTTGTTTCTTCCGATTTTACATATTGATATACAAATTGATATAACCTTGATACCCACATTTCATACAAGGTCCGGTAGGCTTTTTCGGAACCAGATTTAACAGATAATATTAATTTCCTTTCATCTATCATATAGCTATATCAAGTTAAGATCCGCTTATTTTTTTGCTATAAATATGCAAATTTAATATTTTTCTTTTATATTGGACATATTGGTTAGCCATAGTTGAAAGATGTGTAATTTTTATAAGTATATTTTTGTTTGAATTAATGGATTTTGATAACTTGCATTATTATTAAAGTTAACCTCTGTATTATGAAAAAATATGGTCTGTTCCTTTTATTGGGGAAATTCTTGACACTCTCAATGGGAAGCTTATGGGCTGAGAATATTCAGAAGATTGACACGGTAGCTACAATTGTAGATTCAAAAGTTCTGTCAGATCCGTATTTGCCGCAACATTTGGGAGGAGAAATCTTTGTCAAAGCTAAAGATGCTAATTTCCTGAATTCATTAGTTGGTAGAATTGCCGGAATAACTGTTCAGCCCAGCTCTATGGGAACTGGAGGGGGAGTAAAAATTGAGATGAGAGGCGTAAGAAGTTTCCAAGGAAATAATAATGTTCTTTTTGTGATTGATGGAGTGCCATTTCCTCAACTTTCTGCGGAAGAGTTTTATTCCATCTATAAGGGTTATGGATTATCATCGGATGGTATCGCTTCATTTAATGCAGAAGATATAGAAGGTATTTCAGTCTTGTCGGGTGCAGTTGCTTCTGTGCTGTATGGAAGTGATGCTGCCAATGGAGTTATTCTTATTACGACCAAGCGAGGAAATAAAGAGTATAAACCTTCCATTACGGTATCGAATACGACAACTTTTGCCAAGCCTTTTGTTATGCCGGAATTTCAGCATGTTTATGAGGGTTGGGCATCGGATGTGAAAACTCCATTTGCCTGGAATCCTTCCGACTTTTATCGTACGGGACATACGGTGAATAATGCTGTTACTGTATCTGCCGGTACTGAAATGAATCAAAGCTATTTTTCTGCCATGACTCAGAATGCGGTTGGACTACTTGATAATAATAGTAGTAACCATTATAATCTGACATTCCGTAATACGACGGCTTTACTAGATAGTAAATTGAAGATTGATGTCAGTTTGATGTATATTCGTACCAAGGAGCGTAACATGCTGGCACAAGGTGACTATTTTAATCCGATTGTACCGGTTTATCTGTTGCCGGACTTTTTACGAAAGAATGATGAATATAGTCGTTTTGAACGTTATGATCCAGATGAAGGATATGCTACTCAGTATTGGCATTATGCCGACTGGCAAAATCCGTATTGGATAGAGAAACGTAATTTATTTGTGAATACTAAAGACCGTATACGGGCAGGGTTGGGATTCCGGTACTCATTAACCGATTGGCTGGATTTTATTGCATATGTAAATTATGATAAAGATAAGCAGATGCAGACACAGGAGTTATATGCTTCTACTCGTTATTTATTGAAAGATTCTTCTTTGGGAGGGTATGGGAAGATAAATGCAGATTTAAATCAGACCTACGCTGATTTAGCTTTTCATCTTCAGAAATCTGCTGGTAATTTTTCTTTTAATGCATTATTAGGAACAGTGTTTCGCGATAGAAAATACGAGTATAACTTACATGGCGGCGGTTTGGTGCAGCCGAATGTTTTTTCTCTTGACAATCTGGATAGTGTGAAAAGAAAAGACTGGGATGTCGATTTGTACGACCGCAGCAATGCGTTGTTTGCTTCTTTGCAAGTCGGTTACAAAGATTTCCTTTATATAAATGCCGGAGCACGTAAGGAATGGCAGTATTTGTGGAGTGGAGGAACAAGAGAAAGTTATGATGATGTTTTTTATCCATCGGCAGGTCTTTCGTTTATTCCAACCTCTATAATGTCACATTCGAATGTATTGTCTTTTTTGAAATTTCGTCTGGCTTATGCTGAGAGTGGTGCTTCTCATCAATATTATTTGCCTAATGGTTTATGGTCGTACGACAGAGATGCGTCATCTTTCATTCAGGGAAGGATTGCTTGTGAAAAGACTAAATCGTATGAAGTAGGTTTCGATCTGGGTATGTTTAATAATAAGTTGAATTTTTCTTTTACCATGTATTCAACATCTACGGATAGTGACATACCTCTAGCAACTTATCTGGGGAAAGCTGAGATACAAAATAAGGGCCTGGAAGTGTCGTTAGGACTGAATCAGCCTTTAGGTCCTGTTTCATGGAGTTCTAACCTTACTTATACGCTCAACAAGAATAAGATTAAGGATTTTCATGAGGTTGTAAATTCTGTAACGGGGGGAATTTACAGTTAATTACTTAAAGCTCGCTTCATATGGTCAGCTTGCTGAGGAGAGACTGGTTCCCGGAGGTTCAATTGGAGATATATATGTCAGTACCTTCCGGAAAGATGCAGCCGGCAATGTTCTTTTCAATACACAGACCGGTTTGCCGGAACGAAGTAATGACTATGTATATGCTGGTAATACTTCTCCGGATTATATGATAGGATGGTCAAATGATTTCAGTTGGAAAGGTTTGGAACTTGGCTTGGTTCTTCAAGGCTGTTTTGGGGGAGAAGCCTTGTCTATGACACAAGCTATGCTTGATCGTTATGGAGTTTCACTGATTACAGCGGATGCACGTGACCAGGGAGGAGTATGGATCAGCGGGAAGAAAATTCCAGTTTTCCAGTATTATTCTGTGACATCGGGAATGTCGGGTATTGGAGAACTTTATGTATACGATGCAACCAATGTTCGTTTGGCAGAATTGACTTTGGGATACAATGTTCCGATGTCTCGTTGGGTAAACTGGATGCAGAATATAAAAGTATCTTTTGTCGGACGGAATTTACTGATGTTTTATAAAAAAGCTCCTTTCGATCCGATGAGCACGGCCAGTATGGGAAATGATATGCGGGGCATAGACTATTTCCGTTTGCCCAGTCTGCGTAATATGGGATTTTCTCTGCGGCTTACGTTCTGATGGTCTGTTACAGATTGCTTGTCTGGCAATTGAGGAAGAGGTTCAGTAATTCCTGATTGGCGGTATTATCTAACTGCGTTCCTTTTTCTGCTTCGAATATATTGAGTGTAGATGAACATTCTCCACAAATGTCTATGCCTATTATTTTTTCATGTTTCAGGATAATGGATAACAAATGCTCCAGTTCATTTAATGTAAGGGAGCCTTGATCCCAATTGGTAACGGCAGACTGTGGGTTAAGTACATCCTTATCTACAGAAATATATACCGGAGTATCGATTGTTTCGTTAGAAAACTGTTTCCACGAAGCTTCGTGTTGCAGACTTTGTTCGCTATAAAATTCCACTGTTTGCCGGTATTTAGGAGAAACATGCTTGATTAGGTTTTCGGATGCTCCTATGATAATTACTTTGCGTAAATAAGGGTTCGATTCTATTGTATCTTCTACCCAGCTTCCGCACGAAATCATTTCTTCGAAAAGAGGGGGCTGCATGTCTGGATGGTGATCGAATACTATTAACGAAAAAGGTTGCTGTATTTTATCTGTCCAAAACTTAGTCAGATAATGATAGTTGCCAGAGTCGATGAAATGAATCCCATCTGCTGGATAGTTTGCTATTACTCTTTTCAGTGCATGTGCGCCCTCTTTGTCACAGTAGCATTCTACACCTTGCAAGTGTGTACAGTCTAGCCATGTAAATTTTTTATTGTGGGAGAAGGGTTCGTAATCATATACTCCCGTAAAGTTCATAATAACAACTGGCTTGTTCATAGTAGAAATAAAAAAAATCCCTGTCCCGGATTTCTCTGGAACAGGGATTTGGTGGTTAGAATCGTTTATTTAATTTCAATCACTCTATTGGCTTCTTTCTTTTCTTCCTGTGTCATCTTTGGCAATTCAATGTTAAGAACACCGTTATCGACAGAGGCGCTGATTTTTTCTTTTTCAACATCTTCAGGCAGAATCATGCACTGTTCGAATTTAGAATAAGAAAACTCGCGGCGTAAATATTTCTTTTTTTCGTCTTTTGTTTCGTTCTTTTTCTCCATTGATATTACCAACTGATTGTCTTCGGTAAGATGAATGTTGAAGTCTTCTTTTGTCATACCCGGAGCTGCAACTTCTATTTTATAGCTGTTGTCGTTTTCAACTACGTTAATAGCTGGAGCCGTTGCATTGGCTTTTTCCATCCAATCGTTATCAAAGAAATCATTGAAAATACTTGGTAACCAGTTCTGATTGTAATTTCTTCTAATCGGCATCATAATTGTAATCTCCTATTATTTAAGTTCTTTTATTAATCTTGTTTCTTAGAATCGTTCCTCCTTTCGCTTTCGCGATTCACCCGATATTGTGCAAACTGTATGCCCGTCTGGTATGCCTGACATTATGATAGAATATTTTAACCTTCGTTGAAAAAAAGCCAGTTGAATTAAACTTTGATAAACATAGCATAGTGTCAATCGGTCATAAAAGTGGACAGGATGTCATTCTATATTTGGTGCCTGATTTGTATTCTTATCATTTATTCCTTATTTTTGCGCTTGTAACATTTAATATTTTATATTTATGAAGAAGATTTTATCGGCCTTAATGATTGTAGCTTGCTTGTTTATGGCAATGCCGGCACAGGCTCAGTTTCAGTTTGGTCTAAAAGGGGGACTGAACATTTCGAAATTGACTTTTTCGGAAGACATTGTAAAAGGAGATAATCGTACCGGATTCTTTATTGGTCCGATGGCTGAGTTTACAATTCCTATTGTAGGTCTGGGAGTTGATGTCGCTGCCTTGTATAATCAGTCGGGTGCAAAGGCTCAAAGTGGCAATGAGGAAGTCAGCCAGACTTTTAAAAGCATTGAGGTTCCTGTTAACCTGAAGTGGACGTTAGGATTAGGAAGTACACTGGGTGCTTATATTGCTGCAGGACCTCAGTTCGGATTTAATGTAGGAAGCGGACATTTTACTGAAAGTTTCGACATGAAGTCGTGCAATACTTCATTCAATGTAGGAGCTGGTGTAAAATTACTCGGTCATTTGCAAGCTGGAGTTAATTATAACTTTGGACTGAGCAAAATGGCTAGATCGGTAGATGATCAGATGACTATTGAGATGAAACGAAATACCTGGCAGATATCATTGGCTTACATGTTTTGATATACCAGGATCTGTATAAATAAAGGTGGAGAAAGTTTCTGTATGAACAGAATTTCTCCACCTTTATTTTATGTGTTTATAAACTACTGCTTGTCAGTCGCATGGATATATTACTCCCCATTCTTTTCTGAGGTTGTCCATTTGTTTCATGATGCGTAATGTTTCGGCGTGAGGCATGTACGGCGATTCCAGCCATCCCTTTTCAATAGCTTCGATGGAGGCATATACCTGATACTCGTAGCCGCTGATCTGTTCCGGTGCATGATATACCGCTATGGTTTTATAGTTTTCATCGACAACCCGTACCGATTCAGGGCAGTTGATATTTTCTACAATCAGATGCCCTTTGTCGCCCGAAATGACTCCCATTCTGTCACTTTTTGCATAGATACTCGATTGCAGAGTTGCCATTCTGCCATCTTTATAAAAGAGTGTTATACTTTCTTGCGCGTCGACTCCCGTTTGTGTCTTCTGGCAGACAGAATGAGTTTCAGCAATATCACTTCCGAAAGCCATTGCAGCAAAGTTTAGTGTATAGACTCCAATATCGAGCAGAGCTCCTCCTGCAAGTTCCGGACGGATAATTCTTTCTTTGTTGCTTATCGGATAGCTGAGGTTAGCCGACAAGGTATACGGTGTTCCGATTACTCCTTCTTTCAGCAGTTCTTGTATTTTAAGTGAAAGGGGCATATACCGGGTCCATATAGCTTCGGTAATGAATACTCCTTTTTCTTTGGCGAAAGCAAGGAGATCTTCAGCCTGACGGGCGTTGGCGGTAAAAGCTTTTTCGCATAATACGGGTTTACCTTTCTCAATACACATATGTGCATTGTCGTAGTGCATGGCATGTGGAGTTGCGATATAGATTAAGTCGACTTCAGGATCGCTTGCCAGTTCTTCGTAGGAACCATATGCTTTAGTGAATCCCCATTTATTCGCAAATGCTTCTGCTTTCTCCTGATTGCGCGATGCTACGGCATATCGTTCTACTCCTTTCATCTTTTCCAGTGTGGCCGCCATCTTTTGGGCGATACCTCCACAGCCTATAATACCTATCTTATATATCTTCATTTTGGTTGATTTAAGAGTTTCTTTACAAAGCTATAAAAGTTTGCCTGACGTACCAAATGGGATAGAACTGTTTTTTGTAACTTTGCAGCCATGAAGAAGTACGTGGATGTCATAGTGCCTTTGCCCATAGCCGGACAATATACTTATTCCGTTCCCGATGAGTTGGCGGATAAGATAAAGGCAGGCTGTCGGATCGTCGTTCCGTTCGGGAGCAAGAAGTATTATACGGCTATTGTAACCAAAGTACACCAAACGGCGCCTGAGGTCTATGAAACAAAAGACATTATGGAGGTACTCGATGAATCTCCTGTTTTGTTGAGGCGGCAGTATGATTTCTGGCAATGGCTGGCAGATTATTATCTCTGTACGCTGGGAGATGTATACAAGGCTGCCTTACCTTCTGGAATGAAGCTGGAAAGCGAAACATTAGTTGTCTTAAATCCGGAGTTTGAGGCACTGCAACCTCTTTCCGAGAAGGAACAGCGTATTCTTGATCTGTTGGGTAACGATTCGGAGCAATGTATTACGCAACTGGAAAAGTCCAGTGGAATAAAGAATTTGTTGCCGGTAATCAAAGCTTTATTGGAAAAAGAGGCGATTCTGGTAAAAGAAGAGCTGAAACGCAGCTATAAACCGCGTGTAGAGAGTAGGGTGCGATTGTCTGCTGCTATGCAGACAGAAGAGGCCGTCCATCGTCAGTTTGATGCATTGGCACGTGCTCCTAAGCAACTGGCTCTACTCATGAAATACATAGAGCTGTCCGGCTGGACTGGAGAAAAGAAAGAACTTAAGGAAGTTTCCCGTAAGACTTTGTTAGATTCGGCTGGTGTCACTAATGCAGTGCTTAATGGATTAATTGGAAAAGGAGTTTTCGAAATTTACTCGTTCGAAATCGGACGTTTGTCTGCCGAGCAAGTAAGTGTATCACCTTTGAACCCTTTAAGCAGTGCCCAGCAGCAGGCGTATAGCGAGATCCTGACGCACTTTCATCAGAAAAATGTCTGCTTGCTTCATGGTGTTACTGCAAGCGGAAAGACTGAAATCTATATTCATCTTATTCAGCAGGCAATTCAGGCAGGAAAGCAGGTGTTGTATTTGTTGCCGGAGATAGCACTGACTACACAAATCACCGAACGTTTGAAAAGGGTATTTGGTAACCGGCTGGGAATTTATCACTCCAAGTTTCCGGATGCTGAACGTGTAGAGATATGGCGTAAACAACTTACCGATGACGATTATGATGTAATACTTGGAGTACGTTCTTCGGTTTTTCTGCCTTTCCGGCGTTTGGGACTGGTCATCGTGGATGAAGAACATGAAAATACCTATAAACAGCAGGATCCGGCTCCACGTTATCATGCGCGCAATGCAGCTATCGTACTGGCATCGATGTTCGGAGCAAAGACACTGTTGGGTACGGCTACACCTTGTATCGAAACCTATTATAATGCTGTTCATGGAAAATATGGCTGGGTACAGCTTACCGAACGACATCAGAATGTTTTGCTTCCTCATATCGAGGTGGTAGATATCAAGGAACTTGCCCGAAAGAAGCGGATGACGGCTCAGTTTTCTCCACTCTTGCTTCAGAAAATCCGTGAGGCACTTGAACAGAAGGAGCAGGTTATACTTTTCCAGAACCGCAGAGGATTTGCTCCGATGATAGAATGCCGTACGTGTGGATGGATACCGAAGTGTAAGAATTGTGATGTCAGTCTGACGTATCATAAAGGATTGAATCAGCTGACCTGTCATTACTGTGGTTATACTTATGAAGTTCCAAAGTCTTGTCCGGCATGTGGAGGGGTAGAACTGATAAACCGAGGATTTGGAACCGAGAAGATAGAAGATGATATTAAACTGATATTTCCAGATGCCCGTGTGGCTCGTATGGACTTGGATACCACGCGTACCCGTACCGCATATGAAAGGATCATTGCCGATTTTGAGGATGGCAAGACGGATATTCTGATTGGTACACAGATGGTTTCAAAAGGACTTGACTTCGACCGTGTGAGTGTTGTTGGTATTTTGAATGCGGATTCGATGATGAACTATCCGGATTTCCGTTCGTATGAACGGGCTTTTCAGTTGATGGCGCAGGTTGCCGGGCGTGCTGGAAGAAAGAACAAACAAGGGTTGGTAGTGCTACAAACCAAATCTCCCGATCTTCCTTTGATCGCTCAGGTAGTAAGCAATGACTATGGAGGGTTGTTTCAATCACAAATTGAAGAACGTAATTTGTTTAAGTATCCGCCTTTTTACCGGTTGATTTATGTGTATTTGAAACATCGTAAAGGGGAAGTACTCGATCAGGCTGCCGACTTGATGGCGGGGTATTTAAGAAACGGACTTGGTAGTCGTGTGCTGGGACCCGACCGTCCTCCAGTGTCGCGTATACAGACTTTATTTATTAAAAAGATTGTAGTGAAAATTGAACAACAGGCTTCGATGTCGAAAGTGCGTGAATATCTTCAGCAAGTGCAACGTGCCATTGTTGAGGATGAACGTTTCCGTTCGCTGTTGGTTTATTACGATGTCGATCCGATGTAAAAAATATTCGTATGAAAATAGAACTGGATGTACATACGCATACCGTAGCAAGCGGTCATGCTTTTAGCTCCATGCAGGAAATGGCACAGGCTGCAGCTGGTAAGGGATTGAAATTATTAGGGATTACTGAACATTCACCGGGTATACCGGGTACATGCGATCCGATTTATTTCCGTAACCTGCATGTGGTTCCGCGCCAGATGTATGGAATAGAACTTTTGTTGGGAGCAGAAATTAATATTCTCGACAGCGAAGGTAATCTCGATCTGGATGAGTTTTATTTGAAGATTCTTGACTTGCGTATTGCCGGTATTCATTCACTTTGTTATAAGTGGGGGACACCCGAAGAGAATACACATGGTATGGTTCAGGTTGTGTCTAATCCATATATTCATATCATTAGTCATCCGGGTGACGGGACTGCAAAGTTGAACTTCGAGCCTATTGTACTTGCGGCAAAGGAGCATCATACGTTGCTTGAGATAAATAATTCATCACTGAAACCCTGTCGGGGCAAAGTTGACGCCCGGAGCAATAATCTGGAAATACTGAAGTTATGCCGTCGCTATGATGTTCCGGTGATTTTGGGTAGTGATGCACATATCTCGTTTGATATTGCCACCTACGATTATGCATTGGAGCTGGTAAATGAAACTGAGTTCCCGGAAGAGTTGATTATGAATACTAGCGTAAGCAAGTTTAAAAAATATTTAGGTATCGGAGTATGAAAAGAATCTTGTTTGTTTGTCTTGGGAATATATGCCGTTCATCGTCGGCAGAAGAAATTATGCGTACGTATATCAAACGTGCGGGACTGGAAAAGGAGATAGAAGTAGATTCAGCGGGAATCAGCAGTTATCATCAAGGAGAACTTGCCGACGACCGGATGCGTGCACATGCTATTCGCCGGGGGTATAACATTACTCACCGTTCACGTCCTGTCCGTACTGATGATTTTTATGAGTTCGATTTGATTTTGGGTATGGATGACCGCAATATTGATGCCTTGAAGGAGAAAGCTCCTGATGTGGAAACGGAACGGAAAATAGGCCGGATGACCGACTATTGTCGGGTGAAGGTAGTCGACTACGTTCCTGATCCTTATTATGGCGGGGCTCAAGGATTTGAAAATGTACTTGACATACTGGAAGATGCTTGCGGAGGTTTGCTCGATAGCTTGACTCAAGAACTCTGATTGATGATTGTAAGATATCCAGTTTATATTTTTCTTTACGCCGATATACTGCTTCTTGTAAATAATTGATAACCAATGTATATCGGCGTATAAGAAAAACATCAGCATATTTTGTCGGAAATATCAGCATATTTTCCTGAACTTTTCTCGATGTTTTTTGAAAATTTGTACAAAAAATAATAGAGTTAGGAGAGGAGCTGATTAGACCTGCTTTTTACCTGCACTTAAAGAACTGGTTGTATATGTAAATTACATATATTTTTCTTTCCAGTGCTGATATTCTTCATTGAGTGATTCGGGAGCCTGATTGTACCAGCTGTAACCATTTCGACGCTCATATCCAAGTTCGGAAAATGATTTACGGGGAACTCCATCACGGTCGCAGAATAGCGGTTCTTCGTTTTTCAGGTCGTAAAAACGTGCCCATACAGGTCCGGCCTTTTCGTCTTTCACTACGTGTGTGTCACGCTTGCCTTCAGGAGTCATGAACCGCTCAACGCGTATGCCATATAATTTATGTAAATCAAGCCACTCCATTGCGCCATTGACTGCTGCCTTTACCCGTTCGTCCGGATCGGGGAGTTCCATTAGCAGGTGAACCAGTGAGCAGCTTTCTGCCGTGCAGAAGGAAGGCAATTCGAATGTTCGGGCCGGAGCTGGTTTTAAGGTTATGTTGTCGTGTTGCTGACACCATATGGTCGGCTTACCATTTACACTGATTTGAGTATTCAGAATACATTCTATCCCTTTGTCGAAAGCGGCGGACAGACGTGCTTTCATTTCATCGTTTACCAGTATATCGAACGGAGCTTTTCCGTCACGAAGGTTTCGGATGATTTCCATTGTCTGTACCATGGCGTCATCATTGTATGTAATATATACTTGATATCCCCTATGTTCAGGCCAGAACTGTGGCCACCCTCCGTTGTCATACTGCCCGCTTAAGATAAACTCCACTCCTTTAAGAAAGGCTTCTTTATAACGTTCTTCGGGAGATTGTTGATAAAGTCTTGCCAGATAAGTCAATTCCAGAATGGCAGCGTCATTGTCGGTTGTGGAGTCATTGCGCCTGTCTTTATCTCCTAATACGATAGGAAGTTCTCCACCCAGCGGGCGGTGAATTGGAATGTTCTTAGGCCATCCTCCTGTTGTACGTTGAAAAGCCAGCACATTATCGGCAATCCGCTTTGCTTCATCGGTTGTGAAAAAACTGTCCGGACTGTTTCTTACAATTCGTTTCCATTCTCTGGTTGTATATTCATAATCCTTGAGGGAAAGTGCTTGTTGGGAAGATGCCGGCATTGCCATTAGTGCACAAATAGCACACGTCAGAAGATTTCTGCCGCTTGCTTTGAAGAAAGTATTTTTCATATCTGTATGTGTTTAGGTTTTACATCTCAAAATTATCAAAGAAGTGCCTATACAGATAATAAAAATTGTTCTTTCCTTGGTCTTTTTTGTGCAATGCCTTTTATTTCTTCAGTTCCGGATAGCTGATACGGGTATGGTACATAGTTTTCAGCTTTTCTTTAAAGACACTTTTTACTGTAGCAATATCTTTAAATGTTATCGGACATTCCTTGAAGTATCCTTCTTGTACCTGGCTGTCTATGATCTTGTCGACAAGTCCGGAAATACTTTCTTCAGTATATTCCTTCAAGCTTCTTGAAGCTGCTTCTACCGAGTCGGCCATCATCAGGATAGCCTGTTCTTTGGTAAACGGATTGGGACCCGGATATCTGAATGCTTCTTTATCCACTTCTTCATCGGGATGCTCATTCTGATAGGATATATAGAAATACTTTGTAAGTCCTTGACCATGATGGGTGCGGATAAAGTCTTTGATCACTTGAGGCAGGTCATTTTTTTCAGCCAGCTTCATACCGTCTGTTACATGATTTATGACGATTTGTGCGCTTTGTTTATAGTTTAACTGGTCATGTGGATTTACTCCTGTCTGGTTCTCGGTAAAGAAAGCGGGGTTCAGCATCTTTCCGATGTCATGATACATGGCACCGGTACGCACCAGCTGGCTGTTGGCGCCAATGCGGTTGGCTGCGGCGGCAGTCAGGTTGGCAAGTTGCAGAGAATGCTGGAATGTTCCGGGAGCAACTTCCGACATCTCACGCATCAGCTTGTTGTTGATGTTGGAAAGTTCCACCAGGGTTACATTCGAAGTAAATCCGAAAGTCTTTTCCAAAATAAACAATAACGGATAAGTAAATAGCAGCAAAATACCGTTTATGATAAAGTTGACATACATATATGTGTTAAGCTGCGCAATATCGTTCACGTGTATCAGGTCGAGTGCAAAATAGAGTATGGTATATGTTATTACGACAATCAGGGCGCTGCGTAACAATTGTGAGCGTTGAGACAGTTCGCGAAGGCTGTAGATGCTGGCCATACCGGTTATTGTCTGCAATAAGATAAACTCATGTGGGGTTCGCAGGCAGATGGAGCAAAGCAGGATTGATACAATATGTGCCATGAAAGCCGTACGTGAATCAAGGAAGATCCGTATGATCATGGGAAGCATGGTGAATGGCACTATATATACACTCATGAAAGCATGAGCTACCATGATAGCTGATATGACAGGGAAGAATATAATAAGAAAGAACAATAACCCCAGACTACCTTTCTTTTGGTAATAATCTCGGCGGAACAGTGCCAGATAGGTCATGAAGCATCCTATAAGAATAGATACAAACAGAATCTGTCCGAATAAAGTCAGACGTTTTTCTGTAATAGTTTCGCCTCGTTTGTCCCATTCTTTTTGGAGTGATCTCAAGATATCGAATGTACGCTGGTCGATGATCTCGCCGCGGTCGATTATTTTCTGTCCGTTCATTACAAACCCTTTAGCCCAAGATACTCCGGAGAGGATATCTTTTTTTGCAGCTTCCGATTTCTCCGAGTCATACATGAGATTAGGAGTTAGGTAATTATTCAGATTACAGCGTTGCAATAGTGTCTTGTTGTAATGTAACGTATCAGAATAAATCAGTTCCTCGTAGGCTCTCTTAGTGGTATACAGTTCGCTTACACTTTGTAGGATAGAAGTGTTTTTATTGATGATATGAATACTGCGCATGCTGTCTTTGCGCAAGTTCCCCAGCTGTTCTACTGGAATAATTCCTTTCTCGTATACGTTTTTCAGTATTCGTTCGATATGATGCGAATATGTAGGGTCAGGAATTATCTTGCGTAAGCTCCGGTTGTAATCACTTTTAAACTGGCTGATTGCTTTTTCACCTGTATTTTCCGACAGAAGGAAGTAGGGGTGATAATTGGTCATGATGCTGTCTTGTTCCCGGCGGACCTCTTCATCTCCCTTGTATATAGGAAAATCGAATGATGCCTGTAACAAACCGTATTTCCATGGCTTGTTAATATCAAATTGATAGTTGAATGTACCTTCCTTTGGTAAGAAATAGACAATGACGGCAACTGCTGCCAGGAAAATGGCGCATTGATACAGTAATTTCTTGTATGAAAACTGTCTTTCTGCTTGGAAACTTTTCATGTGTTAGGATATTTTGCGTGCAAAATAAGAAAAAAACGGGAAATTTAGCTTAATTTTGCAGCGTATTTTTAGATAAAGACCACTATGGCAGAAAGAAAAGTTAGAGTTCGTTTTGCACCGAGTCCGACTGGTGCATTGCATATCGGTGGTGTGCGCACTGCCTTGTATAATTATCTCTTTGCACGCCAGCACGGCGGAGATTTGATTTTCCGTATTGAGGATACAGACTCAAACCGTTTTGTTCCGGGGGCAGAAGAATATATTATCGAATCTTTTAAATGGTTAGGCATTAAGTTCGATGAGGGTGTAAGCTTTGGCGGAAATTACGGTCCGTACCGTCAGTCTGAACGTCGTGATATTTATAAGAAATATGTAAACGTATTGCTTGATAACGGTAAAGCTTATATTGCTTTCGATACACCGGAAGAACTGGAGGCTAAGCGTAAGGAAGTTCCGAATTTCCAGTACGATGCTTCTACACGTAATTCTATGCGTAACTCGCTTACGATGCCGAAGGAAGAAGTTGATAAGTTGATTGCCGAAGGAACACAGTATGTAGTACGTTTCAAAATAGAACCGAATGAAGATGTGCATGTACACGATATCATTCGTGGAGAAGTTGTAATCAACTCTTCTATATTGGATGATAAAGTACTGTATAAGTCAGCCGACGAATTGCCTACTTACCATTTGGCAAACATTGTTGATGACCATTTGATGGAAGTATCTCATGTAATTCGTGGTGAAGAATGGTTGCCTTCTGCTCCGTTGCATGTCTTGTTGTATCGTGCATTCGGCTGGGAAGATACAATGCCTGAATTTGCTCACTTGCCATTGTTGTTGAAACCGGATGGAAACGGTAAATTGAGTAAGCGTGACGGTGACCGTCTGGGATTCCCTGTATTCCCATTGGAATGGCATGATCCGAAGACTGGTGAGGTTTCTTCTGGATACCGTGAGTCTGGATATTTGCCTGAAGCTGTGATTAACTTCCTGGCTTTGCTGGGATGGAATCCGGGAAATGATCAGGAAATCATGTCACTGGACGAACTGGTTAAGTTGTTCGATTTGCATCGTTGTAGCAAAGCGGGAGCTAAGTTCGATTATGAAAAGGGTAAATGGTTCAATCATGAATATATCCTGATGAAGAGTGATGAGGAAATTGCAGGCTTGTTTATGCCTATCTTGAAAGAGCATGGCATCGAAGCTCCTATGGAAACAGTTGTAACCGTAGTAGGTCTGATGAAAGGTCGTGTCAGCTTTATCAAGGAATTGTGGGATACTTGCAAGTTCTTCTTCGTAGCTCCTACAGAATATGATGAAAAGACTGTAAAGAAACGCTGGAAAGAAGACTCTGCTGTTCGTATGACAGAACTTGCAGACTTGCTTGAATCACTCGACGATTTTTCACTGGCTCATCAGGAAGAAGTGGTTATGAAATGGATAGAAGACCACGGCTACCATATGGGAAATATCATGAATGCTTTCCGCCTTACGCTTGTGGGCGAAGGAAAAGGTCCTCACATGTTTGATATCTCGGCTGTATTAGGTAAAGAAGAAACTGTCAGACGTATGCGTCGTGCAGTAGAGGTACTCAAATAAGAACCGGCATGATTTATAATTTTGTTATAGCTTTATATATAAGTGCAGTCCATCTGGCTGCACTTTTTAATAGGAAAGTAGCCAAGATGGTGAAAGGCGAGAAGGAAGCTTTCGCTGTCTTGAAGAAACAGATTGATCCACAAGCCAAATATTTGTGGTTTCATGCAGCTTCACTGGGTGAATTTGAGCAAGGACGTCCTCTGATAGAACAGATTCGTAAGCAATATCCGCAATATAAGATTCTGCAAACGTTTTTCTCGCCTTCGGGATATGAGGTACGTAAAGATTATAAGGGGGCGGATGTAGTATGTTATCTGCCTCTTGATTCTCCACGTAATGTGAAGAGATTTATAGATCTGGCTCATCCTTATATGGCTTTTTTCATCAAGTATGAGTTCTGGTGCAATTATCTGAGTGAACTGAAGCGTCGTAATATTCCGGTATATAGTGTTTCTTCTATCTTTCGTCCTCAGCAGATTTTCTTCCGCTGGTATGGAGGAAGTTATAAGAATGTCTTGAAATGTTTCGACCATCTTTTTGTACAGAATGAAGAATCTGTCCGCTTGTTGGAAAGTATTGGGGTGACTCGTACGACAGTAGTAGGAGATACTCGTTTCGACCGGGTACTGGAAATTTGCAGTCAGGCGAAAGAATTACCGTTGGTAGAAAGCTTCAAGGGAAATAATCGCAAGACTTTTGTTGCAGGAAGTTCATGGGCTCCGGATGAAGATATCTTTATCCCTTATTTTAATGAGCATCCGGAAATGAAACTGATTATTGCTCCTCACGTAATAGACGAGAGTCATTTGCAGGAAATTATCGGAAAGTTGAAACGTCCGGTAGTACGCTATACACAAGCTACGGAAGAAAATGTCAAACAGGCTGATTGTCTGATTATAGATTGTTTCGGGCTGTTGTCGTCAATATACCGCTATGGAGAAATTTCGTATGTAGGAGGCGGCTTTGGAGTCAGCATTCATAATACACTTGAGGCGGCTGTATATGGTATTCCTGTCATTTTCGGCCCGAATAATTATAAGTTCCTCGAGGCGCAAGGGCTGAAGGCTTGTCAGGGAGGTTTCGAAATTCAGGGTAAAGAAGACTTCGACCGTTTGATGAACAAGTTCCTTTCGGATGAGACCTGTCTGCATAAAGCTGGAAAGAATGCCGGTGATTATGTGCGTAATAATGCCAGTGCATTGGAAAAGATAATGAATACAGTTTCTTTATAGTAATAGTAAATAAAAGAAAAACAGGCATACTCGTGAGAACTTCACCTGTATGCCTGTTTTTCTTTTATCTTTTTAGATAATTTTTTTCTTAATTGTTATTGCAGTGTTTGCCTGTAACTTGGAAAGATTAAGGGGACTTTCTCTGTTCGTCAGATAGATTTTTTAGTGTTTGAAACGAGAAAGATCTACGTCCTTTACTTCCTTTTTCTTGAATCCTCCAAATTTGTAGCTGAAAGATACGGTGACGTTACGCATATAATTGTTCAGATACATATCTAGATACTGATTTCCATTGCGGACTTTCGTTGTCAGGTGGTTGCTTCCATTGAATAAATCATTCCCTTTGATCTGAATCATAGCTTTATCTCCTGCAAAGGTATAGCGAATGGCTGTATGGATGAATGCGGCAGGCGCTATGGTATAACTTCCTTGTATGGATTTGGATGTACCGGTCGCACTAATTTCCATTTTGATGTTGGGGCGCTTACTGAGTGTAAACGTATTGGTCCAGTTTCCTGCTATATTCCATATTCTACGGTCGAAAGGAGCATCATAATAGTTGCTTGCCTGTTGATGAAGTGAAGACAGACATATCATCAGCTGACTGTCCCACCATTCTCCTGTCTTGAACGGGATAACAGAAGTAAAGGCAAACTCTTTTGAATAGTCCCAGTTCTGATAATTGTATACAGCTTTCAGACGGCTGGAGTCTAGGTATATCATTTGCATGAAGTAATCTTTGATATAATCATAGCTGAACTGGAAAATATATTTGCTTTTCAGAATGTATGTCAAAGCTGCGGAGTAGTCAGTATAAGGTTTGAGTGATGAATTTCCTGCCGATTCCTGATAATTGTTAAGGTAACTGGTCGATCCGCTTAACGTCCAATAATCGGGATAAGTCTTGTTCGAACTGAGTTCAAATTGAAGGATGTGTGAAGGAGAAAGAACATAACTTAAGTTCAAAGTAGGGTAGATTGCCCATTTTTTATAGCTCATCATTTGATAATATTCAATGGAAGCAGATGCATTCAGACTCCATTGGCTACCAAAGTTCTTTTCGAAACCGGTATATAGATTATAAGTATATTCATCAACTCGGCTTTCTTTGTTCATTCCACTCATCGCTGCAAGATTATATCTTTGCGAATTATGGTTGTTTACATATGTAAAGGATGTTCCGTAATTCAGTACCCACGCATTGGAAAGTGTATGGTTTTGGTCGAGATATACTTTCCATCGGTTTATATATTGAGCCGTGTTGCTAAGAAAAGTCGTTTCCTGTCCGTTGTTTTCTATGCTGCGGAAAGATTGTTCCTCTTTATTCCTGAAATACGTATAGTCGATACCCCCTGTCAGACCGAGGCCGGAAGTATAGTTTAAAGCTACGTTATGCATCTGTTCTTCGGCAGGGGCATGGTTGAAGGTAGTCGAATGATTATCCGAAGAGGTAACCGATTGTTGTTTATCGGGATTAAGACTGGAAGTATAACTCAGCCCCAATTGGCTCTGTTCATTAAACTTATAGTTTCCTCCAAGCCGGAATGTATGTACCAGTTGCCGATTTTCTCCGTTAGTAGACTGGCTGATGTTATGTATTTCGTCATTCAACGTGTGACGGGTAATCAGTTTATAACCTTGACGGTTGTAGTGATTGTTGAGATTGTACATAAAGTCTATATCCAGTTTGGGAGATAAATAGGCAAATGTCACGCCGCCTTCTTCTCCTGCTTTATTTGCCTGTACATAATTGCCGTTTATCTCTCCCTGTAATCCTCCTTCTCCCGGTTTATAACCTTTTAGTATTACATTGATTGCTGCACCGCGCACATGATATTGCGGGGGAGTATTATACATCACTTCCGCCCGTTCTACACGTGATGCTGGCATACCCTTTAATAATGTAACAAGCTGTTCGTAGTTCATAGATGTAGGCTTTCCGTTCAAAATAATATTGATACTTCCAGCTCCGGCTAGTGTCAACACTCCATTTTGTTCCATTACGCCCGGTAGTTGTTTTAATGCATCATACACATTCGTCACCAGCTTATTGGCAGTGAGTTGAGGCATATCGTAGGTCAAGCGGCTGCCTTCTACTTTGACCAGCGGTCGTTCCCCTCGTACAATAACCTCATCCAGCGCATAGTCTTTAGCCTGTAGTACCGTGATACCTGCATCTTTTTCTTTGCCTTTTTTCTCTATTGTATGATATAATAGATGCTGAAAGATGAGTCGATAAGCTTCCGGCTGATGATTGAATACAAAGTTTCCGTCGGCATTCGAGATTGTTGCATCCACGAAAGTTGAGTCCGAAGTCTGAAGAATGATAGTTGCACCGTCTATCGGTTGCTGTTCTGTATTGACAACCTTACCCGAAACGGTTTGTGCTGTCAGGCTGCCTGAGCCTCCTGCCAGCAAGAAGATACTCATTAAAAAATAGATTTTCATATCAAATTGCATTGGGTTATTTTCTATATCTTTGACAGTGCGAAAGTAAAGGGCCCGACCGATTTTCTGGGTTAAGGGCAGGTTAATGTTACGTTAATACACGACTTATGGAGATAAAACATATTCGTTGGATTGCTGTGGTGGGACTTATTGCTATTGTTGAGCTGCAATACGTATGGCTTGTCAACACATATAAGCTGACTAAGGAAAGTATTCAGATGAAAGGGGAGGAACTGTTTCCCGAAGCAGCTTTACAGGAGGTTTTCCTGCGCGTATCTAAGACAAAGAAAGACTCCACGGTTACAATGAACGTTAACTTTGATGCTGAGAAGGATATGGAAACCATGTCTAACCCCGGTCAATGGCTGATGAGTTATATGCATGTTTCGTTTCAGGAAATTGCTCTGAAAGATTTTAATCGTGATGTTTCGTTTGTGGATTTGGATTCGATTTATGCGCACATGCTCGATTCGATTGGCTTCCCTGCTGTTGTTGCTTCGTGTATTGTCGATTCAACCGGTCGTGTAATGAGGTCTTCCAGTCAACTGGATATACATGGCAAAGGTGTATTACGAACTTCTCCTTTGCCGATCAGTCATGACGGAACTCGCTTTTTGCAAGGAGTTATTACCAATCCGTATCGGGTGATTTTCCGGCGAATGACATTACTTTTGCTTGCTACTGTGCTGATTATGGTCTTGGTTATAGTTTGTATCATTTATCAGATACGTATTATCGTTCGTCAAGATAAGATTGCCAAGTTACGTGAGGATTTTTCTTATGCTATGATTCACGATATGAAGACGCCTTTGAGTTCTATATTGATGGGTACTCAGATACTGGAAACTGGGAAACTGGATACCCAACCGGAGAAAAAGGCACGTTATTTCCGCATTTTGAAAGAAGAGGGAGAACACCTGCTTTCGCTGACAAACAAGGTATTGACACTTTCTAAACTGGAAAATCATCAGTTGAAGTTGGAAAAAGATACGTGCTGTGTTCGTTCGATGCTGGAAGACCTTGCCGAGAAGTATAAGGCAAAAGCAGTGAAGCATATTGTCTATAAATGGAATTTGCAGGCAGATACTGTTTATGCGGATGAGGAGTTTTTGAAAGAAGCACTCAGCAATCTGATTGACAATGCCGTGAAATATTCGGGTGAGGAGGTTGAAATTACATTTTCGTCGGGAAAGCTTTCGAACGAATATTATATAAAGGTACACGATACGGGTTTCGGTATTCCGCTGAAAGACCAGAGTAAGATATTCGAAAAATACGAACGTGCTTCGGCTGCGGATAGAAGTCGATATGGAGGTTCTGCCGGTTTCGGTTTAGGATTAAATTATGTTTTACGTGTAGCTGAAGTTCATGGCGGCAGAGTAACGTTGGAAAGCATTGAAGGAGAGTACAGCGAGTTTACGATATATCTTCCGAATAGAGAAGATGCTATTGATAAAACTTGTTTGAATACAAATAAATGAATTATAATTGAACAATGATACGACTATTGCTGGTAGAAGATGATGCCAATCTGTGCTACATCATACGTGGTGGACTAGAGGATATGATAGGCGGTTACGAGATAATGACAGCCGATAACGGTGAAGCTGGTTTGAGAATATGGAAGGAAACACATCCCGATGTAATTGTTGCCGATATTGAGATGCCGGTAATGGATGGATATGAAATGGTGAGACGAATTCGTGAAACGGATGATGTAACACCTATTCTGTTTACTTCCGGGCGTGTTTCTCCAAAGGATGTAGTGAAAGGTTATGAGCTAGGTGTAAATAATTATATTAAGAAACCCTTTCTTGCTGAGGAGTTGAATGCACATATCCTTGCTTTGTTGAAGCTGACAAAAGGAATAAGATCAGTAAATGAAGAAGAAATATTCCATCTCGGAACTTCTTTTATATTTGAAGCCGGCCATGCCTTGTTGAAACAGACAGAGGGAAAGGAGCAGACACTTACCGAACGAGAAGCTGCTTTGTTGTGTATTTTATGCGAGAATAAAAATAAGGTTGTCAAGCGTGAAGCTATCTTGGAACGTTTATGGAATACAGATGACGACTATTTTGCATCACGCAGTCTGGATGTATTCGTTTCACGTTTGCGAAAGTTGCTTGCATCCGATAATACTGTGCAATTGAAAACGATAAAAGGCGTAGGACTTATGTTGGAAAGCCCTGCGCCTGGAGGATAATATGAAACTCCTGCTTTGTGTTTTACAAAGTAGGATTCTTTTTATTCAGCATTTTTCTTAAGCCATTCCATTCTTCGCTGGTCAGGAAGATGGGTTACTTTGAAGTGTTCGAATTTTACGTTAAATCCTTCACCGTCAGGACAAGCTCCCATCAGACCAACTTTGACAGGTGTATTGTCTTGCAGCCAGGCATTCCGCATCATAACATAAGTTTTGTCATCGAATGAGTAGAACACTTCTACGGCATCTAGTCGTCTGACTGCCTTTATCCAAATATAGGGTACAGGCTTATCGAGCGTAATAACACTCCAGTCGCTTGTATGGTGGGTAACAACTGTACTTAGGTTGAATTTTCCGTCAACAAACTCAATACCGGTCTTGATATAGTTCTCCTTGTCGATACGCAGCATCAGACCTGCTTGGTCGAAGCGGACTTTGTAGTCGCCTGTGATTTTTACTTTTACTTCAAACTCGCCGCCATACGTATTGTAATAAAAAGGAGCGTCATCGACAGTAAATCCGTAATGTGAAATGCGCCAATAGTCACTATGTGGAGTGACATACATACTTAATGCATTATCTGCTATTTCCCACTGCTCTGGTTCATTGAACCATTGCATTTTTTCCAGAGTCTGTGCCATAGCCTGCGTACTTATAAAGGTTAGCATTGCCAAAAAGAGCTTTTTCATAAATGTGTAAAGTTAGAATGTGGAATATTTTCTTTTATTTTGCAAAGGTAGTTGCCTGTACTGAGAGCACCAATACTGATAAATAACCATTTTTATTCTCTCTCCCGTTATGAATGTAAAGACTGCATTGAACAACGAACTGCTTGCACAAGATTTTGCAGGGGAAGTAAACCTGAACCGGTATCTTACACATTATAAACAGGTTGCTTCGATGTATGCTGAGGTAGAAAATTCGATAGCAGTTCTGAGTGATATGGGTTCTAACCGAAGTTATATTTATTATGGTAAGGTAGGAGAGTTTTTAGGCATAGCTTTGCATGGGGAATGTCATCTTATTGAATCTATCTGGGAAGAAGAAATATTCAGTCGGATTCATCCCGATGATTTGGTGAAGAAACATACTCGTGAATTACGCTTTTTGCATTTCCTTAAAAATGCTTTAGAGAAGCAGCGCAATGATTATTATCTGGAAGAGTATCTTCGGATGTGTGACAGTGTGGGAAAATACCATCAGGTTTTACACCGTATGTTTTATGTCATAGCACAGGATACAGGGAATATTTGTCTGGCCTTGTGTTTATATAATCTGACTGAAGTTTCTTCCATAGGAAGCATGATTGTAAATTCAGCTGATGGAAGTCGTATAGATATTGATACGTACGACTGTTCCGACTTGCTTTCAAGACGTGAAAAAGAAATTCTGATATTAATAGGAAGGGGAAAGTCGAGTAAAGAAATAGCTGAAGAGCTTTCTCTCAGCATACATACCGTTAGCCGTCATAGGCAAAATATCCTGCAAAAACTACAAGTAAGCAACTCTGCTCAGGCTTTTGGCATCGCACGTGAATTACATTTGCTATAGTTGTTTTTATTTTGCATCATAGATTGTAAAAGCCTTTTGGTACTTTGTTGCTTTTTTAACAAGGAATATTCGTTGCTGTCAGCTAAAATGCTTAACTTTAACAACTTAATTGTAGGGGCTTATGAAGAAGTTGTTCTGTATATGTTATTTGTTCCTTGTTTTGTGTGGAACGTTTCCGTGGATAACTTCCTGTTCGGGAGACGATGTTGAAGAAGTTGTATCTGTGCAAGATGTTCCTTCCGATATCTCGTTGTTTGTGTCTGCTTGGTTTCCTGGAGCAATGATTGAACAGATTTCACGGATTAATGAGGAAGAGAGAGGGTATCATGCTCTCTTGTCGAATAATGTAGAAGTAGATTTTACTAACGAAGGAAGTTGGACAAAGGTTTGTTTCCCTAATGCAGGAATGCAGATTTTCGCGCGTAAGTTTCTGGGAGAGATGTACGACTTTATGGAAGCCAAATTTGGTGAGATATCAGTTTCCGCCATTTATGCAATCAAGGAGGGATTGACAGCAGAGTTGAGTGACGGAAGAAAACTGGCTTTCCAGCATTATGAGAATCGTTGTCTGGGATATGAATATCCTGTTGAAGTTGGCGAAGAATATTTGTCTGAGAAGATAAAGAATTATATTTTACAAGCATTTCCGGGTAGAGAGATTACACGAATTATTATTGGTTCGGAGCAGTTGAATCCTTCTATGCCTGCTTATCGGGTATGGATAGATGATACTTATCTGCTTCTTTTTGATAAAGAAGGAGAATGGACTTTGGTTAGTGGGGAATTCGATCGGACAGTTGTAGAAGAAAACGGAGAATTGTTGTTTCCGGAGTTGCCGCAAACTGTGATTGATTTACTGCCTCAGAAGGTGATGGAACAGATTTGGGATTCTGAACCCAATGCACGTATTACCTCTGTTTCCCGTGACCAGAAAGATTATTATACCTTACAGGTGCATCCTGCTAAGGCGATTTCTACCTATGGAGGTGAAAAAACTTTTGTGATTCAAATCAGCCAGATTCAGGAATTTCTGAAAAACTATTTTACAGAAGTTTATCAGATGAAAATTTCATGGAATTATGATTGTAATAATCCACTTGTATCTGTTGCTTTACCAAATGGATTCAGTTTCTTGTTTGATGGTGATTATGAATGGTTACGCATAAATGGGGGAGGGCAGATATGGTCGGATTCGATGTTACCATTGTTGCCTTCAGGTATTATTTCGTATTGGAAAAATACAGCAGCAGATGTCGGAATTACAGATGTAGACAGAAAGGAAGGAAATTATCATGTTTTGTTGATAGATGGAACCCGCTGGTTGTTTAATTCATATGGGGCATTTATAAAAGACGAAAATGCTGGTTAAGTAAAAAGCGGAGAACAGCAACTGTGTACAAATTGGTCTGTTCTCCGCTTTTTGTATTATTCCTTAAACCAGGAAGCATACATCAAATATCCGTTTGCTATCTTTTGGTTCAGCTCTTTACTTTGTTCAGGGTCTACTTTCTTTATAAACTTAGCAGGAACTCCACCCCAAAGGGTATGAGGCTCTATAACAGTATTTGCTAAAACCAGTGCACCTGCAGCTACTATAGCTCCTTCTCCTACTACAGCATGGTCGAGGAGAGTGGAACCCATGCCGATGAGGGCATTATCGTGTACGCAGGCTCCATGGAGGGTGACATTGTGTCCGATAGAAACATCATTTCCTATTTCGACAGTAGATTTTTCATAAAGAGTATGTAATACGGTACCGTCCTGAATATTTACTCTGTCACCGATACGGATAGAGTTGACATCACCTCGTAAGACTGCATTAAACCATATACTGCAATCTCGTCCCATAACGACGTCACCTATGATGGTAGCATTGTCGGCAAGGTAGCAGTTTTCACCTATTTGAGGAGTGAATCCTCTGACTGATTTTATTAGTGCCATTATTATCTTTATTTCGTTTGAATTTATAAGCGTGCGGTAGCTTCTTTCAACCAGTTCTGCTCGTCGGATGTAAGCATTGGAGAAAGCGTATCGTATACTCTCTGGTGATAGCTGTTCAACCACTCAATCTCTTCGTCAGTCAATAAATCTATGCGAATAGCTTCTTTGTCGATCGGACATAATGTAAGTGGTTCGAATTTATAGAAAACTCCAAATTCGGTTTCACGTGCGGGTACTACAAGCATTGTATTTTCTGTACGGATGCCATACCGTCCGGATTTGTAGATGCCTGGCTCGTTCGTTATTGTCATGCCTGGTTGTAAAGGAGTGGGGATATGGTTCATACGTATTTGATGAGGCCCTTCGTGTACATTTAGGAAATGCCCTACGCCATGTCCTGTGCCATGTCCGTAGTTGATGCCTGCTTTCCACATAAACTGGCGTGCAAGTACATCTAACTGTGTACCACACGTTCCTTGTGGAAACTCTGCTTGCGATAAAGCGATGAATCCTTTTAAAACGAGTGTGTAATCCGTTTTTTGTTCATCAGAAACTTCTCCTAGTACAATTGTTCGGGTTATATCTGTTGTTCCATCCAGGTATTGTGCCCCGCTGTCGAGTAATAACAGTCCTTTTGCTTGCAAGATGGAAGATGTTTCAGGCGTTGCTTCATAATGGACAATGGCTCCATGTTCCTGATAGCCGGCAATGGTGTCGAAGCTGATGCCCTGAAAGAGGCATTGTTCGGATCGTAGTTCGTACAGCTTGCGGTCAACAGAAAGTTCTGTTTCCATACCACTTTGCACGTTCTCCTTCAACCATATCAGGAAGCGTACCATTGCTACTCCGTCGCGCACCATTGCCTGATGGAACCCTTTGATTTCGGTTTCATTTTTTACGGCTTTCAGTAAACGTATTGGTGAGGGCTGTTTAATGATACTGGCTGATGTTGATGCAGCTTGATAGAGAGTGTAGTTGGTTTCTGGAGAAAGCTGAATACTATTTCCCTTGTATTGAAGCAGGTCATTTTCTATCTCTGTATAGTCTTTTGTCTGAATTTGATTCTGTGTGAGATATGCCTTGACTTCTGCTGTAAGCTTTTCTGGTAAAATGTATAAGGTTGCATCTGTTTGAGTAATAAATAGATAGCTGATAAAAACAGGGTTGCAGTGTATATCACTTCCTCTCAAATTTAATGTCCACGCTATTTCATCGAGGGCGGAAATTAAAATGCCATCCGCTTGATTACGACAGAGACTTTCTCTTACTAGAGTCAACTTATCGGAACAAGACATGCCACTGTATTCCAGAGGTAAAATAAACGGTGAGCTTTGAGGTAAAGGGGGACGATCTTCCCATAAAAGATTGAAAGGATCGTCAACAGATACCAATTGAAGCTCTTTAGAGGCAAGTGAAATACGGAGACTTTCTACTTCTGCTACGGTATTAACCCAGCCGTCTATACCAACTTTATCACCTGAGTGCAGGACTTCTCCCAACCATTCAGCAATGGTGGGGGTGTCTGGAAGCCGGTCTTTGAACAGGGTGATACCTGTATCTTGTAATTGTTCTGATGCTTGTAAAAAATATCTTGAGTCAGTCCATAATCCTGCTTTGTCTTTAGTAATGACAACAGTTCCTGCAGAACCGGTAAATCCGGAAGTCCATTTGCGTGATTCCCAATGCTCTGGTACATATTCACCTGAATGAGGATCTGTGCTTGGTATAATGAAAGCAGCGATTCCTTGTCGTTTCATGAAAGCGCGTAAAGAGATTATTCTTTTTTTTATTTCTTCCTTCATAGTAAAAATATATTTATCAAAGTCTTTCTATTAAAAGCAAAGGTACGATTTCTGTGCTATTTTCGATAAAATATACTGGAAAGTTTTGTAAATAAAGAAAGTATGTGTAATTTTGCGTCGCAATTCGACTATCGAATAATTTAATAACAACATACTTTAATTTTAAAAACATGATTGTAGTACCAGTAAAAGAAGGCGAAAACATTGAAAAAGCGCTGAAGAAGTTCAAAAGAAAATTTGAAAAAACAGGTGTTGTAAAAGAATTGAGAAGCAGACAGCAGTATGACAAACCGTCTGTTTTGAAAAGACTGAAAATGGAACGTGCTGTTTACGTTCAGAAAATGCACCAAGTAGAAGAATAATAATTCCGTAAAAACTTTGAATTATTGAATTCTTTTTCATAAATTCGTTGCTGAATAATAAAGGCGATGCTTTTTATGCTGAAAGATTCTTTTTTGAAATATCTTCAATTTGAGAAGAACTATTCCGATAAAACGATTGTTAGTTATGGTATAGATCTTGAAAAGTTTGAAGAGTATTTTAAATCGGCGGATGAAAGCTTGGATTTTACTGTTGTAGATGCTGATCTGATTCGTGGATGGGTTCTCTCATTGATGGAAGAAGGGTATACGGCTACTTCGGTAAATCGAAAGTTAAGTTCACTTCGTTCTTTTTATCGTTACTTATTGCGTCAAGGTGTTGTTTCTGTGGATCCGCTTCAAAAAGTGGTGGGGCCTAAAAAGAAAAAACCTTTGCCTGTTTTTGTGAAAGAGGCTGATATGTCTCGTTTACTTGATGAAACTGATTTTGGCACAAGTTTTGAGGGTGTTCGGGATAAAGTTATTTTAGAGGTTTTTTATGAAACAGGAGTTCGACTTTCTGAACTCGTTGGTTTGACGGATGCTGATGTGGATTTATCTCTAAAGCAAATAAAAGTAACGGGGAAAAGAAATAAACAGCGTTTTATTCCTTTTGGTGATAAATTGAAAAGTGACTTAAACGCTTATCTTTCGGTAAGAGAAGAACGTTTTCCAGGTGGTGGAGAAGCTTTTTTTCTTCGTGGAAATGGAAAGCCGATATATCCTGGCCTGGTTTATCTTTTAGTGAAGCGTAATCTTTCGAAGGTTGTTTCGTTGAAAAAGAAAAGCCCTCATGTGTTGCGCCACTCTTTTGCAACCTCGATGCTGAATAATCATGCAGAATTGGGTGCGGTAAAAGAATTGCTTGGGCATGAAAGCTTGACTACGACGGAGGTTTATACTCATACAACTTTCGAAGAACTGAAAAAAGTTTATGAACAAGCTCACCCTAGAGCGTAAAGAAAAAGGAGGTTTTTATGGAAGTAAGAATTCAATCAATTCATTTCGATGCATCTGAAAAACTTGAAGCTTTTATTCAGAAAAAAGCAGAGAAGCTCGAGAAGTTTTGCGATAATATAAAGAAAGTAGAGGTGTCTTTAAAAGTAGTAAAACCTGAAATAGCTATGAATAAAGAAGCTGGCGTACGTGTCTTGGCACTGAATACAGAGTTTTACGCTGAGAAGGTAAGTGATACATTTGAAGAATCTATAGATGTGTGCATGGATGCACTCTCTAGACAACTGCTGAAAGCGAAAGAAAAACAGCAAGGTAAGTAAAAAAATCACGGGAAATATTTTGTGATTAGAAAATAATATCTAACTTTGCAGCCGCTAAGTCGCGGAGATTGTGTGGCTGCAAAGTTAATTTGCCTCTTTAGCTCAGTTGGCCAGAGCACGTGATTTGTAATCTCGGGGTCGTTGGTTCGAATCCGACAAGAGGCT
>OODU01000147.1_pt1 | contig 81501 bp, 67 predicted proteins | sample 1671171 | NCBI WGS metagenome assembly OODU01 (sample SAMN06348129, study PRJEB24527) | human gut metagenome | biome: human gut; feature: ankylosing spondylitis patient; material: feces | host: Homo sapiens | place: China | collected 2015-10
ACGATGAGCCGCTTCGGCGAAACCGTGCGCATCGAGGCGACCATCACCCGGTACAACGGCGTGCGCATGACGCTGCATTACAACGTCTTTGACAAGGCGACCGGTGAGCTTCGCTGCACGGGCGACAGCCGCCACTGCTTCATCAATTCGGACGGCCATCCGGCAATCTTGCGCCGCTGCTGGCCGGAATTCGACCACGCGCTCGCGTCCCATGTTACCGCCGAAAAATAAAGACAAACAAAAAACCGGCTCTCCCAGAGGTGTTTTCCCTCGTCAGAGCCGGTTTTCTCTATCTCTATTTATTGGACATAATACACCGCGACGACCTCGCCGTCCTTGACGGACGGATAGCAGCGGCTGTATTCCGAGCCAGTGCTAACGGGTGAGGTGATCTGGTGATACGGCTCGCCCGTGTCGATGGCCACGCAGTCCGAGGACACCGGATACTTGCCGAGAATGCCGTTCTCGTCCCCGTTGAAGGTGAACTCGCCGTTTTTATAGCTTGCCTCGCGGTCGATGGCGTGCGTGCCCTCGATGGTGATATACATCGTGCTGCCCTCGCGTCTGAGGCCGGAATACTGCACGAGTCCCTCATAGGTCACGGAGGGGGCGTAGTTCTCGATCACGACGTCGCTGTAACTCTGTGCGCCGATGCACAGGTTCACGGTATCCTTGCGCTCGTGGTAGACTGCGCCGCCCGAGCCGCCGTTCTGGGTCAGATGGAGCGCACGGTACAGCATGACCGCCATTTCCGCGCGGGTGACGGGCGCGGTCGGGTTGAGCTTGCCGTTCGTGCCGCCGATGACCTTGGCGTTCGTCAGTGCGCCGACAGCCTCCTGCGCGTACTCCTTGACCGAGGCCGCGTCCGTGAAGCCGGTGATCGAGCCGCTTCGCAGCGAAAGGTCGGTGCGGTCGATGGTGCGCTTGAGAAACACCATGGCGTCCTGCCGGCTCATGGTCTGCTGCGGCAGAAAACGGTTGTCCGCCGTGCCGGTCGCAACGCCGAGCGCACGCGCCGCCGCAACGGATTTCGCGTAATACTCGGTGGAGGGTACGTCGCTGAAGCCCTGCTGCGCGGATACGGCGCCGCTTTCGAGTGCGCTGCTCATGCCGTAGGCGCGGTCGAGCATAACGATGAAGTCCGCCCGCGTGATGGCGTTTCTCGGATAAAACAGGTGGTCGCCGCGGCCCTGAATGACGCCCGCGACCGCAAGCGTGTCCACCTCGCGGAACGCCCACGAGTAGCCGTCGTCCACATCGTAAAAGTAAACCGAATGGTCCGGCAGATAGGCATATGTTTCGGTCGTGACCGCGGTTTCCGCTGCTGCGCCGCATGCGGTGACAGTGCCTGCCGTAACGGCAGCCGTAAGCAGCACCGCCGCTGTCAGCTTACACGTTCTTTTCATAAACTTTCTCCTTGCCCGGATGGGGTGTACATAGGTCTTGTTCCCCACCTATGTAAACTTTCTGCAACATTATATCATATTCTTCCCCACCTGACAAGTTAAATTATAGATAAACTTGTCGAGGGACGGTCTGCGCCGGTTTTTTCGTGCGACGCGCCGCCCCTCTTTTCGTCATTTTTCCTGCTCCTCGCGGTAGATTTTCCAGCTGAAAACGGTTGGAACGATTACCGCGAGCGCGAGCGGTACGAACAGCATCGCAAGCTTCGCGCGGCTGTCCGGGAGAAACGCCCCCGCCGCGCCAAGCAGGCCGGAGGCGAAAAACATCCGCCCGGCGATGCGATGCGTGCGCGTCCAGACGGTCTCGCTCGACAGCGTCCACGGGTTCTTGACGCCGCAGTACCAGTTCATGCGGAACCGCGGCATGACGTTGCCGAGGTAGACCATCATGAGGCTCACGAGCAGGCATACCACGCCCGAAACATTGACCGTGCCCGGGCGCAGCGCTTCGGTGATGCAGATGCCGGTTATCGCCACGAGGAACAGCAGCGTCACAAGCTGAATGCCAAGATAGGCGTCGCCGAACTTACCGTAATTTTTGTTTTTCGGGTCGATCTTCGACAGGAAGCAGAACATCGCCTCGAGCACCGGCGCCATCGCCGCAATCACCCACAGCTGCGCCTTTGCGCCGTAATCGACCGCGCCGTCGAAATCCCAGTGCATCGGCACCTCGGCCGGCAGACGGCGGTACACCGCCGCGATCATCACCAGCGGCAGCAGCGACAGCAGCCATGCCGCAGCCTGCTTTTTATTCGTTTTTTTCATCTCTGTCCTCTCCTCTCAATGCGGAAACCCACTCCAGTATCTCATCCACGACCGACATATTCAGCTCGTAGTAAATGTATTTTCCCTGCCGGTCGTCGAGTATCAGTCCGGCGTCGCGCAGGATGGCGAGGTGATGCGAAACCGTCGCGCCCGAAAGGTCGAAATGCGCCGCGATGTCGCCCGCCGCCATCGGCCCACGCCGCAGCAGCGACAGGATCTCGCGCCGCACTGGGTCTCCGAGCGCCTTGAAGCTCTGCTGAAAGCCCATTATTCTCCCCTCTTTCGTGCGGTAAACCATGTTTTTCGTCCGCAGGTCGGGCAAAACAGCCACCATTCGTTCCCGACATGCTGACGGAGCAGCAGCCGGTTCCACGGCAGGCGCAGCTGCTTTCCGCAGAACCGGCACACCAGCTCGCGCCTTGACAGCGCCCGCGCCTGCCACACGATGAGCACCGCCGCCAACAGCAGTCCCGCCGAGCAGATCGCAATGCTCGTTTTCATATGCTCTGTCTCCTTTCATTTAGACGTTTATCTAAATATAGAATACCACAACATTTGTGAAAGTCAAGATATATTTTGATGTTTGTCTAAATGTTTTTCAGACATGAAAAAAGAGCCTGCATTGCAGACTCTTCTCGTTTCGCATTGTCGAAACAGGACTTACGCCATGCCGTTCAGCTTGGTGGTCATCTTGCTCTTCTTGTTGGATGCGTTGTTCTTGTGCAGGAGGTGCTTGGCAGCCGCCTGATCGACAGCCTTTACGGCAGTCGTATAAGCAACAGTCGCTTCCGCCTTATCGCCGGCAGCAATAGCCGCGTCGAACTTCTTCAGGGTGGTCTTGAGCGCGCTCTTTGCCATCTGGTTGTTCATCGCCTTGACGGTGTTGACCTTGACACGCTTCTTTGCAGACTTGATGTTGGGCATTCTGAAAACACCTCCTTCGTTTTACTATTTGTCAGTGCTTCTATTCTAACATCGTTCCCGCAAAATTGCAAGCATTTTTTCGGGAAAATACATATTTTTTTTGAAAGGCCGCATACTGCTCAAAAAGGAGGGAATTTTATGGCATTCCGCACCGATCTTGCGGTCGAGCTTCTGGAAAATCTGCGTGAAAGCGGTAAAATCGAGGGCGTGACCGAAACCGAGTACGAGCGAGAGGGACTGCATATCCATGAGGCGGAGATAACGGGCGAGGACGCGGCAAGGCGGCTCGGACGCAGCTGCGGACGGTATGTTACGCTGTCGCTTGCGGCGCTCACGGCCCGCGAGGAGGAAGCCTTTCCGCGCTCGGTCCGCGTGCTTGCCGCGCTCATCCGCACGCTGCTGCCACCGCTTCCGAAGGACGCGCCCGTGCTTGTCGCGGGACTCGGCAGCCGCGCGGTCACGCCGGACGCCGTCGGGCCGAAGGTTTGCGACCACGTGATTGCGACGCGCCACCTCATTACCCGCTCGCCCGAATATTTCGCCGCGTGGCGGCCGGTCTGCGCGCTCGCGCCTGGCGTTCTCGGGCAGACGGGCGTCGAGGCGAACGAGGTCATTCGCGGCGTTCTCGACCGCGTGCGCCCCGGGGCGGTCATCGCCGTCGATGCACTCGCCGCCGGACGGCTCAGCCGCCTTGTGCGCACGGTGCAGCTGACCGACACCGGCATCGTGCCCGGCTCAGGCGTCGGCAACGCACGCGCGGCGCTGAACGAGCAGGCCCTCGGCGTGCCGGTGCTTGCGGTCGGCGTGCCCACGGTCGCGGACGGCGGCTCGATCGCGCACGAAATCGCCTGCCAGCTCGGCGGCGCCGCGTGCGAAGCGCTTGACGACCTCTCGCAGCCGTTCATCATCACCACGCGCGACATCGACCGTGAGGTTGCGGACACCGCACGCCTCATCGGGTATGCGGTCAATATGGCGCTTCAGGGACTTTCGGTCGAGGACATCGACCTCTACCTCAGCTGACATACCCGCTCCCCTGTCCGCATATGCTGAACCAAACAGGCTTTCGGGAGGGCGGACAACATGAAACGACGCAGAAAAAACGGGCGGCGGAACGGCATTCGACCTGCGGCGCTCAGTGCGCTGGCGGCGGCGTGCGTGCTGCTCGCGGCGGCGCACTTTGGCTGCGACATCAGCGCCGAGGCGGCGCTCTCCCGGCTCGCGCACAGCCGCGCCTTTCTCTCCTGCATGACCGCGCTTGAGTTCGGCGTGCGGGCGGACACAGCCGAGGTCTACGTGCCCCGGACGGCTGCGGCGGCGCGTGACGAGAACGCCGAAACACCACAGAGCGAAAGCGTCTACGTTCCGGCAGCGCCCCAAAACACCGCGCCCGTGCTCTCTGCGGCGGACAAGGCCGCGACCCTCACCATCAACAACGACACGGACTACGAGGTGGACGTTGCCGCGTGTCTTGCCGAGGACACCCATATCCGCGCCGAGGGCGAGGGGCCGCAGGTGCTCGTGTTCCATACCCACGCAAGCGAAAGCTACACGCCGGACGCGGCCTTTCCCTACACGCCGACCGAGCCGGAACGCACGACCGACACGCGGTACAACGTTGTCCGGGTGGGCGACGAGCTGTGCAGCGCACTCGAGGAGCGCGGCATCGAAACCGTGCATCTTCGCTCTCTTTTCGACACGCCGACCTACGCCGGGTCGTATGACCGTTCGCTCGAAGCGGTCGAGCAGGCGCTTGCCGAGTACCCGTCGGTCAAGGTCGTCATCGACCTGCACCGCGACTCCATCCTAACAGACGAGGGCGTTGCCTACCGCACCTCCTGCACGATAGACGGCACGGAGACCGCGCAGCTGATGTTCGTTGTCGGCACGGACGCGGGCGGTCTTTACCACCCGGACTGGCGCGAAAACCTGAACTTCGCGTCCACGCTCCAGTACGCGCTCAACCGCGCGTATCCCTCGCTCATGCGTCCGCTCAACCTGCGCACGCAGCGCTTCGACCAGCACGCAAGTCCCGGCTCGCTGCTCATCGAGGTCGGCTCCTCCGGCAACACGCTCCCCGAGGCGCTTTCCGCCGTGCGCCTGTTTGCGGACGTTCTCGCGGACGAAATGACCGGCTGACCGCGCATAATCTCCCGCCGCCCCGGAAACACTCTTTCCGGGGTGACTTTATGCAGAAAATCACATTTACTTCCGACCTCGACGCGAATACCGCGCTCATGCGGTCTATTTTCGAGGGCGACGATACGTTCATCGTGCGAAAGGTGCAGGGAAACGGCGGCCTGCGGTGCGCGATGTTCTTCTTTGACGGCATGGTGGACTCGCACGTGATAAACGAAAGTCTGGTGCGGCCGGTCCTGCTGTCGCGGGCCGCGCGTTTATCGGCGGACGCGCTCGCTGTGCGCGTTTTACAGGCGGACGATTGCCGGGTCGAGCCGGACACCGACAAGGCGCTCACCGCCTTTCTCTACGGCGACACGCTCGTTCTCACCGAGGGGGACGCGCGTCCGCTCATCGTCAACACCAAAGGCTTCGCCAGACGCTCGCCGGATGAGCCGGAGAACGAACGGGTGCTGTCCGGTCCGCGCGAGGGCTTTACCGAGTGCTTCATGCCCAATCTCGCGCTCATCCGCCGCCGGGTGCGCGATACGCGGCTCAAATTCACCTTTCTGCGCGTCGGCGACCGCACGAACACCTCGGTCTGCCTATGCTATCTCGACGGTCTGTGCCCCGAGGAGCTTGTCCGCGAAATGCAGAACAGGCTCGGCGCTCTGACGCTCGACAGCGTGCTCGACGCGAACTATATCGCGGAATGCCTGCGCGAGCATCGCTGGTCACCGTTCCCGACCCTCGGCACGACCGAGCGCCCGGATGTCGCGGCGTCACGGCTGCTCGAAGGGCGGTGCGCCCTTGTCGTGGACGGCAGTCCGGTCGTGCTGACCGCGCCGCATCTGCTTCAGGAGTGCTTCCAGTCGAACGACGACTACTATATCAGCTATCTTCAGGCGAACGTGTCGCGCGTGCTGCGGACGCTCGGTTTTTTCTGCTCGGTGACCATACCGGCGGTCTACACCGCCCTGCTGCTCTACCACCGCGAGCTGGTGCCGGCGCGGCTGCTGTTCGCGGTCACGGCGGCGCAGAGAGGCGTTCCCCTGCCGGTCGGGTGGGAAGTTCTGCTGCTGCTCATCGTGCTCGAGGTGCTGCGCGAGGCCGGCGCACGCACGCCCGGCGCGATGGGGCAGACCATGAGCATCGTGGGCGGTCTGGTGCTCGGACAGGCGGCGGTCTCCGCGCGGTTTTCCGCCGCGCCCACGGTCATCGTTGTCGCGGTGGCAGGCGTGACCGGCCTGATGGCGCCGCGCTTGCAGGCGGCCGCGCTCTGGCTGCGTTTTCTCCTGCTCGGGGCGGCGGCAGCCGGCGGACTTTACGGCGTGGGACTCATGCTGTCGCTGACGACGGCGCTTCTCTGCCGCATGACCTCGTGCGGCGTGCCCTATCTCGTGAACCTCGTGCCCCGTGTCCGCGCCGACACCGAGGACACATGGCTGCGCGTGCCGTGGTACCGGATGAAATACGACCGGTTCCGCTTTTTCCGGACCGCCGGGAGGGACAGAGAATGAGAAAACCGCTGCTTTTTCTGCCGCTTCTGCTGCTCTGCGGCTGCGCGCGTGAGCCTTCGCCCGTAACGGCGTTCGCCCTCGACCGGGACGGCGCGGCGTACCGTCTGACCGCCGAAGTCGTGCGGCAGGATGACCCCGAGGACACCGCCGCGCCCAGCTATATCGAAGCCGAGGGCGAGGACTTTCCCTCGATGCTGCACGCGCTCGAAAGCGTGCTGCCGGGTGAGATGTACCTGTCGCACGCGCAGGTGCTGCTGCTGAGCGAGGACGCGGCGGCAGACAACCTTATGCCCCTCGCGGAATACCTCTGCCGCCATAACGGCATCCGGCTGAGCCTCCGGTGCGCAGTCGTGCGCGACGGCGCGGCGTCCGAGCTGCTCCGAAACGATGACGAGGTTTACGCGCTGAGCGACCTGCTCGACCGCTCGGCGGAGGCCGGAACGCTGCCCGATATGCCGCTCAGCCGCGTCACCGAGGCGCTTCTCACGGACGGCACGGCCATTCTTCCCTCGCTTTCGCTCGACCGCTTCGGCCAGACCGCCCCGGCCGGTACGGCGGTGCTCGCCGAGGGAAAGCTGCGCTGTTTTCTGGACGGCGGCTCGATTGGAGGCGAACGCTTTGGCTGATCGCATTTTTCCGCGCTGGTGTGCATCGCTGTTCGCGCTCCTGCCGCTCTGCGAGGTGCTCTACCTCCCGGCCGGGCCGCAGTCCCTGTACACGGCGGCGCTCGCCTGTGCGCTGGCAGGACTGCTTTCCGCCGGGGCGGCGCGGCTGTCCGGCCTTGCCTCTAACCGCGCCGTGCAGGTTCTCCTTGCCCTCGCGGCGGTCTTTCCGCTTGTTGCCTCGCTCTCGCGCATGAGCGATTTTCTTCGCGGCACGGTTTTCCCGCGCGTTCCGCTCTGGGTGCTGTGCCTTGCGCTCACCGTCTGCGCTCTTGCGCACGCGCTGACCGGACTTTCCGCCTGCGCGATGTGGGCGCTGCCTGCGGTGTGCATCGCGGGAGCGGTCGCGGCGCTCTCCTTTGTCCTCACCGCCGGGGAGATGCAGCTGTCGCGCCTTTCCGCGCCGACCGCCGCCTTTCTGCCGCAGTTTTGGGCGCTGCTGCGGCTTCTCCTGCCCTCGGCGCTCATTCTGGCGTTGTCGCTCGGAAACAGCCGTCTTGCCGGGGCGGCCTCGCGCGGACTCACGGCAGGCGGCGCGGTGCTGGCGCTGCTGTCGCTGCGCTCGGTGCTGCTGCTTGGCGAGCACACTGCCGCGCTTCTCCCCTATCCGAACTTCTCTGCTGCGGGACTTGCCGCGCTCGGCAACTTCGCCCGTCACGGCGAGGTGTTCTTCGCGGTGCCGCTCATTCTGTGCGAAACCGGACGCTGCGCCGCCCTGCTCTGCGTAATCCTGCGCATTCTGCCGCGCAGACAGACAGACGGCTGACTTGTTTTCCGGTGCGCATTCTGCTATAATGCAGTCAGCAAGCCAAAGGAGAACGAGCATGAATATTCAGATTTTCGGCAAAAACAAGTGTTTCGACACCAAAAAGGCGCAGCGTTGGTTCAAGGAGCGCGGCATTAAATTTCAGATGATCGACCTTGCCCAGAAGGGCATGAGCCGGGGCGATCTGGACAGCGTACTGCGGGCTGTCGGCGGACTTGACGCGCTCATCGACGAAAAGAGCCGCGGCTATGCCTCGCTCGCGTATCTCGCCTACGACGAGGACAAGAGGGAGAAGCTGCTTGAGGACGGCACGCTGATGAAAACACCGGTGGTGCGCAACGGCCGTCAGGCGACGGTCGGGTACTGCCCAAGCGTCTGGGAAACGTGGGAATAATTGTTGCCGTCAGCAGACCGCCGATACAATCGTGACCGTCAGCTGACGGTAAAGACTCCGCCGATACAGCGGTGCGCCGCTGAAGGCGAGGGGAAGCCCTCGGAGGGCGGGAACGCGCCCCTCCCGGGGCGAGGGGCAAAAGGGGATAGGACACCAAGGTTTCCTATCCCCTCTTGCGACTCCCCAACTTTCCTTTGCGCCGCTCAGCGTAGCTTCGCGGCGAAGCGGGGGACGCGAGGGATATGGCACGCCCCGGACAGTACGGTGATGGTTAGCTTCTCTGTGCAGCACCGGCTGCTTTTGCCGGTTTGCCGCGCATGACAGTGCGCGGCCGGATGGTGCTGAGGAGTCAGATTTTATCCGCGAAGCGTTTTTGCGGATAGATGGTGCTGAGGAGCCGGATTTTCCCCTTGATATAAAAAGAGTGCAGATGAACAAAACCCATCTGCACTCTCTTTTTTACTTATCCTTCAAAGCGTCCTTGACCTTATCCCAGAAGCTCTTGCGCTTTACCTGGTTTTCGTCGGTCGAGGTTTCCTCGAACTCACGCAGCAGCTTTTTCTGCTTTTCGGTGAGGTTCTTCGGGACTTCGATATTGACGCGAACGTACTGGTCGCCTCGGCCGCGGCCATTGACGTTCTGGATGCCCTTGCCGCGCATGCGGAACATCGTGCCGGTCTGCGTGCCCTCCGGCACCTTGTACTCGACGCGGCCGTCGATAGTCGGCACCTGAAGCGTATCGCCGAGCGCCGCCTGCGCGAACGAAATCGGAATCTCGACGTAGACATCCTGACCCTCGCGGGTGAAGATGGGATGCGGACGGATTGCGACCGTCACGAACAGATCGCCTGCCGGGCCGCCGTTCACGCCTGCGTTGCCCTGACCGCGCTGCTGAATGGACTGACCGTCGTCAATACCGGCCGGGATGTTGACCTTGAACTTGCGCGTCTTGCGCACGCGGCCCTGACCGCCGCACTTCGGACACGGCTTCTTGATGATCTTGCCGGTGCCGCGGCAGTTCGGGCAGGCGCCCTGCGTCTGGAACATACCGAGCGGCGTACGCTGGGTCTGGGTCACGACACCGGTGCCGCGGCAGTTCGGGCAGGTCTCTGCCGTCGTGCCCTTGGCCGCGCCCGTGCCGCCGCAGTCGTCACAGGTTTCGATACGCTCGACCGTTATCTCCTTTTCGCAGCCGAACGCCGCTTCCTCAAAGGAAAGCACGACCGTCTGACGGATGGATTCGCCGCGCTGCGGTGCGTTGCGGCGCTGGCTTCGTCCGCCGCCGAAACCGCCGCCGAAGAACGAGCCGAACAGGTCGCCGAGGTCGCCCATGTCGAAGCCGCCGCCGAAGCCGCCTGCACCCGCGCCGCCGCCGTAGCTCGGGTCAACGCCGGCAAAGCCGAACTGGTCGTACTTCGCGCGCTTGTCCTTGTCGGACAGCACCTCGTACGCCTCGTTGACCTCCTTGAACTTGTCAGCCGCCTCGGGATTATCCTTGTTGAGGTCGGGGTGGTACTTGCGGGCCAGCTTGCGGTAAGCCTTTTTCAGCTCGTCCTCGCTCACGCCCTTCTGCACGCCGAGCACCTCGTAATAGTCTCTTTTGTCTGCCATAAAAATATCACCTGTACACGCGGACAGGCGCACCGAAGCGCGCCTCTCCCATCGGCTTTCAGCAACGGGGAGCGTTCCCCGTGCTGCTGATGCCTCATTCTATGAATTATTTCTTGTCGTCGTCCTTGACTTCGGTGAAGTCAGCGTCTACGAAGTCGCCCTGCGGGCCGCTCTGTGCGCCTGCGCCCGGCTGGCCGCCCATGTTCGGGTCGCCCTGCGGCGCCTGCTGCTGATAGATCTTGCCGGCGAGGTCGGAGAACTTCTTGGACAGGCCGTCGGTTGCTGCCTTGATCATGTCGGTATCGGTGCCCTTGAGCGCTTCCTTAACCTTCTCGATCTCGGCCTGAACGCCGCTCTTCTCGTCTGCGGACAGCTTATCGCCGAGGTCGGTCAGCGCCTTCTCGGACTGGAATACCAGCTGCTCTGCGCTGTTGCGTACTTCAACGGCTTCCTTGTTCTTCTTATCCTGCTCCGCGTACTGCTCAGCCTCGTGCATTGCCTTGTCGATCTCGTCCTGGCTGAGGTTGGTGGAAGCGGTGATGGTGATCTTCTGCTCCTTGCCGGTGCCGAGGTCCTTTGCGGATACGTTTACGATGCCGTTTGCGTCGATGTCGAAGGTAACTTCGATCTGCGGGATGCCGCGCGGAGCCGGAGCGATACCGTCGAGGGTGAAGCGGCCGAGGGTCTTGTTGCCCGCTGCCATCTCACGCTCGCCCTGAAGGACATGAATCTCAACAGACGGCTGGTTGTCGGCTGCGGTCGAGAATACCTGGCTCTTCTTGGTCGGGATGGTGGTGTTGCGGTCGATCAGCTTGGTGCATACGCCGCCGAGGGTCTCGATGCCGAGGGACAGCGGGGTTACGTCGAGCAGCAGAACGTCCTTGACTTCGCCGCCGAGAACGCCGCCCTGAATGGATGCGCCGATTGCAACGCACTCGTCCGGGTTGATGCCCTTGAAGCCGTCCTTGCCGGTGATGCCCTTGACTGCTTCCTGAACAGCCGGGATACGGGAGGAGCCGCCGACAAGCAGGACCTTGGACAGGTCGGAAGCGGACAGGCCTGCGTCGCTCATTGCCTGACGAACCGGGCCCATGGTGCGCTCAACGAGGTCTGCGGTCAGCTCGTTGAACTTAGCGCGGGTCAGCGTCAGCTCGAGGTGCTTCGGGCCGGTAGCGTCCGCGGTGATATACGGCTGGTTGATGGAGGTCTGGCTCATGCCGGACAGCTCGATCTTTGCCTTCTCAGCAGCTTCCTTCAGGCGCTGCATAGCCATGCGGTCGCCGGACAGGTCGATGCCGTTGGACTTCTTGAACTCGGAAACCATCCAGTCGATGATGCGCTGGTCGAAGTCGTCGCCGCCGAGGTGGGTATCGCCTGCGGTGGACAGAACCTCGAGAACGCCCTCGCCGATGTCGAGGATGGAGACATCGAACGTGCCGCCGCCGAGGTCGTATACCATGATCTTCTGCTCGGATTCCTTATCTACGCCGTAAGCCAGCGCTGCTGCGGTCGGCTCGTTGATGATACGCAGAACTTCCAGACCTGCAATCTTGCCAGCGTCCTTGGTCGCCTGACGCTGCGAGTCGGAGAAGTAAGCCGGAACGGTGATAACTGCCTGGGTTACCGGCTGGCCGAGGTATGCTTCCGCGTCAGCCTTCAGCTTCTGAAGAACCATAGCGGAAATCTCCTGCGGGGAGTACGGCTTGCCGTCGATGTTTACGCGGTAGTCGGTGCCCATGTGGCGCTTGATGGAAATAATGGTGCGGTCTGCGTTGGTGACGGCCTGACGCTTTGCGACCTGACCGACCATGCGCTCGCCGTCCTTGGAAAATGCTACAACAGACGGGGTGGTACGTGCGCCTTCTGCGTTAGGGATAACGACGGCTTCGCCGCCCTCCATAACAGCTACACAAGAGTTCGTCGTACCGAGGTCAATACCAATGATCTTACCCATGATAAATACACTCCTTAAAAGTTAGGATTTAGTTTACGATTACATACAGTGTGAAGATTTCAGAGTGCGAAGTGAAATTTTCTTCTCTCCACTCTAAACTCTTAACTCTTAATTTGCAACTTTCACCATTGCGTGGCGAATGACCTTATCGCCGATCTGGAAGCCCTGCTGGAAGGTTTCCGCGATAACGTTTTCGCCGAGCGACTCGTCCTCCACGTGCATGACTGCGTTGTGGAAATTCGGGTCGAAGGCGGTTCCTGCCGCCGCGTCGATGATGGCGACATTGATGCCCTTGAGGCTCTCAACGAGCTGCGTCATAGTCATCTCGACGCCCTTTTTATACTCAGTGTCCGCGGTTTCAGCCTTAAGCGCGCGCTCGAGGTTGTCATACGTCGGCAGAAGAGCGGTGACGGCGCGGCTTACCGCGTCGGTGTACGCCTGCTCGCGCTCGCGCTGGCTGCGCTTGCGGAAGTTGTCGTATTCTGCCGCCATGCGGAGATAGCGGTCGTTGAGTTCGTTGTACTTTGCCTCCCAGTCGGCCGCCGGAGTCTGCTCCGCCGCCTTCTGTTCGGTTTCCGAAGCCTTTACTTCTTCGGTCTGTTCGTTCTCAGCCTGCTCGGGCTGCTTTTTCTTGCTCATGTTCTGGATGCCTCCGTCAGTGTTTTGCGTCTTTATCGTCTAAAAACGTTTCGGCGATCAGCCGGTTCAGTCCCTTTGCGAAGCGGCTGAGCTGGGCGGACAGCTTGGCGTAGTCCATGCGCGTCGGGCCGACAATGCCGATCGCGCCCTGTCCGATTTTGCCGATGTCGTATTTTGCGTAGATCGCTGAGGTATCGCTCAGCGGATTTTCACCGTTTTCCGGACCGATGAAAAACTGGATGCCGTCGATCTTTCTGGTGGCGGGCAGCAGGTGTCTGCTGTCGTCCTCCATATAATCGAGCAGCGTCTGCGCTTTTTTCATGTCGCGGTACTCCGGGAACCGCAGCAGCTTGCTCGTGCCGTCGAGGTAGACCTTCTGGTCGCCCAGCTCGGTGATCAGCTCCGCGATGTATTCCGCGACCGGTGCGAGCAGCGCGGTCAGTCCCGCGGCTCTGCGCACGATGTCGAAGCGCTCGGCGGTGATGCTCGAGAGCGGCAGACCGGTGAGGGTCTGGTTGAGCACATAGGTCAGCAGCTCCGCCTCGTCCTTCGAGACCTCGGAAACCGTGCGGACCATTTTGTTCTTCACCGTACCCGAGTCGGTCACGACCACGATAACGAAGTTCATCTTATCCACCGCGATGATCTCGAACCGGCGGATGGAAACCTGCGTCAGCGTCGGGGTGATGGCGACCGAAGCGTAATTGGTAAGGCTGGTGAGCAGCTTGCCTGCCTCCTGAATTAAATGATCCAGCTCCCGGACCTTTGCGAGCACGGTCTGCTGAAGGGGCGCACCGTCGTCATCGGCTGCCTCGCCCGGCTTTTCCATCAGCTCGTCAACGTACAGGCGGTAGCCTTGCGGCGAGGGGATGCGTCCGGCCGAGGTGTGCGGCTTTTCGAGATAACCCATCTCTTCCAGCTCGCTCATCTCGTTGCGGATGGTAGCGGACGAAAACGGCAGCTCGTGTCCTTCGGTGAGCGCCTTGGAGCCGACCGGTTCAGCCGTTCGGATATAATCTCCGATGATGGCTTTGAGTATCTGCTTTTTTCTTGCTGACAGCTCCACCGAAACGGACTCCTTTCGCTTTGTCTTTTCGTTTTAGCACTCCATCTCTCTGAGTGCTAAACATAATTTATCACCACTTCCCTCTATTGTCAAGTGGCGTTTATGAATAAATTGTGAAACTTTGCCCGCATGGCGGATTTTTTCTTCCCGGAACAGGAAAAGACCCCGCCGGAAACGGCGAGGCCCCTGTCTTATGATGGAATTGTCCGGCGCTGTTTTTTTAGGGCAGCACCGCACAATGAAAGCTGCGGCGCGACGCGCTGTCAGAACACATCTTGTCGGAAAAACGTCAGTTTTTCAACAGGATTACTTTCCCCAGACTTCTTCCGCGATCTCGCGGACGAGTGCGAGCTTTGCCCACTGCTCCTCCTCGGTCAGCTTGTTGCCGATTTCACAGGACGCGAAGCCGCACTGCGGGCTGAGGCACAGACGGTCGAGCGGAACGTACTTCGCCGCCTTGTGAATGCGGGCGATAACGGCCTCCTTGTCCTCGAGAACCGGGGACTTGGTGGTGATGAGGCCGAGGACTACCTTCTTGTCCGGCGAAACCTTGGCCAGCGGCGCGAAACCGCCCGAGCGCTCGTCATCGTACTCAAGGAACAGCGCGTCCACGTTCTCCTGTGCGAACACATAATCCGCAACCGAGTCGTAGGCGCCGCTCGCGAAGAAGGTCGAATGGTAGTTGCCGCGGCAGATGTGCGAGGTGATGACCATGTCCTTCGGACGGCCTTCGAGCGCCAGATTGTTGACGTCGAGAAGCTGCTGCTTGACCTCGTCGAGGTCGATGCCGAGCGCCTGATAGCGCTGCTTTGCCGCGTCGCCGACGATCGCGCCCCAGGTGCAGTCGTCCAGCTGGAGATTGCGGCAGCCTGCATCGTAGAACTGACGAATCACGTCCTGATACGCCACGCCGATGTCGTGGATCAGCTCTTCGTTGGTCGCGTAGATCTTGCGCGTGGACCGGATGTTCATCGGCACGATCATCTGCTGGAACATCTGCGCAGGCGCCGGGATGGTGTACTTTGCGACCGTGTTCTCGTCCTCGAACTGCTTGAGGAACTTGAAATACTCAACGAACGGGTGCGGCTTCGCCTTTACCTTGCCGACGAGCCACGTGTCATCGAGCGCGGCCATCTCGGCGTTGAACTGCACGCCGCCGCCGGCCTGATGGGTCACGCCCTCGAAACCCCACATGAAGTCGAGGTGCCAGTAGGTGCGGCGGAACTCGCCGTCCGTGATGGCGTGGCAGCCGAGCTTCTTCTGCTTGGCGACGATCTTGGTGATTTCCTCATCGGTCACGCGGTCGAGTTCTTCCTTGGTGATTTTACCGTCATTGTATGCGGCCTTTGCGTCCTTCAGTGCCTGCGGGCGCAGGAAGCTGCCGACAAAATCATATCGAAACGGGGTTTTCAGATTGCTCATGGTAGGTATCCTCCGGTCTGTTTTTCTTTGATGAATACAGTCTACCACAGGATGCGCCCATTGAAAAATACATCTCGCTCGTATTTCTCCATAGTTTTATCCTATGGAGAGATGGTGCTTCAAAGCCTCGATATAAGCCTCGGCGCAGCGGCTCAGCACAACGTTTTTCCGGCGGATGAGGCCGATGCGCATTCTGCCCTCCATTTCGAGCGGACGCGCAATGATACTCGGGCTGTTGAGCTTGCGGTCGATGATGCCCGAGCTGACCGTGAAGCCGTTAAGACCGATGACAAGGCTGAACAGCGTGGCACGGTCGCGCACCTGAATGGTTTTCGGCATATCGAGCATACTCAGCAGCTCCTCCGCAAAATAGAACGAGTTGCGCTCGCCCTGCTCGAAAATCAGATAGGGGTAGGGTTTCAGCTCTTCGAGCATGATGCACGCCTTCTCCGCAAGCGGATGGTCTTTGTTGATGAAAACGTGCGGTGCGGCGGTAAACAGCTCCTCGAACGCCAGCTCGTTCCGGCGTAGCAGCTTGGTGAGCGCGGTTTCATTCGACTCGCACAGATACATGATGCCAAGCTCGCTCCGCCCCGCGGCCACATCGTCGATGATCTCGCCGGTCTGTGTTTCGCGCAGGATAAAGCGGTAGCGGTCGGCGTCGAACTGCTGCACGACATCGACAAAGGCGTTGACCGCGAAGGAATAGTGCTGGCACGACACGCAGAATTTGGGTTCGCGCTTCTTTCCCGCGCCGAAATGCTCCTGCATGAGGTCGGCCTGCTCCAGCAGCTGCCGCGCGAACGCCAGAAGCTCCTCGCCCTCGCGCGTCACGGTCACGCCCTTGTTCGAGCGCACGAACGCCGTCACGCCCATTTCCTTTTCCAGATTGTGTATCGCCGTGCTCAGGCTCGGCTGCGAGATGAACAGGCGCTCGGCCGCGTCCGTAATGTTGCCGCATTCCGCAACCGTCACCAGATAGCTTAACTGCTGTAACGTCATGGCGTACCTCCTTGTTGCTTCTACCATTATAAGCGCATTTTACAGGCCGCGCAATGCCTGAGAGGCGCACTTTCTCTCGCGGCGGCGGTCATAGGCCTTTCCGCTTTTCTCCACGCGGCTGACCGGCTTTACCGTGCCCCACGAGCCGCGCTGACGGCTGTGGAAGTCGCGCTGTGCCTTTTTGCTCTGCTTGCGCAGCGGAATCATGTTTTCCATCGGTTCTCTCTCCTTTTATGTGACAGTTATATTACATCGTCCGATTTTCTCTTGCTTTTTCCGCTTTCCGGGGGTATTCTGTAATATCCCGCTCGGGAAGAATCTGAAAGGAGGCGTTCCGAATGTGTCCGTATCCCTCGATCGACCTCGCCGCGACCGGCCGGAATATCGCGCGTCTGCGCAAGGCGCAGGGGCTTACCGTCCGCGCCATGCAGGCGTATTTCGGCTTCGATGACCCACAGGCCATCTACCGCTGGCAGTGGGGTCGAAGTCTGCCCTCGGTCGATAATCTGTACGCGCTGAGCGTGCTTTTCGGCGTGAGCATGAACGAAATTCTCGTTCCGATACAATCGATACAGCATGAAAATGAGCAGCAGGCGGAAGCCTGCTGCTCTCATTCTGTCAAGAATTTTCCCTTGCATTACAGCACCCACGCGGCAGCGTGCGTAAAATACAATCTGCGCAGCAGATTGATAAAAACCGGGAGCATGTATCACGGTTTTTATACTTCCAGAGAGATAAAAGTTTCTGCATAGGAACTTTTATCCGTCCGTGTTCTGCAAAGTCAGAACACAGATTGTCGGCAAAACGTCAGTTTTGCGACAGGCTCAGCAGGCGGAAGCCTGCTGCTCTGCTGTTTCTATATGGTCGAACCGCTTCCTTCTGTCCTTATTGTACAGGGAAAACGTCCGGCTGTCATTGAACCGGTGGTTCAAAATCAGGTCACGATCTCCACGCGGCTGCCGCTGCCGTGCTTGTCCTTGGTGACAATGAGCTGACGGTCGATTTTGTCGCGCAGCTCGCCCACGTGCGAAATGATGCCGACGAGGCGGTTGCCCTCGCTGAGGCTGCTGAGCGCACGGATGGCCTGCGACAGCGACTCCTCATCGAGCGAGCCGAATCCCTCATCGACGAACATGGTTTCAAGGCGTATGCCGCCCGCCGCCGACTGCACCTCGTCCGAAAGGCCGAGCGCGAGCGACAGCGACGCCTTGAACGACTCGCCGCCCGAAAGCGAGCGCACGCTGCGCTCCGAGCCGTTGTAGTGGTCGATAACGTCGAGTTCGAGGCCGGTCTTGGAACGCTGGTTATCGTTTTCGCGGCGGCGCTTGAGCTCGTACTGACCGCCCGACATGATGAGCAGGCGCACGTTCGCGCGTTGCAGAATGCGGTCGAAGAAGGTCATCTGGATGTAGGTTTCGAGCGTTATCTTATCCTTGCCCAGAAGCGAGCCGTTCGCTGTGTCGGAAAGCGTGTGCAGCCATTTGTATTCCTGCTCCAGACGGCCGAGCTCGTCCGACTTACTCCGCATATTCGCGAGCGCCGTCCGGTTGGTGTTCAGTCGGATGCGCAGCGCGCTCTGCTGCCCGAGCACGGTCAGGCGTTCGGCGGCAAGCTCGTTTCCGCGCTGCTGCTGCGCCGAGGCGTCGATTTCGCCAATCTGCGCCAGCTGCGCCGTCAGCTGTGCCGCGGCCGCTTCGAGCGCGACAAGCGCCTGACGGCAGGCGGCAGCGTTGTTCTCCGCCTGTTTTCTCGCCTTCTTCATGGCGGCAAGCTGCGCGTCAAGCGCATTTCTGTGCTGTTCCGCCGCCGCGGCCTCCGGGAAGGAAAGCGCACCATGCAGCTTTTCGCGCTGTTCGGTGAGCGCAGCGGCGCGGCTCTCGTCACGCGCCAGTTCTTCGCGCAGGGCGTTCATCTTCTGCTCCTGCTCTCGCAGGGCGTTTTCCCGCTGCGGCACGAGCGTGTCGAGCTGGCATCGGCGGTCGATTTTCGCGTCAAGTGCCGTGAGCCGGGCTTCGAGGCCGCGAAGCACCTGCTGTGTTTCCTGCTGCGCCGAGGCGATTTCTTCCGCCGCGTTTTCCGGTGCGCACTCCGTCAGGGTTTCCGCGAGGGCGCGTTTTACCTTGGCCGCGAGTTCCTCCTGCTGTCCGTGCAGACGGCTGCACGCGCTCTGCGTCTGCATGACAGTGCCGCGCAGGGTTTCCTGCTTCGCCGACAGCGCTTCAAGACCGCTCTGCTGCGCCTTGATGCGCCGGTCGAGCGTCTTTCTCTCCTCGATACGCGCATCCAGTTCCGCGAGCGCCTTTTCGGCGGCGGTGCGTGCCTTCCTCGCCTGCTCCGTGCAGGCGGCAAGCTGCGCGTCCGCGTCCTCATATGCCGGTTCCGCGACAAACGCCTGCATCTGCGTGAGAAGCTGCTGTTTTTTCTCGGTGAGCGCGGCGTTCTGCGTGCCGGCGGCAAGGCTCTTGGCGCTGCTCGCCTGCTGCGCGATTTCGCTCCGCTGCTTTGCTTTTTTGAGTTCCGCCTCGGTCGGGGCGTGACCCGAAGTCTGCGCCGGAGCCGGGTGGTGCACCGCGCCGCAGACCGGGCACGGCGTTCCCTCGGCAAGCTCCCGCGCGAGCACGCCTGCCTGCTCATCGAGAAAGGCGCGGTAAAGGCTCTCGTAGGCTGCGGCGGCCTGCTCAGCCTGCGTCTGCGCGGTCAGGTAGTCCTGCTGCGCGGCCTGAACCGCCCGCTCTGCCGCATGGCATTCGCGCAGCAGACCGCCCAGTGCGTCCAGCTCCTTTACGCGCGTCTGTTCGCGAAGCTGCGCCGCAAGCTGCTTTTCGCGTTCCGCTTCGAGCGTTCCGCCGGACTCCCGCTTCTTTTGGGCGGCGTCGAGCGATGCGGTTTCCGCCGCGATTTCCTGCGTGAGTTTCTCCTGCTGCACGTTCAGACCCGCAAGGCGGTTTTCCGCGTCTGCAAGCTGCTTTTCGCAGTTTTTCTGCGCACTGACGTCCTCCGTAAGCGCCGCGAGGGCGTTTTTCCGACTTATCTGCTGCGTCTGCTCGGCAAGCACGCGCTGTTTCTCTGCCTCGGCATTTCCGAGGCTCGCGGCCTCCTGCTTCCATCTCTCGTACTCCGCACGCTGCACCTCCTGCGTCTGCTGCTGCTCTTCGAGCGCGGCGGAGGCTTTCGCGGTGCTGCGCGTCAGCTCGCGCAGCGTCTTGTCTATGTTTTCCAGTTCGGCGTAGCGCGGCAGTTCGTTTTCGAGGGCGGTCTTTTCGCGGCGCAGTGCGTCCGCTTTGGGCTGTGCGGCGGTTTCGGCTGTGAGCGCCGCGTCCGCAGCTTTCACCTTTTCGCGCTGCGCGGTCTGCTCGGCCTGATTGGCGTTCAGGTCGGCGGTCATCCGCTCGCGCGAGGCCGCCTGACCGATCAGCTTGTTCACGGCTTCTATCCGCTTGTCGAGCGTTTCCAGCTGCACCGCACAGCCGGCTTCCGCCTTTTCGTCCTGCTCGATCAGCATTTCGAGCAGCTCGACCGTTTCCGCGAACGGCAGCTTCTGCGCTTTCGCCTGCTCCGCCTTTTCGAAAAGCAGGCTGTCCTCGCCGCAGCTGATGCCGCCGATGTACTGCTGTACACTTGCACGCGCCGCCTCGCACTCCCGGAAGAGGGCATTCACGCTCTCTTTCAGGCGCAGCTGAAGCGTTTCATACCTGCCCGTTTTGAAAATGCGGCGGAAAATCTCCTGCCGCTCCTTGGTGTCCGCCATGAGCAGCTTGAGAAACTCGCCCTGCGCAATCATCGCAATCATGGTGAACTGGCTTCTGTCCAGACCGAGAATGCTTTCCAGCTCGGCGTTTGCGTCCTTGGGTCTGTCGATCACGCGCCCGTCCGGCAGATGGAGTTCCACTTTGGGCGGCTGTTTGACGAGTTTATCGCCGCGCAGCGCCTTGCGCATATACTCCGGATTGCGGCGCACGGTGTAAACCTTGTCCGCGCAGGAAAAGGTCATCTCGACAAAGGTCGGCGTTTTATCGTCGGCGTACTTGGAGCGGAACATGGCAGGCGTGCGGTTTTCGCCGCTCGGCTTGTCGTAGAGCGCGTAGGTGATGGCGTCGAAAATGGTGGTCTTGCCCGCGCCCGTGTCGCCGGTAATCAGGTAAAGTCCCGCCGTGCCGAGCGTTTCGAGGGCAATTTCGGTCGTTCCGGCATACGGTCCGAAGGCGGACAGCGTTAATTTAAGCGGCCTCATTCTTTTCCCTCCCAGATGCGTTCCATCAGCTGCTTCGCAAAGCTCCGCTGCTCCTCGCTCATCGGCTGGCCGTTCTGGCTTTCGTAGAACTCCTCGAAGAGCGTCAGCGGACGCTTTCGCTCGACCTGCTCCGCGCCGTCCACATGGCTTTCCGTGCGCGTGCGGCGGTTGTCGTAGTCCAGGCGCATGATGTACGGATACACCGTGCGCAGGTTGTTCACGGCATTCGGAATATCCTCCTCGTCGGTCAGCGTGATGCGCAGATAATCGTTCCGGAACGGCTTGCCCTCGTAGTTCTCGCGCAGCATCAGCTCGTTATAGGTGCCGCGCAGCTCGCTCATGTCGCGTTTCGGCACGAGCGGCACGGTGCGTATCGCGACGCTCCCCTTTTCCGCAAGCTCGACCACGGTGACGGACTTTTTGTGGCCGACCTCGGAGAAGGAATATTTGAGCGGCGTGCCGCAGTAGCGCACGGTTTCGCGGCCGATTTTCTGCGGCCCGTGGATGTGGCCGAGAGCGACGTAATCGAAATCGTCAAACACGGAAACGTCCACGTTGTCCGTACCGCCGACCGAAAGCTCCTCGGAGTCGCAGGTCTGCGCACCGGTCACGAACTGGTGCGTCACGAGCACGTTGCGGTGGGTCTTATCAATGTCCGCCGCGCCCAGAACCGCCGCCATCGCCTCGGTGTAGGTCGCGATTTCGCTTTCCGGGAAAAAGCGCCGCACCTGCACCGGCCGCAGAAACGGCAGAAGATAGAGGTCCACCGGGCCGTATTCATCGCGGAGCATCAGCGGCGCGAGCACGCCGTTGTAGACTCGCGCGATATGGACGCCGCTCTGCTCCATCAGGCGGCCGCCGAACGCCAGACGCTCGGCCGAGTCGTGGTTGCCGCTGATGAGGAAGGTCTGCGTATCGCGCTTCGACAGCTGCACGAGAAACTCGTCGAGCAGCGTGACCGCCTCGGCGGACGGAACCGTCTTGTCGTAGACGTCGCCCGCGATGAGCACGCCGTCCGGCTTCTCGCTGTCGATGATGCGCAGGATCTCCTCTAAAATGTACTGCTGGTCCTCTAACATGGAAAATTCGTTGACCCGCTTGCCGAGATGCAGGTCGGAAAGATGAATGAGCTTCATGTTTTTTCCTTTCACGCTTTTTCGCTTTTAAACCCAAATAAAACAAAAACCGCCATCATCGGCGGTAAATTGACAGGGTTCCTCTTTCCGTGGTATACTATTGATGCCGATACAGCGCCGCGTTGTTCCTCCTGTTGCAGGAGGTGATTGCGATGTCTATGCTCGAAGTGCTTGCACTTTTGAACTTGATTTGCGTAATCGTCTTTGGTATTCTCGAATACGTAAAGAAATAACCGCCCCCATGTTCTAAGAAGCGGCTTTCTTCTCGACTAAAAATCGATTTGAGGAACGACCGCCCTTGGCAGAGGGCAGTGCCTGTATCGGTATTATACTGCATTTTTCTCACCCTGTCAAGCGCGGGGCGGAGCACGAATAACAAATACAAAACGGAGATTTACGCTTATGTTTCGGCGTACATCTCCGTTTTTTCGTTACATCAGAATCGTCCAGAGCAGGCTGAACGGCATGACCAGAATGAGCGCCGGCATCAGATCGACGAGCGGCACAGATTTGATCTTGGACACGCGGAAGCCCGCCGCCATGGTCAGCACGCCGCCGCAGCCGGACAGGTCCGCGAACATCTCAGGCGTGAGCACGCCGGCCAGCAGCCGGCCCGCGCCGAACACGCACAGCAGGATGATGCACTGCGGCAGCGGAATGGCACAGATGGCCTTGCCGAGCGCCGCCGCGAAAATCACCGCCGTGAAGAAATCGAGCACGGCCTTGGAGAACAGCAGGTTCGGGTCGCCCGCGATGCCCTCGGTAAGCGTGCTGTACCAGCCGAAACCCGAGCAGCAGAACAGCGCGACCGCCGTGATGTAAAACTCCATGTCGATGTTATCGCCGCCGAGGTGCATGACCTTGACGAGCTTGTGGAAAAAGCGGCTCGTCCACTGCTCCAGATGCAGCAGATGACCGATGGTGAAGCCGACGAGCAGCGCCAGTACGACCGGCGTCATGGCTGACGCCTTGATGATGGAATTGATGCCGATTGCGATCGAGCACATACCGAACATGGTCGGCAGATGCTCCTTCAGGCTTTCCGGCAGAATATGTCCCAGCGCCGAACCGATGATGCCGCCTGCCAGCACAGCCGAGCAGTTGGTGAAAACGCCGATTGGCATTGTTATTTGTCCCTCTTTCGTTTATTTTTAATGAGCGCTCCGCTCCTTGTCCCCCAGCACTTCCGTGAGCGTTTCGCGGAGCTTTTCCGCCGAGACCGGCTTTGCAATATGGTCATTCATGCCGGTGTCGAGCGCTTTCCGGCGATCCTCGGCAAAGGCGTTCGCGGTCATGGCGATAATGGGAGTTTCCGCTTTCGCCCGGTCGGGCAGGCCGCGGATGAGTCGTGTCGCCTTGTAGCCGTCCATGCCCGGCATCTGAATGTCCATCAGAATCAGGTCATACGTGCCGGACGGCTCCTTTTCCAGACGGTCTACGCAGCAGATGCCGTCGCCCACGCGGTCCACCCGAAATCCCATGGGCGTGAGGATAGCTTCCGCGATTTCGGCATTGAGGTCGTTATCCTCCGCCAGCAGAATGCGCTTCCCGGTGAAATTCATACTCCCGACCGAAGCGGACAAGGTTTTCCTGTAATTTTCCGACTTTGCCAGACGGTGCGTCAGCGTGACGGCGAAGCTGCTGCCCTTGCCGGGGCTGCTCTTGACCTCGATCGTGCCGCCCATCAGGTCGATGAGCTTTTTCACGATCGGCATACCGAGGCCGGTGCCGTCGATTTTGCCGGCCGTCGTGCTGCGCTCGCGCGAGAACGGCTCAAACAGGTGCGGCAGAAATTCCGCGCTCATGCCGATGCCGGTATCCGAAACCGTCGAACAGATGCGCACGCAGTCCGTCCGGTCGCAGGGAAGCTCCTCGGTCGTGATGCGGACCGTGCCGCCCACCGGGGTATACTTGACCGCGTTGCTGATGAGATTGGTGAAAATTTCCTGCACCTTCAGCGTGTCGCACATGATGAAGCGGTGCTTTACGTTGACCGTGCGCTCGAATTTCAGGCCCTTTTTCTTCGCCTCGGCCTCGAACACCTTGATGACCGCGCCGATGACCCGGCCGGTTTCGTGGCAGTCCTCGTCAAGCTCCATCTTGCCGCTCTCGATACGCGCCATGTCGAGCACGTTGTTGATGATGGACAGCAGCAGCTCGCCCGACTGCTCGATCATATCGCGGTAATGCAGCAGCTCGGGGTCGGTCAGCTTATCGCGCATCAGCTGGGTATAGCCGAGAATGGCGTTCATCGGCGTGCGGATGTCGTGCGACATACTGAGCAGGAAGTCGGTCTTGGCCTCGTTCGCGCTCTCCGCCGCCTGATAAGCAATGCGCAGACTCTCCTGTTCAAGCTCCTTCTGCTTCTGGCGGCTGACGATGCGCGTCACGTACAGAATGTGCGTCACCTTTCCGTCTGCGCCGCGCTTTTTCTCGATGAAGCGGGCCTCCTGCCAGCTGCCGTCCTTCGCGAGATATTCCATCTCGATGGTATCGGTATCCGCGAGGCGCTCTGCGACCGTGGAGAGGTCGAAAAAGCGCTTAACCGCGCTCTGATAATCCCGGTCAACCAGACCGCTGCACAGCTTGTTCATCTTCTGCTGCGCCCGGCCCTCGTGACCGGTCAGGCGGTGCACCGAGCTGTCGCTCGAAATTTCCTCGTAGAAATCGCGGGCGAGGTCGATGCGGTAGATGGAGAAGTAAAGTCTGCCGATGGCAGAGATGATCTCGTTGTCGATGAGTGCTTCGTTGCGTGCGGCTTCGGCCTCGCGCAGCGCACGGCGCAGCTTTTCGTTCGCCTCGTGGCGGTCGTCCACGTTGACGAGAATACCGTCCAAGCAGGCGGGCGTGCCGTCCGGCCGTCTGGAAATGTGCGCCACGTCGCGGAACCAGTGATACTCGCCCGCGCGGTTGCGCATACGGTACTCGATGCTGTAATCGCGCTGTCCGCTGCGGTTGCTTACCGCGTCGGCGCAGACTTTTTCTACCGCGTCACGGTCATTCGGGTGAATGCGCTCGAACCACGCCTCCCAGATGTTGGGGAAATCCGCTTCCGAGGAGAAGCCGAGGATACGGCGGAACGACTCCGACCACGTGACCGAGGTGCGGTTTCCGTTCCGGTCGTACCGAACGGTCCACGTGCCGGTCTGCACGACCGAGCTCAGCTTTTCGGTCGGGATGACTTCGAGGCGGCTGTGCGGCTGGCCGGTGCTGCGGTCACAGAAGATGCAGGCGCACAGGTCCGGCTGCTCCATCGGCAGACAGTGCACGTGCAGCAGGCGGCCTGTCGCCTCGCTCACCGCGTCGAACTCGACCGGCTGCTTATCGTGCGCCGCTCTGCTGTACAGGCGCAGCCGCCGGACGCCTGACATCGGCATCAGCTCGGGCGCAAGGTCGTTCTGCATCTGCTCCGCGCTGAATCCCGTCATGTCCGAGAGCGCCTGATTGCAGCGCAGGATTTTCCATCCGGTCGGCTGCCCGTCCGCGCCATGCTCGATGCGGAGCACGCAGAACGGCAGCGAGCTCTTGTCAAACATCCGTGCTGAATTTCCACTGCTGTCCATACAGGGTTTCCCTTTCTTCGATATTTATGGCAACACCGCACAATTAAAGCTGCGGCGCTTTGCGGAAATTTTGTGCCCTGACTTTGTTGCAATTTCACGGTAATACGTCAGTATTACCGCAAAACCGCGCCTCGTCAGTACGCAAAATTTACTCGCAAATCGCTCTTGTCCAATTATGCGGTATTGCCTTATCACTTTTTATTATAAGCACCGGCTTCGACATTTTCAAGCACAAAACAAGGCAGTCCGTCGATAACGCACGACAAACTGCCTTTTTTCAGTTCATTTCTGTAAAAATCTGAGCACTGTTTCCGCCAGTGTCAGGCGGTAATCCGAAAGAAAATGGTCGGTCGGCCAGACAACGTGCCGAAACGCCGTGCCGCCCTGCGCCTCGACCGCCCTTTGCAGCGGCCCGCCGTTCAGCTCCGGCGGCGTGTAGACGTCGAGCGACGCACTGATGCACAGCACCGGCTTCGCGGCAAGACCTGCGGCCGCGCTTTCCAAACGGAGCGTTTCGCTGTGCTCCTCGGCCTCGCGCCGCAGCTTTTCGCCGCTCGTGCCGGTAAGCCAGTCTGCGCTCTCTTCGAGCACCTCGCAGACCGCGCGGTAGTAGTCCGGCGCCTGCTCCCGGATAACCGGCAGGCGGCCTATATCGCACGGCGTAATGAGCACGGCCTTGCGTATCTCGGGGCGGCTTGCGGAAAGCTGTCCGCAGACAAAGCCGCCGAGGCTGTGCCCCACCGCGTAAATTCTGTCCTTGTCGAAGCCGAACCTCTCGTCGTTCAGGATGAAGTCGAGCGCGGTGTTCGCGTCCTCAAGGTCGTGCGCGAGCGAGTAGTCGCCGTCGCTGCCCCAGCTGCCGCTGTAATGAAAGCTCAGCACGTGAAAGCCCGCCCGGCGGAGGTCCTGCGCGAGGTCATAGTTCTTTTCGCAGCCGGGGATGCCGTGGAGCAGCAGCACTGTCGGGTGCGTGCCCTCCCCTGCCGCCGTGTACAGCACGGACAGCAGCCGGCCGCGTTTTCCCTTTATCAGCACGCCGTGGACGTCCGGGCGGCAGGGAGCCGCGCCGTAATGCGTTTCGCTGTATTGAAATTCCTGCTTCATAGGGCGCTCCTGTGTCAGTCTGCCGTTTCGACAGCGTTTTCCTCTCTCTGCTTGTTGAGGTTCTTCTTGTACCAGTCCTTGCCGTAGAGCACGCGCGTGACGACCATGGACGCAACCGTGTCGCCGCAGGAGTTGACGAGCGTGCAGCCTGCGTCAAACAGCTGGGTCATCATGAGCAGCACCGGCAGGGCGACCGACGGGAAGCCGAACGCCGAGATGACCATGGTTTCCATCGCCGCGCCGCCGCCCGGAACGGACGAAACCGCAACCGAACCCGCGACTGCGATCATGACGGCGAAGGCGTAGTCACCGAGGCTGTTCAGCGGGTGCGAGAACAGGGCGCAGCACAGCGCGATTTCGTAGATGGTCGCGATGCACGCGCCGTCCATGTGGCAGGTCGCGCCGACCGGTACGACCACCGAGCTGACCTCGCGCGGCACGCCCATCTTGTCGCAGGCGTCCAGCTGAAGCGGAATAGCCGCCGCCGAGGAACGGGTGCCGAGCGCGGTGAGCGCCGGGGTCAGAATGTTCTTGAAGAAGTTTCGGACGCCCCACGGGCCTGCCGCAAGGAAGGCGTAAAGCGCGAGGAACACGAAGAAATAGACGATCGTCGCCGGGTAGTAGATGAGCAGGCCGTGTGCGTAGCTCTTGAGCAGCTCCGGGCCGTAGGTGCCGGTGAGGTTCGCGAAGTACGCGAGCAGGCCGATCGGCGCGAGCTTCATCAGGAGCGACACCATCTTGTAGAACACGAGCGACATGCTGCTGAGCCACGAGGCGACCGGCTTGCCCTGCTCACCGAGCAGCGACACCGCAACGCCGAAGAACACCGTGAACACGATGAGCGCCAGAATATGCGCGCGCGAAATCACGAGCGGGAAGTCCTCGACCGTGAACGTGCTGACGATCTGCTCGCCGATGCCCATGTTCGCGGCGGCTTCGCTCGCGGCCTCCGCCGTGCCGATCTGAATCGACGTATCCACGCCGAAAATTCCCGTGACGACGAACATGTAAGCGCCTGCAATGGCGGCCGTCACGATGAAAAATCCGATGGTGAAAACGAGCAGCTTGCCGACCTTTTTCGTGTCCGCAATGTTCGCAATCGAGCCTGCGATCGAGAAAAAGATCAGCGGCACGAGCAGTACGAACAGCATATTCAGCCAGAGCTGGCCGATCGGGTACAGTACCGACGCTTTTTCGCCCAGCGCAAGGCCCAGAACCGCGCCGATGATAACGAACGCGATCAGTATGAGCGGCTCACGATAGGAAGATTTTTTCTTTTCCGTTTTTGTGTGCATATCCATCCCTCTGCTTCTCTTTTTGATTTTCCCAGTATTCATACCGCGTTAGTATGGATACTGCAATTATACCACCTTGATGGAAAATTGCAAGAGAAATTCCCCGTCGAAAGAGAGGGAATTGGAATGTGGGGTGTTTATTGGGCTGATTTGGGTGTAGAATGAATTTATTAAAATAAGGAATCCGAGAAGCAATAAAAGGAGTGAAAATTTTGATTGCGCATATCAGATCATCCGACCACTATTCTCAACCGCTCGTAGAGCATTCTAATAACGTCGGCGAGCTATGCTGCGTTGCCGCATGTACGCTCCGTCTATCGCACACAGCTCAGTTGATTGGACTTCTTCATGATATGGGAAAAGCGACTGCGGCTTTCAAGGCGTATCTTCACGAAGTTCAAGCCGATCCCTCTGCTGTTTCTCCTCACAACCACGCGCCAACCGGTGCTGTGTTCGCATATCGGCGCTGGTTCTGCAAAGAGGGGGCTTCCTCGCAGGTGCGACTCACCGCGCAGATCATTTCTCTGTGCATTCTCGGGCACCATGCCGGATTGACAAACTGCCTGACGTCAAACGGCACTTCGGATTATCTTGACGCTGTCAATCGCGACGTCTCTGCCCTGCACTACGACGAAGCCGTCAGCTGGTTCTGTACAAATGTTATCACCGAAAGAAAATTAGATGCACTTTTTTCTGATGCCTGTGCGGAAATTACAGACTTAATACAATGTATTCAAAAAACAACGAAAGGCAGAGCACGCCATTTCCATGTCGGCATGCTGACCCGTCTTCTGCTCAGCATTCTTGTGGATGCAGATCGTTACGATTCAGCCTGTTTTGAATACGATACTCCTATCGAAACCGTGTCCTCTTCCCCCGACTGGGCAGTCTTATCACAAACCTTCGAGAATTTCCGAGCAGCAAATTTTCGGACTGACAGCATAATCAATTCTATCCGTGCCGATATTTCTGAGCAGTGCTTTGATAAAGCTGATGCTCCTCCCGGCATATATACGCTCAGCGTTCCGACCGGAACGGGAAAGACATATGCATCGCTGCGCTACGCGCTCCACCACGCATCCATGTATAACAAAAAGCGGATTTTCTACATTATTCCGTTCAATACCATTCTGGATCAGAACGCAGGTGACATTCGCGATGCACTTTCCGATTATCCCTCCATTCTGGAACACCACTGCAATATCACGTTTTCCAATGAAGAAGAAATGGATACCTACCGTCGTCTGACCGAACGCTGGGACAGCGACATCATTCTGACCAGCCTCGTGCAGTTTCTTAACGCCTGCTTTTCCTCCTCCAACACTGACGCCCGCCGACTTCACGCACTCACTGACGCGGTTCTGATTTTCGATGAAATACAATCTTTGCCTCGTCATTGTAAAGTCCTGTTTGAGTGGGCCATCACATTTCTGTCGCTTTGTTGCGGCTGCACGATTTTACTGTGCACTGCTACTCAGCCGCAGCTGTCGCTGTCTTTTCCCCCAATCGAACTGGTTCGTCCGGGCAAAGTTCAGTTAAACACAAAGCGTGTCCACTATGTTCCCCAGCTCGATATTCCTCTGCAGAATCATGACGCAGCAAGTAAAATACAGCAAATGCTGACATTACAATCCGTTTTAACTATCGTCAATACCAAGGCCGCTGCACAGGATATTTATGCAAAAACAGTTTCCCTTTTATCCGATGCCGGAATGCATCCAATAACTCCCGATCCGTTCTGCTCAACAGAACAAATCCGCGAACAGGCCCGGCAGAGTGCCTCTCAAGAGGTATTGTGCGTTCATATGAGCACGCTGCTCTGCCCCGCGCACCGAAAGCGCCTAATCGAGTGGAGCAAAATCTGGCTGCATGAAGGTGCACGTGTGTTCTGCATCTCAACAGCTTTGATTGAAGCCGGCATCAATGTCAGCTTTCCTGTCGTCATTCGCAGTCTGGCCGGTCTTCCCAGCATCGTGCAGGCTGCCGGACGTTCTAACCGCAGCATGGAGTTCGATATCGGACTCGTTTATATCTGGCATCTGGTTGAAGAAAATCTCCGGCGTTTACCGGACATTGAGCAGGGCGGCTTGATTACTCGCGCAATTCTCGCAGAAGCAGACGCAGACGAACTCGACGCTCCTGCTCAAATCGCGCGATATTTTGCCAGAGAACAGGATTATACTGTAAGCCGTCAGAATTATCCTATCGGAGATGGCCTGACTCTGTCCGAGCTTCTTTCCTGCAATGACGAGAGCGCTCGAGCGGCTCGCTCCTTCAAGGAAAATACAAAACTGCTCCTGCACCAAAGCTTCCGTATGGCTTACTCCGCTTTTCAGGTTATCCCGGAAAACACAGTATCCGTTCTCGTTCCGTTCGGGCAAGGTGAAAGGCTGATTGAACAGCTCCACAGCACAGTTTCGATGAAGGAAAAACAGCTTCTGCTGCGAGAAGCGCAGGCGTACAGCGTTTCGCTCTACCAATCAACCTTTCGGCGTTTGGCAGACGACGGCGCCATTCGCGCGATTGATGATGCAGGATTATTCGCACTGGATGCCCGGTATTATGACTTGAATGCCGGAGTGATTTTGGAACCCAAAGAATTAGATGCAATGATCTGGTAAATTCAGCATTTATTATCTTCACTGTCTAAGAGCAAAAATTTTTCTTGAACTCACTCAGTATATGTGATATGATAAAAACAGATCAGAGGAAACACTCTTGCATTCCCTCTGATCCATACAATCTGATTCAGACGTCTTCACTGTCTGATTTTCAATCCACAACCCCCGCATAGCAGGAATTGACGTATATATGTATACCACACTTTCTGCACGATATCAACTGGTTTTGCTTTCCAGATACGAAAGGAGGTGTACTCCCTATGAAAATTCGAAACTCAATCGAATACTGCGTTTCCGGTCGTTACGCATTATTCAGCGACCCAATCAATCGTATGGGCGGCGAAAAGCTGTCGTATCCCGTGCCTACCTATCAGGCGTTGAAAGGGATAACTGAAAGCATTTTCTGGAAGCCTTCCATATTATGGATAATTGATTCTGTACGTATTATATCCCCTATCCGCACCGAGAGCAAAAGCATCCGTCCAATCAGTTATACCGCTCCCGCCAACACGCTTTCCATATACACCTATCTGGTCGATCCGATTTATGAGGTCCGAGCGCATTTCATTCCCAATTTTTACCGCACCGAGCCAGACCTGATTGCTGATGGGCAGAACGAAAACAAGTACCATAACATGGCGAAACGCATGGTGAAAAAAGGTGGCAGACGCGATATTTTTCTCGGCACGAGAGAGTGTCAGGCCTACATCGAACCCTGCGTCTACGGAGAGCATGAGAGCTTTTATCAGAACAGCGGCACCATCGACCTCGGCACTATGTTCCACAGTTTCGCTTACCCGGACGAAACCGGCATCAATGAGCTTGGTGTCCGCCTGTGGCACGCGAAAATGACAAACGGCGAAATTGTATTCCCGACACCGAGCGATTGCGACCCCGCACTTTATCGTACCGTCCGCCCTATGAAGCCCAAAAAGTTTGGTTCCAAGTACAACAACTTCACTGCATTATCGGAAGGAGATGAAACAGAGTTGTGAGCTGGATACAGAAATTATGTGAAGTATATGATGTAATGAGCGGTGAAGAGAGCTGTGACCTCGTTCCGATTGGATTTACCGAAAAGAAAATCAAGTATAACGTCATTCTTTCCGCCGACGGCGAATTTGTTACGGCGCAGCAGTTTCCAAAGGAGTCGCAGCTCTGTATCGTTCCCACCACATCGGCGGCAGAAGGTCGCACCGGCAGCAACGGCGCTCCGTTCCCGCTCGCCGAACAGCTCAAGTATCTGGTGTGCCCGGAGGGACAGGAGAATCCCCGGCTTGCAAACTACCTGAAGCAGCTTGCAGACTGGTGCAAAACCCCTGATGCCCCCGAATGTCTGAGCGTGCTGTATCACTATCTCGAAAAGCGTACTCTGTATGCTGATATGATGAGTGTCCCTAACTTAAAGCTGCGCTATAACAAGGAAAACCAAGACGGACGCGGTCCTGACGCCGGCAGCATGGCCTGCTTCAGCATACAGAGCGCAGACAGTGAAAACCGGCTCTGGATGCGCCATGACGTCCGTGAAAGCTGGACTCGTTATTTTTTCTCTCTATCGACAGACGCTTCCGGATTGTGCTACGCATCCGGTCAGCGCCTTCCAATTCTTCAAAATCACCCCAAGCTGTCCGGCAATGCCAAGCTGATTTCCGCTAAAGACGCCGGTTTCCCGTTTCAATATAAGGGACGTTTTACCGAAGACCGCAGCGCCGCCGCTGTCAGCCACCTTGCCTCGATCAAAGCACATAATGCACTGCTCTGGCTGCTGAAGCATCAGGGCTTTCAGCGTTTCGGAATGAATCTGGTCGCATGGCACACGTATCATCCCGTGCTTTCTCTGGATACTCCGTTTGATGACGAGGTTCAGGAAACCCCTTCTGCGCCGGATACTTTCGAAAGCTATGCTCTTGCCCTGCGCAACGCAGCTTTCAGCTGCATGAAAGAGCTTGGCAAATTCTCCGAAAAGGACGATAAACTGACCGATGAAACCCGTCAGCGTATGAATGAAGTCGTTATCATTGGACTTCAGGCCGCAACAGACGGACGCATGTCGATCAGCTATTATCAGGAAATGCCCGGCAATCTCTATGTTGATAATCTTAACCGATGGGCAGAACAATGTCAATGGATTTTGCCCGGCAAGGTCAGTGACAGCCGTTCCCCCCGCTGGCGGCATATCTGTGAAGCCGTCATGGGCGGCGATGCCGTTCGTCTCGCGCTTCAGGACGTTCAAAGCAAAAAATCCGCTTCCAAACAGATGCGTGAAATGCAGATGCGGCTTTTAAGCTGCATTGTTAATGCCGAGCCTGTTCCGGGCGACTTTCTGTGGTCGTCCTTTCACCGTTCCATACAGCCTCTCAGTTTTACCGATAAAACCGGACAATGGAATTCCTTTTCCTGGGCACAGTGCATTGCTGTTACCTGCGCACTGCTGCGTCAAGCGCATTCCCACGCCTGCCCCACCAGCGCTGCTCCCAGTTGGATTCTGGACTGCGAAAATCGCAATCGGGATTATCTGTACGGCCGCCTCCTTGCCGTGTCTCACAAGCTGGAACAGGATACTATAGAGGATAAAAGAAAGCGTAATCAATACCCTACCAACGCCGTGCGGCTGATGACCCGTTTCACTCAATCCCCTGCCGATACCTGGCTTCATTTATACTGCAAGCTCCTGCCTTACCTGAAAAAGCTCGGTACGCAGGGATATCGTTCTGCGCAGTATCTCCGCCTTTTCGGAGAAATCGAACGCAGCTTCTCTCCTGATGATCGTGCCTCCAGCAAACCGCTTTCTTTCAATTTTCTGGTTGGATTCAGTGCTCAGCTTCGTGAATTATATCTTCCCGCGGAGCAACGGCAATCCCATCCCGTTTATCCGCCTTTTGCTCCACCGCAGGGACGCGATGCGCTATATGGCTGTATGCTTGCCGTTGCGGATTTCGCAGAATGGAGAGCAGACGCGAGCGTCGAGGACGAATATACGCGCAGCGCAAAAGACGGGCGCACAAACGCCATGCTGCTCACCTCCGCTTTTATCGCGCGACCGTCTGCCGTTTGGATGAACATTCACAATAAGATGATACCCTATCTCGAAAAAAGCGGCGTCACGCCGACAGCCTTTGTTCAACAGTTGCTCGTCTGCACGGAACAGCGGTTTACATTGCAGGAGCGCAGCTCCTCTGCTCCGCTCGGCAGCGTCTTCCTGAACAGCTATCTCTGTATGCGGCTTGCGCTGACCTCCAAAAACGGACTGGACCTCGAAGCCTGGACGCCATGTTCTGCCGTACAGTTTCCCGTCCGGAGCCGTGAGGCTGCTTTCGGTGCTCTGCTGGCTCTGGAAAATCAGGTAGAACGAATGGTTCTTGACAGTGAAAAAATGCCCGAAGAAAATCGTCCAAGCAATGCCATGCGTTACCTTGAACGAGCTGCACAACGTCCATGGGAGGTAACGGAGTACCTGATACAGCGTTTGCAGCCATATCAGCGGAAACGCCGTTTCATCAAAGTCATCCCCGAACAAATACAGCAGCTCACTCAGCTTATCTGCGACAGTAACTGGAACACCGATACCCCGCTTCAGCCCGAATATCTGCACGCATTCTACACCTACAACATTTTTGATTAACCAGGAAAGGAAGATTGATTTATGGCTCTTGAACATAAAATTGACTTTGCTCTCGTTTTCACCGCACACAACGCCAACCCGAACGGTGATCCTCTGGACGGCAATCGCCCTCGCACGACTTATTCCGGCCTCGGCGAGGTATCCGATGTCTGTCTCAAGCGTAAAGTCCGCAATCGCTGGATTGATGACGGTTATCCGGTGTTTGTACAGTCCGACAATCGCCGTTCTGATGAGTTCCGTTCTCTGAAAGATCGCGCAGATGCCTGCCCTGCTCTGAAAGAATGCCTTGCCGCGATCGCTGCGCAGAAAAAGAACAAAAAGAAAGAGGCGACCGTTACCAGCGAGGACTACGCACGCATCGCCTGCGAACAGTGGATCGACGTCCGTTCTTTCGGTCAGGTCTTTGCGTTCAAAGATAAAAGCTCCGACAACGGAGACGGCAGCGACGGCATCTCCATCGGCATCCGCGGTCCGGTCAGCATCCAGAGCGCTTTCAGCCTTAAGCCTGTGAATATCACCAGCACGCAGATCACCAAATCTGTCAATCTGGAGACCAACGAAGCAGCCCCGGATAAAAAGGGAGCTGACACCATGGGACTGAAGCACCGTGTAGATTACGGCGTTTACGTTACCTATGGCTCGATCAATGTACAGCTTGCCGGAAAAACCGGTTTCAGCGAGCAGGATGCTGAGGCGCTGAAAGAAGCCCTGCGTACACTGTTCCGCAACGACGCCTCTGCTGCTCGACCGGACGGCAGCATGGAAGTCATCAAACTTGTCTGGTGGGAGCACAACTGCGCTTCCGGACAGTATTCCTCGGCCAAGGTACATCGTTCGCTCCACGTTACGATGGATGAAACCGAATTTCCGCAGATAAGCGTAGATGAGACCGCCATTCCCGGCCTGAATTATACACTGATCGATGGAGAATAACGATAAGGACTTTCTTATGCTGTCCGGTCTGAAACACTTTGCTTTTTGCCGCAGACGCTGGGCATTAGTGCATATCGAGCAGCTGTGGAAGGAAAATGTGCTTACTCTGGATGGGCATTATATGCATGAACGTGTGCACGATGCCGGATTTACCGAATCTCGCGGCAGTACCCTGCTGTCTCGCGCTATGCCGATTCGCTCTCAGGCGCTCCGCATCACCGGAGAATGCGATATGGTAGAACTGCACCGGGATCCAGCCGGCGTGCCCATCCATGGGCGAGACGGTCTATGGCGATTATATCCCGTTGAGTACAAACGCGGAAAACCCGATCCGCGCGGCGCAGACGAATTGCAGCTCTGTGCACAGGCGATGTGTCTGGAAGAAATGTTCGTCACCGACATTCCAGAGGGCGCTGTGTATTATGGCGAAACCCGTCGTCGTCTGAAGGTAGAATTGACCGCTGATTTACGTGCACAGGTACGCACCTCTCTCGAGGAAATGCATCGTCTTTTTGCGCTGGGATACACTCCCCGCGCAAAACAGACGCACGCATGCAAAAGCTGTTCTATGTTTGAACTCTGTCAGCCGGAGCTCTTTCAGCGCCCCTCAGCATTGGAATACGTCCGTTCACGATTGGAGGAGGATGAATGAAAAGGCTTCAAAACACGCTATATGTCACCAGCGAAGACACGTATCTATCTCTGGACGGAGAAAATGTTGTAGTTCGCAGTGATAATGCCGTTATCGGCCGTGTTCCCCTGCACAATCTCGAAAATATCGTTTCGTTCGGTTATCGCGGAGCCAGTCCCCGTCTGATGTCTGCCTGTGCGGAACGCGGCGTCGGCCTTTGTTTTCTTAGCGCACACGGGCGTTTCCTCTCCCGTATTTCCGGTCCTGTTCAAGGCAATGTTTTGCTTCGGACCACGCAGTATCGTATCGCCTCCTCCTCCGAAGCATTGTCCATTGCTAAAATGTTTTTGACCGGAAAGATATATAACGGCCGATGGCTGCTGGAGCATTACTGTCGAGATCACGAAGCTCGGTTGAATGTACCACTGATTCGCACTTCGATTGAGCAGATGAAAAACGCATTGCGTCAGATTTCCGAAGTCTCTCGTCCCGATGAACTTCTCGGTATAGAAGGGAGCGCCGCCAAGGCATATTTTTCTGTTTTTCCGCAGCTTATTCTCCGAAACAGTTCTGACTTTCCTTTCAAAGGGAGAAATCGCCGTCCGCCGCTCGATCCGGTAAACGCACTTCTGTCGTTTACCTATACGCTTCTCGGCAATGAAATCGCCGGTGCTTTGGAGGGAGTCGGCCTTGACCCCGCTGCTGGCTTTTTTCATACGCTTCGGCCCGGTCGTTTTTCTCTTGCACTCGATCTTTTAGAGGAACTTCGGGCGCCGCTCGCAGAGCGCTTTGTCCTTTCTCAAATCAACCTCGGCAGTCTCACCGGCAAAGACTTCGAACAGAAGGAAAACGGCGCTTATTACCTGAAGGACAGTGCACGCCGCACTTTTCTTGCTGCATGGCAGAAGCGCAAACAGGAAACGCTAACACATCCTTATTTGAAAGAGAAAATTTCCTGGGGGCTAATCCCCCATGTGCAGGCCATGCTGCTTGCACGTTTTCTGCGTGGCGATCTTGATGCATATCCGCCATTTTTATGGAAATGAGGCTTGCATATGATGGTACTTATCACTTATGATGTAAATACGGAAGATGCTGCCGGTCGAAAACGACTGCGTCAGATTGCGAAGCAATGCGTCAACTACGGTCAACGCGTTCAAAATTCTGTTTTTGAATGTCTTGTCGATTCGACGCAATGTAAAATGCTTCAACACAAACTCTGCGAAATTATGGATGCCGAAAAAGATAGTCTGCGTTTTTATTACCTTGGTGAAAAATATCATACACGCATCGAACACTTTGGTGTCAAACCGGGTTATGATATAGAAGGCATCCTGATTCTCTAAGTGCGAACAGCAAGTATACATATTTTATGTTGACTGTTCGCACCAACACTTTTGCAGTATTATGTACAGTATCATACACCAACAATATTGCACTTCCTTTTTATTACACTGTGTCTGCACTGTATATTATACTTTTATACAGAATTAACGGTTAATTTTCGTTAATTCTGCTGTCATGCCACGTATGTGGCATGTGGATTGAAATCTGCTTGTAGGTCAGCCAGTCGCGCACCGCAGAAAGTCATGCCACGTATGTGGCATGTGGATTGAAATAAGCAGCAACTTGCAGAGGCTTCCGAAGCGTCGCGTCATGCCACGTATGTGGCATGTGGATTGAAATAAGCCTTTCGAAGCGCCCAAGGCTGTAAGTCTTGCGTCATGCCACGTATGTGGCATGTGGATTGAAATGGAGAAGATCGAGCAGGACGCGCCCAAGGTTCTTGTCATGCCACGTATGTGGCATGTGGATTGAAATCGGACAGGACAATCTTATCGTAAAGACAGACAAGTCATGCCACGTATGTGGCATGTGGATTGAAATAGCCTGTCCGCTGCGTCTGCACGAGGGCGCGCGGGTCATGCCACGTATGTGGCATGTGGATTGAAATTTCGATTTCGCGCCCGCAATCGCAGCGCCAGACGTCATGCCACGTATGTGGCATGTGGATTGAAATCAAAAGACACAACCCCCACACGCGGAAACGATGGGTCATGCCACGTATGTGGCATGTGGATTGAAATAGATTACGCTTGACGAGGAGCTGATGCGCAAGCTGTCATGCCACGTATGTGGCATGTGGATTGAAATCCAACGGCGCGAGCGGCGTGCAAGACCTCAAGAGTCATGCCACGTATGTGGCATGTGGATTGAAATGTAAAGTTTGGAATTATAACAAACCGGGGAGAAGTCATGCCACGTATGTGGCATGTGGATTGAAATAAGCAATACGGGCAAAGAAAGGCGATGAAAGAAAGTCATGCCACGTATGTGGCATGTGGATTGAAATAGGACTGCAGCGGCGGTTATCTGCTGTGCTACTACGTCATGCCACGTATGTGGCATGTGGATTGAAATACCAAGGATTTGGAGCTGCGATACACGCAGAGCAAGTCATGCCACGTATGTGGCATGTGGATTGAAATTGTTCGTCGGCGCGGAACTGCAAAAATACATGAGGTCATGCCACGTATGTGGCATGTGGATTGAAATGGAGAGACGAGCACGGGTGCAGCTTACGGAACGGCGTCATGCCACGTATGTGGCATGTGGATTGAAATCAAGTCTGTGACATATAACAGTGTAGTGGACAGAGTCATGCCACGTATGTGGCATGTGGATTGAAATTTGTCCTGGTTGCCGTCCGCGACGTAGGCTCTGCGTCATGCCACGTATGTGGCATGTGGATTGAAATGAGGACAGCGTCCGCTATACGCTGTCGGACGAGGGGTCATGCCACGTATGTGGCATGTGGATTGAAATTCTATTGCAATCGCCCGCAGGCGTTTGCGGCGTGGTCATGCCACGTATGTGGCATGTGGATTGAAATATGCCGGAAGCCTCGGCGTAGCGGTCCAGCAGAGTCATGCCACGTATGTGGCATGTGGATTGAAATAAAGCAGCCGCATCCGGCCTCCTTGCAAGCCTGGTCATGCCACGTATGTGGCATGTGGATTGAAATGTATTTGCCCGGCGCGAGTTCGCAAGTGTCGAGGAGTCATGCCACGTATGTGGCATGTGGATTGAAATGGTTAGTTAACATATTGATTACTTCCTTTCGGTGTCATGCCACGTATGTGGCATGTGGATTGAAATTGACCGGTGGCGCGGTATATGGTTTCTGCGCGCGTCATGCCACGTATGTGGCATGTGGATTGAAATTATGAAGCTGCACTTGCCCAACAACGTGCTTGATGTCATGCCACGTATGTGGCATGTGGATTGAAATGTGGGTCTCGGGGTTGTAGCTGGTGTAAAACCAGGTCATGCCACGTATGTGGCATGTGGATTGAAATGCAAAGCCTGCATGAGGGCGAGCGAGCACAAAAAGTCATGCCACGTATGTGGCATGTGGATTGAAATAATACGTGGATGGAAGCTATTCCGCGCAATACCGTCATGCCACGTATGTGGCATGTGGATTGAAATAAGCAGGCGGCAACGGGCGAAATTCCGCAGGAGGTCATGCCACGTATGTGGCATGTGGATTGAAATTGTATGAAGTCCTGAGCGCACCGGAGGACAGCCACGTCATGCCACGTATGTGGCATGTGGATTGAAATAAAAGAATATTTGAGCAGAATTATAGGAGACTAAGTCATGCCACGTATGTGGCATGTGGATTGAAATTATCCCATGTGGAGCGAGGAAAACCAGAAATACGTCATGCCACGTATGTGGCATGTGGATTGAAATGATCAGTTTGCGCAGCAGTTCGGCATGAAGATCAGTCATGCCACGTATGTGGCATGTGGATTGAAATGTGGAAAACATGAATTTGCAGGTGAAGTGATATGGTCATGCCACGTATGTGGCATGTGGATTGAAATAGGAAATCAAGAACTTTCTGGAGGAGCTGAGAACGTCATGCCACGTATGTGGCATGTGGATTGAAATCAAATGGGGCGGCTGATTGACATGGTAGTGCAGGTCATGCCACGTATGTGGCATGTGGATTGAAATCATCATTCGCGCATGATGCAGCGCGCGATAGAAAGTCATGCCACGTATGTGGCATGTGGATTGAAATTTGGTCTGTAAGCTATCGCAGCGGCACGGAGGCGTCATGCCACGTATGTGGCATGTGGATTGAAATCGGCTGCATTGAAAGCGCGGATATTACGGTATCGTCATGCCACGTATGTGGCATGTGGATTGAAATACCAAGCGTCATATCGTTCACCCCTTTCTTTATTGTCATGCCACGTATGTGGCATGTGGATTGAAATGTTCACCACGTCTACACCTTCTTCAAGGCGGCGCGTCATGCCACGTATGTGGCATGTGGATTGAAATCTTTGCGCTTAACGCCTCTATGCCGACGCTGAACGTCATGCCACGTATGTGGCATGTGGATTGAAATTATACATGCAAGTGCTAAGTCGTACTTTTCAATTGTCATGCCACGTATGTGGCATGTGGATTGAAATGATCACTGCGTCGCGCAGGTCGCATATCGCGCGGGTCATGCCACGTATGTGGCATGTGGATTGAAATACAGAATGGGGGTGGTACAAGGATGTACCCACATGGTCATGCCACGTATGTGGCATGTGGATTGAAATGGAACTGGTGTAGCGCGTGACGAGCAATTCGTTTGTCATGCCACGTATGTGGCATGTGGATTGAAATAGAAAAATAGAGATGGATTGCAGTTGTAGAGAGTGTCATGCCACGTATGTGGCATGTGGATTGAAATACACAGCACGTCGCGCCACGGTAGCCACGGCGCGTCATGCCACGTATGTGGCATGTGGATTGAAATGCATTACCAATGCGTATAACAGCAACGAAACACGTCATGCCACGTATGTGGCATGTGGATTGAAATAAGATATTCCATTATTTTGACATGGGTACTATGCGGTCATGCCACGTATGTGGCATGTGGATTGAAATACCCAGTCGAGCGCGTTTTCGCTCCAGATGTAGCGTCATGCCACGTATGTGGCATGTGGATTGAAATGACGAAAGCGCCAATGCTCCGTGCACGCAGCTCGGTCATGCCACGTATGTGGCATGTGGATTGAAATCGCGAAGTATCGCCCCGTGTCGAGGTCCCACTCGGTCATGCCACGTATGTGGCATGTGGATTGAAATGCCGAGTTCGATGCCGAAATGGATGCGGTATGGAACGTCATGCCACGTATGTGGCATGTGGATTGAAATCTGCCAGAGGTTTTCACGGTTGCCCGCAAGCGGCGTCATGCCACGTATGTGGCATGTGGATTGAAATTACGATGGCGTGCAGCAGCAGCGCGAGCCGGTCGGTCATGCCACGTATGTGGCATGTGGATTGAAATGAGTGGATCGAGACGGCGGAGGAGCCTGTGGGCGTCATGCCACGTATGTGGCATGTGGATTGAAATCAACAGGCGAGCGGTTCGACGACGCGCCCGGCCTCGTCATGCCACGTATGTGGCATGTGGATTGAAATCGCTCCCTTGGTAAACCGGTGGGAGTCATCCGGCGTCATGCCACGTATGTGGCATGTGGATTGAAATATAGGACTGACCGGCCTTGACCTCAATGGTCTTGGGTCATGCCACGTATGTGGCATGTGGATTGAAATCATCCGCTGCGCGGCGGCCTACGGCCGGTTGTTCGTCATGCCACGTATGTGGCATGTGGATTGAAATATGCAGTCGTTAGCCGGTGCAAGCCCGGCGAGGGGTCATGCCACGTATGTGGCATGTGGATTGAAATCAAATAACAAAGCGAAGGAAATCCGCATTTATGATGTCATGCCACGTATGTGGCATGTGGATTGAAATAGGAGAACATCTGCCACGTGAAGTTTGCAGTTGCACGTCATGCCACGTATGTGGCATGTGGATTGAAATTCCCGGCTTGACGTCAGGCTTAACGTCAGTACCGGTCATGCCACGTATGTGGCATGTGGATTGAAATTTTGTCACCAGTCCGTAAGGGTCTGTCTCCGGCGTCATGCCACGTATGTGGCATGTGGATTGAAATAGTTTGATCATTTTGTGAGCCGTGACGCAATGTGTCATGCCACGTATGTGGCATGTGGATTGAAATCTACTATATATAGGCAAGTATACCACATTCCGCCGTGTCATGCCGTAACCGTCAAATCCCCCGTACACAAAAACACTGCCGGGCTGCCATGCTAAGCAGTCCGGCGGCATTATTTTAGTCAAAATCCAGTTGCGGGGCAACACCGAGGAACTCGTCTACGGCTTCTCCGATGGCATCTCCGAATACATCGTCGTCCATCCAGGAGCAATAGGAGTATGTGAGATCTATCGTATCTGCAAACTTTCTGGAAAGTCTGGGATGTTCTCGTTCAAATTCCGGGAAATGCTCTATCACATATCCGGAATAATCCAGATCAAAGAAAAACCGGCTCATATCACCGTTTGCAAAATCGATGACAAAGTTTACAAGAAAAGCTCCGTGTTTTTTTCAGCTTCATCGTTGTGTTTTCCTCCTTGCGGCACATTCGTCCGGAGCATTCCATGGCAGCAGCTGCTTCACGATCTGCTCATCGGTTAAGTCGGCTGTATTCGCGGTTTTCAGCAGCCCATGTCAGGTATCTGTAAGGGTCGAGCTTGTTCTCCATCGCAGTCTCAATCAAGCTGTAAATCACAGCACTGGATTGTGCACCTGCCTGCGCATTTGCAAACAGCCAGTTCTTTCGACCCATCACAAAAGGCTTGATGATCCGCTCTGCGCGATTGTTGGACAGCTCCAGTCTGCCGTCCTTCAGATAATTCGTAAGATACGGCCATTGATTGACCAGGAATGTCAGCGCTTTGCCAAAAGCAGATTTCAGCGCAGTTTTGTCCCTTTGCAAATTTGCCCATGCAAACATAGCGTCAAGAACAGGTTTCGCCTGTTTCTGCCGCTGTTTCAATCGTTCTTCTGCATTTTCTTCCGCAAGACTGTCTTCGATCCTGAAGAGCAGGTCGCAGTATCCAGTTGGACATAGTCTGGCGGCTGAGACTGATACCCATCCGCTTCAGTTCCTGCTCCTGCCGGTAAAGGAGCGACGCCATCACAAATTTCTGTGTCATGATATGAGCGATGGCCTCCGGAGTGGCAAAGCCTCCCGGAACGATGTTTTTCTAACGCGGAGTCTGAACTACCGGCGTTTCAATATCGTTTTTCTCGCAGTTCCGGCAAGCATAGGTATAGTAGATGTCTTCTTTTACTATCGTCTGCGCAGGAACTATTTTCAGTGTTCGAACGACTTCCTTGCCGATTTCGGTCATGATTTCACCGCATCTGGGGCAGATCAGCTGCGCGCCCTCCGGACGATGCTCAACTCTCTCCGTTGGAATATCATCCGGGATATGATTCAAAGCATATTCGCGCTTTTTGTGGCGCTTGTGCTCCGCAACGACGGTTGCCTGTTCTTCTTCAGCGGCCTGATATACCTCGGCTTCATCAAACAGAAAGCTGAGCTGCTCCATGACAGAATCATCAGACTGCTCCGAAGATGCACCAAATCTCTTATGGCGTGCAAGACGCAGCGCCTCCAGAAGCAGATCTATCTGATTTTCCAGATGAGAAATACGCTCGTTCTGAGAGGCCAGTCGAGCGTTCTTCTCTTCGTATTCCGCCCGCGAAATCGTAATCATTTCCGGGTTTCTTTTCTGCGGATCATCCGTCTTATCCATACACTCAAAAAGCGTCGTGGCCACAAGAAAGCCATTATCGCCGTCGCCAGGATGCTGCTCACGGTCATCTACAATATGCTCAAGAAAAATGAAACGTACAATCCCGAACTTTACCGCAAGGGCAGCAGACCACCTGCACACCATGAGGTTTCTGTGGAAGAAGCCGTCTATATTCTCCAACGACAGGGCTATGTGGTGACTGCTCCACCTACTGCATAGACTTTAAGCATATGGCAACACCGCACAATTAAAGCTGCGGTGTTGTCTTAGTATAGCACTTCAATACCCCGTTAATCAGTCTGTACTTCGGCTTGTCCGGGCCGCCCCCTCGGGGTGTGGATTGAAATCTCGAAAGTATCGTCCGATTGCTCGACGCGTGGTCGCCCCCCTCGCGGGGTGTGGATTGAAATCAGAGGGTCTTATCCTTAGCGCAAACATTTACCGGAGCATCCCCAACATACAACTTAGGGCAATACCGCATAATTGGACAAGGGCGATTTGCGAGTAAATTTTGCGTACTGACGAGGCGCGGTTTTGAAGCAATACTTTCGCATTGCAAGAAATCGCAACAAAGTCAGGGCACAAAATTTCCGCAAAGCGCCGCAGCTTTCATTGTGCGGTGTTGCCCTAGTCTTTCCCGTGGGCGGCGAACTGCCCTACGCCGAGCAGAACGGCTATCAGCAGAGCTCGGTCACGATTCAGACCGCCATCGACCTCGTGTATTCCGATGGCTATCACGCGGACAAGCTCAAGAAAATCGCCGTCAACCGCAACAACGTCCTGCAATGCGAATACACCCGCATTCACTACCCCGATGCCGAAATTCTGGAATATGACGGCATCGACGAGTGCATCCGCGCCATCAAGCGCGGCGAGGCAGGCTGCACGCTCGTGGAGGCGCTGCGTGCGGTGCGGCTGCTCGGCGAGGACAAATCGCTCGAAATGCTGCCGCTTACCGACACCTGCGGCTTCTGCTTCGGCGTCAGCTACGGCGACACCGGCCTGCTCCGCGTGCTCAGCCACGGTCTGAGCATTCTCGGCGACGATTACGGCATTTCGCACGCCTACCAGTACGTCGGCGACATCACCTCGTACAATATGCGCGACTTCATGCGCACGCATATGTGGGTCGTTTACCTGCTCGCGGCGGTCCTCGCCGTCTGGCTGCTGTGCATCTTCATCATGCGCTACCGAATGCTCAAGCGGATCTCCGAGGCCGAGGCGAAGCACAACCACGCGCTCCAGCAGGCGCTCATGAAGGCGCAGCAGGCGAACTACGCCCGTCAGCTGTTCCTGAACAACCTCTCGCACGACATCCGCACGCCGCTCAACGTCATTCTCGGTCTCGGCGAAATCAACCAGAAAACCGCCGACCCGGAAATCCTCCGCGAAAACCAGTCCAAGATACGGGACGCGGAGGAGCATCTGCTCGCCATCATGAATAACACGCTCGAAATGACGCAGCCGGAAAAGGCGGCGGAAGCTGCCGCACCGGTCACGCTCACCGGACGAAAAATCCTCGTCGTGGAGGACGAGGTCGTCACCCATGAAGCATGAAAGACGAAAAATCGCGCTCGCGCAGATGGCAAACGCCGGAAGCGTGGAGAAAAACCTTCAAAAGAGCCTTGCGCTGCTGCGTGATGCGGCGGAGAACGGCGCGGACGGCGCAGTGCTCGGCGTGCAGAAAATGCTCCATGTTGCACAGGCGCCGCAGTTCTGCGAGCAGGACTATTACACCCCCTCGGACGAGTTGGCATCGTGGTCTGCTTCGACCGCCACTACCCCGAGAGCATCCGCACGGAAGCGCTGCGCGGCTACCGCCGCTTCGGCACCGCACAGGCTGTAACACTCCGCTCATCCGCATAAAAACAACGCTCACCGTTTTCCCTTAACCGGAACGGTGAGCGTTTTTCTGTTATTGCGCGGCGTTCTCCGCGAGGAAAATTTCCTGCTCGATGGTCACGCCGTAGAGGAGTATCTTCTGTGCAGCGTCCGCAAACTGCGGGAAATCGCCGGCGTCCAACGCCGCCCGCAAACGGTCGAGGTAGGCTTTTGTACGCGGCAGACCGTATTCGTGGTAGCGCTCCACCTCGTCCGCGCCCATCCGCATCGGCTGAAGCTGCGGCGCAACCTCGTGCAGCTGCTCGAACATTCGGAAGCCGCCGAGGTCGATGTCCGCCCAGAAACGTATCTCCGCGCTCTCCGGCACGGCCTCGCACAGCCGCCGGACGAGCTTTTTCTTTTTCGGGCTGAGGAAGCCGCCGTGATAGACGGCAATTTCGCGTTTTCCCTTTTCCGAACACAGATATTCGTCGTAATTCGTCTTGTTTTCAATGAAAGTCAGCGTGTCGATTTCGTCCGCGTCGATTGCCGTTATGTCGATTGCCGTTATCCTGTCCACGAGCGTCCCCGGCAGCGCCAGACCGAACGGCTCCGCCGCACGGAAGTCGATTATTCCTTTCTCGGTGTGCACGGCAAAGCTGCCGGACATCTCGTAATGCTCCGGCCGGGCATAGATGCCGAGAAAGGCCAGCTGGTCACGCTCGCTGAGCGGATTTTCCTCACAGAGAGCGGCCAGTTCCGCGCAGTATTTCCGCGCGACGCCGAGAAACGTTCCTCGTACGCTGCGCTCGAAATACTTGCTGTCGTGGTAAATGTCGATGCTGAACGTGCGCATCGAGATCGTGTCGCGCAGCGCGTCATACCCTTGAAACGCACGCAGCAGGTCGCAGAGTCTGCCCTCGTCCTCCCGGCAGAACTGCGGCACGCTGAGTTTCTGCTGTGCGTCCGCAATGACCCGGTCACGCCACGCCGCGAGCCACGGAGTCCGGGCCTCTTTCAGATACCGCTCGGTCTGCTCGATGACGCGCTCCGCCCGCTCGCCCGGATGCACACGCCCGACAACGCGGTAGCACGCGCGGACGTTTTGCAGTTCGAGCACGATTTTCTGCATCACCATGCGGTTGTCCGCCCATTCGATGCAGACAAGCTGCTGCTCCTCAAGTGCTTTCGCCGCCGCGTTAAAAGCGTCGCGCACGGGCGCGTATTCGTAATCGTATTCCGGGATGTCTTTTTTCTCGACATTCAGCAGAACGCGCCGCGTCGAGCGTCCCGGCGTCAGCAGATGTGCGCTTTTCTCGTATTTATCGAGCAGCCGGTTTACCAGAACGTCCCGTTCATTCATGCTTTGATTTCCCTTCCGAACCGCAGGATATGCATCTTATACTTCTGCTTATCGACGAGCAGGGTGCGGTCGGCGATCGGCATGATGTCTGCGACCTTGTCCGGCGGCGTACAGATGATGGCCTGAAGCCCCATCTTACGCAGCAGGCGGACGCTTTCCACGATGCGCTCGCTGTCCATCTTGTTGAACGCCTCGTCGAACACGACCAGACGCACGGTGTTGCCGAGGCTCGAGGTGTCGCTGACGCGGTAGAGCTGCGCGAAGGACGCGAGCACCGAGATATAGAACGGCGTCTGGGTCTCGCCGCCCGACTTGGTATTAAGCGTCTGCGAAAGCAGCTGCTTCGAGCCGTTCTGGTCGGTGGTTTCGAGGTCGAATTTCAGGTAGGTGCGGAAGTCGGTGTAGCGCTCGATGTTCTCCTGAAGCTCGCTCTGACGGCGGGCATTCAGCTGCGTGTCGTCCGCCATGGTGATCTGGCTGAACAGGCGGTCGATGAGCGTGCCGTACTTCTTCTGGAACAGGTCGGAGAACAGCGTAATATCGCCCTCCATCAGCTCGGGCGCCATGATCATGTCATAGTAATCCGCATAATCCGGGTTGCGGTCCACACGGAACTGATAGCTGTCGGTGCCGAACTGCGCCTGCCGCAGCGCCCTGTTGAGGTTTTTGACCTGCGTCTGCACCTGCTCGATGCTGCTTTTCAGGCGGGAGAGGAAGTCGTTCTGGAACTGCTCCATCGCGCTCTCGCGTGCCGCCTTGATTTTGAGGCGGTAACTCGGCAGCTCGCTTTCCTCCAGCACGCGCCGCTCTTTTTCGTACTCCTCGTTGTCGGCGGCCTCTACGCGGAACGAGCACGGGCCGTAGTGCTCGGCGTACTCGCGCCGCGCCGCAAACAGGCGGTTTCTCGCGTTTTCTGTATCCTTTTCGACCTGTTCGCGGTTTTCGCTGAACGTGCGCAGCACATTCTCCGCGCAGCGAAGCCGCTCAAGCTCCTGCCGGTAGCGCGGCAGGCCGGTCTGCTCACGGTAGCTTTCCGTGTATTCCTGCTCGATGAACGCCTGCATTTCGTCCCGCTCGCGGTACTGCCCCGGCAGTATCTCGTCCAGAAGCTGACGAATGCGCTCGTCAAGCCGGCCGCGCAGGGCGATTTTGTCCTCTTTTTCGCGACTGAGCGCGTTTATCTCACCCGTCAACGCGTCGATCTGCCGGTTCTGCTGTTCGAGCCACAGCAGGTCTACGTGCGCCATCTTTTCGTCGATTTCCTGTATCTCACCCGCGATTTCCTCGCACCGCAGATAATCGCCCTGCCGTTCGGGCACGACCTTCTGCACGAAATACGGCTGGAAAACCGGCGTTTTCTGGCGGGAAACCGCCTGTAAAACCGGCTCCCGCTGCGCGATTTCTTCTTCCAGACGGCGGCACTCCTCTTCGAGGCGGCGGATGCGCAGCGTCACCGCGTAGCGGCCGATGAAGGCGTCCTCCATGCGGTCGCGGCGGAGCGCACGGGCGACGTAGCCCTGATACAGCATGCCCTCGGACGTAATCGCGGTTTTGTACTGCCGCAGCTCGTCCACGCTCTCGCAGCACATGACACGCCCGAGAAGGTAGTCCACATAGGTTCGCGCGAGGGGATTTTCGGTCGCGACCTTGGAGGCGAGGCTGTTTTCCACCCGTCGGATGGTTTCCGCCTCGCGCAGCTTGCCGATGTCCACAAGGCCGTAGGCACGCAGGTCTGCGTTCCATTTGATACGGTCGTAGATGCGCAGCGCCTCATCATAGTACGCCGGGTCAACGAGAAAATAGAACTTCTGGCTGTTGAGGTAGCCCTCGACCGCGCCGCGCCAGCGCTCGTCCGCGATTTCGAGAACGTCCGCCAGAATGTCGATGGGGACCGTTTTTCCGGTCTGCTGCTCAAGCTCGGAAGCGAGCCGCGTCCGACAGGCAAGCAATCCGCGCGGATAGTCCTTTACGTTGTCGCGCAGTCCGCTGAGCACGCTTTTTTTCTGCTTCAGCTGTCCGCGGCGGTCGGCAGTGAGGTCGCCCAAGCGGTGCGATGCCTCCTGGAGCGCTGCGGTCAGCGCGTCCGATGCCTCCTGCGCGTCCTCAAACACGCGCTGCTCCTTCGCGAAAACGTCCGCCTCGCCGCCTGTAAGGCCGCTGTACGCCCGGCGCACCCGCTCGGCCGCCTCGCACACAGGCGCGGTCAGCTCGTCCTCGTCCCACTCCGCAACGGTCTCGCAGAAATGCGTGAGCCGCAGTGCCTCGCGCTTGATTTCGAGCGCCTCATTTTGCAGCTTGGCGGTCATTTTATCGCGCTCGGAAAGCAGCTCCTGCCGCGCACGGCTCAGCGTTTCGCGCTCCTTGTAGGCGTCGCTGCCCTTGGCTTTGAGGATATGCTCCTGCCGCTCGGCCTCCTTCGCCTGCACCCTGTCGCTGAGCGAACCTATCTCGTTTTCGGTGTTCTCGCGCTCCTTCGCGCAGTCCAGACGCTCGCGCTCGCGGCCGTCTATCTGCTCCTGAAGCGCGGCTTTTCGCGCCCAGTGCACGAGGAACGACTCGGTTTTCCACCGTTCCGCCGCGTTTTTCATCTCGCCGTGCAGGCGGCTGATTTGGTTCAGCGCCGCCAGCTTTTCCTCCTGCCGCTGCGCCATCTGCTCGTGGCGCTTGTAGTCGCGGATGTTCTGCTGCATGGCCTCGATGTCCGGCTTGTCCGGAATGTCGCAGATGTTCTCGGTGATGAACTGCTGAATGTCCACGATGGGACGGAAGGACACCGCCTTTTTCATCATGCGGAGCACCTGCTCGTTATGTACGTTCCACCGCGAAAGCAGGTTGCGGCGGTACTCCCACTGGGTATCGTAAACTTCCGCACGGCGGTACTGCTCTTTCAGCAGGCGGCGGAAGTCCGAAAGCTCGATGGCCTCACCGTTTTCGATAAAGCAGTTTTCGGGAATCGTTCCGACATAGATAAAGAAATGGTCGTGGCGGCTGCCGTCGCTGCGGCAGTCAAACATCACGCCGCACACAAAGCTGCTTCCCTCCACATCGTCATAGAACTCGCAGGCGATATAGCTCGAAAAATCCCGTCCGCGCCGCGAATAGGGGTTGTTTTCGTCCATATCGGCGCGAAGATAGCCGTCGAGCGTGCGCTGCGAGCGCTCGTTTGCCGCGAGATTGAAGTTCCTCGCGTTGGTCTCGCCGAGCAGCACGATCTGGAGTGCGTCGATAACGGTGGACTTGCCCGCGCCGTTGCGGCCGGTCAGAAAGTTCACGTCCCCGACCTCGATCAGCTCGCGGCTGAAATACAGCCAGTTAACCAGCAGTATCTTCTTCAGCTTCTTCACCGTTTTCCTCCTCCTTTCGCAGAACCGCCGCGACCTCGTGCAGCCGCTCCGCCGAAACCGCGGTCAGAATAGTCGGCAGAATGGCGAACCGGCAGTCCGGCTGGTTGTATTTTCCCTCGATGCGCTGAATAATCGAGTGGTTTTCCAGAATGAGCATCGCCCGCTTGAACTCCTCCATGTTGGGCTTCGCGGGCAGAATAGCGTAGTCGGTCACGACCTTTTCGAGCACCTCGCGCACCGTGCAGAGCGCGTCCTTCTCAAGGCCCAGACCCTCCAGGCTTTCGTCGTACAGCATCCGCAGCGCCAGAAGAATGGCGGTCTCGCGCTTGGACAGAATGCAGCGGTTGGCGTCATCCGTGTTTACGACATAGTAAATGCCGTTTGCGTCATCGTGGCGCAGGTCCCAGTCGAGCAGGCTGAGATAATCGCGCACCGCCTCGGCATGGATAGTCAGAAAGGTGTAATCCGGGTTATTGAGTCGCTCCCGGCCCGGCCGGTACAGCGTGCGCACGACATAGGTGCGGCTGAGCAGCTGATTGCAGACCGACTTGAACTGCTGTAGCTCCTTGTCGGAGGCGCTGCTTAAAAAGTCAAACTTCATTTCTCTTTCTCCTTCCGGCTGAACTGCATCTGCGGTATCGCGTAGCCGTTCCGGCGGCACTCGCCGCCAAGCTCCTCTACCGAAAACTCCGACCGCTTCGAGCCGCCCGCGAGCAGCGCCAGCAGGCTCATGACGTAATCCCTGTCGTTTTCGAGCGGAATGTCGCCCGTACAGACGATGTCGTTCTCCCCGAGCCAGTTCTGCACATAAGCCGCAACGGCGGCACGGCCGTAATCTGAATGCAGCAGCTTTGCGGCCTGCGCGGCGGCGGCGCTGTCGTCCCCCGCCTCCTCGATGAGGACGGGCGCGGCCTTGGTGCGCTTTCCGGGGCGACGGCGATACCACAGGCTCTTTTCCGAGAGACAGGACTGCTCAAACAGGTTGAACACCGGCTGAAGGCTGTCCACGAGGTCGCCTGCGCGGCGATTTCGCGAAAGCGCGGTCAGCACGGTGTTGAGGTCGCCGCGGATGTTCTGGTCGCGGTTCGTAAGGTTTTCGATCTTCTGCGTCGCGGCGCGGGTATAGCGGCGCACCTGCGCGTCGATTTCGTCCAAATAAACGCGCTCGAGGTTGTCGTAGCACTCCTGCACCCAGTAGATTTTGCGCAGAATATCCGCGCGGCAGTCCTCCGCCGAAGCACCGCGCCGGTCCTGCTTTGCGGCCTGCGCCATGGCTTCAAGCAGGCTATCGTCCTCCGCCCACCGCGTCAGCACGCTCTTGATGGGCATGCGGTATTTCGGAACCGAGTCCTTGATTTTGAGCGGACGGATATACGCCTCGATGACCTTCTGGCCGAAATCGTCGAAATAGGACGAAAGCACCTCGCCGACGTCGTGCATTTCGAGCTGCATCTGAAAATAGTGGCGGACGTTGTGATAGACCATGTGCAGGAGCTTGACGAGCGTCTGCGTGTTGTCGTATGCGCCGTAGACCGCCGCCATCTTTTCGTAGACCGTACCGTTCTCCTCCGCGACCTTGAGCGCGGAATACGTGCCGAAAACGCAGGAATAGCCGCGCGCGGGCGTATCGTCGCGCAGCTCGTGGAACAGCGCGAGCAGACGGCTCGAATACCCCGGCACGGTGATGTATTCGCGGAAATCCGCGCCGCGCTCCTTCTCGAACCAGCCCTTGCCGCCGAGCTTACGGATGAGGAAACGGGCGCGTCCCGAGATGTCGCGCAGTTCGTCCTCGTCGATGTCCTCGCCCTCAAAGGTCGCGTCCGCGAGCTGCTGCTCCAGACGGCTGCGCAGCATGGAATAGAACGTATCCTCCGGTATTTTCAGTTTGTCCTGATAGGCCGTGTACAGCACATCGAGCGCATCGGCGTAGAGTGCGCGGTTCGGCGAGGCGAGCGGCGAAAACAGCTCGCCCGGCACGGCTTCAAAAAATTTCATAGCGTTTATCCTCCTGCGGAGTGCGCCGCCCGGCGGACACGGAAATCCGTGCCTGCACGGACAGCTCTTCTACTGTATATTATACGGTTGCGTGCACGATATTACAACAAGAAAGTCCCCTTTATCTTTTTTACTGTACAAAAGAACAGACAGATAAACCTATAAACATCGGCTATCACGCGAAAGCGCATATAAAATAGACTTTGCAAAGCAAAGTCATAAAAACCGGGAGCATGTATCTCGGTTTTTATTCCTCTAAAGAGAGAAAAGTTTCTGCATAGGAACTTTTCTCCGTCCGTGTTTTGCGAAGTCAAAACACAGATTGTCGGCGAAACTGTAGTTTCGCGACAGGCTAAAAAAACTCCCCTGTACGCCTTTTTCTCGGTGTACAGGGGAGCCTATTGCTTATCTTATTACTTTTCCTCGCGGCGGCGGCGGTTCGTGAAGAACAGGCCGATGCCGGAGAGAGCCGACAGCACGAGCCACAGCGGGGACGCATCGCCGGTCTTGGGAACGTTCGAGGTTGTCTGCGGAACCGTTACCGACAGGTCTGCGAGCGGAAGCTCCTCGTCATAGATTTCGGTAAGCGGGTTTTCCACCGGGGTTTCCGGCTTTTCTTCCGCCGGGGTCTCCGGGTCGAGCGGAGAGGTCGGGGTTTCCTCATCCGGGATCTCTACCGTGCCGGGATTGGACGGGTCGGGTTTCGGGTCCGGCTTGGGGTCGTGGTCACGGCCGCCGCCGCCACCGCCGCCCGGGTTGGACGGCTCGGTAACAACGTTCATGTCGAACTGCATTCCCAGACCGAATCTCGTCATCTGGAAGCCGTTATTTGCGCCCACGCCGCTGACTGCAGTGACGATATACGCGCCGTCCTCGCCGGTGAGCGCCGCAGAAACCGCCTTGTCCGCCGGAGAGCCGGCCTTGCCGTTCTCGTTCATGCAGTCGTAAAGTCCTGCGCCGTTAAAAGTGTAGACCGAGCCGTAGTAATACAGATAGAACGCCTGCGCGACACTTTCGCTGGTTTCGGGAACGGCCGTGCCGGTCGCGCCATCGGTCAGCATCGCCATTTCGGCCGGAGTGAAGTCGTGGAAGCTCGTCGCCTTGCTGCCGTCCGCGCGGTTGCGGTTCATGTAGTCCAGATAGTAGCAGCCGAGGTACTTCTGCGTGATTTCCTCGTCGGCCTGCTCCTCGCTGCCGTAGCCGAGGGCACGCAGCTTCGCGCCGATGGCGGCGTCGCTCAGTCTGCCGTCCGTTGCAAGCTGGCGGAGCATGATGTTGTTCATGCGGCGCGGAATGTTGGTGTACTCGCCGCTGTTGATGATGGCGTTGCCGTCGAAGCCGATAAACGCGCCGTCCGTGCTGTCCGTCATGGCAATCGTGCCGACAGAGGCGGAAGCGGCCGTGTAGGCGTACTTCTTGCCGCTGTTGTTCACGAGCTTCAGACGGTAGCGGATGGTGTCGCCCGGCTGTACGCCGTTGTTGTCGATGGCGTTGATTTTCTTGCTGATTTCCGAAAGCGCGTCGTTCAGATTGATGTGAACGCTCTCGGGGGCGTCCGCCGGAATGGTAACGGTCAGCTCTGCGTCAAAGTAGTGATGGCCGTCAATATTGCTCGGGGTAACATCGCCGACTGCGATTTCCGCGCCGTTCGTCGCCTTGTACTCCACGGGAGAAACCGGAGTGATTTTCGGGCCGTTTTCGCCGTAATCGCCGATTTCGAGCGGTGCCTGCTCGACAAGCGCCCAGACAGTCATGATGGTGACACAGCCGTCAGAAACCTGACTCTCGAGCGCATGGATGCCGTCCTCGGTGATGGCCTCGCCGTAGAGAACGCCGCCGCTGCTCTCAACGAAAGCACGCGCTTCGTCCACTGCGCTCTGTTCGCTCTCGCCGTCCTCGGCGCTGTCGTTCAGACCAAATACATACTTTTCGAGCGTATCCATATCGCCGTTGCCGCTATAGCCCTTGTACGGCACGAAGCCGACACACTGCCAGATACGGCCGTCACCGCTGTTGATAACGCGGCCGTCCGCGTCCGTACCCGGCTGGATGGCGTAGCCGCTGAACGCGCCGTCAAAGGAGAACGTCTTGTTTTCAAGCGTATCGAACGTTTCGCCCTTCTTGCTGGAAACCGCGGTGATCGTGCCAGGCATTGCGCTGCTGCCGTAATTTGCGCCCATATTCGCGCCCGCGACGTAAATTCTCTTGGTGGCGGCATACTTGTTGATGTGCACGCCGCTCTCGCTCTCGGCCAGAACGGTATCGAGAAGCGATGCGGTCAGGCTCGCCTTGATGTCGCCGCCGAGCTGCGCGTCCGCAGAGGTCTGCGCCGTGATGGTGAAGGTCTGCGTGCCGCCGGCCGCAAGCTCATCGAGCGTCAGGGTGACGGTTTTCGCTTCCGCGTCAACGACTGCGCCCTCGGCCGTGATATTCTCTACCGCACCGTCGAGCGTTACCGTGGCGGAAACGCCGTGCACCGCGACCTGATTGCCGTTCTTAATGGTCAGCTTGTAGGAAACCGGCAGACCGGCCGCACGGTTTGCATCCTCTGCGCCGTCCGCAGGTGCCTTCGGCGCGTCAATCGCGGTCTTTTCCGCCGCAAACGTGACTTCCATGTGCTTCGCGGTGAGCGCGGTGGTCTGCTCGGCGTCGAGCGGCTCGTCATACTCCGCGCCGCAGGTGTCGCACGCGAAGTGCATCGTGCCCTCGCCGTCCTCAGATACCGCCGTCAGCGTGCCCTCGCCGAAGCCTTCCTCGGTTTTCGGGCAGTCAACCTGACCGTCCTCACCGCAGTCCGGACAGTCGGCCTCGACCGTCACCGTACCCGTGCCGCCGCAGGTTTCGCACTGCTTAACCGCAGGGTCGGGAATTTCGCCGGTGCCGTTGCAGGTTTCGCAGTCCACCCTGTAAACCTCGTAACCGAACATACAGTCCGGGTTGTTCTCGCAGCCTGCTTCGTGGCAGATCGGACACGGATGATCCCAGTCCCACGTACGATAGCTTCCCTCGCCCTTGCAGTCCGGGCAGGTCACCATCGGGACCTCCGGAAGAACGCCGTTGCAGGTCGGGCAGGTCTCCTCGACCTCTACCTTGTGGTCGCCGCCGCAGGTCGGGCAGTCCACCTTATTATGTGCGTGAACGACCGCTGCGCCCTCGGACGCGCCGGTGTCGTCCGCCGCCAGAGCGGACACGCTGAATGCCGTCATCGCGATATTGCACGACAGCACGAGCGCCAGTGTTCTATGCAGTCTGTTAGCCATTTCGCCATCCCCTTTTGTTATGTTTGGAGCAGCCTTTTTCTTCGGCTGCTCTATGGTTTTCCTCTTACTGTGCTCAGTATAGCATGGGGCGGTTACAGAAACGGTTACATTTTGCCGAAGGACGCGCAGAATTCCGAAAATTTCATGTATTGCTTTCCGATTTTGCTCTTGACTCCGGGCGCAATTCATTATATGCTAAAAGGGAACAAAAGTTCGATTGGAATTACAGCAACCGCCCGTCAGTCCATCAGAAAGGAGGCCGCCGGAATGAAAAAACGCTCCTATATCGCCATCGACCTCAAATCGTTCTACGCCTCCGTGGAGTGCCGCGAGCGAGGGCTCGACCCGCTCGACACCCATCTCGTCGTGGCAGACGAGAAGCGCACGGACAAAACCATCTGTCTTGCCGTGACGCCCTCGCTCAAAAGCTACGGCATTTCCGGCCGCAGCCGCCTGTTCGAGGTGCGGCAGCGCGTCCGCGAGGTAAACGCCGCCCGGCGGAACCGTGCCCCGGGGCACGCCCTGACCGGCGAAACGCACGTTTTCTCCGAGCTTGAGCTTGACCCCTCGCTTGCGGTCGATTTCATTATCGCGCCGCCGCGCATGGCGTATTATATGGAATACAGCACGCGCATTTACTCTATTTATATGAAATATGTGTCGCCCGATGATATTGTGGTCTACTCGATCGACGAGGTGTTCATAGATGTCACCGGCTACCTCGACACCTACGGTCTTTCGGCGCGTGAGCTTGCGATGAAAATCGTACTCGACGTTCTGAACACGACCGGCATCACCGCCACCGCCGGCATCGGCACCAACCTGTTCCTCTGCAAGGTCGCGATGGATATTGTCGCGAAGCACATTCCCGCGGACGAAAACGGCGTGCGTATCGCGGCGCTTGACGAAATGAAGTTCCGGCGTGAGCTGTGGAGCCACCGGCCGATTACGGATTTCTGGCGCGTGGGGCGCGGCATCGCGAAGCGGCTCGCGGACTACGGTATGTACACGATGGGCGACGTTGCGCTGTGCTCGGAGAAGGACGAGGAGCTGCTTTATAAACTGTTCGGCAAGAATGCGGAGCTGCTCATCGACCATGCGTGGGGCTGGGAGCCGTGCACAGTCGCGGCCATCAAGGCGTACACGCCGGGCGCCAAGAGCCTCAGCTCAGGTCAGGTGCTCCAGTGCCCCTACGAGGCGGACAAGGCGCGGCTCGTGCTGCGCGAAATGGCTGACCTGCTTGCGCTCGACTTGGTAGACAAGCGCTACGTCACCGACCAGATCGTTATCACGGTCGGCTACGACATCGAAAACCTGACCGACCCGGCACGGCGGCGGCGCTATCACGGCCCGGTCGAAAAGGACCGCTACGGCCGCACGATACCCAAGCAGGCACACGGCTCGATAAACCTCGGCGGCCACACCTCCTCGACGAAGAAAATTCTCGACGCGGTGTCCGAGCTGTACGACCGCATCATCGACAGAAACCTGCTCATCCGGCGGCTGACCGTGGTGGCGAACCATCTGCTCCCCGAGGCGGACGCGCCGAAAAAGCACGCCTTCGAGCAGCTTGACCTGTTCACCGACTACGCCGCCGAGCAGGCAAAGGAAAAGGTCGAGGACGAGGCGCTTGCGCGGGAGCGCAGATTGCAGGAGGCCGCCCTCGCCATCAAGAAGAAATTCGGCAAGAACGCCATTCTCAAAGGCATGAATCTGGAAAAAGGCGCGACCGCCCGCGACAGAAACGGCCAGATTGGCGGTCACAAGGCGTGAGGAAACGTATGAATACGAAAAACAAAACCGCATATTACCATCTGCCCGGCCTGTTCGAGTTTTACGAGCTGTATCGCGTGTTTCTGCCGCTGTACCGAAAGCACCGGGAATATTTCTACGACCGATGCGAAATCGGCTCGATTTATGGCGCACCGGCGGACTGCATCTGGGGCGGCGGACGCGCCGGCTACGGCGAAAACGACCCGCGCGAGGTGGCGGCACTCATGCAGGAATACGGCATTTCCGCGCGGCTGACGTTCAGCAATTCCCTGCTGCGCGAAACGCACCTTTCCGACCGGAAATGCAACGCGCTCTGCGAGCTGTTTTCTGCAAATCGGGGCGCGCAAAACGGCGTCATCGTCCACTCCGACCTGCTGCTGCGCTATCTGAAGGAGCGTTTTCCAAACCTCTATCTCGTGTCCTCGACCACCAAGGTGCTGACCCGCTTCGAGGACTTCCGGCGCGAACTCGAACGCGAGGACTTCCGCTTTGTCGTGCCGGATTTCCGCTTAAACCGCCGCTTTGACGAGCTTTCCGCCCTGCCGCAGCCGCTCAAGGACAAAACCGAGTTCCTGTGCAACGAATGCTGCTCGTTTGCCTGCGCGGACAGACGGCGCTGCTACGAGGCGGTCAGCCGCCGCAACCTCGGTGAACCTGCCGAACACCGCTGCGCCTCGCCCGACGCCGCCGGCGGCTACCGCTTCTCCAAGGCGATGAAAAACCCCGGCTTCATCGGCGTGTCCGACATCCGCGACACCTATCTGCCGATGGGCTTTTCACAGTTCAAAATCGAGGGCCGCAGCCTCGGCAGCGCACTCGTGCTCGAGTTTCTGCTGCACTACATGACAAAACCCGAGTATCAGATAAACGTCCGCGAGGAGATTTATCTGGATAATATGTTGGATTTATTTTAGAAAGCAGGTGTCCCATGTCCGCACCCGACAATCGAAAATACGAGGAAATCCTGAATCTGCCGCATCATGTTTCCGTAAAGCACCCGCGCATGACCATGCACGACCGGGCGGCGCAGTTCGCGCCCTTTGCGGCGCTGACCGGCTACCACTCCGCCATCGAGGAGACCGGGCGTCAAATCGAAACGCGCTTTGAAAAGCCGCCGCACAAGCCGGAAGATGACGAATGGCAGCCGGAATGATTTCCGCTTTATTCTTTCCACATTCTGTGGATAATCCAAAGGAGCATTTCCCATGATTTACACGGTAACACTCAACCCCGCGCTCGACAAGACGGTGGAAATCCCGGGCATGGCGCTCGACACGGTCAACCGCATAACGTCCATGCGCACCGACCCCGGCGGCAAGGGTATCAACGTCAGCAAGGTGATTGCGAAGCTCGGCGGCGAAAGCTGCGCGGTGGGCATTCTGGGCGGCGAAAGCGGCCGGACGCTGCTCGCGGCGCTCGAGCGCGAGGGACTGCGCACGCACTTCCGCTTTGTCGAGGGACAGACGCGCACCAACCTGAAAATCATCGACCGCGCACTGCACACCAACACCGACATCAACGAGCCGGGACTGACCGTTTCGCCTGCGGACCTTGACGCGCTGCTGCGCGACCTGCTCGGCATGGTGCGCGAGGGCGACATCGTGGTTCTCGCCGGAAGCCTGCCGCAGGGCGCACCGCAGGACACCTATCGCGTCTGGACGGCCGCGTGCCGCGAAAAGGGCGCACGGGTCTGCCTCGATGCGGACGGCGTGCTGCTCGCCGAGGGCCTCAAGGCCGCGCCCTATCTCATCAAGCCGAACGAGGACGAGCTTTCGCGGCTCGTCGGGCACAGGCTCACGGACACGGACGAGCTGATTGCCGAGGGACGGCGGCTGCTGAAAGGCGGCGTTACGCGCGTCGTTATCTCGCTCGGCGAGCACGGCGCACTCTATCTGCGCGGAAACGAGGTGCTCTATGCCGAGGGGCTTTCCGTCCCGGTCGGCAGCACGGTCGGCGCAGGCGACAGCGTGGTCGCGGCGCTCGCTTACGCCGACAGTCTGGACATGAGCGATGAGGACGCGGTGCGCCTTTCGACCGCGACCGGCGCGGCGAACGTCATGTGCAGCGGCACGCAGCCGGCCGAACGGGAAGCCGTCGAAAAGCTGCTGCCGCAGGTAAAAATCCGCCGCATCTGATTGTTTTTATAAGACACAAAAAAGGGAGAAGCCGAAATGCAAGCGGTTTCTCCCTTTTATTCTGTCTTTTTTACGGTCTAATACGCATGATAGTGAAGTGAAATAGGTCGCTGCGCAGGTAATCGAGCGAGTAGAGAATCGGGTTTCCGCGCGAGTCGTAGTGGCCCTGCTTGAAGCCGAACGCGCTCTGGTCGTCCGCCAGATGCAGCAGCTCATACATCGGGTCGGTTTTCGACGGGATAAACAGCTCGGTAGTCGCGTGGCTGATATGTATGCCCTCGGTTTCTTCGAGAAAATCGAACAGCGAATGCGGCATATGCTCCTTCATGAGGTCGGCGTACTTGCCGGGCAGATAACCCAGACTCACCACGATAACGCCCTCCACCGTGCGGCGGATGTGCTGCATGGTCAGGAAATCCGTGCCCGCGGGCGCCTCGAAGAACTTGCAGACCTCCTCGGGGGCGGCGCCGACCGTGCAGGTCATACATGAGCCTTCCTCGACCAGTCCGGCCTCCTCGATCATGCGCGACATACTCTTGAGCTGCGACAGGTCGTTCGTGATGCGGTGCGACTGCTCAAGCAGGTAGGTGCCCGAGCCGTGCTTGGAATACAGCACACCGTCGCCGCGCAGCAAAGCAAGCGCCTTGCGCCAGGTTTCCCGGCTTACGCCGAGCAGCTCCGCCATGTTGGACTCGGACGGTATCTTCGTACCCGGTTTGAATTTTCCGTCGTGATAAAGCGCCATAAAGGCTTCTTTTGCGCGTAATGCGGAAGATTTTTCTCTCATTTCTGTCCTCTCTGTTTATCTATCGGGGATAGATTATGCAATATGACAAATATTGCCTGTTTTTCCGTTCTCTCTTTATCCATATTATACATCATATTTTATGGAATGCAATACTTTTCCAATTTTCTTCTTCAAGGCTTTCGCGAATTGATGCAAAAATCAACGTGTTTTGCATAATTCCGCCAAAATTCATCAGGAGATTTTTATAACTTTAGGCTTATACCACAGTCATCGCAAGAGGAAGAAGAAAAAACACGGTTTCAGGACAGTATGCGGTATTGTTCATCGTCGGCTTTTTTCTGTGCATCGCTTTGATGCGAAGGGCCGCAGCATAAAAAGAAAAACGGCGCCGCCGCCCTTTTGGGGGAAGCTGTGCCGTATTTTTTGCCTGTTTGCGGTTTTTATCGCGCGTTTCTTCGCGCTTTCTTCTGCTGATACATCAGCGCGTCCGCCTGTTCCATCAGCTCGTTGAGCGAGAGGGCGCCGTGTCCCTCCGGCACCTGCACCAGACCGTAGCTGAAGCTCTTGCTGTAACGCGAATAGCCTTGCGAGAACGCCTGCTGAATTTCGCTCATGCGCTGCTCGATCGCGTCCTGATAGCAGTCGCGGAAGATGATGCAGAACTCGTCGCCGCCGAGGCGGGCGAAAATGTCCTCCTCGCGGATGAACTTCTGTGCGCACTCGACAAAGCTGCATATATAGATGTCGCCCTCGGCGTGACCGTGGCTGTCGTTGATGTATTTCAGGTGGTCGAGGTCGCAGTAGCAGATGACGAACGCCTCGCCGCTTTCCAGAACCTCCTTCGCCTGCTTGATGAGGAACGAGCGGTTGCCGATGCTCGTCAGCGTGTCCAAATATGCCTTCATCTCCAGACGATCCTGCTCCTCGCGCTCGCGCGTGATTTCGAGGATGATATGGGCATAGGCCTGCCGTCCCTGCCACTCCATGCGTGCAGTCGTGATGCGATAGTAGCGGTGCTCGGAGTCCTCGGTCTCCCAGACCCACTCGGGCACCCTGTCGCCCATTCTGCGGCGCTTCCGTTCGAGCCTGTCCCGAATAATGCCGTAGATCTCCTGCGCCTGCACGTTCGACCGGGTCGAATAGAGGATCTCGCTGTCCTCGATGGCGGTGACGAGAATATCCTCGCTCCGCGCGATAAGCTCGAGCAGCAGCTTATTGTAGCCCTCGACGACCGCGAGGTTCTGCTGCACCAGACGCGCCTCTTCCTTTACCTTGGCGTCGCGCTCGCGCAGCTGCGCAACCATGGCGTTGAACGCCTCGGAGCACTCGCCCATGTAGGAGACCGACTGCGAATAGTCGCCGCGTGCGACCTGCTTGGCCTGCCAGGTCAGGTGATTAAGGTTCGCGTGGATATTTTTCAGGTTCTCGCAGAGAAAGTTCTCGCGTGACGGCGAGGGCACGGACAGATTGCCGGCGGCGAGCGCCGCCGTATACTGCTTCATCTCGTGCACCGCGTGCGCAAGGAACTGAAGTCCCATGCCGAGCTTGCGGAAAGGCTCATCGAGCGAGTCAATATCCAGTTTTTCTATCTCTGCGTCATACAGAATACTTCTCAGATATTCAAACAGCTTATCGCAGTTCGTTTCGTCCATCTTCCTATCCAACCGTTCGTTTCGTTTATTCCTCTATTGCGGCGCGGAAGCGGCATACACGGTTGCCGGTCGCCCAGCAGTCGATTTCGACTGCGCGGTATTCCTTTCCGCTGTACACGCTGAGGATGCCGGAGATAAAGCCTTCGTCATAGTTGCAGACGGTCTCGCCGAGCACCGGCAGACCCGAGCAGTCCGCGTCCTCGGACACGGTGAGCATGATCTCGCCCTTTTCCTCGTCGATGCTCTCGATGCGCAGCACGCCGATGCGCTGCTCCTGCATTTTCGCCTGAAGCTCTCCGACGAAACCGTTCATCGGCAGCGTCAGGTCGAGGAAATGCCGCGCGAAATATTCGCCGGCCGTGCGCCCCGCCTTGCGGAACAGCTCCACCTGAACGTCCTTGCCGAATCGCTCGGTAATCGCGTCCCTCAGTGAATATTCGAGCATCCGGTACACCAGCACGGGAATATCCGCGCCGAGGTTGCCGCGGCTGTTTTTATCGTAGCACAGATAATCCTCGAACGAAATCGGCTTACGGTCTGCCATGAAAATGTTCTCCATCGTTCTATCTGCCTCCTGACTGCGCTGTTTTTACTCGTTATTTTGAGTATAGCACCTTTCCATGTTATTTTCAATGCACAATCTACTTTATACGGCGGCCTCTTTTCCCGAAAAAAGCCTTGGCTTGAAGCGCACTCGAAGCGCCGCAGCTTTAATTGTGCGGTGTTGCCTTAAAGCTGCGGTGTTGCCTTATTCTTCTGCAATTTCCCGGACAGCCTTAGCGGCGGCGTCTGCCTCCGCTTGGGTATTGAAGTACGAAAAGCTGAACCGCACCGCGCCCTGCTGCACCGTTCCGAGCGCTTCGTGCATTCTCGGCGCACAGTGCGCACCGGCGCGAACCGCGATACCGTACTCCGAGGCGAGGATGTCGGCCACCTCGGCGGAGTCGTAGTCGCGGACGTTCAGCGACACGATGGCCGCCCGCGCGGGACTCGAAAAATCCCCGTAGACCGTAACGCCCTCGATGCCGCGCACCTGCTCGTAAAAACGCTGCATGAGCGCGTGCTCGCGCTTTGCGATGTTCCCGACCCCGGTTTCGAGCAGAAACCCGACCGCCGCGTACAGTCCTGCGATGCCGTGGCTGTTGAGCGTTCCGGCCTCCAGACGCGCCGGGTATTCCTGCGGCGGCTCTCTGTCGTAGGAGTGCACGCCCGTGCCGCCGCGCAGCAGCGGACGGATTTCGACCCCCGGCATAACGCACAGTCCGCCCGTGCCCTGCGGCCCCATCAGTCCCTTGTGGCCGGTAAAGCACAGCACATCAATATCCATCTCCTGCATATTGATTTTCGCCGCGCCGGCGGTCTGCGAGGCATCGACCACAAAAAGCGCCCCGTGTGCGTGCGCCATGCGCCCGATGCGGGCAATATCGAGCATATTTCCCGTCAGGTTGGAGGCGTGGGTGCACACGACCATCCTCGTTTCCGGGCGGAACAGCGCCTCCATATCCTCATAACGGATGCAGCCGCGCGTGTCCGCCGGGACGAAATCGACCTTTGCCCCCCGTGCTTCTAAGTCGTACAACGGACGCAGCACCGAATTGTGCTCAAGATCGGTCGAAATCACATGGTCGCCCGACGAAATCAGGCCGTAAAGCGCCGTGTTGAGCGCCTGCGTGGCGTTCGCCGTAAAGACCACATGGTCGGCGCGCGGACAGCCGAACAGTTCTGCGAGTTTTGCGCGGGTATCGTATACCGTGCGCGAGGCGGAAAGTGCCGCCCCGTAGGCCCCGCGCGAAGGGTTGCCTGCCGTCAGGATGGCGTTCTTGACCGCTTCCGCGACTTCGGGCGGCTTGTGCAGCGTCGTCGCCGCATTATCCAAATAAATCATGTTGTTCCCTCTCAGCCGAACATTTCAATAACGGCGCTTTTCTCGCTTTCGCCGCCGCCCGCCCGGAGCGCCTCCAGAAGCAGGCTTTCCTGCTCCGGTTCGGCTTTCCACGCAAGGCCGCAGCCGGCGGTCATCTGGGACGGAATGGGTATCATCCGCCCCGGCAGTCCCTCGCGCGTGAAAATCTCCTCGGCCTTCATCGCCTGCGCGGTGGACGCGAACGCGATAACGAGCGCCGGACGTCTGCGCCGCGTCACGGACGGAGAACCAGGTCGGCCTGCATCTGCTTCTCGACGATGACATACATATTCGTCACCCCGCCGACCGCGAGCTTGTCCTTGAGTCCGTAGTAGTCCAGACAGGTGCCGCAGGTCAGGATCTCGACGCCGTTCGCTTCGAGCGTCTTGAGGTCCTCGAGCGAGGCCGAGCCTTCGGTCGTCAGCTTCGCGCCGCCGTTGTAAAACAGAACGGTCGAGGGCAGATGCTCCTGCTGCGTCAGCGCAAAGAGAAAGCCCTTGATGAGAATGCGGCCAAGCTCCTCGCCGCCCTCGCCCATGTGGTCGGCGGAAACAACGACAACGGTTTTCTTTTTCGCCGCCGGAACGGTGCAGGAAATCTCCTCGTTCTCTGCCGCCGCAACCGCGCCTGCGGTCGTGATGGTCACGCAGAACTCTTTTTCCGAACGCTTTTCGGTTTCGATGGTGCAGCCCTTGCTCTCCGCAAGGCGCGTCAGATTCTGCACCGCGATTTCGTTATCAACGAGCGTCTGTACCGTGCCCGCGCCGCCAAGCTCCTTGAGCGCGTTCAGCGTCTTGACGACCGGAATGGGGCAGGCGTCACCGATTGCATTGACCTGTATCATGGAAAAATTCCTCCTCGGGTTTTAACTTATTTTTAGGCAATACCGCATAATTGGACAAGAGCGATTTGCGGGTAAATTTTACGTACGGACGAGGCGCGGTTTTGTGATAACACTTGACGCATTCCCGTGAAATCGCAGCAAAGTCAGGGCATGAAATTTCCGCAAAGCGCCGCAGCTTTCATTGTGCGGTGTTGCTTTTATTATAACACATTCTGTCCGGACACGCCATATATCCCTTTTGCGCTGACATACGAAGGAGCAGTACTTCCTTCAACGCCTTGCCCCCAAGCGGCTTGGTGCAATAACGCACAGTGAAAAGAGCACGCCCTGCCGGCGACTTGACTTTCCCCCGCATTTCCGATATACTGTTCTCGTAAAAATTTTTTTGCGTGGATTTTTCCGGATTGCTACAAACGTCATCTTTTCGCCACCCAGCTGTTTTCGGCTGCGTGGCTTTTTCTATCCCGCGGCAAAATTTCAATCAATTTCGAGGATACTGCATATGAACGAAACCTTTATGAAAGAAAAACCCGTTTTCCCCCTCATGCTGTCCATGGCGCTACCGATGGTACTGTCCATGATGGTGAGCTCGCTCTACAACATCGTAGACAGCTTTTTCATCGCGAAAATCAGCGAAAACGCCATGACCGCGCTCTCGCTCGTCTTTCCGATGCAGAATTTCATCAACTCGGTCTGCATCGGCTTCGGCATTGGCATCAACGCGGTAATCGCGTTCTTTTCGGGCGCGGGACAGAAGCGGACCGCCGACCGCGCGGCAAGTCAAGGGTTTTTCATGGCGCTGGTGCACGGCGCCGTGCTGACCGTGCTCTGTATCGCGGTCATGCCGCGCTTTCTCCGAATGTTCACCGACTCAGCAGAAATCGTGTCGCTCGGCGTGCGCTACTCCAACATTGCCTTCGCCTTTTCGCTCATCATCTCGCTCGGCATGACCTTCGAGAAGATTTTCCAGTCTGTCGGCCGGATGCAGGCGAGCATGGTCAGTCTGATGTGCGGGTGCGTGGCGAACATCGTGCTCGACCCGCTGATGATTTTCGGCATCGGCCCGTTCCCCGCCATGGGCATCGAGGGTGCGGCGCTCGCGACCGGTCTCGGTCAGTCGGTCACGCTGCTCGTTTATCTGGTGCTCTGCGTGACGCGGCCGCTTCCCGTGCGCATCTCCGTCCGGCTCATGAAGCCAGACCGCGATATTCTGCCGCGCATCTACGCCATCGGCGTCCCCGCCGCGCTCAACATTGCGCTGCCGTCGCTGCTGATTGCGGCGCTCAACGTCCTGCTCGCCTCCTTCTCGGAGACATACATTCTCGTGCTCGGCATCTACTATAAGCTCCAGACCTTCCTGTACCTGCCCGCGAACGGCATCGTGCAGGGAATGCGCCCGGTCATCGGCTACAACTACGGCGCGGGCGAACGGGAGCGCGTCCGCCGCATCTATCGGGTCGCCCTCGCGATGAGCTGCGTGATCATGGCGGCCGGAACGCTCATCTGCCTGCTCGTTCCCGGGACGCTGATGGGGCTGTTCACCTCGTCCGAGGCGACCATCGCGGCCGGCGAGACCGCGCTCCGCCTCATCAGCATCGGCTTTATCGTGTCGTCCGTGTCGGTCATTTCCGCCGGGGCGCTCGAAGGTCTGGGCAAGGGCACGCAGTCGCTTGTCGTTTCGCTGTGCCGCTTTGTTGTTATCATTATTCCGGCATCGTTCCTGCTGAGCCACGTGCTGGGCGCTGTCGGCGTCTGGCACGCCTTCTGGATTTCCGAGCTGCTCACCGCGGTCGTGTCGCTCGTAATCTGCCGCAGAACCCTGAAACTGTAAAAAAAAGACGGAGAAGCATATCACATCGTGTTCTCCGTCTTTTCCCTTATTCTGCGTTTCCGCCGCCGCCCACGCGGCCGAGCCACGCCTCCGCGAGCGCCTTGTTTTCCGGCTTCGCGGTAAAGCGCTTCAGCGCCAGGAACAGCTTGTCCGCCGTGACGTTCTGGCCGGCGCACCAGTTTTCAAACGCCGTCAGCATCGCCGGGTCGATGTCCTCGCTCACCTCGGCACGGGTACGCGCCTTGACGAACTCCGCGCCGCTGATCTCGTCCGCCCACGCGGAAAGGTACTTCTGCGAGTCGCTTCGGATAATGTCCATGGTCTGCGGGTCGGAAACCGGCTTCAGGCCCGGAATGCGGTTGGGCACAAGCTCCGCGTCATAAACGCCGAGCGTTCTGTCCTTGAAAATCAGCAGCAGCACATCGTCATTCAGCGCCGTTACATAGGTAATCACAATATCGTGTTTCATGTCTGGGGTCCTTTCGGGATTTGATTTTTTACTGCGGCCGCTTTACGTCCGCGACAGGTGGACAAGTGTCCCCCCCCCCCGAGAATTTTGCGTTCATCACGCTGCGGAGGGTTCGCTCGAGCGTTGCAAGGTCGAGCGGCTTGGGTACGTGCGCGTCCATGCCGGCGTCGAGGCACGCCTGCACATCCGAGCTGAATGCGTTCGCCGTCATGGCGATAATCGGGATGGTCTTGCCGAGCGGATTTGCGCTGCGGCGGACGGCGCGGGTCGCGTCCAGTCCGTTCATCACCGGCATCTGGATATCCATCAGAATGGCGTCGAACTCGCCGGGCGTTACGTTTTCGAACGCCTCGACCAGCTGCTTGCCGTTCGGATAGATGACGCAGGACGCCTCGTTCATATCCAGAATCGCTTCCAGAATTTCCGCGTTCAGCGCGTTGTCCTCGGCGCAGAGGAAGCGCATTCCCCGGAGGGCGGCGTTTTCGTCCTGGTTGTCCGAGTCGATGTCGCTGCGGATGTCGTTTACGATGTTTGCGAAGTTCGAGAGGAAGAACGGACGCGCGATCAGGCCGTCCACGCCGCTCTTTTTCAGCACATCGTCCGCCGCGCTCAGCTGCTCATAGTCCACGCAGAACACCAGAACGGCGTCCTTCGCCTCCTCGTGGAGCAGATGCACGATGTCATGCAGCTTGGGGTCGTGGGCATAGCCGGAGAGCAGGATGGTATCGACCGGCGTATCACGCAGATATTCCGCGACTTCTTCCCGGCTTCGCGCGGCGTGGAGCGGAATACCCGAGCCGCGGAAGGAAGCCGTCACGTTCGCGACAAGGTTCTCTTCGTCCGTAATCAGCAGCACGTTCTTCGCGTCGATTTCGCAGCGGCTCTCGCGGTCGATTTCAATCGGCACCTCCACAACGAAGCGGCTGCCCTTATGCGGCGTGCTTTCGACGCTGATGGTGCCGCCCATCAGGTCGATGATGTTCTTTGTAATCGCCATGCCGAGGCCGGTGCCCTGCACCTTGTTGGTCGTGGAGTTCTCCGCGCGGGTGAACGGCTCGAAAATGTGCTCGACGAACTCGGGCGCCATGCCGTAGCCGTTATCGGTCACGGTAATGACGAGGACCGTGTGCGCGTCGTCCGCGCCCGGCTTTTCCGCGAGGTCGAGGCTGATTTCGCCGCCGACCTGCGTATACTTGACCGCGTTCGAGAGCAGGTTGATGAAAATCTGCCGCAGACGCACGGCATCGCCAATGAGGCGCTCGTGGCTGATCTCGTGCACGCGGATAGTGAAGGCCTGCCGGCGCGTTTCGGCCTGCGGCCGGATGATGCTGTCCACCTGACCGATCTGGTCCGCGAGATTGACCTCAGCGCGGCTGAGCGAGGCATCGCTCGACTCGATTTTGCTCATGTCGAGCACATCGTTGATAAGGCTCAGCAGATGCTGACTGGAGCTCTGCACCTTGCCGATGTACTGCTCGAGCTTTTCGGGGTCGTCCTTTTCGTGCGCCATCAGGCTCGTGATGCCCACGATGGCATTCATCGGGGTGCGGATGTCATGCGACATATTGGAAAGGAACTCGCTCTTGGCGCGGCTTGCGTCCTTCGCAGCCTTTTCGGCGCGTTCCGCCGTCTGCACCGCCTCCGAAAGCTCCTGATTGACCTTTTCGAGCGACTCACGGTTTTTCCGTTCCAGTTCGAGCGCCTGTACTGTATCTGCTTGCGGCGCAGGATAGTATAGATGACGAGCACCGCCGCGCCGAGCATAACGAGCGAAAAGACGAGAACGAGCGTTCCAGTCGTTCGCACGAGCGAAACGGTATCCTGCGCAACGAAGCGCGACGGCACGAGGAACAGCAGCACCCAGTCCGCGCTTTCCATGCGATAGAGGGCGTAGTGGTATTCCTCGCCGTCCAGAACGGCGTTCGAGTAGCTCAGTCCGCTGCGTTCCAGCTCGTCCTGCGTGACCTCGAACGAGGTGCCGTGCAGATACTCCATCTCGGAGAGTGAGCTGAACGCATTATACGCCTGAAGCGGGTTCTCGCTCGCGTTGCTGCGGAACACGCGCGAGCCCTGACTGTCGAGGACGTAAACGCTGTTGTTGCCGTCGTAGGCGTCGCAGTTGAAGTAGCGGTTCAGGCTTTCCATGTTCTGCGACATGCCGTAGTAGACGAGCTGAACGGAACGCTCGCCGTCCTGCACGGAAATCGGCGTCTGAAGCCGTTCGAGGAAATACATGGTCGTGACGTTCGTGGTCAGCGACTCGGACACGAAGCTGATTTTCTCCGGCTCGTCCGCCAGACGGTTCATGCCGCCGAAATTGCCCTGCCAGCCGTCCTGCGTCAGGTAGCGGCCGAGAGAGTCTATCGCGACGAGTTTTTCGCTGCCGCGCGTGTCCATTTCGTTGAGCCTCGCCTGCTTTTTCATGAAGGTCAGCAGGTCGTCCATGTTGTCCGGCCTCGCGAGCGCCGCATAGTTGCAGAAAACGTCTGTATTTGCCCACTGCTTTTCAACGACGTCCTCAAGGCCGGCGAAAAGCTGACCCGTGACCTCCTGCATCTGGTGCAGGCGCTCGTGGTAGAGCACGCCGTCGATATACCCCGAATAAAAGCGCAGAAATATCCCGACACCGACCGCAACGACCAGCACAAACGCCGTCACCGCAATCAGCAGCGTCTGCGTACCGGCTTTTCGATTTCTGGTTTTTTCACTCGCTTTCATTCACGTTACTCCCAACGAATATCCTTTTCAGACAGGGTTTTGAAGATGTTGCCGCGCCAGCCGGTCAGCACGCAAAATTTACTTGCAAATCGCTCTTGTCCAATTATACGGTATTGCCTTAACATTCTCCTTTTACCGAACAAACATCTATCATTCTGTTCAGTGCCCGTTGCGCCCCATGGTTTATATCCGATGACACCCACAGAAACACCTGCGAACTGCAATTATATATGATAATTATACTCGATACGCCCCGTTTTTACAAGGGTTGACATTGTGAAAAAACGCGGCGCGGCAGCGCACATAAAAACGAACCCCGCATACCGGCCGAGAGAAGCCTGATATGCGGGGTTCGTTTTTTTCAGTCAATGTTCTCCCATTGATACCGAGTGCAGCCGCCGTCCCGGGGCGGACTGCTTTTGGGAACGTTGGAGCGTCATACCCGAGTGCTCAGTCAAAAGGAGCGAGGACCTTCGCTGGGGGAGGCCGCGCCGGTTTACGGCTTCGGCCAGTTACTCCCACAGACCCTTTGCGGTCTGGTCGTCGATGTAGGAGTCTACGTTAGAGGAGTCCACGACCTGAACACCGGAGTCGATGAAGGCGTCAACCGTCTCGCCCTGGAGGCACTTAACGGCTGCTTCTACTGCCCTGTAGCCCATGTCGTAGCCGTTCTGTGCAACGTCCATTGCCAGAGAGCCATCCTTGACGGCCTGGATAGCGGACTGGTTGCCGTCAAAGCCGCAGACGATGGTGTTCGCATAAGCTGCGTTGCCGGAGTCCTTGATGATCTTGACAACGCTCATTGCCATGTCGTCATTGGAGGAAAGAACAATATCAATGCCGTCCGGGAACTTCTGCATAACAGATTCCATCGCGGTTGCAGCCTTCTCAGCCATGCCGTCGCAATACTGAACCTCGACGACCTCACCGCCTGCTTCCTCGACGCCTGCCTTGTAGCCGTTCATACGGGCGTCATGGGTCTCGTCGCCCTGTACGCCGGTAACGATCAGTACGGTCGGCTTGTCTACGCCGCTGTCCTGCGCCTTCTTGACGGCTGCAACAGCCGCTTCCTTGGAAGCGGACTCGTTGCCGGTACCGACGAACGCGGACTTCTTCTCGGACGCAAAGTCGGTGTCGAGCGCGATAACGACCTTGTCGGTGTTCGCGATCAGGGTAGACGCGGAGTCGGACTGGAGCGGTGCAACAACGATTGCGTTCGTGCTCGGGTTGCCGACTGCGGTCTCGATCATGTTTACCTGCTCGTCGTAGGAGGTCGCGGCGGTCGGGGACTGAATGTCAACGTTTACGTTGTCGTGCTCATCGGCGTATGCCTTTGCGCCTGCCATAACCTTGTTGAAGTGGCTGTCGGTCAGCTTGACGATGACCGAAATGTTGTACGCGTCGCCGCTGTCGGCGGAGGAGCCTCCGTTATCGGTCGAGGCGGACGAGCCGCCGCAGCCGGCCAGCATGCTGACGCACATCGCACTTGCCAGAGTCATCGCTAACAGTTTCTTTTTCATGATAATTGTCCTTTCCTTCTTCTCGTCTTTTTTCTTTTATGTTACCTTTTCTTCGCTGCCGCCGCGCGGCAGCGCGCTTAAAATAGAATTTGCATCGCAAATTCACAAAAACCAGGAGCATGTATCACGGTTTTTGTACTTTGAAAGAGAGAAAAGTTTCTGAACAGGAACTTTTCTCCGTCCGTGTTCTGCGAAGTCAGAACACATACCCGCGTCAAAACGTCAGTTTTGCAACAGTATTTAGAGGTCGCAGGGCATTGCTTCCTTGAGCACGACCGTGGACTTCTTCAGACCGGTCAGCGCCGGCATGGTCAAGTCCTCCATCTCCTGGCTGATCGGGCCGTCATAGCCCTCCATGCTCAGGCAGGACAGGAATTCCTTCCACCATCTGACGTCGTGGCCGTGGCCGAGCGCAACGTAGTTCCAGGTGCGCTTTGCGAACTGGTCGATGGTCTTGGTGTCGAGCACGCCGTCCGGGCCGACATAGTTGCGCTCGATGCGGACGTCTTTCGCGTGTACGTGGTAGATGCGGTCTGCGCCGAGCTTATGAACCGCCGTTACCGGGTCGCCGCCCATCCACATCAGGTGGCTCGGGTCGAGGTTCATGCCGACCATCGGGCCGACCGCGTCACGCAGGCGAATGAGGGTCTCCGGGTTGTAAACCATCTGGCAGCCGTGGTTCTCGAGCGCGATCTTCTCGATGCCGTTGGCCTTCGCGAGCTCAATGGTCTTTTTCCAGTACGGGATGAGAACTTCTTCCCACTGCCAGTTGAGGATTTTCGTAGTGATCGGCGGCCAGCTCGTTACGATCCAGTTCGGCGTGTGGTCCTCTGCGGAACCGCCCGGGCAGCCGCTCATCATAACGATTTTCTTGATGCCGAGCAGACCGGCCAGCTTGAAGGTCTTTTCTACGACCTCCTGATGCTGCTTGCCCTCCTCGTTCGGGGCCAGCTGATTGCCCGAGCAGTTGAGCACTTCGAGCACCAGACCGCGCTTTGCAATCGCGTCCATGTAGACTTTACGGGTTTCCTCGCTTGCGAGCATCGCGTCGAGGTCGATGTGCGGCGCCTTGGACCAGTTGCCGCAGGCGATTTCGATGGACTCATAGCCGAGAGAGGCGACCGTGTCCAGCATTTCTTCAAACGGCATATAGCCGAGGCAGTCCGTATTCAGACAAAATCTCATGATAAAGCATCCTTTCCTTGTGCCGCAGCATCCTTTGCACTGCGGCACGCCATAGAGATTGTGGGTGGCGATGCCGCACGATCAAAGCATCGGCGCTTTGTAAGAAAAATCATGCAGCATGGCCGTGAAGAGAGTATAAAGAGAATGGGGTTATTTCTTGTAGAAGTCCGGCATTGCGTCATACTTGATTTCAACGACGGACTGGGTATCGCGTGCCTTGGAAGCAGCCTTTGCGGTCACCTGAGCGGTGTAGCCGTCCCAAGCGGACGGGCCGTCTACGCGGCCTTCCTTGCAGGCGTTGATCCAGGACTGGAACTCGATGTTGTATGCTTCCGGGAAGCGCTCGGACCAGTCGTGGCAGATCGGAGTAACGCGGGAGTCGTTCGTGCGGATCATTGCGTTCGCCGGCTCGGGCAGGTTGATGCAGCCCTCCTCGCAGACAACTTCGCAGCGGACGTCGTAGCCGTAGCGGCAGTTTACGAAGGACTCGACGTCGATGCGGACGCCGGACTCGGTGGTGAGGTACATGATCTGCGGGTCGCGCAGCTCGCCCTCCGCGTTGCGGGTGGTCTTGGGGAATACGACCTCAGCGGTCTTGTAGTTCTCGCCGAGCAGCCAGCGGAGAACGTCGATTTCGTGAATCATGGAGTTCTCGACCGGCATCGAGGTGGTGAAGCCCGGTGCGTTGTAGTTGCGGTGTACGCAGTGCAGCATGAGCGGCAGGCCGTACTTGCCGGAGTCGATTGCCTTCTTGAGCTGATTGTAACCCGGGTCATAGCGGCGCATGAAGCCGACCTGAACCAGCTGCTTGCCGGCGGCCATCTCGGCCTCTACGATGCGCTTGCAGGCGTCCGCCTCGGGAGCCAGCGGCTTCTCGCAGAACACGTACTTGCCGGCCTTGATGGCTGCCATGACGTACTGCTCGTGGAACGGGTCGAGGGTGGTGACAACGACAGCGTCGATTTCGTCGGACGCGATCATGTCCTCGCCGCTCTCCCATGCCTTGATGCCGTACTTGCCAGCGACCGACTTGCAGAAGTCAACGTTTGCGTCTGCGCAGCCGACGACCTTCGCGCCCTGAAGAGTGGTATTGATGCGTTCGATATGGGTGCGGCCGATTGCGCCGGTACCTACCAGACCAATTCTCAGTTCTTCCATGATAATTTCCTCCTTATAGTGCTTCTTATATCTCTTATCCTGACTTTTGGCGTCTGCGAGGACGTACTCGTAAACGTCTATAAAAAATATCTGCTCTCCGGCAAATATCTTTCATCTGATAAAAATTGTATTTTTCTCCGCAAAATATACGATTTTCCGATTTACGAAGACGTACCCGTAAATCTGTAAAAAAATTTGCGCCGCTTCGGCGTCTGTTTTATTTGCGAAGAACTTAAATCTTTCCTTCTCACAAAACCCTGTTTTTATCTCACGAGGACGTCCTCGTAAAACTCTATAAAAAATATCTGCATCTCTCAGCAAATATTTTTTATCTCTTATTCGAAACATTCCTTAATAAGAATTCGGGCGTCTGTGAAAATACGGTCGGTTGCGGGCTTCCGTCCGAAAACCAGCTGATCCATGATGAGCTTGACCGGAAGCGAACCCTGCGCGGCTTTCTCGCCGCCGAGCGTCCAGTCTACAACGCCCTGCCGTATCAGCTCGACGATTTCGGGGTAATCCTCGTAGCAGAGAACGCGGATGCTGTCCGCGCGGCCGCTTTCGATGAGCGCCCTGCCAACCTGTGCCACGCCGCCGCAGGTGATGTAAAGACCTCTCAGCTCAGGCTGCTCTTTGAGCAACTCGGTGGTTTTCCGGTAGGTGATCTGCGGGTCCTCGAAGCTCTCAATGCAGGACACGATTTCGATTTCGGGGTATTCCCGCCGAATGAAATCGGTAAATCCCTGCTCACGCATTCGGACGTAGTAGTTGTTGTTTTCGGTTTCAATCGCGCTCGAAATGATGGCGATTTTGCCCTGACCGTTCAGGAACTGGCCGATCAGCCGTCCGGCGATGCGGCTCGCCTTGGCGCTGTCGATGCTGACGCAGCAGGTTCGGCGCGAACCGTCGATGTCGGAGTCGGTCGTGATGACCGGGATGCCGGCGTCGGCTGCGCGGTCGATGGCCCGGCGCACACAGTCCGCGTTGATCGGACTGAGGATGATGCCATCCGCCTTGTCGAGCACTGCTTTGTCGATGTACTCGCTCTGGCGCTTGGCCTCCTGGAAGCCGGTAACCGCGTGGGTAACTTCGATGTCGAAGCCTGCCCATTCCTTCAGACCCTGCTCGATGCCGTTTTTGAGGTACGGCAGCGCGTCAACGTCCACCAGAATGGCGTAAATGCGGTATTTCTTGCCCTGCCGCTGCAAAACACGGCCGGTCGGGTTGGGTTTGTAACCCAGCTCGTCGATGATGGCCTGCACCTTGGCGCGAACCTCGTCGCTGACGCCCACGCGGTTGTGCACAACCTTGTCAACGGTCGCCTGATGAACTCCGGCGCGTTCAGCAATTTCTTTCATGGTGACTCTCATGCTGAAAGCACCTCACTTCCATCGGGTAGATTGCATCAAGAGTTTCAACGTGTACGTCCTCGTGTTTCCTGCGAGTACGTCCTCGTTCTCTTTGACGTTGTCATTATAGCGCGTTTTCCTCTCCCCTGTCAACGATTTTTTTGCGTTTTTTTCAGGTTCGGCAGTTCTCACAAGTTCCGCTTCGAATTTTTGGGCAGTATCCTAAGGCAGCACCGCACAATGAAAGCTGCGGTGTTGCCCCGCAACCTGACTTTGACCAAAACGATGCCGCCGGACTGCTTAGCGTAGCAGCCCGGCGGTGTTTGGGTGTATGGGTGACTTGACGGTTACTTTTCTGCAACTTGCAGAAAACAAAAGGTACGGTCTGCCAAAGCTGCGGAGAAAAGGTGAAAAACTCCGCAGAAGGGAAAACAAACCGCACCTGAAGATGTTGTCTGAGTAAAAATTCGGAAATCAATCCATTGCCTTGCCCTGCATAGCCTCCTCGGACATATGCTGACGGCAAATACCCTCCAGTTCGGTCACTACGTCGCCGATAAGGCGTTTAATCGACAGGTCAGGAACGCCGACCACGATATTATCACAGTGACTACTGACCGGAATGAGAATTCGATGAGCGCCGCTTTGTCCAACAGCTTTCGCCATTTTAGGTGTTACCTCTCCGAGCATAGCGTCCGCGATGACAATTCCGATGGGACCGATAATAACGTCCGCCCTTCGACATCCGACCACGACGGCGTTTTCTCCGGTTGCGGCGTAGTCCGCGCCCGCTTTCAGCATAGCGGCGGTCGCCAGACTATTGGTTCCGACAGCAGTCAGCTCCGCCCGCGGAAATTTCGCCTTAACTGCGCTGATTACCTGTCTGCCGATGCCGCCTCCCTGTGCATCTATAATGAGTATCTTCATAAATTTACGCCTCGTTTCATTCTGTGCAAAAGACCGGAACGTTATCCGTCTTGCTGTAAGGCAAGAGCCGCCGCACAGGAAAAACCTGCACGGCGACCCTTGTCGAAGCCACTTGTTTCCGATGAATTACAGCGGAATTACCAGTGCGCCGATAATAGCCAGTACGAAAATGCATACGGACGAAATGAAAGAACCCAGAGTATAGGTCTTTAAGCCGCCGGATACCGTCAGACCGGACATATTGGTAGCAACCCAGAAACCGGAGTCATTTACATGACCGATGGAGTTACCGCCAGACAGGCAAGCCAGTGCAATCCAGACCGGATGGCAGCCGATTGCCGGAGCGATAGTAGCCATAATGCCCATAGAGGTCATACCTGCTACCGTACCGGAACCCTGTGCTACGCGGAAGATTACGCCGATGAAGTACGCGAGGAACATCGCCGGGATAACAGAGGTCGTGCTGGTGCCCAGCAGACCTACGATCGCATCGCCGATACCGGTTGCGGTAATAACAGACGAGAACGAGCCGCCTGCACCGGTAATCAGCAGTACGACACCTGCGCTCTTGAGCGCTTCGCCTGCACACGCCTCAAACTTATCGCGGCCGAGGTACGGAAGGCTGATAAGGTACGCACCCAGGGTACCGAGCAGCATTGCGATCAGCTTGTTGCCCAGGAAGGAACAGATAACCGGGGATTCCTCAAATACTGCGCTGCCAAGAGTGCCGAACAGGATGCAGATAACCGGAATGATAATCGGCAGGAGCGATACAAAGAAAGACGGTTTCTTCAGGTTGCTGCTGCTCTCGCGTGCCGCTACCAGCTCTGCTACTACATTCGAGCTGTGGTTTACGTCTTTTTCTTCGTTCCAGATACCGCGCTTGTGAATCTTAATGAAGATGAAGTCGGACACCAGAACGGTGATGAAGCCGACTACCAGACCTACCAGCAGCATGGTACCCAGGCTGAAGCCGAAGATGTCAGCCGCTGCCAGCGGGTTCGGCGTGGGAGGTACTACGCAGTGTGCAGTGGTTGCGCCGATGGTAAGGCAACCGGTTACGTAACACATCTTCATATTGATCTTCGCGGCGATGGTGATACCGATCGGAATCAGAATAATAAATGTTACGTCAAAGAATACCGGAATGGAGAGCACGAAGCCTGCAAGGCTAAGACCCCAGATGGCACGCTTTTCAGAGAAAGCGGATACCAGTTTATCAGCGATGACGTCGGCTGCGCCGCTGTCATTCATCAACTGACCTAGTATTGTACCGAAACCGACAGGCAGACCGATACTGGTCATCATGTTGCCGAAGCCGGAAGAAACGGTGTCTACTGTGGTCAGCAGATCCAGACCGCCTGCAACGCCCATGAAAAGGCTGGCGATTGCCAAGCCAATTGCCGCATTGAGCTTGAGCACGATGATGCAGAACAGAATAATCGCGATAGCGACTACGAGTGCTGCAATCAACATTACGGGTGTAGTCATTTCTTTTCCCTCTTTCTTTTGTGTCTGATTGAACAAACATTATTAATATCGGCTCAAAGCAGGCACCATCTTCCCGTTTTTCGCCGAATATTCCATAATAAACATTCTGTACAGCGCAGTCACGCTGCCAAGCATCCCCATACGGGCGACTTAGAACAGATTTCCGTTCTCGTCAAAGTTCAACTCGTACGGCTCAGTAAGAATTTCGAAATTCGGGTTGTTCTCCACCAGCGGGAGCATACCCTCCGATATTTCGATAACGCCGATATGTGCGGTGTTCGGAATACGAATCATCTTCATATTGTCGTGATCCTCTGCCTCCGGACAGCACATCAGTGCAAGCTGGAGCGCCTCACGGTCGTTATCCATAATCATCGGAATCTTCATCAGATGAAGAAACGTGTTGGTAACACCGGTCGGATAGGTCATTTCCAGTTTCATCTTGTTGAACAGACGGCGAGTGGTAACCTCGGCTAAGCCTACGCCCTGCGCGTTGCCATGGGTTTCGTCCGTCAGGTCGAGAATAACGACCTTCTCCGCCTCAATACCGCCGGAGCAGTACTTCGGCTGTACAAAACGACCGGAAACGTTCGGATCCATACCATCGCCCGAGATGTTTTTGCCGATTTTATCCACAACCAGTACATCGCACTTGTCAAACAGCAGGTGCGCGATCGTCTGATAGGAGATTTCCTTCAGCTTCGGCTCCTCAGTGATAATTTCCTCAGGACTGAGACCCTTGATCAGGTACGTATCGTCATATGCGTTTTCGATAATGGCAATGCCGCCGAGCACCGGTGCGTTCTCCAACATCGTGCGACCGTATTCCTCAACCAGCTCGTGCATAATCGCCGGACTCTGGTGATGAATGCTCTCGGCACCCTTCTGCTTGCCCAATCCAATGGCCATCATCTTCATCAGGCCGCTCTCGTACGGACCTCGGAAAGAAGTATGCGGCTTAATGCGGTTAAACAGGATAATGCCATCTGCCTCGGACGCATTCTTATCCATAAATACCGGCTGATGACGGACACCGGAAATGCCTATCTGCACCGTTTCCATAGAGCTCTTTACCGGGCAACCCATCGACTCTTCCGTTACGCCGTAATCGCGCAAAATCTGAAGCTGACCCTCGGCGGTCGCACCGCCATGGCTGCCCATCGCCGCTACGATGAACGGCTCTGCGCCCTTCGATTTTACAAAATCCACGATGGCCCGCGCCATCACCCCGTTATGATTGATACCGCGACTGCCACAAGTAATCGCAATCTTCTGACCGGGTTTGATCTTTCCGCCAATTTCCGGACGATCTAATTCCTTTGTAATCACGCCGGGAATATTCTCCTCCGGGATACACGTTTTATCAAAATTCTGGCGAACTTTGACCATGCGCGGAATCGGTGTATCCTTAATCAAATCGGTAATAGTCTCCATGCCAATCTCCTTTCTTAAATCCTGAGCAAAACCGCATACAGGCCGGACAAACATTTTTCGTGCACGTGCACGGGAATCTGCAAAAAAATCAGCAGCAATTCTTTATGCCGTTTCGATAAATATAGTGTACATATATTTTTCACAAATCGCAACCGTAATTATCCATAAAATATACGCAATTTTTTTGGTGGAAAAATAGAAATTCATCATAAATTGCCGATATTTTTATCAGACATTCTTTACAGCCGTATCGGCACCAGTACACAGCCCTATCTTATCAGCTTTCAGCCTTTTTCTTTCCCATATGGTTTATCATACTCGCCATATAGCCTGCGCCGAATCCGTTGTCAATATTGACCACAGAAACGCCGCTCGCGCACGAATTCAGCATAGACAGCAGAGCGGACAGACCATGAAACGACGCCCCATAGCCCACGCTTGTCGGCACTGCTATCACTGGACACTCGGCAAGTCCGCCGATGACGCTTGCCAGTGCGCCCTCCATACCCGCTATCGCGATAATTACACTTGCGCTCATGATATCATCCAAATGTGCCAGCGTACGGTGTAACCCGGCCACTCCCACGTCATACAGCCGCACCACCTCGTTGCCAAGGAACTGTGCAGTCAGTGCGGCCTCTTCCGCTACCGGAATATCGCTCGTGCCTGCGGTTGCCACCACGACCCGTCCTAAGCCGGTCGGTGCAGGCAGCTTGCCCACGATACCAATCTTCGCCTCCGGATAATACGTCAGCGCGTGCGATTGCGACACGTATTCCGCAGCCGTCTCATTCATTCGGGTAATCAAAACATTACCCTGCGCATTTCGCTCCATCACCTGCAAAATACCGGCAATCTGCTCGGGCGTTTTTCCCGCGCCATAAATGACCTCATTCGCGCCCTGTCTCACCCGCCGGTGAAGATCCACCTTCGCATAATCAATATCCACAAACGGCTCGGATTTGATTTTCAGCATAGCGTCTTCAACGGAAAGCGTGCCCTCCTGTACTTGCTTGAGCACCTGTTCCATTTCATTGTTCATCACGCACCTCCAAATCGAGCAGCACCGCTCGATATTTCTGCTTCAGATACGAATGAATGCTCTGTCGATTGTCTGCCAGCCGCTGCCACTGCGAAGCCGGAAGCTGAATTCGAGCACAGCCGTTCATATAGCGCACACGGAAGTTGGTGAACCCCAGCGAAGACAGATAGTCCTCTGCCCACTCGGTTGTTTCCAACTTGTCTGCTGTAATCGGGTCGCCAGTCGGCACACGTGTCGCAAGGCAGGCATATGCCGGCTTATCCCAGGTAAATAGTCCCGCTTCGTGCGACAGCCGACGAATTTCCGTCTTGGTCAACCCGCATTCGCGCAGCGGAGAACGAACCTTCATTTCGCGCAGCGCTTTCATGCCCGGCCGGTCATCTGCATCGTCCGATGCATTGGTGCCGTCCATCAGCAATGTATAACCATCGTTTCTTGCCGTCTGCCAAATCATCGAAAAAATCGTATTTTTGCAAAAATAGCAGCGATTAGCTGGGTTTTCTATTACTTTTTTCTCTGCAAGTACGTCTGCGTGCAGAATCTTCATATCCGCGCCCAGCAACTCCGCCAAACGAATTGCATCTTCCATTTCGAACTGCGGCTGAAACATTGATTTAACATAATACGCCCGAATCTGTGTTCCGCTTTGTATTGCAGCATACAGCAGATAGGACGAATCCACACCACCCGAAAAAGCCAGTGCGACCTTTGGATTTTGCTTAAAAAAAGTATCAAGTGTCATAGGGACCTCCTGCGCAAAATGAAAACAATACCGCTTTTGTCTATTTGCCTGCGACGACCTCACACTGTGTGTAGCCGTCGCAAAGCAAATCGACTTCTTCTTCAGTATAGCGCAGCGGCGATATATTTGCAAGTAAAACGCTAGGAATACATGAATTAAAACCAACTTTGAAGCGACCTGTATTGGTGTCTTCCTGTTACTGCCCGTAAACAGCTGCATGTGCTCCTTCATTGTAATCTAATTCATCGTTTTCCTCTTCGTACAGCTGATTGCGAATATACCCAGCAATCATTTTCTTCTTCCCTGCCGTATCCTCATCTTTTCGCACTATTTTCAAAGTTTTCTCCTGAGGAACAGGGGGATACCGAACGAAAGCGCCAATAATGCACTCTCCCACCGATTGTGAAAGAGTGCATATATTACAGAAAGCCGCAATCAACCAAAAGTCAAGTATTTCATTACAGATAGGAAGATTATCATTGAATTAGGCTATGAATTATTGGGATATACGTTTGGTTTTTGTCCGCGCGGCGTGTAAATTCGGCAGGAGAGCGCGGCGCAGACCGGGGGGATAGGCTGCAATGCCGCAGTTTCTACTTGCGGCATTGTCCGATGTTTTCGGAGAGAGAACATTTGGCTGATGCGGCTTTTTGTAACAATATATGGTTGTTTTAGTCCTCTGCGAGCTTTTTGTAGCGTGCGTAGCGGGCCTTTACGTCCTCGACCTCCTTCGCGTACAGGGCGTCGGCCTTGTCCGGGAAGTTGTTCTTGAGAGACGCGAAGCGGTTTTCGCCCATCAGGAAATCCATGACCTTGTCGGTGTCCGGCTCCTTGGAGTCGAGCTGGAACGGGTTTTTGCCCTCCGCGATGCGGCGCGGGTCGTAGCGGTACAGGTGCCAGTAGCCGCACTCAACGGCCTTCTTCATCTCGTTCTGCGAGGTACCCATGCCGGCCTTGATGTGCTGCTCAAGGCACGGGCAGTAGCAGATGACGATGGACGGGCCGTCGTAGGACTCCGCCTCGCGCAGCGCCTTGAGGGTCTGCGCCTGGTCGGCGCCCATTGCAACCTGAGCGACATAAACGTACTCATACTGCATCAAAATTGCGCCGAGATCCTTCTTTGCGACCTTTTTGCCGCTTGCTGCGAACTTTGCGGTAGCAGAAGTCGGGGTTGCCTTGGAGGACTGACCGCCGGTGTTCGAGTAAACTTCGGTGTCGAGGACGAGCAGGTTGACGTCCTGATTCTGCGCCATGACGTGGTCGATGCCGCCGAAGCCGATGTCGTAGGCCCAGCCGTCGCCGCCGACCGCCCAGACCGACTTCTTCGCGAGGAATTCGCGGTTGTCGAGGATGTACTTGACCTCGTCGGTCTGCTCAGCCTTCTCGAGCGCTGCGATGAGCGCGTCGGAAACTTCGCGGGACTTCTCGCGGTCGTTCCAGTCTGCGAGATATGCTGCTGCTTCCTCAGCCGCAACGCCCGCGTTTTTCAGCGCCTCGATGCGGATGAGCAGCTCCTTGCGGATGGCGTCCTGTGCATGATAGAAGCCGAACGCGAACTCAGCGTTATCTTCGAACAGCGAGTGCTCCCACGCCGGGCCGTGACCCTTGCAGTCGCGGCAGTACGGCAGGATCGGCGCGCCGCCGCT
>OODU01000165.1_pt1 | contig 76957 bp, 79 predicted proteins | sample 1671171 | NCBI WGS metagenome assembly OODU01 (sample SAMN06348129, study PRJEB24527) | human gut metagenome | biome: human gut; feature: ankylosing spondylitis patient; material: feces | host: Homo sapiens | place: China | collected 2015-10
CCGGTTTGTTTCAAGTCGTCCGGTAACATTTCGATATCCACTCCATCTTTCTGAATCATTCGATATTCCGATTCATTCATTCTTTATTGATGAAGTTTTTATTATATGCATTTTTATAAATACTTCAGAATTTCATCCATGATCTATGTACCTATCATCCAGTAAGATATCATAAACTTCTGATCCTGTTCTGATACCAAAATCTTAATATAAAAAAGAGTTCAAAACGAACTCTTACTTTGTAGTTTCTCTAAATAATTTTGAGAATGAAATTTCAATATCTTTGTTCTGTTTAACCGTCTCATCTTCCACTAACATCTTAGTTAGTAAACGCATCGCAACTGCTCCTAAATCATATTCAGGAATGTTGTAAGTTGAAATTGTTGGACGCATCATTGTCAAATATTTTGAGTTCAAGATACATACAAGTTCTGTGTCATCTGGAATTGAATATCCGCATTCTTTACATGCGTTCATTAAAGCGATAGCCTGAGAATCACGGAATGTGATGACCATACGACTTGGCTTGTGGTTCTTGTAGTAGTCTGATAAGAATGTGTAGCTTGATTTGTAGCTATCATCGTATGTAACATACTTATCAAATACCAATCCTTTTTCTGCATAAGCACGATCTACACCCGCTTTTAATTGTTCCATCATAGAAAGATTCAATTTATCTTCTACCATAGAGATATCATCAATGCCCTTTTCGAAGCATTCATTCACAAATTCATAAGCCATACGTTCGAAGTTGATATATACATTTCCAACGTTACCAATCTTTTGGCCTTTTAATTTACTTCCAACTACAACCATTGGAATTTGGTATTCATGTAAAACTTCCATTTCATCTTCTGAGAAGTTGTCGTTAAACAAGATAACACCATCGACACGTGATTTAATAATAGATTCAATCACATCCTGCATTTTTGAAATTCCCTTGCTTGTTGTATGGAACATGATGTTGTAGTTATAGATTTTTGCGACATCCATCAAACCATTCAAGATTTTTGCGTTGTACGCAAACAATTTCTCGCTCATTACGATCGAAATTGTCGTAGTTTTAGACAATGCTAAACCTTGCGCAATCGCATTTGGTTTATAACCCAATTTTTCAATCGCTTGTTGAACACGCATACGTGTATCTTCACGCACTACATTACTATCATTAATAACACGTGATACAGTTGCCAATGAGACATCGGCTTCTTTGGCAACATCATAAATGGTAATTCGTTTCATTCCTATTCGTCCCCCTTATTAAAAATCTTCTTTAATCCACTAAACAATGCTTCGGTAGCTTTACCCGTTACTTCTTCTGCTTTATCAACGGCACGAATAACAGAATCATTCGTACGAATTTCATCGACTTTTTCATCCGCCTTATCAATCACCTTGCGCAAAGAATCATTTTTTCTTAGTGTTTCTTTTCCATATTTAAAGCCATCAACAACCAATCCAGCTGTACCCTGTAAGAATTCTTTTCCAGCTGACATTGTCTGTTTAAATTGTTCACTTTCACTTACTTCAACCACTTTATCCTTTGTCGAAGAAAGAATATCTTTCACATCATCTTTTGCCTGCGATAATGCTTCCTTAACCTTTTCAGGATCTGAAGCATCCTTTAATAAGTCACGCACATCATCGAATAATTTTTCGATTTTGCTCTTGGCACCCTCAATAATTCTTTCATTATCTGTATTTTCGGATTCATGCATTACTTCAAGCTCTAGCATCGATTCTTTTTCTAAATCATCAATTAATTGTTTTTCATCCATGTCATTCATCCTCCTTTGTTTCTATGCTTTCTTTTCCAGTTTTTTTACTTTGAAACCAGTCTTTGGCATTTTGTACATTTTCACTGAACGCACCAACCACATTTATAAATGCTTCTTTTGCGGTTTGATTTATCTCATCCACCGTATTTGAAATATTTTCTGCCGTTTTTAATGGCGCATCTAGTTTTTTCAATTGATCATTGGCCGTATCCAATGTTTTTGAAACTTGTTTTAAAGTTTCAATCAATTGTTTCAAAAAAAGAATCATATAAATTAATGCGATGACACCAACGATGGGTAACACATATGAAAATGCACGAGCTAATGTACTCATAAAGATATCTAAACTCACAATACCACCTCAGAAAGATTATAACATGAACTTTCTAACTTATCTATTTATTTTGAAACTTTTTTCACAAGTGTGTAAACGCTACAAATAATAAAGGAAGTGTCGAATTACTCAAACACTTCCATAAAATACATTCTAGACGCAAAATTTAGGGAAATGATGAACATGTTCACCATAAACGCAGGCTTTCATTTAACACTCACATATCTCTATACTCTTCAAAACAGGATATGCTTAAATCGATGTATGACCATGTTGTTTTTTCATATTTTCTTTGAAATCAGCTCATCCTTTATTATTTTCTCTGTTAATTCAAGTATTTTCGTATGAATGGAGTGAATGGCTTTTGAAAACTCCACATCATTTTTTCCGGTAGGATCACTCAATCCCCAATCTTCTCTATATTTGCATGGAATTGCAGGACAATTTACATTACATCCCATTGTGATCACAATATCTACTTGCGGTATTTCTGACAACAGTTTGGAATATTGTGTTTTTTCCATGTCTATTTGATACATGTCTTTCATTAAACGTACGGCATCTTGATTGATTTGTGGTTTTGTTTCTGTTCCAGCGGAATAGCTTTCAAATACACTTGAAGAAAGATGTTTTGACAATGCTTCCGCAATTTGACTACGACACGAATTATGTACGCAGATAAAAGCCACCTTTGGTTTTTTCATAAATACATACCCACCTTTCCTAGTTTTTAGCTTCGTCTTAGGTCAATGTTTTTCCATAGGATATGATTTCACTTCTTCTGTCTTAACAGAACAAAAAGCCTATATCCTAATGAAAAGGTATAGACTTTTATCCTTAGATACTCTTATAAGATTTTTTCTAATTTATCTCTCAATAAGTAGATGTCCTTACTAGACATAAAGACGAAGGCTGCTGGAGCTAATTCTTTTAACTTTTCAGCTGAAGCATCATCTACATCTAATAAAATCGCATTAGGACAACGATCCATTAAATCTTGAATTGTGACTGTGATTGTTTCATCTTCTCTTACGGCATTTTTAGGGAAATCCAGTAAACATACTTGATCCGCTGTATTTAACCTCTTCGCAAAGTCATCCAAGAAATATTGTAGACGTGAATAACGATCTGGTTTATATAACGCTACGATTTTCTTTTTTGGATATTTTTTACGAACTGCATCAATCATTAGACGAATCGCTGTTGGATGGTGTGCATAGTCATCGACTAATACACTATCCTTGACTTCATCAATCACAAATCGACGAGCGATTCCTTTGTAGTCTTGTAAGCCTTGTACAATGATATCGGCTGGCATACCTAACATATGGGCTAGCGCAAAACATCCTAAGGCATCCTGCATAAAGGCATCTCCCACTTCATTTAATTCAACGTGAGCTAGAATTTCACCATTATGCTTACAATCAAAATGCATACCAAATGGGCCTTGTTCTATATGAATGGCTTGATAATCATTGCCATCCTTTAAACCATATGTAGTTACTGGCACATTGTAGTGTAGATTTTTAAGGTGTTCATCATCCCCAAAGATGACAATGCTTTTTTTGACTTGGTTTGCAAAACTTTGGAATGCCGATACATAATCATCCATATCTTTATAGTAGTCAATGTGATCCAATTCAATATTCGTGATGATCGCATAATCTGGATGATATGCCAAGAAATGTCTTTGAAATTCACAAGATTCTAATACAAAATGGTTGGCATGTTCTGGCATATAGCCATGGCCATCTCCAATTAAGTATGCACATTCATCTTGTAAAGAAAGAACTTGGCCTAAAATACCTGTTGTTGTGGACTTACCATGCGTTCCCGCAACACAGATGGAACTGTATGACTCTAATAAAATACCTAAGTATTCATTATAATAATATGTTTTTACAGTTGAATTGTCCATCGCTGCTTTCACTTCCGGATGCGTTTGATCAAAAGATAAACCAATGATCACTGTGTCATTGTCCTTGATGTTAGCAGAACTGAACGAATAGATTGGAATATGACGTGCTCTTAATCCATCTTCTGTAAAGATATATTTATCGATATCACTACCTGTGACTTCTTTATGTTCATCATGTAAGATACATGCCAAGGCAGCCATACCTGTTCCTTTAATACCAATAAAATGATAAGCCATTTTATTCACCTTCTTTGTCAAATAACGATTCTTGTTTGTTGGTTTCCTTTTTTGGCTTCTCTAACATTTCAGAAAGATTCATATTTTTCTTTGATCCTTCAACCTTGTATTCAGGAATGGAATCCGCAGGCTGCATACTTGGTAAGTATGTTCCATACATTGGAGATAAGATCTTTGAGAAATCTTCATCTTCTGGTTTGTTTAACGTAATCGCATCGTGCACTTTATCAAATTCTTTTTTAGAATCTTCCACATTTCCAAAGATTGGAGAAATGACTGGTTGATAATCTAAATCTTCGGCAACACGACGTACTTTTACGGATTTATGACGATCATATTTATACACTTTTTGTTTCGGTTTTGCCTCTTCTTGCGCAATCGAATCGACATCTAAGCCTTGGAAAATTGTTGTTTTCTTAGGCTTAGGTTGAATAATCGCCTTTTCAAAAATAGGAGAATTCATAAAGTTTTCAGGATCCGTTTCAATAGAGCTTTCTGCTTCCTTTAAAATTGGCTCTGGCTTTACAACTTCTTCTTCTTGAACTTGTGGCTCTGCAACAACAGGTTCAGGTGTTACTTCTTTTTGTTTCGCAGGTTCTTCTACGACTTCTTCTTCATCGTCTTCTTCAACATCTTCATTGAAGATCGCATGCATTAAATCCTTTAACATATTTCCTTCTCACTTTCTATTGTCTGATTCAGAAATGCTTCTATTTCTTCTTTTGTCTTGCGAAGTGTAGAAACAAATCTTGATATTTCTTTTCCATCCTTGAAACATATAAAGCTAGGAATACCCATCACTTCATATTCAATCGCAATATCCATACAATGATCACGATTTAAAGAATAGAACTGTAAATCACTAAATTGCTCTTCAATTTCAGGCAAGAAAGGTTTGATGTACATACAGTCTGGACACCAAAATGCCGTAAACATCATCACTTGAATGCCTGAATTTGTTAATGCGTTTAAAAATTCATCTTTATTACGAAGTTCAGTCATGTGCATATCTCCAAACACAACGATAAATTGGTTGACCTAAAGAAATGAATTTTTGTTCATATTCTGTAATCGCATCTTCATCATGCTTTTCACGACGATAATCTACACTGATTTCAACCATCTTAAAACCAGCATTTTGAAATTCAATCAAGCTATACTCAAATAAAGCACTGTTATCGGTTTTCATTTGGATTTCACCATTGAAAGATAAAATACGCTTGTATTGATCTAAAAAAGTAGCGCTGGATAAACGTCTTTTCGCATAGCGCTTTTTAGGCCATGGATCCGAGAAATTCAAATGGATCACATCCACTTCACGCGGACCAAACCATTCTCCAATGGAACTCGCATCTTCTTGAATCAGTTTCAAACGTTTCTTTTCTGTATCCTCATCGTATTTTTTTGCGGCAATACCTGCAGCACTCTCATTCTTTTCAATCGCAATAAATCCAGTGTCTGGATACATCTTAGCCATATCTAAAGAATAGTTTCCTTTACCACATCCAATTTCGATATGTAAAGTATCTGTATCCAATAGCTTTTTCCAGTTTCCTGCTTGTTTGGATGGTTCTTTTACTAAACAACTCGCAGTAGGCAAATAGTCTGTTGCCCACTTTACTTTACGCATTCTCATATTAGCTACACAATGCCACGATCGCATCGGCATAAATACAGATAGCTTGTAATAAGTTATCTAATTTAATACCTTCATCGCGTTGGTGACATCCTCCTACAAAAGCATCGGTTTCTATCACTTCATTTGGAAGTTCTGGTCCATAAGATACAAAATTTTCAAATTTACGAGCATACGTTCCACCACCAATTGTGATTGGACAAGAGAAAGTATCGCCTGTGTATTTTTGGTAGACACCCATTAAATCTTTCACTAAACGAGAATCTGGGTCTACGAATAATGGTGTTGAATCTCCACGATTTTCTGCTTTGATATTTGAAGTCAAGTTTGCACAAGTTGCATCAAATTTTGACATGATTTCATCGGCATTTGTATCATTTGGATAACGAATATCAATTAAGATGTCTGTTTCATTGTTTTCCATATTGACAATACCCGTATTCATTGTCAAGAAAGACATATATAAACCATCTTTTTCAATACCTACTGGTTTACCCATCCAGTCTTTTAGTAAGAAATATAAATCTTTTGAAAGTTGATCATTATAGGCTTCACCAATAAAGTTCAACAATAAGACGGCAGCATTTACACCATTATATGGCATAGCTGCATGCGCAAATGCACCATCAATATGTAAAGTTACACCATCTTCACTTCTTTTGATGGAACCCTTAACGCCTTGCGTAGCACAATAAAATTTAAATAAATCTTCTTGTTGATAACTCATGACATCCACTGTGACATCAGCTTTACCAATCACGATATTTGGACGGCTTCCCGCATGAAGTTTCTTGATGACAGTTGCATCACTACTTACTAAGCCAACATGTAAGCCACCTTTTTCACCATAAATAACTGGGAAATTGGCATCTGGTACAAATCCCATTTGTGGAACTTCGGCATGATCAACATAGTAGTTCATACATTCCATACCTGATTCTTCATCGCATCCCGTAATCAACATGACTCTTTTTTTCAAAGGAATGTTTAAGTCACGAATCATCTTTAATGCATAGTATCCAGCTAATGCAGGACCTTTATCATCCATAACACCACGCCCAAAGATGTAGCCATTTTCTAATGTTACTTTTAAAGGATCTTTTGTCCATCCTTCGCCTAGTGGCACAATGTCCAAGTGTCCTAAAACACCAAATGTTTCTTCTCCTTGACCATATTCAACAACGCCTGCATATCCATCAATGTCTTTGGTTTCAAAGCCATCGCGCTTAGCCATATCTAACATGGCATCCAATACGTCACGACAGTTTTTTCCAAAAGGAGCATTTTCAGCTTTCGTTGATTCATCACGAACACTTTCATACGATACAAGTGTATTTAAGTCTTTTAAGAAATCGTCTTTATATTTAAGTACTTCTGTATTAAAATCCATAATTTTCACCTCTACCCAACTATTTTACCACATAGTCAAGAAAAAAGAACTCGTTTTTAACGAGTTCCTAACTTTTACGCTTCTGTTTTTTCTTCTTCTGTTTTAGGTTTTGGAAGTAAAGCTTTTGCACTTACATTGATACGACCCTTATTGTCGATTTCTGTAACCTTAACATCGATGATATCGCCAAGTTTTAACACGTCTTCTACTTTATCTACACGGTGGTGAGAAATCTTAGAAATGTGTAATAAACCATCTGTATTACCAAACAAGTTCACGAAAGCACCGAATTTTTCAAGACGAACAACTTTAGCTGCATATACATCTCCAACTTTGGCAACACGTACGATGTCACTAATCATTTGTTTCGCCTTTTCGATTGTATCGTAATCATTGTGGTAGATGACTACTTTTCCATCATCATCAATATCAATTTTTACATTGTCACATTGTGCAATGATTTCGTTGATCATTTTTCCACCAGGTCCGATTACATCTTTAATCTTATCTGGATCAATGTTCATCATCGCAATCTTAGGTGCATATGGACTCAATTGTTCTCTTGGACTTGAGATACATGCCAACATGTTATCTAAGATTTCTAAACGTGCCTTGTGAGCTTGTGCCAATGCTTCTTCGAAGATATTTTTAGTAATACCTGTTACTTTGATATCCATCTGTAAAGCTGTGATACCATTTTTCGTTCCGGCAACCTTAAAGTCCATATCTCCAAAGTGGTCTTCCATACCTTGGATATCTGTTAAAACAGTATATTTACCTGAATTATCATCCATGATCAATCCCATCGCAATTCCCGCAACAGGTGCTTTGATTGGAACACCAGCAGCCATTAAAGACATTGTTCCTGCACAAATACTTGCCTGAGAACTAGATCCGTTACTTTCCATAACATCCGCTACTGTACGAATTGTATATGGGAATTCATCTACACTTGGTAACACTTGAGCTAAAGCTCTTTCACCTAAGGCACCATGGCCAATTTCACGACGTCCTGGATTTCCCATACGTCCAGTTTCACCAACACAATATGGTGGGAAGTTATAGTGGTGCATGAAACGTTTTGAATCGACAACAGTTAAGTCATCGATAATCTGGTTGTCATTTAATGCACCCAATGTAGTTGTAGATAATACCTGTGTTTCTCCACGAGTAAATAAAGCCGAACCATGAACACGAGGAAGTAAATCCACTTGTGAGTTCAATGGACGGATTTCATCGATTTGACGGCCATCTGGACGTACTTTGTCTTCAATGATCAAACGACGTACTTCGTCTGCTTCAATACCACGACAGATTTCACGAGCTTGTTTCACCGCATTGTTTTGATCTTTTTCAGATTCATATTCTTTGTTTGCGATCATTTGGGCTGCTTCATCTGTTAAATCATCAATTTTTCCGTAACGCTCTAATTTTTCTTTAATCGATACAGCTGCACGAATTTGTGCTTCAAAGTTTGCACGAACTTCACTATTGATTGTTTCATCTACAGCATACAATTCAATTTCACGTTTTTCTTTACCACAAGCGGCTACGATTTCTTCTTGGAATGCACATAATTTTTTGATTTGTTCATGTCCAAACATCAATGCCGCAAGCATATCTTCTTCGCTAACTTCTTTAGCACCAGCTTCAACCATGTTTAAAGCTTGTGCAGTACCCGCAACAGTTAAATCGATATCACTTTCTTCCATTTGAGCCACTGTAGGGTTGGCAACCAATTCTCCATTGATACGTCCAACTTTAACACCTGCGATTGGTCCATTGAATGGAATATCTGAAATACATAATGCCAATGAAGCACCAAACATAGCTGCCATTTCAGGACTTGCATCTTGATCTACACTTAATACCGTGTTGACAACCTGTACTTCATTACGGAATCCTTCCGCAAATAAAGGGCGGATTGGACGGTCGATCATACGTGCTGTTAATGTCGCATGTTCGCTTGGTCTTCCTTCACGACGTAAAAATCCTCCTGGAATTTTTCCAACAGAATATAATTTTTCTTCAAAACTTACTGTCAAAGGGAAAAAGTCAATCCCTTCTTTTGCCTGGTTTGATGCACATGCAGTTGATAAAGTCACCGTATCTCCATAACGGATAATAACGGCTCCATCAGCCTGTTTTGCGATTTCACCAGTTTCTACTGTGATCCCCCGACCACAAAAATCTAAATGAAACTCTTGTTTCGCCATTTTTTCACCTCAATCATACTTTTATATTCTATCAAATAAATGCATAAAAAAAAAGTAATCTTTTCGATTACTTTCTTAAACCTAATTTAGCGATCAATGCTTTGTAACGGTCTAAATCTTTACCCTTCAAGTAAGCTAACAATTTTTTACGACGACCAACTTTTTTCATCAATCCACGTTGTGAGTGGTAATCGTGTTTGTGTTCTTTGAAGTGTTCAGTTAAACGGTTGATTTCTTCAGTCAATACAGCGATTTGAACTTCAGGAGAACCTGTGTCACCTTCGTGTACTGCATACTCTTGCATAATTGCTTGTTTTTCAGATTTTAATAACATTTTTCTTCCTCCATGTATATTAGTCCTTTTCTACCGAGCGAAAGGTTGGAAGTTTCCAGACTCTCAGTACAAAAGCTATTAAATGATATCATTCTATCATCATAAAATCAACTAGAATCGTATTTAATATTTCAAGTCCAGCATCATTTAAATAGATACATTCCCCTTCAAAACAAAAATACTCATGATACGTATCTAATACAGTGGCATAATGATTTTTAAAATCATTCTGATATTTCAAATTCCATTCTCTTATATTCAATCCAAACTTTGTACGCAATGCCATCATGATCGCATCCATACCTCGTTCAGATAGTGGTTCAGGAATATATGTAGAACAAGGACCCTCCAAACAATACTGCTTTAAACTTGTCGTATTATCATAACGAATGCCATCAATTCTTCCACTTGCGCCACAGCCAAAGCCATAGAAGTCTTTATCTTGCCAATAGGCTAAATTGTGTTTGGAATAATAGCCTGGCTTACAAAAGCTAGAAATCTCATAATGAATATACCCAGCTGCTTCAAGTGTTTTCGTAATGTATTCAAACATATCCGCTTCAAGATCTGGATCACAAAGCTCTACACCTGTCTTTCCAAATATTGAATTTTCTTCGATCTGTAAAGAATAGATGGATAAGTGTGGTATATCTAAACTTAAAAATGTAAAAATATCTCTTTTCACATCTTCCATTGTTTGATTGGGAAGTCCAAAAATTAAATCAATGGAGAAATTATGAATACCACTTTCTTGAATCCATCGAATCACATTCTTAGCCTGATTGGATGTATGTCTTCTTCGACAGACTTTCAATAGATCATCATTAAAGCTTTGTACACCCAAACTAATACGGTTGACTCCCAAAGAAACATAAGATGCTAGTTTTTCTTCATCTAAGGATTCGGGATTGCATTCTACAGTAAATTCATCAATACTTGATGGAAAGCCATTTCTTATCGATGCAAAATCATCCAAACTCAATACACTTGGTGTGCCCCCACCAAAATAAAGAGTATGAAGATTTGAAATCTTATACTCTTGAATTTCTTGCACTAACTTTTCTTTCCAACTTGAAAAGAATTGTTCATTTTTTTGAATACGGACAAAATCACAATACGCACATATCGAATCACAGAACGGAATATGTACATAGGCTGATGGTACCATTAGTCGTCATCCATACTTAAAACGGCCATGAAGGCTTCTTGAGGAATCTCTACCGATCCAACCATCTTCATACGTTTCTTTCCTTCTTTTTGTTTCTCTAACAATTTCTTTTTACGCGAGATATCTCCACCATAACATTTTGCCAATACGTTTTTACGCAATGCCTTAATGTTTGTACGTGCAATGATCTTTCCACCAATGGCTGCCTGCACAGGAATTTCAAATTGCTGCTTAGGAATCAAGTCTTTTAATTTTACGGCCATCGCATTACCGCGGTTGTACGCAAAATCTCTAAAGACAATCGTAGATAGGGCATCGACGATCTGTCCATTTAATAAAATATCCATCTTTACTAGACTGCTTGTACGGTATCCACTAAATTCATAGTCAAAACTAGCATATCCTTTTGTACAAGATTTCATCTTATCAAAGAAATCATAAATAATTTCACTTAATGGCATTTGGTAAACCATCATCATACGAACATCATCTAAAACTTGAAGGTCTACATATTCACCACGTTTTTTCTGACAAAGATCCATCATCGGACCCACAAATTCTTTTGGCACCATGATGTCACACTTCACATATGGTTCCTCAATATGATCCACTTTTTGAGGTTCTGGTAAAGCCGATGGGTTATCAATTTCTTCCATAGTACCATCTGTTTTATAGACATGATAAATTACGGAAGGACTTGTTGCGATCAAACTAAGATTGTATTCACGCTCTAAACGCTCTTCAACTACGTCCATATGTAATAAGCCTAAGAATCCGCATCGGAATCCAAACCCTAAAGCTTGTGATGTTTCCGGTTCATAGTGTAGAGCCGCATCGTTTAATTTTAATTTGGACAATGCTTCTTTTAAGTCGTCATAACGCGCATTGTCTACAGGATACAAACCACAATATACCATTGGATGCATTTCACGATATCCAGATAGTGGCTCACTTGCAGGATTGGATGCAACTGTAATCGTATCACCGACACGAACATCTTCAATGTTTTTAATGGCTGCACTGACCCATCCTACATCTCCACAGTTCAACTGGTCTTCCACAACTTCTTTTGGTGTACGAACACCCACTTCTGTGACTTCATATTCAGCGCCGGTTGCCATAAAGCGAATCTTATCTTTTGGTTTGATTGTTCCATTCTTTACCGATACAAACGCAATGATTCCACGATAGGAATCATAGAAAGAGTCAAAGACTAAAGCTTGTGTTGGTGCTTCTTTATCCCCTTTTGGACTTGGTAATTTATGCACGATTTCTTCTAGCACTTTATCCACATTCAATCCCGATTTAGCACTGATTTCAACCGCTTCACTACAATCTAATCCAATCAAGTCTTCAATTTCTTTTTTTACAACTTCCGGTTGGGCACTAGGAAGATCCACCTTATTTAATACAGGCAAGATTTCCAAGTCGTTTTCTAATGCCAAATATACATTAGCTAAAGTCTGTGCTTGTACGCCTTGAGCTGCATCGACAACTAAGATAGCCCCATCACAAGCCGCTAAAGAGCGAGACACTTCATATGTAAAGTCGACATGGCCTGGTGTATCAATAAGATGGAACAAATAGTCTTGTCCATTTTTGGCATGATATACAAGCTGTACGGCATTTAATTTAATGGTGATACCACGCTCTCTTTCTAGATCCATTGAATCTAGAATCTGATCTTTCATTTCACGCTTTTCTACCGTATCTGTAAGTTCTAAGATACGATCGGCTAACGTACTTTTTCCGTGGTCAATATGTGCAATGATGCAAAAATTTCGAACATTCTTTTGATCCATAGATTTCCCCCTACTCTACAATATTTCCAACTAAGTTACGACCTTGTCCATTAAAGAAGCTTGCACAATCCATGACTGGCTTCCCCTCCATTTGACAAGTTTCAATCACAAGTGTACCAGTATGAAGTCCAATACCTAGCTTGTTTTTACCAATCTTGACTAAAGAGGCAAACGAATTCTCTTCATTTAAATAACTTGCCTTTAAGATTTTAAATTTCTTTCCTTTTAATAATACATAAGCACCTGGTGCATCTGAAAAAGCACGAATTTGATTCAAGATGTGTTCATCATCCTGATTTAAATCAATATGCTCTTCTTCTTTGGATAAGACAGGAGAGAATACAACTTGACTCTCATCTTGTTCGACATAGACCGCCTTACCTGAACAAATCTCTTCAAAATGAGAAAGCAATAATTCTCCAGCACAAATGGCCATTTTATCAAATAAAGATGTAGAATTGTCTTCAGGCAATATTTCAATTTCCTTTTGAGCTAAAACAGGTCCCGCATCCATTTTAGGTGCCATTTTCATCAATGACATTCCACTTACTTTATCACCATTCCAAATAGCTCTTTGGATAGGGGCTCCCCCTCTATATTTAGGAAGCAAAGAACCGTGAAGGTTCACACAACCATACTTTGGAAGATCCAAGACTTCCTTAGGAACAATTTGTCCATAAGCACATGTCACAATTAAATCAGGGGCAAAATCAAGAATCGTTTGATAGTCTGACTTAATTTTAACAGGCTGAAATACAGGAATGTCATATTCTAAAGCCACTTCTTTGACTTCTGAATAGACTAGCTGTTGTTTTCTACCCTTTTTCTTATCCGGCTGTGTTACCACCAAGCCTACATGTATATCGTTTTCTAACATTGTTTTTAATACGACACTAGCAATTTTGGGTGTTCCCATAAAAATAATGCGTCTATTTTCCATAATATCACTCCAATACTAGAGTATTATAGCGTATTTTTTTGAAGTTGTGTTGCAATAAATCAGAAATTTTGCTATAATCCATTTGCAATTTATGTCAGGAGGTGCACTTCATGCCACAGATTAAATCTCAAAAGAAACGTGTTAAAACAAATAACAAGGCTCACAAATTAGTCGTATCTAAAAAATCAGCATTGAAATCAAGTATTAAAGCTGTATTAGCAGCTGTTGATGCTAAAGATAAAGAAGCTGCTGTAGCAGCTTACAACGACTGTAGTTCAAAATTGGACAAAGCCGTAGCTAAAGGTATTCACCACAAAAACTACGCTAGCCGTCAAAAAGCACGTTTAGCAAAAGCTATTAACGAAATCGCGTAATGAAGGATTAAGAAGTCATATGACTTCTTTTTTTGTACCCTGTCTCAATCGGATGATCTTTTTTATTTTCTATCAAAAGAGTGATCTTTACCGCAAAAGATCACTCTTTATCTTTTAATCATTAGCTTTATCGACATGCAGTTAATACACTTGAGTAATTTACATCACATCAACATATCATCCATGATATTATCTATTTTTTCTCTTTCAATACTATTCTCTAAATACGATATTTTTTTCTTAAATAAATGCTTTGTGCTTCAAGAACTTTATCTCAGTAAAAACGGAAACAATGATTTATAAAAGTCAATCTGCTTCTGATACGCAGGTACAAAACTATTAACGCCGCTCCAATGGCTTGGTACAAGTTTTAATTGTTTAAAAGTATCATAATCTTGGTTTGTATCAATAAATGCTTTGATAGCAATAATTCTTATATCATCATCCAGTTCGCATTTACCTTCAAATATATCTTTGATACAATCATTAAATGCATTATCTTCTACAATTAACTTTATCCATTGTTATTGCCTCTGGCTGGCAGCAGAACTATTATCCTCTCTATTCACCAACAACTCTTTGAATATATTCCCAAACGTCCATATATACAAATCTTCTTTCAACAGATTGTAAAGTATTGACACAAAATCTAAATCGCCCTTAAATAATTCATTCAATTTTTCTAACAAATATGTTCAAATATCAAATAGATTCGATAAATAAGATCCAATAATTAGTGGATTAGAACTATAATTTAAAACAAAATATAAGCATATTTTTCTATATATATCAGGCTCAATGCTTAGAAATTTATCCAACACCTTTATATTTCTATACTTAGCAACTTTTTCAACATTCGCGACATCATCTTTTAAAAAAATTATAAACTCATGCAACATGTTTTCATTCACTTTTTATTCTGGCAATGTATCAAAGAAAATATAACGCCAATACATCTTTTGAGGAAATTGAGCTTCTTTAACGGACTCAAAAAATTGTTATGAATCAGTTTTCCTATTCAACACATGTAATATTTTTGTAGGATGAACATCTAGATTAGGACCACATCTCATAAACTCGTCTAAGAATACTTTTAATTTTTCTACATCAAACTGATTAACAATAAGATTAATTCCTTCGTTACTATAAAAATCATTCCGATTTTTGGTTATATCAGTAAATAAGTGATTTTCTGTTTGTACAAAATTTTTAATTTTTGATGTGGAAAGACTTTTTCTATATTTTTTTATCGCTTCTTTTCTAGTTTCATCATATTCCATATTTGAATTTTGATAATTGAATGTAAGTAATTGATGCAGTTCCCATAAATCTCCATGCAACATTGAGTCCCATTTTTCATCGATTGAAAGACTAAGTTTATTTATGTTATTAGACAAACAATTAATCAATTCAAAAAAAATCAATATCATCACAACATATCTCTGAGAGCAACTTTTCAACATATTCACAATATCCCTTTACTAATTCAATATCGACATCTCCATAAAGGTGGTTTGCGTAATCATATAAAAAATTCATAACTCTCTTTTTTAAAAATTTATTATTCGCTAAGATCAACATTATATCCCAACAAACGCTTCGATATTCTTTCAATCCTTCAGAATATGTGACATTGAAATTGCAAAATTTTATTGTATTGTTTCTGCCCATTTCAATTGGTTGAAAGTTAAAGCCCAACGAATATGAAGTCATTTCAAACCAACTATCATTGCGATTTGATTCCCATTCTCAATAGCACTTGCTAAATATTTAGATATTACTACTTCTGTATAATAATCAAAATTAGCAGATTCTACATCAATTCCATAATTGTTTTCAAGCCATGAACAACCACATTTAAGAAACGCTTCACTTTTTATGCAATATTCTAAAAGTAGATCCATTACATAATTTAAATAGTTACTGTTATGATATCCAGTCAAAAAATTTAAAACATCTCTATCCAATGATCCTTCGTAAATTTTGAAATCAACACTGGGAGGATTGAAATTTCCCTCCTTTAAATTTTGAAGTTTACTTTTTAAGAACATATAACTATTGGCTTAACAGATATATTGGTGACTTGTTAATATAACTGACATTAATGATCTCTATTTAAGACTTAATGTATAGGTGTAAACGAAAGAGAGACTACACTTATGACAAGAACTTCAAAATATTTAAACCAAGATACTATCGCTGCTTTACAATCTTTTCAAATCGAAAAGATTGATCGTGAAATCACTGATTACCTAGATACAAACAATAAAATGAATACGTATCATTTTGAATACTGTCCTAAATGCGGATGTTATCATCCTCGTTTAATTAAAAGCGGTTTTGCTAACTCTGGTAAACAAATGCTTCGTTGTAAAGAATGCGGAAAACGTTTTGTTGTGGACCGCGGTCAGCTTACTTTTTATTCTCATTAAAACCAATCCAAATGGAATGAACTTATCCTGGATACATTGAATGGTGTATCTCTTAAAGAAACAGCTGCTAAAATCAACGTGAATGAACGTAATGTTTTTAATATGCGCCATAAACTATTGGTTAGTCTAGGAACTGAGGAACGTCCCATACACTGAGTATTCCACGCACTGAGAACCATCCATTCCATCATTTAGAGCCACCTAATCCATTAATCAGAGCCATTTATACACCTAATTGCAAGACTAGATAAATATACTTACTTATCTGTTAATATCTTGCAACTGGAGGATAATATTTTATATCTACAATGTAGCGTGGACTTATACAACGGATTCAATGGACTTCGTCACCGTATCGACTGGACTTTTTTCCCTATTAGATGGGCTTGCCCATACGTAGTATTCAGCCAGGCTCGTTTCAAGAAATTGAAGAAGCAAAGATTCAAGGGCATTACAAAAATATATGAAGAAACTTTCCAAAGTTGATTTATTAATTCTAGGTGAATTCTTATTAACAAACATCAGTGAAGGTGAATGAAACGATTTATTTGAAGTGATACAATCAAGAACTGATAATAAATCAACAATCTACTGCAGTCAATGGGCTCCTGAAGGATGGCTAGGCAAATTAGGTAATGGTCCACTCGCTGACGCCATTCTAGATCGTATTAGAAACTCATCATATACAATTCTTTTAAAAGGCAGATCTCTTCGAGAGGATTATTCAAAAATCAAATAATATAAAAGAGAGTCATTTCATGATTTGAAGTGGCTCTCTTCGTGGATTTAGTGGCTCTGAGCAATGGATTGCATGGCTCTGTACAAATGGATAGGGTGGCTCTATTTTCATGGATTGGGTGGCTCCGCCACCATGGAATACTCACATACACGGTAGGTAATGAAGTTGAGATGGATGAAAAATATACTCCTTACAATCATAAAGGAACTAAAATTGATGGAGTAGAACCTAAACATCGTGGAACACCTGCTACAAAAAGAGGCTTGTCTAATCAGCAGATATGTATCATCACTGCAATACAGAGATTTGGTCATACAATTGCCAGAACATTAAATTATGGCAAGCCATCATCTCTAGATCTATTAAGATTTGGTGAATGTCTTGAATCAAAATCTTTTGTAATGCTAGATGGTTCTAACAGCTACAACGAACTTTTAGAAAGTAAGAACTGTACTAAGAAAGTGTTAATCAGTCATGAGTCATATGATAAATTCAATCATTTAAATACAGTGAACAGTTTCCACAAATTGATTGAAGAAAGGCTGCAAAAATATAAAGGGTGTAGCATCAAAATATATAAATCGATACAATGCTCTTTTTATCATGCAAAGAGAAACGCAAGGAATGGATAACACAGAAAAGCTACAGTATGTACTACTTAGATTGAAAAACATCTATAAGATCACTCGCTTAAAGGATTTGAAAAACGAATGGTTGTTCGCATAAGTGATAAAAAGAAGAATTATGACAAAGTCACCAAATTGCTAGTTAAGCCTAGTTATTTATAAGATAATCAGAAATTTCCTCTATGGTATATCTATGGTATCCTTATAAGGATAGCGAGTCTATCTAAGGAAGTAAGCTTTACACAGATATTAAAAAGTAACACATTAAATGTGGTAAAAAATTTTTGATTATTAAGAAAATTACCACATTAAAAAGGTGTGAATTTTTACGTAAGCGTATACAATTTATGTTATTTTTTTAGTGTAAGGTGATGAGGTGAGTATGAAAGAAGCAAAAAAACAATACTATAATACAGAAATACTAAATTGTCTTATTGATGGAGATGTTGTATCAACACAGCAAATTGCAGATGCGGTTGGTATGTCTGAAAAATCTATCCGAAATAAAATTTTTGATATTAATGAATATCTTCAAGAAAATGATATGGGTATCATTCAGAAAAAGCCTCGTGTTGGAATGTGGTTAGAATGTACGGAAGAGCAGAAACAAAAATTACAGTCGGTTTTAATGAATCGAAATATGGTAGTTGTCAAAGATGATGATAACGATCGTGTAATGGAGCTCTTAAAAATATTCTTTAAGTTAAGACCATGGGAAACAATTACTACACAAAGGCTAACGGAAGAATTATATTTGAGTGCGCCTACAGTGTTGAAGGTTATTCGTGAATGTGAACAATGGTTAGCTCCATATAAAGTGAAAATCGCTAATGAAAAGAATAGAGGTTATCGCTTAGATTGTAATGAAAATGAATATCGTGTCGCAATGAAGGATTTTATCATGAGCGATTTTGATAACGAAAAAATCAAATCTAACATGGATTATTTTTTCTATAACATGGATACGAAGTTGATTCAAAAATCAATTATTGAAACTGAAAATGAATGGAATTATCGATTTACCGATGAGTCATTCTATGAAATCTTTATTTATTGTTGTATTGCATATCAACGTAGAGAAATTGAATCGCCAAAGGTTGAAGATCGAGGAGAAATTCAAATCTTACAAAAATACAATGAATATCCATTCACGGTGGCAATATTTAAGAAGTTGCAGGAAAAACTACATGTATTCTTTTCAAATGAAGAAGTGTTATTTTTAGCCATTCAAATGATGTGTTCAAGATTCATTGGTATTTCAGCTGTAGATGAGACACTTGAACAAGTGCAGAAATATGACAATAAATTAATTGAATTTGTAGATATGTCGCTTCATGTTGTTGGAAATATTTTGGATGTTGATTTATCACAGGATGAAAAACTAAAGGAAAGTTTGATTATACATTTAAGACCAACGATATTTAGAATTCGTCATGGTTTATCTCAAACAAACTCATTAGTACATTTCATCAAGTCTGAATATAAAACGGTATTTAGAGCTACGATGTCCATAAGTATTATGTTTGAAGAATATTATGGCCTTCAATTAACAGAGGGTGAAGTAGGTTACATTGTTCTCTATATACAATCAGCACTTGAAAGAATCAAACGTCATTTCAATGTATTATTAATTGCTGATTTTTCAAGAGGACATGCACAACTATTGACAGAACGATTAAAAAAATCAATTTCAGAAATCAAAGAGATTCGTGTTATGAGCACGCATGACTTTAAATTATATGGGGATAAAACAAGCGATGTGATTATCACGCAAAAGGAAATGGATGTAAAGGATTCTCGGATTATTGTGATTCCAAACTTACTTAGTGATAGTGGAATCGTAAGTCTAAGAGAACAAATTGATGTGGTACTAAAAAGCAGAGATGAAAAAGTAACATCATTTTCTCCAGAGTGTTATCCATTATTGGATCCAGATTTGATTTTTGTACATCTAAAGTATGAAGATAAAGAATCACTATTAAGTTTTATGTCATCGGCAATGGCAAAGCGTGGATATGTTTCAACAAATTTCTTTGAAACGGTAATGGAAAGAGAAAAAGCCACAACCACTTCGATTGGAAACGATATTAGTGTAACGCATGGTGCACAAAGCGAAGTGATTGAACCTAAATTATCAATTGCTGTATTAGATAAACCAATACGCTGGAATGATGATGAAGTTGATCTTGTATTCTTGTTAGGATTTAAAATGACAACTCCAGAAGAAATCAAAAGAATCCAGTGTTTCTATAAGGAATATATTTCCATTATAGAAAGAGAAGAAAATTTGAAAAAAATTAAATCAATGAAATCAAACATAAATTTATATAAATTTTTAATTCAATAGGAGGTAGAAGGAAATGGAATTAAAAGACGTATTAGATGAAAGAATTATCGATTTAAACATGGAGGCAAAAAATAAGGATGAAGCAATTCGTCATTTGGCTGCCAAATTAAAAGATGCCAATTATATTGGAGATGTTGATGAATTCGTAAAAGATATCTATCTTCGTGAATCCGAAGGTGTTACTGGTATTGGAAACTTTGTTGCGATTCCACATGGAAAAAGTGATTCTGTAACACAAGTAGGAATTGCGATTGGTAAATTAAACAATGAAATTGAGTGGGAAACATTAGATGGCCAAGGCGTAAAACTTATTTTCTTATTTGCCGTAAGTAATGATCATGAATATGCAAGAAATCATATGAAGTTATTGGCGCAGATTGCTGGTAAATTAGGAAATGATGAAAACATCGAAAAATTATTAAACGCAAAAACAGTAGAAGAACTAAAAGAAGTATTTAACTAATTGGTATATGATGAAGCAGATCTTGCGGATCTGCTTTTTTTCTGTGATTAACAAATAAAAGTTACCACAATTAAATCCGGAAATTTAATACGGACATTTGAAAAAGTACCACATTAAAAAGTCTTTCCATTTTATTTTACGGAATAAATTACCACAATAAAATGCCCTCTATTAACGTGTAAGAAAGCGCTTTCCGTTGTATTATTTAGGCAGTTAAAGAGAGGACATAAGTCCTAAAGAAAGGAGATAGTAATATGAAAATTGTTGCCGTTGCTGCTTGTACATCAGGTATTGCGCACACTTATATTGCTAAAGAAAAATTGATCCGTGCCGCTGAAGCATTAGGACACGAGATCCACGTGGAAACACAAGGTACTATTGGAACCGAAGATGAATTAACTCCAGAACAAATCCAAGAAGCGGATGTTGTTATTCTTGCAGTTGATATTCAGATCACTGGTACAGAACGTTTCAAAGACAAAAAGGTTGTTAAAGTTGGAACTAGCTTAGTAACTAAAGCACCTAAACAATTGCTTGAAAAAGTAGAAGCAGAATTAAACAAAACTAAATAAGTTTAATAATAAAAAAGGAGAGTAAAAAATGAAAAAAGCATTAGGAGAAATTAAAAAGCACTTGCTAACAGCGATTTCTTACATGTTGCCACTAGTTGTTGCATCAGGTTTGTTAATTGCCGTTGGTAACTTAATGGGAGGAGAAGTTGTAACAGATCTTAGTAAGATGACTGTTCCTAGCGCATTCACTTCACTTGGTGTTCTAGGTATGGGATTATTGCCATCATTCATTGGTGGATACATTTCTTATTCTATCGCTGACCGTCCAGGTATTGCCCCAGGTTTCTTAATGGGTCAAATCGCATCATTCTTAGGGGCAGGATTCCTTGGAGGAATGATTGGTGGTTTCGTTGCTGGTTATATTGCATTAGCTATTCGCAAATATGTAAAAGTTCCTAAATGGGCTGAAGCTTTAATGCCAATGATGATTATCCCAACATTGACAGCTATGATTGGTGGATTATTAATGTACTTCGTATTAGGTGGACCAATCACTGCTATGACTAACGGATTGAATAACTTCGTAACTGGATTAGACCAATCTCAAAAAACATTATACGGATTCGTTATTGGATTCATCGGATGTATTGACTTCGGTGGAGCAATCAGTAAAGTTCCTAACTTAATTTGTGATGGTTTATTATTGGATGGAATTACAGAACCAGAAGCAATCAAAGTATTAGCAGCTATGGTACCTCCAATTGGTGTAACTTTTGGATGGTTGTTATCAAAAGTATTGAAGAAGAGAATCTTTACAGCTCAAGAAGAAGATGCAATCAAAGTTGCATTCCCAATGGGATTATGTATGATTTCTGAAGGAGTTATCCCTATTGCAATGAACGACTTACTTCGTACAGTTGCTTCAACTTCAATTGGATGTGGTGTTTGTGGAGCAATCAGCTTTACATTCGGTGTTGGATCTAAAGTTCCATCAGGTGGAGTATTTGTAATTCCAGCAATGTCAAATCCATTTATTGCAGTAGTTGCATTATTAGCAGGAAGCTGTGTAACAGCAATCTTATTAAATGTATTGAAGAAAAAATTAACTGATGAAGAATACGCTGGCGGATCTGTTGAAGAAGAAGAAGCTGAAGTAGATTTATCAGGAATCTCATTCGAATAAAAAATTTAAGTTTAAGAAGAAGGATAAAAAAATATGTATGTTTCAATGAAAGGAATGCTTGAAAGAGCAAACCAAGGAAACTACGCAGTGATGGCTATAAATTGTTTTAACATCGAAACGACTCGTGCATGCATCGAAGCTGCACAGTCGCTTCGAGCACCAATCATCATTAACATTGTGCAAGAACATATGGTCAATCATTGTGATAGTGATTTAATTGCTCCAATTGTAAAGAAATTGGCAAATAGAGCAAGTGTGGAAGTTGCACTTAACTTCGATCATGGGCAAGAGGTGCCTTTATTAAAGAAGGCGTTGCACGATGGATATTCCAGTGTAATGGTAGATGCTTCCAGATATGATTTGGAAGGTAACATTAAAATGACTCGTGAAATTGTTGAGTTTGCTCAAGAATTTGACGCATCAGTTGAAGGTGAAATAGGATGCATGGGAGCCACTGAAGGAGAAGAATTCACTAGTGATCAGATGAAAACGAATCCTCAGCAAGCATTACGATTTGCACAAGAAACAGGTATTGATGCATTAGCTGTATCATATGGATCAAGTCATGGAAATTATCCTGAAGGATATGTTCCGGAATTTGATTTTGAGAGATTAAAAGAAATTAAAGAACTTACAAAAATGCCACTTGTATTACATGGTGGATCTGGTTCAGGTGATGAAAACATCTTGAAATCAGTAAAATATGGAATCAACAAAATTAATGTTGGTTGCGACTTTATGAATACGAATACAGAAGCAATCAAAAAACACTTAGCAGCAGATCCAGACATCAATTTCTGGGTTATGATGCACCAGGTTGAAAAAGAAAGTCAAGAATTAGTTAAACACTATATCCGCTTATCCGGATCAGAAGGAAAATCTTTATAGTTTATATAGGAGGTAACATATTATGTTAATGAACATGAAAGATTTGCTAACAGTAGCACAAAAGAATCACTTTGCAGTACCTGCATTCAACATTGGATCTGATCAATTGTTAAAAGCAGTTATGAAGACTGTGAAAGAATTGAAATCACCGGTTATTTTGGAGATGAGTCCAGATGAATTCAATTTCGTAGGAAATGCACAAATTCAAGCTATGCTTTACGAAGCAGCTCATACAGATGTTCCAGTATGTATTCACTTAGACCACGGTGATTCATATGAAACTGTAGTACGTGCCATCCAAGCAGGTATGACATCAGTAATGATTGATGCATCTAAACTTCCTTACGAAGAAAACGTTGCTATTACTAAAAAAGTTGTTGAAACAGCACACATTGCAAACGTTTCAGTAGAATCAGAATTAGGTACAATTGGTACAACAGGTAACTCTATTGAAGGTGGAACAGAAGGTGTTATCTACACAGTTCCTGAAGAAGCAAAACAATTCATTGAAGATACAGGAATTGATACATTCGCATGTGCTATTGGTACAGCTCACGGTATCTATCCAAAAGATATGAAGCCAAAATTACGTATTGATATCTTAAAAGACATCACTGACCAAGTTTCAGTACCATTAGTATTACATGGTGGATCATCAAATAAAGATGAAGAAATCGCTGAAGCAGTTAAGAACGGTATCTGCAAAATCAATATTTCAAGTGATATTAAAGTTGCATTCTACGAACAAGCACGTAAAACATTAAATGAAAATCCAGGATACAGAGAACCATTAGAAATCTATCCTGCAGCTATGGAAGCATGTGGAAAAGTATGTGCTGACAAAATTAGATTATTTAACTCTCAAGACAAAGTTAAATGTTATTACGAATAATAGTAAAGTAGCAGATAATTACATATAAAAGGAAACCTTGAGTTTCCTTTTTCTATAGAATGGAGAATATAAAATGAAATATGCAGTCGCAATTGATATTGGAGGAACCAATACACGAGTAGCGTTGATTGATGAAAAATATAAAATTGAGGAAAGAACACAATTCTCTACGGATGCAGACAATCCAGAGGTTACCCTATTTAAAATTAAACAAGCCATCGATAGCTTTGATAAAGAAATTGTTGGAGTAGGAATGTCATGCCCAGGTCCATTGGATTTGATTGAAGGAAAAATTTTAACTACGCCAAATCTACATGGTGAGTGGCATGGACTTTGTATCACAAAAGAATTAGAAAAATTGATTCATAAACCTGTCTATTTAGAAAATGATGCAAATCTTGCAGCTCTTGCAGAAGCTATAATTGGGGAAGGAAAAGAGTATAATATTGTTCAATACTTAACTGTTTCCACAGGACTTGGAGCAGGACTTGTTATTAATAAAAAAGTATTCCAAGGAGCTCATGGATTTGCGAATGAAGTTGCCAATGTATGCTTATGGAATAATGGACCAAGTCACGGAAGCATTTATCCAGGCGGCGTAGAAGCTATCTGTAGTGGAACTGCCATTGAGCAACGTGCAAAAAATGCAGGATTAATTGTAGCTCATGCAGGAGAAGTTAATGATTTAACTTTAAAAGGAAATTTAGAAGCGCAAAAGATTATGGACGATGCTAAATTGTATTTGGCAAACTTTATTGCTGGTATTCAAGCATTTATTGATCCAGAAATCGTAATTCTTGGTGGATCTGTAGCTTTAAAGATTCCTGGATTTGTAGAAGAAGTTGAAAGTTTAGTGAAGACAAAGGTATATCCAGAAGTTGAACCATTAGTCAAAGTAAGAAAATCAACTCTAAATGAAGATAGTGGACTATTAGGAGCGGCTTGTTTAGCATTTAATAGTTAATACGCGATAAAAGGATCGATATTCATAGGGAAAATAAAATGGTACCCATAAGGAGGACAACAACGTGACAGTTGTGATACTCACTTGTGGGTACCTTTTTATTGTTCAATTGATATTTTGATCATCTGTACAACAAAAATGAAACTTAGCGAAACTTAAATCCACAAATTTTCTGTTTGTTAAAAAGCACCTTAAAACCTTTGAATTAAAGGCTTTTGGTGCTTTTCTTTAAGGTGTTCAGTTGATATTTTGATTATCTGTACAACAAAAATGAAACTTAGCGAAACTTAAATCCACAAATTTTCTATGTGCTAAAAAGTACCTTAAAACCTTTGAAGTTAAGGATTTCAAGCTTTAATAATATTGGGGAGCAAAATGTGGTGAGAATAACAAGATATACTCCCCAATATGAATGTTGCTTAAGATTTTATTGTTTTCCAGCAGCGTTCTTTCATAAATGCTGTAATTACTGCGATGTCTTCTCCTTCGTAGTATTTTACCAGCAACCGCTTGAATTCAGGTACTTCTTTTTCAGGAATTACTAGAAAACCACCGCCATGTGAAATAAGATAATGGTTTGCAAAAATGACAGAAGCACGTTTATTACCATCCAAAAATATTTGAGTTTTCATGCAGTAAAGGCACAGTTTGATGGAGATATTAATGGGTTCATCATCTTCCCCGGCAATCTCTTGTATTTTGTCTTTTACATCCAGTTCATTCGGCAAAGGTGGAACATAAGATGAGCCTCCAATGGTAACTGGGACACCTCGAATACGGCCACCTTCGGCGAAAAAGCCTTCATTTACAATTCTTGCAATATGACTGAGCATATAATAATCGGAACGGCTGGCAACTACATCGCGGTCCAAAATAAACTCCCATGCATGCTTCAGATTTAAAATCTTCTGCACATCAGTAGCGGTCATGCCGGAAACCTTTCCGTTTTCTATGATTTCCTCTGTCTGTGGAAAGGACGTTGCAACACCTTCCAAAACAGCCTGATCATAAATGTTCATCTTCATATTGGCACGTGCGAATGCAATGTTGTTTACGACATTAATAGAAAGTTCGTCTTCAGAATATCCGGCTTCAGCAAGTTGTTTTTCAATGCTTCGGAGTGATTTTCTGATTTCACGGGTTTCTCTTGCATTTCGAAGAAGCAGATTATACAGTTCTTCAGTATACGCACCCACGTAAGTTGATGTCTGCTTGCCAGCAACACGTTTTCTTACATAGAGGTATTTTTTATCGCCACGTTCTTTTATTTCAGGTGTTCCATCGTATGGCATCAAATTAAGCCTAGCATGAAGATCGGCGCGACTTCTGAGCAATTCTTGTATTTCACTATATTGTACGGGCATGATTTTTCCTCCTTGTAGGGAACAATTATTACAATTATAATACAACAATGCTCCCCAAAAGCCAATTATAATTGGGGAGCATTGTTAAGAATGAAAGAGCATAAATGCTCCCCAAAACTATAAACTCAAGACATAGTATGTTCAAATCGCACTATATTCAAATAAAAAGGATTCTTCTGTCATCGTAGACAGAAGTACTGGTATTATTTCCACAGTGGTTCTCTCAATCAGGCCTCATTATGATAGCGTTAGCACTATCGATTTTTTCTGTAAATTTTTCTTTATCTGCCTTTATATTTCCTGCTGGATTAGTACGGATATAGATGCATTAACTTAAGTAAGTAAAAAGACTTAAAAGTGGCAAACCAAATAAAAAAAGGTTCGCTTTTTTTGTGAAAAGTGCAAAAAATAGGTGTCAGTTGGGAATACGTTTTTTGAAAGTATCATAATTTTAAAAAATGACACTTTTTCTTTTGAAAAGAAATCAAAATGAGTCAAGTCTGACTCAAAATGGGGTAAAAAGCATAAAAAAGTGTCAAAATCAGAAATTTTGAACCAAAACACATTAAAAAAGCAGTAAAATGAGTCAAAATCTGAAAAAATGACACTTTTTCATGGTAAAATAGGATAAATAAAGTCAGGAGGTAGAAAAAATGACACCTTTTAGTGCAGATTTATATCCAGTGAATTATAAAATGGATAAAGACTTATTAAGATTATTGTCTCAGGCAAATTCGAAATATACAGAATATAAGATTAAATTACAGACTTTGGACTTTGATTCAAAATACTTTTTAGATTCTATTTTGTTGAGTGAGAGTTTAAAATCAACTCAAATTGAAGGAACGCAGATTTCTCAAGATGAAATGTATTATTTAAAGTATATGGAAGAAACGGATGATAATAAAGAAATTCAAAATTTAAAGAAAGCTGTAGAATATGCATATGAAAAAATTAATAATGGAAAAGATATTGATTTTGAATTGGTGAATACTATGCATAGGCTTTTGTTGGATAGTGTTCGTGGTTCTAAAAAGAAGCCAGGTCATATTCGTACAACTCAGAATTGGATTGGTCCTAAAGGTGCGGGTATTGAGAATGCGATATTTATTCCTCCGGCACCAGAAAATGTATCAGGTTTATTAGAAAATTTGTATGAATATATGAATGATGAGTTTGTTGATCCATATTTAATTAATGTGGCATTATCTCATGCACAATTTGAAACAATTCATGCATATTCAGATGGAAATGGACGACTTGGAAGAGCTTTGATTCCTATTCAAATGGCAAGGTTTGAACAAGATAAACCAATATTATATATGTCTGAAATATTAGAATTGTATAAGCCTGCATATCAATTTAATCTAATGGAAAGTCGTAAAGGAAATTATTTGGGATACATCAAATTTTTCCTTCAATGTGTAGTGGATCAGTGCAATAGTTTTATTTATAAGATGAATGAGATTGATAGAATTTATAAGGAAGATATGGCAAAAATGGAAACAATCCATAGTGCAACACTATATAAGATTATGCCAATTATTCTTTCCCAAGTTGTATTTACTAAAAAAGAATTAGAAGATATGACAGGATTATCGAAATCAACAATCAATCGTACAATTCAGAAGATGGAAGAATTAAATGTAGTCTCGTACGATGATTCGGTACGTAAAAAGAGTTATTGTTACAGAAGTGTGTATAATGTATTTGTAGGAAAAAGAAATTATTAAATGAAAAGTGTTAAATATAGTTACACTTTCCCCTAGAAAAATGTAATTTTATTTAAATATTCCCCTAGAAAAGTGTTAAATACAGTGGAATAATCCCCTAGAAAAATGTAAAATTAGGCTAAAGGAGGAAGATTCTATGTATCGATATATATATAATGATTTAGTCGAATGGAAAAATAGTAGCTACCGTAAACCTTTGATTTTAAATGGTGCAAGACAAACGGGAAAGACTTGGATTTTAAATGAATTTGGGAAAAAAGAATATAAAAATGTAGTGTATATTAATTGTGACAATAATAATGAGATGAAAGAAATGTTCTATGATTTCGATGTGAATCGTTTGATCTTAAGCTTTTCAGCTCTTACAAATACGCGAATTGAAAAAGAAAATACATTGATTATTTTAGATGAAATACAGGAATGTCCATTAGGATTAACGGCATTGAAATATTTCCAAGAAGAAGCCTTTGAATATCATATTGTTGTGGCAGGAAGCTTATTAGGCATTACTTTGCATCAATCTACAGGATTTCCTGTTGGAAAAGTGGATCAATTAACGTTGTATCCCATGTCATTTAAAGAATTTTTGTTGGCTTTAAATGAAGATATATTGGTAGAACAGATGGAACACCATAATTGGAAAGAGATGGATGTGTTCCATGAAAAGTTAAAGAATTATTTAAGGCAATATTATTATGTTGGTGGTATGCCTGAAGTTGTTAAATATTATGCTCAAACCAAGGAAATATTTCATGTTCGCGAAATACAAAATAGAATTCTTTTAAACTATCGACAAGATTTTTCAAAACATATACCAGGAAGCTTATTGACCAAAGTAAATTTAGTGTGGGATTCTGTTCCTGCACAATTGGCAAAGGAAAACAAAAAATTCATTTATGGAATGCTAAAAAAGGGTGGGCGTGCAAAAGAGTTCGAGGATGCGATTCAATGGCTTGTGGATGCAGGCTTGGTGTTTAGGGTAAATCGCATAAATAAAGTATGTATGCCACTTAAGTTTTATGAGGAGTTCAATGCATTTAAACTGTATCTGCTCGATCTAGGACTTCTTGGCGCAATGGTGGATGCTCCCGCAAAAAACATTTTAATAGGAGATAACGTTTTTAAAGAATATAAAGGTGCTTTTACGGAACAATATGTTGCTCAACAAATAGTGGCTTGTAATGTAACTCCAAAATACTATAATAATGAAAATTCAACAAATGAAATTGACTTTGTAGTTCAATTAGGAAATGTATATCCAATTGAGGTTAAGGCAGAAGAGAATTTAAAATCAAAAAGTATGAATACATTATTAAATGAGAACGAGGATATGGAAGGGTGGAAATTTTCAATGTCTTCATATCGTACCTTTAAACAAATCATAAATATTCCTTTGTATGATGTGGATGAATGGATATTAATGTATAAAGAAAAGATGTTGGAAATTTAAACCAACATCTTTTTAGGCTTTATCTGTTTTCATTGATATATTCATTTACGCTTTGTTTGACAATATTGAAGTTGACTTCGCCATATTGTAGTAGGGCATTATGGAAGTCTGCATTGTCAAATTTAGATCTTAATCTAGATTTGGCTGTACTCTTTAAATCTACGATTTGAAGATATCCATAATAGTAAGATAAGAATACAGTTGGATTATCTGCCAATTGATTGTAAATACTTTCTAATCCTTCTGAACCAAACATATCACCATATTCATTCTTGAAATCATTGAGTGACATACCATCATAATGGATGCTGATATCCATTAAGACAATGTATAGATTGGTAAGAATGTTATTCAAATTATAGGCTTCTAATAAATCTTCATTATTATCTAAATAATGTAAAGACATGCTTTCCATATAAGTAGCCCAACCTTCAGACATACCGAGATTGTTGTAGAAGAATTGGATTGGATATTTTAAGTGTTCCTTGTTGTATTGGGCTTGATACATATGTCCGGCAATACCTTCATGAGCTAATGTTTGATAAAGTGTTAAACTTGATGGATCATCGCCATAATCACGTTTGTTGTAGCGCATTTGATAGTTTTGTGAATAATCCAAGGCTGGTGTAATAAAGTAGGCAACAATTCCGCTGACAGATTGATCTTCTGGCAGTGCCTTTAAATCATATTTCATGGTTTTTACTTCTGGGAAATCCTTTTTATAGTTCTTTTGAAGGCTTTCTAGAATTTCATTTACATCCGTAAAATCCGTTGAAACTGAATCGAGTTCATACGCAATCATTGGATTGCCTTTATATAGCTTCTGAAATTTAGTGATAGCTGAATTGATTGCGGATTGCGTATTCTCTTTAATTGTGGAAATAGAGTTGGTAGAACTTGTCGCATTTTCAACTAATACTTCATAATATTTCTTACCATTCTTATAGTTCGACAACCCTTGTAGTGGTTGTACGTTATATTGAAGAGAGGTCAATGTATCTAACATAGCCTGATAACTAGGAAAGAAACTTGTGTCCATGGCATCTTTGACTTGTGCTTTATAAGATGTTGTTTTTTCTTCATCTAGATTTAAAGAGTCAATCGCATTATATAATGCACTTGTGATTGAACTATCCTCTTTAGTATTGATCACATCTTGAATATCTTGGGTAACAGAATCATAGTCAAACTGTAAGGTATTCTTATCTGCTTGTTTTTTTGTATATTCCAATACATCGTTTGTGTAGCGAGGCACATCGTTGATGAGTGTAATCAAATCTTGAATGTCTTTTTCATTTCGTAAAATGTATTCAGAAAAAACAGAAATCAAACTTTGGTGAAGTCCGCTCATTGTACTCCAACAATTGTTTAGATATTGAAATTTCTTGTTTTCAGCTTTTAAGCTCAATTCATTCTCATATTTCAATTCATCATAGATGGTTTGTTGCGTTTTGTCTAAAGTACTGCGATTAAACTTGTTTAATTCTTTTTGATCTTCTTTGATTTCTTCAGTATTGTCTGTATAAAATTCACCAAGACTTACATCTACATTATTGATATCAATACCATAGTCTTCTGGATGTTCAAAGAATTGGTGCATCGTTGTATAGTCGTTTTCGGCATATTCAACTACCAATTGGTTTGTGTATTTTGTGAAGTCCTTGTTTTCTTTAGCCGCAAACGTATTGTCTTGCATTGTAGTTGAACCACATGCAGTGAGTGATAATACGGTAAAGCTAATAAATAGTTTTTTGAATGTATTTTTCATTAGAATCTCCCAAATTTTTAAAAAAATGGACTGATTATTCATCAGCCCATGAAATTTTCTTATTCTTAACACCTGCAATAGATGCCAACGCTAAAAGGTCATATCCTTTTTCAGTAATATATGCATGTCCTCTTTGGAAAGCTTTTTCGATAACCATGCCAACACCAACGATTTCAGCTTGTGCCTGTGCAATTAAGTTTTCCGTTCCCTTGAATGCTTCACCATTTGCCAAGAAGTCATCAATGAATAATACTTTATCGCCTTTTTTTAAGTATTCTTTTTCAATACAAATTGGATATGTCTTATTCTTTGTGAAAGAGAAGACTTCCGCAAAAGCAGGATCGATCATTGTGCTTGGTTGTGTTTTCTTGATGAAAATCAATGGCACATTCAAACGAATGGCTGTCGCATAGGCTGGGGCAATACCGCTAGATTCAATGGTTACTACTTTTGTGATGCCTTTGTTTTTAAAGTGTTCATAAAATTCATTTCCCATTTCATCTACTAAAGAACAGTCGATTTGATGATTTAAAAAAGCATCAACCTTTAATACCTCATCATTAATAAAATGTCCTCTAGTCTCGATTGCGTTTTTCAGTGCTTTCATGTTGGTTTCCTTCCTCTTTTCGTTTTATTTGTACAATAGTTTGTCCGATACGATGATTCTTTACTTCCTTAACATATACATCCATTAAGTCTAGACTGACTTTAAAATGTGAATCTTCATCAGGAATTTGTCCATAATGATTTAGGATGTATCCTCCAAACGTGTCACAATCCTCATCTTCTAAAGAAATGCCTAAAGCTTTTTCGACATCTTCAATGTCAGCTTGGCCATAGATTCTAAATTGATCAGAATCTATTTGTTGGATTGGATCTGGCTCTTCAATATCATCATCTTCTTGGATTTCACCAAGAAGAGTTTCAATAATATCATGTAAAGTCACGATACCGGTCATTCCTCCATATTCATCAAGTAAAACCGCAAAGTATACTTTTTTAATTTTCATTTCCTTCAATAGAACATCGGCCTTCATATTTTGTGAAATAAAGAAAGGCTGATCCATCGCTTTATTGATGACGTTATCTTGTTCAATCGAATCTAAACGGAAATAATCACGTGTATCTAGAATACCTACGACATCATCATTATCCTCATCACATACAGGATATAATGTGTGACGATTTTCTAGAATGGTCTTTTTCCATGTTTCTTTATCGTCATTTAGATATAGACAAACAACTTCACTTCGATGCGTACAAATTTCTTCAACGGGTGTATCATCGAACTCAAATAGGTTTTCGATAAACTCTTTTTGACTTGGTTCAACACCGCCACTGTTGATAACTTCATAAATATCTTCTTCGGAATAATCTTCCTGTTCTTTTTCCACTTCAAAACGCAAGAAAAAAGTAAATGGTGTACATAAGGATTGAATACCTTTCGCAATGGACATAAATGATTTTTCAAACTGATTTAAATGTGCATTCGCAAACTTTCTCGGTAATAAATCACTCAATAAAATATATGCATACACCAATAGAAGTACGACTATATAAAGTAATGGAGTATGGATCATGGGTTGTAAATAGATTACACTCATCACAATGCCAAATATTTCCATGCATAGAGATAACCATTTTAAAGTAGCTTGATATTTATAAGATTCATCTTCAATTTCTTTATTTGTAGAAACGATGCTGCTTGTCATTGAAAACAAGATGTTTAGAATAAATGTAAATAAAATTAAGATGGGAAGGTTCATGTTAACCCTCCTAAACTATACTGTAACGGGACTGAATCATCCGGATTCATGAAACTATCACTCCTTCATTAATACCCATTATCATACACAATTTAAAGGCTTTTTTCAATGTGATAAAGAAAACAACCAGAATAAATCCGGCTGTTTTATTGTTGTATGTATTTATCGGCATTATTCATTAAATATTGAATGATGGATTGTCGTGTCACAATACCAATAAAAATTTGACGATCATCAACTACGGGGACGAAGTTTTGTTTCAAAGATTGAGCGAACAATTGATCGACTGGAACATCGATTTGAACTGGTGGCGTAAAGTCTCCACGAATTAATTCACGAATCTCCATTTGTTCTAGATCTTCTTTATGAATTGAAGGATGGTCTAATAAGTACCAAAGAAAATCCCCCTCTGTAAGGGTTCCTACATAAACCCCTTCTTTATTAATAATGGGCATCGCCGTATATTTGTGCTTGCGCATGAGGGCAAGTCCATCTTCAACACTGATATTATCGTATAAATATTTAACACTATTTTTAGTCTTCAGAAAAAAGAATACATTTTCCTGCATTGTCTATCACCTCTGCTTTATACTACCATACTATTTATCATTTAAAAATCATACAATTATGGGAAATTGTGCAGAAGTATGATAGAATTTCTGTAAAAGTGGAGGCAAGAAAATGGAACAATATAAAAAAGAGTTTATTGATTTCATGTTGGAATCTAAAGTGTTAAAATTTGGTGATTTTACACTAAAATCAGGACGTAAATCCCCATTCTTTATGAATGCTGGTGGATATGTTACAGGTAACCAGTTAAAAAAATTAGGTGAATATTACGCAAAGGCAATCGTTGATCAATATGGTAAAGACTTCGATGTATTATTCGGACCTGCATATAAGGGAATTCCATTGGCAGTTGCGACGACAATCGCATTAGATAATTTATATGGAATGGAAGTTCGTTATTGTTCAGATCGTAAAGAAGAAAAAGATCATGGAGCTGACAAGGGAAGTTTCTTAGGAACAAAACTACAAGATGGAGATCGCGTTGTTATGATTGAAGATGTTACGACATCTGGAAAATCAATGGAAGAAACAGTGCCGAAGGTTCGTGGTGCAGCAAATGTTGAAATCGTTGGATTGATGGTTTCTTTAAATCGTAACGAAAAGGGAAAAGGTGAAAAGACTGCATTAACGGAAGTTAGTGAATTATATGGTTTCCCAACAGCTGCAATCGTGTCAATGCCGGAAGTAATTGAATATTTAGGAGATAAATTAGATCCTGAATTAAAATCAAGAATTGATGCATATTATGAAGAATATGGAGCTAAGGAATAGAGTCGAAAGATTCTATTCTTTTTAATTACTTTGCGCATTGCGGTATATTTTGCATAAAAATACTTTGCGCACTGCGGTATATTCCTTACTAAAATACTTTGCGTACTGCGGTATCTGTGGTATATAATATTTTATATAAAGGAGATATCGCGATGGAAATAAAAAGAAAGATTTATTCTAAACTTTTGAAATGGAAACAGGAAACAAATGGATCCAAAGCATTGTTGATTGAAGGGGCTAGGCGTATTGGAAAATCTACAGTGGCAGAAGAGTTTGGTCGAAACGAATACAAATCTTATGTTTTAATTGATTTCAACAAGGCTTCAAAGACGATTATTAAAGCGTTTGATAATTTAAATGATTTGGATACTTTTTTTCAAATTATTTCTTTGGAAATGAATGTTCGATTGTTTAAAAGGGAATCGTTGATTATATTTGATGAAATTCAAAGATTTCCTCAAGCTAGACAAGCCATTAAATATTTGGTTGAAGATGGTCGGTATGATTATTTAGAAACGGGTTCTTTGATTTCAATTAAAGAAAATGTTGAAAATATCACATTGCCATCCGAGGAAAGAAAGATTCGTATGTACCCTGTAGATTTTGAAGAGTTCATAATCTATATGGGTGAAGAATTATTGTTTGAATATATCAAAAATTGTTGGGATAAGAAAAAGCCTTTAGATGAAAAAATGCATGCGAAGGCTATGTATTTATTTAAAGAATATTTGCTGGTTGGGGGAATGCCACAGGCATTAAAAGCTTATAAAAATGGGAATAAAGATTTTTACGCGGCAGATGTGGAAAAAAGAGATATTCTTGAACTCTATCGTGATGATATTAGGAAAGCGGCTAAAAGATACAATTCAAGGGTATCTGCCCTATTTGAAAATATTCCAGGATATTTATCCACACGCGAAAAAAGGGTTGTTTTATCTGAATTAGGAGAATCTAATCGTAGTTTTGACAGGTATGATGAGCCTTTATTTTGGCTAGACGATTCTATGATTTGTAATTTATGTTATAAATGCACAGACCCAAATGTAGGATTTGCGTTAAATAAGGATGATTCTTATGTGAAATGCTACATGGGCGATACAGGATTATTAGTGAGTTTGGCATTTAGTGAAAATGAGTTGAGTTCTTCAAGATTGTATCAACAAATCATGAATGATAAATTATCTTTGAATAAAGGTATGTTGTATGAAAATATGATTGCGCAAATGATTACTTCTATGGGAAAAAAGCTTTATTTTTATACAAAGTATAATAAGGAAAAACATAGAAATGATATTGAAATTGATTTCTTATTATCAAATGAGAGTAAAACAAATCTAAAAGTATTTCCAATCGAAGTAAAATCTTCAAAGAATTATTCAGCTACGTCTTTAGATAAATTTAAAGATTTATTTGGTAAGAAAATCGCAACACCATATATTGTTCATCCAAAGAATCTAGCAAGGAAAGATAATATAATTTGTATTCCGCCATATATGATATGTGCAACATTTAGTGATGCTTTAGAATAGGGTCAAAAGATTCTATTCTTTTTTCATATTTTACGTTACATCGAACCTATTTTGAATTAAAATAGAAGTAGATAGTGCAGTGTACAAAAGTGAGGTGATGGTGTATATAATATGCTGCATCATGACTTTAAGGAAAAGACAAATAATAATTCTTACAAAAACTTAATAATTTTGGTAAAATGTCTACAACAACGAGTCTTCTTACGGGATATAAATCCAGTTGTAGAAGGCTCGATTTTTGTATATTAGGAGGTACCCTTATGATAATTACAATTACACGTGAATTTGGAAGTGGCGGAAGAACCATTGCCAAGAAATTAGCTGAAAAACTAGGCTATGCTTATTATGATTATGAAATTGTGCAACAAATTGCGCAAGAAAGTGGCTTTGCGAAAGAGTATATTGAAGAAAATGGGGAAGATGCATCAAGCACAAGTACATTTGGTTTTATTTGGAATAATTATGGATATAACTTATCGGATGAACTCTATATTGCACAAAGAAATGTAATTTGTGAATTGGCCGATAAAGGAAACTGCGTTATTGTAGGAAGATGTTCAGACTATATTCTTCGTGATCGTAAAGACGTATTGAATGTATTTATTCATGCGGATTTTGAATATCGCAAAAATCGAGTTGTATCGGTTTATGGGCAAAATGAATTTGCGCCAGACAAACGTATCAAAGACAAAGATAAACGTCGTATCGCTTACTATAAATATTACACGGATCGTAAATGGGCAGATGCTAAAAACTATCAATTGTGTTTAGACAGTGGTGTTTTGGGTATTGATAAATGTGTGGAAATAATTGAAAGTGCTATGTAGAAATTTAAGAGTGTTTGATTAAGGTCAAACACTTTTTCTTTTGTGTGGTGTATAATAAAGTACATACGGAGGAAACATATGGAACAAGATTCTCTATTTTCAATACAAGACGATACAAGGCCTTTAGCCGATCGTATGCGTCCGGAAACATTGGATGAATATGTAGGACAAAAACAGCTTGTTGCCAAGGGAAATCTTTTGTGGCAAATGATTGAACATGATCAGGTGACATCGATGATTTTCTGGGGTCCACCTGGAGTAGGAAAAACGACATTGGCACGTATTATTGCCCATCAGACAAAGAGTTATTTTGTGGATTTCTCAGCTGTTACTAGTGGCATTAAAGAAATCAAGGAAGTTATGAAACAGGCCGATACGCGTAGGGCCTTGGGACAAAAAACAATATTATTCGTAGATGAAATTCATCGTTTTAATAAGGCGCAACAAGATGCATTTTTACCCTATGTGGAAAAGGGAAGTATCATTTTAATTGGTGCTACAACAGAAAATCCTAGTTTTGAGATCAATTCCGCCCTTTTATCTAGGTGTAGAGTGTTTGTGTTAAACAGTCTAAATACGGATGACTTAAAAGATTTGATTATTCGTGCTATTTCCAGCTCAAAAGGATTAGGCAATTTAAAAATACATATTACGGATGAAGATATAGAGGCGATTGCCGCATTTTCAGGTGGGGATGCCCGCTTTTGTTTAAATACATTAGAGATGGTTGTTTATAATAGTCCAAGTGAATTGGATGGTATTCATGTTTCACAGGATATTTTGAAGCAATGCCTTCAAAAAAGGTCGTTATTGTATGATAAAAAGGGGGAGGAACACTATAATATTATTTCTGCTCTACATAAAAGTGTACGAAACTCCGATGTACAGGCCGCTGTATATTGGTTAGCACGTATGTTAGAGGCTGGAGAAGACCCTTTATATATCGCAAGAAGACTCGTTCGTATGGCTAGTGAAGACATTGGTATGGCCGATTCTAGGGCCTTAGAAATCTGTGTGGCAGCCTATCAGGCATGTCACTATTTGGGTGTTCCAGAATGCAATGTACATTTAACGCATGCAGCTGTCTATTTGGCTTTGGCTCCAAAATCAAACGCTTTAGAAGTGGCTTATAATAATGCGAAAAGTGACGCATTAAAAACATTAGATCAGCCAGTGCCTTTACACATTCGTAATGCGCCAACAAAGTTAATGAAAGAGTTAGGCTATAATAAAGGATATGAGTATTCACATGATTATGAATATCACATGACGGATATGCAATGTCTTCCAGATGCGCTAGTTGGTAAAGAATATTATGTACCAAGTGATCAGGGTTCTGAAGTGAAGGTGCGAAATCGTCTTGCGCAGATTAAACAAATCAAGGCGATGGTGCATAGGAATCGTATGATTAAGCAAAATCCTAAAGGAGGAAAATCGTGAAACCACATGAGCTAATGAATGAATTACAATATGGTGAGAGTATAGAAGTAGAATGTAAAAAAGCGTCAAATTCTTTACCAAAATCTGTATGGGAAACATATTCTTCTTTTGCAAACACAAATGGTGGAACTATATATCTAGGGGTTGATGAATCCAAAAACAATCATTTTGAGATTGTTGGAGTAGATTGTCCTGAAAAAATAATAAAAGATTTTTGGGATACAATTTCAAGCGATAAAGTAAGTTCAAATATTTTGTTGGAGAAAGATGTTCGTAAGGAATGTATTGATGGCAAAAGTGTTGTCATAATTCATGTACCTCGTGCCGATTACAAGCATAGACCAGTTTATATAAACGGAAATCCTATGAAAGGAACATATAAAAGAAATTATGAAGGAGATTATCATTGTACAGAAAGTGAGATAAAATCATTCTTTCGAGATGCTAGCGATGAAGGGAGCGATGGTACCTTGTTATCAGGCTATACAATGGAAGATATTGATGGAGATACTTTGCAGATGTATAGGAACGCATTTGAGGTACATAATCCCAATCATGTATGGAATTCATTGGATAATAAAAACTTTTTGAGAAGTCTTGGCGGATATGCAGTAAACAGAGGGACAAAAGAAGAAGGATTGACGTTAGCGGGATTATTGATGTTTGGGAAAGGCCTCTCTATACGGGAACGATTAGAGAATTTTCGCTTTGATTTTTTAGATATGACAAATTTGTTTGGAGACAGAAGATGGTCAGATCGTTTGACATATGATGGAACATGGGAAAATAACATTTACAATTTTATTAAGATAGTATTACCTAAGTTAGTGTCTGATTTAAAACGACCTTTTGTTTTGGAAGGTTTTCAACGGAAAGATGATACAGTAGTACATGCCTCTATACGAGAAGCAATGATGAATAGTATTATTCACTGTGATTATCATCAAGCTGGAATTTTAAAGATAATTAAAAAAAATAATGAATTTATTTTTTCTAATCCAGGTAGATTAAAAATATCTATTGAAGAAATTTATGAAGGTGGAAATTCAGTTGCGAGAAATCCTAAAATACAAACAATGCTGAGGATGATTGGATATGGTGAGAATATTGGTTCTGGATTCCCTATGATTTTAAAGACGTGGAAAGCCGAAAATTGGAGAAAACCAGAACTTTTAGAAAATGAAAACTTATCATGTGTTGAATTGCATTTACATATGATAAGTTTATTGCCTCAAGAGATAACAGAATATTTATCGCAAATATTTAAAGAGGATTATTTCTTGTTAGAAGCAGAAGAACAAATGATTTTAAGCATTACTTATATGGATAAGGAAATTACAAATGAGAAAATACAATTATTGCTTAACACACATGTTGTTGAAGTTGGTAAATATTTATCTGATTTAGTAAAAAAAGAAATGTTGGTAGTAAACCAAAATGGTAGATGGACAACCTATAGCATAAATGAAAAGTATGGAGTATCTTTGATTTCATCTTTGGAATCAGATGAAGATTTGAATAAAACAGATAGAGAAATATTAGAATATTTAAAGAATAATAAGAAAATTACATCTAAAGATGTTATAAAGTTGACTAATATTTCATCCATATCAGGGGCTAATAAGGCTCTAAAAAGATTATTTGATAAAAATCTGTTGAAAAAAACTAGAATTAAGAATAGTGTATTTTATGAAATAAAGGAGTATTAAAGTGAAAACCACTCAAAAAAGTGGAAACCACTCAAAAAAAGTGGAAACCACTCAAAAAAGTGGAAACCACTCAAAAAAAGTGGAAACCACTTTATGAGATACAAACAAAACTTGGAGGATTACATGAAAATAGAAATTCATAGTTTACAAGAAACACAGGAATTTGCCACTAAAATGGCAGATCTTTGCAGAAATAAACAATTAGTCATTACATTAGATGGAGATTTGGGTGCAGGTAAAACGACTTGGACAAAAAGCTTCGGGAAAGCTTTGGGTGTAAAGAATGTGATTAATTCACCAACCTTCACAATCTTAAAGGATTATAAACAAGAAGGTGGAGTCCCTTTCCATCATATTGATGCGTATCGTTTGGAAGGAAAATGTCAGGACTTAGGTTTTGAAGATTGTTTTGATGAAGGAATTACTGTAGTAGAATGGTCTGAATTTATTGAAGAGCAATTGCCACAAGATCATATCAAAATTTCTTTTGAAGAAGGTATCGATGAAAATCGTACAGTGACATTAGAATATACGGGTCCTGTATCAAAAAGTATTGTGGAGGCATATCATGATTAGTTTATGTATGGATAGTGCTTATAAAGCATTAGTGTTAGGTTTATATAAAGATGGAACATTGATTGATGGTGTATCTATTGAAGCGTTCAAGAAACAAAGTGAAACGATTTTTGTGGAATTAAATCAATTGTTTGAAAAAACAGGTTTAGACTACAAAGACGTAGATGAAGTAATCATTACAGATGGTCCGGGTTCTTATACAGGTATTCGTATTGCGATGACAATTGCGAAAGTATTTTGTACACAAATGCATAAAACATTAAAGTGTATTAGTACAATGCAGTTGTTTGCGGGCATGGATGAAAGTGCCAATGTTATTTTGGATGCACGTAGTAAAAGAGCGTATGTAGCTCACTTAGAAAAGGGTGTTGTTGTTGGTGAAACACAAATTTTAGAAGTCGATCAATTGGAAGATTTCTTAAATGAACATCCTGGAACATTATATGGAGATGGTTATTTGGTGAATCAAGAAGCTGCAAGTTGTGATTTCTTGAAGAATTTTATGGAGGTAGCAAGTCGTACAATTGAAAATGTACATGCTTTAGTTCCTCAATATTTAAAAGAAAGTGATGCTTATAAAGCATGATTTTTAAAGAAATGAAAGACACGGATCTTGTTCGTGTTTTAGAACTTGAACAAGCTTGTTTTAAACAACCTTGGCTAGAAAAAGATTGTTTATATGAATTGAATGAGAATCCCTTTTCTCATGGTTGGATCTTAGAAGATGGAGATACCATTGTTGGCTACGCCTTTTTATGGGAAACATTTGAAATGGCGCAGCTAGCTCGTATTGGAGTCGATCCTGACTTAAGAAAAAGAGGATATGGTAAAGAATTGATGATGCATTTATTTGATCGAGCTCGAGAAGCGGCTTGTGAATATATGACATTAGAGGTTCGTGCTAGTAATGAGGCAGCCTTGAATTTATATCGAAAAATGGGCTTTATTCAAGTCAATGTATCTAAGAATTATTATCCGGATGGAGAAGATGCTATTGTGATGACATTGGCATTGTAGGAGGATTGTATGATTATTATCGGAATTGAAAGTAGTTGTGATGAAACAGCCGTTGCGGTTGTCAAAGATAAAAAGGAAGTACTATCGAGTGTGGTCGCAAGTCAAATTGATGTGCATACAGAATTTGGTGGGGTCGTACCCGAAGTTGCGAGTCGTATTCATGTAGAAAATATTTCGTATTGTATTGAAAAAGCATTGAAGGATGCCAATATCACTATGGAAGATGTGGATGCGGTTGCTGTTACGCAAGGTCCTGGCTTAATTGGATGTTTACACGTTGGTGTGCAAGCTGCTAAGACTTTGGCTTTTGCCTACCACAAACCATTAGTTCCTGTACATCATTTGGCAGGGCATATTTATGCCAATGAATTAGTGGTGGATATGAAATATCCTGTGTTGGCACTTGTTGTTTCTGGTGGAAATACAGAACTTGTTTATATGAAGGATGAAACAAGTTTTGAAATCTTAGGAGAAACACAGGATGATGCGATTGGAGAAGCCTTTGACAAAGTGGCTCGTGTGTTGGGTCTTGGATATCCTGGTGGTCCTAAAATTGATAAATTGGCAAAAGAAGGTAAGCCGGTATATGAACTGGCAAAACCGAAGACACAAGGTCGTTATGATTTTAGTTTTTCTGGATTGAAGAGTAGTGTTCTACAATTTACAAAGCGTATGGAAAGACAGGGCAAGACATTTGATATGGCAGATTTGGCTTGTTCATTCCAAGAATGTGCATTGGATGAAATTTTCTCTCGAGTAAGAGCTGTACTTGATGATCATAAAGATATTCGCCATTTCGTTGTAGGTGGTGGAGTAAGTGCTAACTCAAGACTTCGCGAAAAAGTAGAAGAATTAAGAAATGAATATCCAGAAGTTGAGTTTACAGTGCCTCCAATGTATTGTTGTACAGACAATGCAAGTATGATTGGTGTTGCAGGAACCATCGCCTATCTTTCTGGAAGAAGAGGAGATGCAAGTTTAACAGCCGATTCAAGTTTAGAAATTCAATAGGAGGTTTTATGCAAGAGTTACGTTTACTTCAAGAAAAAGATTTAGAAAGTATATATCCAATCTATGTATATTATGTAAAGACAAGTACAGCTATATTTGATGTTGTGCCAGATTCTTTTGATGTATTTAAAGAACATATGGTGGAAATTTCAAAGGCAAATCCATTTTATGTCGCATTTAATAATAATGTTTTAATTGGTTATGGCTATGTGCACCCTGCTTTTTCTAAAGAGGCGTATAAGTATTGTATAGAACTTACTATTTATTTTAAAGAAGGAAAACATTATGGTTTGCCTTCAAAAATGCTAGATCAGCTTGAAGCGGATTGTAGAAAATTAAACATACGTTGGATCATTTCATGTATTACAGATTCGAATGAAGAAAGTATAGCTTTTCATAAAAAGCATGGCTTTACTATGTATGGGGCATTGCCTTCTTGTGGTATAAAATTTGATGCGTGGCATGGTGTGGTTTGGCTTTGTAAGAGACTGGATGAGGTTAAAAAGGATTTTTTGTGTGCAAGTAATGCAACTATCTTGGGTAATGTTTCAATTGGTGAAGGTTCAAGTGTTTGGTATAACGCTGTGATTCGTAGTGAAGAAGAAACGATTGAAATTGGGCAGGAAACCAATATTCAAGATCAGTGTGTTTTGCATACGGATTGTGGTTATCCATTAAAAATTGGTAATCGTGTCACGATTGGTCATGGGGCTATTGTGCATGGTTGTACGATTGAGGATGAGGTGCTTATTGGGATGGGTGCTATTATCTTAAATGGAGCTCATATAGGAAAGCATAGTATCATTGGTGCTGGTTGTGTTGTGCCTGAAAATATGGTGATTCCACAAAAGAGTGTTGTGGTTGGAGTACCGGCTAAAATCATTAAAAAGACTTCAGAATCTCAGGTTTCTGACATTCTTTCAAATGCAGATCATTATATAAAATTATCGAAAAAATTGGGTTAGTCATTTGGCTAATCCTTTTGTATATTGTAAAATCGTTGTAGTGAGGTTGACTATGGAAAACTTATTAAATTATGTACGTTTAAGAAGAGATATCGACTTTTCTGTTCGTCCCTTTAATGAGGTGGATATGTTAGTATGTGCCGATCTATCTTATGTGGATTGGGATGGCATTGTGGAAAAGGACGAGGTTTCTTTAGAGATAGCATGTCGTAAATATCTTTCTTTATATAGTGAAGAGGAATTAAAAAGTAAGTATACATTTTCAATGAATCTTCCACATTTAATTGATGCGTTGCAAGATACGATTCGTTATGGAAATATAAAGTTAAAGAACTATAAAAAAGTCTATAGCGATGAAGATGTGATTCAATTTAGTGTGGTAACACTTGTGTTGCCAGATGGATCTTTCGTTATTTCTTTTAGTGGTACGGATGGTAGTATTACGGGATGGAAAGAAAATTTAATGATGACCTATAGCAAGGATCTTCCTTGTCAAATCCTGGCGAGGGATTATGTCAAAGAAACTATTGCGGATATTCCTGAAACGAGTTCTTTGTTTGGATTAAAAAAGAAAAAAGTCTATCCAAAGATGTATTTGACGGGGCATTCAAAGGGAGGAAATCTGGCGATGTATGCCTATTTAAAAAATCCAAAACTACAGGGATATATTGAGGGTGTGAAAAGTTTTGATGGGCCTGGCTTTGCGGATGGTTTTTGGCAAGGTGATGAGGATGTGTCTAAGATTACAAACTATATTCCTAAGGATAGTATTGTGGGTCGTGTTTTAGATCATAGAGAACAAACAAAAGTCATGGATGCTCAAGGTTCTGGCCTAGTTCAGCATGATACGCTTATGTGGAGTGTGGATATAAAAGACTTTAATTATTGTGATGCACTCACAAAAGAGAGTGATGATTTATTGGAATATGCAAATAAGTTATTGATGGATCGTCCACTGGAAGAAAAAGAGCGTTATTGTCATTTGATTGGAGAATTATTTGATCGTATGGGAATTTATACGATTGCGGATTTAACTGAATTTTCATTTAAACAGGCATTGTCTGGAATTAAGGAGATTCGTCAATTGAATGCAGAAGAAATTAAGTTTATGTTTGAAGTTGTGAAATTTATTGCGGTGCAATCCGCTCCAATATTAGTGAAGGGAAGAAAGTGAAATGAGAAAAATAGGTTGGATTGGTGCTGGCATTATGGGTCAGCCAATGGTTATTCATTTATTGAATAAGGGTTATGAAGTGCATGTGTACGCAAGACATCCAGAAAGGGTAGAACAAGCTAAAAATGCAGGTGCCATTTTAGAAGAATCGATTGAGTCTTTGACATCCAATGTAGATGTGATTTGTACAATGGTCGGTTTTCCTAGTGATGTTAAAGAAGTATATGATGTGATTTTTAGTTGTATTGAAGCGGGTAAAACTTGTATTGATTTTACGACTTCAAGTCCAAAGTTAGCTAAAGAATTGTATACAAAAGGAAAAGAATTGGGTGTTCATGTAGTGGATGCGCCAGTGACTGGTGGAGATACGGGAGCGAAAAATGGTACTCTAACTGTTTTGGTTGGTGCAGACAAAGAGGATTTTGAAACAAATAAAGAAATCTTTGAAGCGTTTGGAACACAAATTGAGTATTGTGGCAAGGCTTGTTGTGGTCAACATGTCAAGATGGCGAACCAAATCATGATTGCGAATACGTTACAAGGTATTTGTGAGGCCATGTCGTATTTGAATTGTAAAGATGTGGATGAATCTTTCGTGTATCGCTTCTTGCGTAATGGTGCTGCTGGATCTAAACAATTGGAATTCCAAGGTAAGAAGATGTTAGAGAATGATTATGCGCCTGGTTTTTATGTGAAGCATTTTGTGAAGGATTTAAAAATTGCAGTACAAGAGGCCAATTTTCCTTTGTATGGTGTAAATCGTGTCATCAAAGAATATGTGGATCTAATGGATCGTGGTATGAGTGATTTAGGCACGCAATGTTTGATTGAATATTTTAGAAAGCCACAAATTAAAGCAGTCATCTTTGATATGGATGGTTTGATGTTTAATACGGAAAAGATGTTTAAGGATGAGTTCAAAGAGAAGGCTAAAGAATTAGGCGTTTCCTGTCCAGACTATTTTCCGGAACCTTTAATTGGTTGTGATTCAAGAAAGGTTGCAGAGTTTGAAATGATGTATCCAGGTGTGACAAGAGTTATGGAAGAAATTCAGGAAGAGCGTGTGGATTATTTCTTTACATATTTTAAAGAGCCTGGTAGTGCCAATATGGTTGGATTACAGAATTTAATTGAGTATATTGAAGAGAATAAGATTCCTTATGCGGTGGCTTCAAGTTCACATCCGCAGGCTATTAAAAAGTTCTTGTCGCATGCAGGTTTTGTGTTAAGTCCAAATGTGATTGTATCTTCTAAAGAGGGATATAACTCAAAGCCGGCTCCAGATGTTTTCTTGGCAGCAGCTGAAAGATTAGATGTAAAGCCAGAAAACTGTTTAGTGTTAGAGGATAGTAAGCATGGAATTATGGCAGCAGCCAATGCGAAGATGCAATCCATTTTTATTCAAGATCAGATTGCGCCAGATGACGAAATGAAGGAGTATATCCAAGAATCTTGTAAGGATTTAAATGAAATAATTGATTATTTAAAGCGTTGTAAATAATTGGTTGCTACTTTATAATATTTTTGAGAAATTAATAGGAGGACGTAATGAAAAAAGAATTAGTCATTGTTCTTGATTTTGGAGGACAATATAATCAGTTGGTTGCACGTCGTGTTCGTGAGTGCAATGTATATTGTGAAATTTATTCATATAAAACAGATTTAGAAAAAATCAAAGCTATGAATCCAAAGGGAATTATCTTAACTGGAGGACCAAATAGTTGTTATGAGGCAGATTCACCTACATATTCAAAGGAATTATTTGAATTGGGTATCCCAGTTCTTGGTCTTTGCTATGGCGCACAATTGATGATGCATGTATTGGGTGGAAAAGTAGAAAAAGCGGATCACCGTGAATATGGTAAGACAGAGGTTCTTGTGGATAAGACTTCTTCTAAAATCTTTGAGGGGGTATCAGAAAAAACAATTTGCTGGATGTCACACTTTGACTATATTTCACAGGTAGCACCTGGTTTTGAAATTACGTCTCATACAGATAACTGTCCTTGTGCATCAAGTGAAAATGCAGAAAAAGGATTATATGCAATTCAGTTCCATCCAGAAGTATTACATACACAAGAAGGGTCAAAAATGTTATATAACTTCGTTCGTGGTGTTTGTGGATGCTGTGGTGATTGGAGAATGGATAACTTTGTTGAAGAACAAATTAAGGCTATTCGTGAAAAGGTTGGAGATGGAAAAGTTTTATGTGCCCTTAGTGGTGGAGTAGACTCTTCTGTTGCAGCTGTATTATTATCAAAAGCAATTGGTAACCAATTGACATGTGTATTTGTTGATCATGGTTTACTTCGTAAAAACGAAGGGGATGAAGTAGAGGCTGTATTTGGCCCAGAAGGTCCATATGAATTAAACTTCATTCGTGTAAATGCGCAACAAAGATATTATGAAAAGCTAAAGGGTGTTGAAGAACCAGAAGCAAAACGTAAGATCATTGGTGAAGAATTCATTCGTGTATTTGAAGAAGAGGCTAAGAAAATTGGAAAAGTTGATTTCTTAGTTCAGGGAACGATTTATCCAGATGTTGTTGAGAGTGGTTTAGGTGGAGAATCTGCTGTAATTAAATCTCACCACAATGTTGGTGGACTTCCTGATCACGTAGATTTCAAAGAAATCATTGAACCATTACGTGACTTATTCAAGGATGAAGTTCGTAAAGCTGGTTTAGAATTAGGTATTCCTGAATACTTGGTATTCAGACAACCATTCCCAGGACCTGGTTTAGGAATTCGTATCATTGGTGAAGTAACTGAAGAAAAAGTAAAAATCGTCCAAGATGCAGATGCTATCTATCGTGAAGAAATCGCAAATGCTGGATTAGACCGTTCAATCGGCCAATACTTTGCAGCATTGACAAACATGCGTTCAGTAGGTGTTATGGGCGATGAAAGAACATATGATTATGCCATCGCTTTACGTGCTGTTAATACAATTGACTTTATGACTGCAGAATCAGCTCAGATTCCATATGAAGTATTAAATAAAGTTATGTCTCGTATTATCAATGAGGTTCGTGGGGTTAACCGTGTAATGTATGACCTTACTAGTAAGCCTCCTGGAACAATTGAGTTCGAATAATTAAAAAAATTTCTGGAAAGCCTTATAAACAGGGCGTTTCCGGGCAGATAAAGTTCTATTTGATAACAAAATGATAACACTGGATATTTTGGCATTATTTATCAGGTATCCTGTGGTTATCGAGTAATATGTGTGAAACCGACAAAAAAGGTCTTACTGAATTGAGTGAAATCAATTTGGTAAGGCCTTTTTTCGTCGGCTTTTATTTTGCGTTTTTTGGATAGTTGTAACGCCACTGATCATATTCTTCCTGAGTGATCTCGCCGGATTTGAGTTTTTCTGCCTGTTCCTGCCACGCATGGAACATATCGAACATGGAAAGGTAGGTGGTTCCCTTGGCCTTGTCCAGCCGGAGACAAAGTTCTCCGTCAATCTCATCAATGTGAAGCCCGTAAAGGTCTTCTAAGGTAAATAAGGTATGCATCAGTCCAACGTAACTGTCAATATCCGGGACAGCAAGAGCATGAGGGGATACTTCAAAAATATCAGCCAATGCGTTCAGATATTTTTCTTTTGGACTGCGTGCCCCTTTTTCATACTGTGCAATGCGGACATCAGCCTGTGAATCACTGAATCCCAGCTGTTGACCCAAATATTTCTGCGTGAAACCACGCAGAAGTCTGAAATGGTGGATTCTTTCGCCTATTGCCATATGTTTATATCTCCTGTCTTTTTCTTGATAGGTTGAGTATAGCATATCCAAATGGTAGAGACAAGAAAATCCATACAAAAAAGTATGGGTAAATGTATTGAAAGTACTTGACCCATACAGAATAGTATAGTATAATTCAACCAATACAAAATAGTATAGTAAAAAGAAAGGAGAAATTTTCTATGAGTAAAATGTTTATGAATGTGAAAGAGGTCATGGAAGTTCTGGAAGTATCGGAGTCCTATGCATACAAGCTGATGAAAAGGCTAAACAGGGAATTGCAGGCAATGGGATGTCAGACAATCGCAGGAAAAGTTGACCGGAAGTATTTTTATGAGCAGTTCTATGGAACAAGATCGAATGATGGGAGGAATTAGGAATGGCAATTTACAAGAATGACAATGGCACCTGGTATGTAATGATTCGTTATCAGGACTGGACAGGTGCAAGAAAACAGAAATGCAAACGAGGATTTTCTACAAGAAAAGAAGCTGCGGACTGGGAATTACAATTCAAATTACAGAAGAAAGCAAGCGTGGATATGACAATGGAAAGCTTTTGCACTATGTATGAAGAAGATGTCAGACCTTCTTTGAAGCAGAGTACCTGGCTTACAAAAGAAAATATTATTCAGAAAAAGATTCTTCCGTATCTTGGAAAACGTAAAGTATCGGAAATTACAGCTAAAGATGTGATGGACTGGCATAACCAGATGAGACAACTGAAAACGAAAACAGGAAAACCGCTTTCGCCAACGTATCTGAAAACGATACATGGACAATTAAGCACTATTTTTAATCATGCAGTGAAATATTACGATCTTAGCATTAATCCGGCAAGAAAAGCTGGGGCACTGGGAGAAGAAGAAGGCAAGGAAATGTTGTTCTGGACAAAAGAGGAGTATAAGCGATTTGCAGAAGAAATGATGGACAAACCTCTTTCCTACTATGCTTTTCAACTGCTTTACTGGTGTGGAATTCGTTCGGGCGAGCTGCTTGCTTTAACACCAGCAGATTTTAATTTCAAAAAGAAAACGCTTCGGATCAATAAGTCCTATCAGCGTTTGAAAGGAGAAGATGTAATCAGTACGCCAAAGACAAAGAACAGTGTACGGACAGTCATAATGCCACAGTTTCTGTGTGATGAAATGCAGGACTGCCTGAAATTATATTACAGTTTAAAGCCTGACGACCGCATTTTTCCGGTAACAAAATATTATCTGAATCACGAAATGGAAAGAGGCTGCAAAGCGAGCGGGGTAAAGAAAATCAGAGTTCATGATCTCAGGCATAGTCATGTATCCCTGTTGATCAATATGGGGTATACCGCACTAGCAATCGGAAAAAGGGTTGGACATTCAGCAGAAAAGATTACTTACCGGTATGCACATCTGTTTCCGTCGGTACAGCAGGACATGGCAGAGCAGTTGGATGCGGAAAATATGGATAAAGAATTAAATGAAGTGGAAGGAGGACTTGCAAATGTCGGCTAAATGTCTGGATCAGCAGGGACGTTGGAGAAATAAAGTTGTAGCATTTCGGATGTCACCGGAAGAAGATGAACTTCTGGAGACGGCAGTACGGCTATCGGGATTAACCAAACAAGAATATATTATCCGAAGATTGCAGGAAAAAGAAGTTGTGGTTACAGGAAATCCCAGGGTGTATAAAGCTTTGAAGAAGGAACTTGAAAAGGTACTGGGTGAGCTGAAACGTCTGAAAAAGGGAGAAGATGTGCCGGAGGATTTATTGGAAGTGATTCGGCTTATCACAATAACAATGGCTGGAATGAAAGCGGAATAAAAGAGCCTTTAAGTGTCGGCAAACACCTAAAGGCAGGGATTTGGTAGAATACTCTTCCAAAAAACTTCTATGAGTATTCTATCAAAAACCACTCTTTCTTTCAACGGGAAAATAAGGAGGATTTGATGGAAAACAAAAGAACAGAAACAAATAAAACAGTACAGAAAAGGCTGGAACCGGAACTGAAACTCATCAATATGGATACGGTGGAAGTGGAGCAGATTGAATGGCTGCTTTATCCATTTATTCCCTATGGAAAAGTAACAATTATACAGGGAGATCCGGGAGAAGGAAAAACGACAATGGTGCTTCAAATTATTGCAAAACTGACCAGAGGAGAGACTATTCTTCCAGCTGATTCAACAAAAGATAAAAGGATAGATATTGATAGTGAAAGCGATATGGTAGATGCAGAAAATATTGAAAACAATGCGTCAACACAGCATTTGGAGGCACCAGTAAATGTAATCTACCAGACTGCAGAAGATGGTCTTGGAGATACGATAAAACCAAGATTACTTGCTGCAGGTGCAGACTGCACAAAGGTCATGGTTATCGATGACAGTGAGCAACCGCTGACGATGGCAGATGTCCGGTTGGAAGAAGCAATTGTGCAGACAAAAGCCAGAATGGTTGTGCTTGACCCGATTCAGGGCTTCCTTGGATCAGAGGTGGATATGCACAGGGCCAATGAAATCCGTCCTTTGATGAAACGTATAGCAGTCTTGGCAGAAAAATATCATTGTGCGATTATTCTGATTGGACACATGAACAAGAACAGTAACGGAAAATCTTCTTACCGGGGACTTGGTTCTATTGATTTTCAGGCAGCTGCAAGAAGCGTTTTGATTGTCGGACGAATTAAGGACGAACCGGAAGTAAGAGTTGTGTGCCATACAAAGAGTTCCCTGGCACCGGAAGGTAAAGCTATTGCGTTCCGTCTGGATAAAAACAACGGATTTGAATGGATTGGTGAATATGACATTAGTGCAGATGAATTGCTCAATGGAGAGGGAAAAGGACAGAAAACCCGGAAAGCAAAAGAATTTCTGCTTGAGATACTGGCTGATGGAGGTATGGCACAAAAGAAAATTGAGGAAGAAGCAGAAAAACTGGGAATTAAAAAGAAAACACTGAGAAATGCCAAAATGGAACTGGGAATAGATTCCGTAAAACGTGGAAATCAGTGGTATTGGATGTTGTCAGAGTAGAAAAAGGAAGATGGCAAGATGACCATATCTTAATAATAGGGCATCTTGCCACCTTGAAAGGAGATCAGATGAAAAATAGAAATGTGCAGATACCATATGAGTTATTCTTTCAACTGTTGCAATATTTCCTGATGGAGAATTATGAGGGCGAAGAAATCATAAGGAAAGGGTTAGAAAAGAAATTGAATGCAATGGTAGATCGGGAGTTATACAGTAAGTACAAAACAGCCCCAACAGAGGAAGAGAGAGAAAAGTCCAGGCAGGAATACCTGGAAAGGAAGGGAATACCGGAAAACTTTCGTTGGTAGCGATTCTTGCTGATCACTTTATAACAGGAGCGTGTCACGCACCTGTAAATATCAGACAAGGCGAAAGCATGTAAGGTGTAGCCGGGAGGTTATAGATTACCCGATTATTTATAGGCGAATTACAAGTTGCGAAAGGGAGCCCTGAATCAGGGCCTCCTTACAGCAGGATAATAGAAAGGAGCATACAGCAATGAGAGAAGGAAGATTAGGTTATAACAGCAGTAACAATAGATATGGTTTGTTGTCATCAGATTTATGGATTGATACAGGATTTCATTGTGGGGAATGCCTGGAAGTACTGATTGATGATCAGTGGGTGCAGACCAGAATGGAGATGAATCCGGCAAGGGAATGGTATCTGGTAGGAACACCGTACTGCGGAGATCTGGAATATATACGGGCGAGAATACAGTAATAGATTAGTTAAGTGAGTAACGCAGAAGCAATCCGACCAACGGAAGGAATAATGGTCTCCGCTCCGCTTCAGTCGGTGCAGAACAGACGTCCTCCGGACGTCTTGCCCCCGGCAGGGCGCAAGGGTACTTTTGATAGGCGGTACGGCTGTCGAAAGTGCTTTTGCGTTACTTTTGACAAAAGTAACAAAACCGCCGTATCCGGCGAAGATTTCTTATAATCGCCATAGTTGGCGGAAATACAAATTATGTGCCATATCTGGCACGCTTTTTAGAAGGAGAGGTGAGGAGCATAATGATGAGAAGAACGATCAGCGGCATGATTGGAGCTGGATCGCTGGCTCATAACAGACGGGATTTTGTAGCTGAAAATGTAGACCCAGACAGAGTACATCTGAATATCTGTTACCAGAATGAAAATCTGAAAGAAGTATATAAAGAGTTGTTTGATGATTCTGTGGAACGGTACAATGTGGGAAAAAGAAAGGACCGGCAGATTACAAATTACTATGAAAAAATTCGTCAGGGAAAGCAGGAAAAGCTGTTCCATGAAGTGATTTTCCAGATTGGAAATCGAGAAGATATGGCTGTGGGAACGACAGAAGGAGACCTGGCGGTAAAAGTACTGGATGAGTATGTAAAGAATTTTCAGCAACGAAATCCAACACTTCATGTATTTAGCTGTTATCTGCACCAGGATGAAGCTACACCGCATCTGCATATTGATTTTGTTCCTTATGTAACTGGCTGGAAAGGGAAAGGAATGGATACCAGGGTTTCACTGAAGCAGGCATTAAAAAGCCTGGGATTTCAAGGCGGGAACAAACACGATACAGAGTTGAATCAGTGGATCAATCATGAAAAAGAATTGCTTGCAGAGATTGCCCGGCAATATGGAATTGAATGGGAGCAGAAAGGGACACATGAGGAACATCTGGATGTTTATAATTTTAAGAAGAAAGAGCGTAAAAAGGAAGTACAGGCACTGGAACGGGAGAAAGAATATCTCACTGCTGAGAATGAAGGACTGACTGCACAGATTGCGGAAGCAAGAGCTGATATCCAGCTTTTAAAAGATGATAAGGAGCAGGCAGTTAAAGATAAAGAGGAAGCTGAGAAGCGTGCGGAAAAAGCTGAGAAAGATCTGTGCAGCTTGGAAGAACGCAGAGAACGGTTACAGCCTGTTATGGATAATGTCAGTAAGGAAATAAAGGAATATGGGACAGTAAAGACTTTACTTCCGGAAGCTGGTGCATTAGAACGTGCAGCAACTTACCGGGATAAAAAAATAAAACCACTGTTTACCCAGATGAAAAATAAAATTGCTGCAATGGCTGTCCAGGTCAAAGAACTTACTAAAGAAGTAGAAAAATGGAAACATAAATATCAGGAAACAAAGCAGGTATATAACCGAGTTCAGAGAGAGTTAGATACAGTGCGTCAAGAAAAACAGCAATTGCAGGATGTTTCCGACAGATATGACCGGGTAGTGCGTGTCCTTGGGGAAAATGTTGTAGAGGATGCGGTACAGCAAGATATACAAGAGCAGAAAGCATTAGAAGAAAAACGGCAAATGGAGCAAATGCCCAAAGGAAGTATTCACGAAAGACTGGCTTGGGGTGCCCGTAAAAGTGAAATGGAGAATCAACAGCGTAAGAAAAATAAAACAAAAAATAGAGGAATGGAGAGATAAGACGATGAAAAAGCACATTTATGATGAAAGTAATGGATTGAGCTACACATTGCATGGAGATTATTACCTGCCGGATCTGGCAGTGAATGAGGAAGAACTGACATATGGTAAATACGGAATGTTGCGAAAACAGTTTCTGAAAGTGCATAGACCGGCACGATATCAGTATTTATTGATGACGGGGGAACTAACAGCACATCTGAACCGAGTCGATCAGGAGACCAGAGAGCAGGTGGAAACCTTGGTAAAACAGATGGTGGGAAAACAGGGTGTGACGGAACAACTGAAAATGCAGGATCTGATGAAATGGGTTGGATTGATGAATAATATAAAGGCATGTGCGGAAGAAATTGTGCTGAAAGAGAGTATATATATGTGAGTAAAAAGGGCAGTCGAAAGGCTGCTCTTTGGCAATCTAAGAATAGAGTTTTGGGATAGAATATGATAGAATGTAAGAGACTAATCGGAATTTGTCGTTTTATTAATTTACATATATGCCTTTTACATTAAAAAGTGTTATTTTAGTTCCGCAACCGTTCGCAACCAAAGAAATATCGTGATAGTTGGTGGTAGCAACCATGAAATTTCGCTATCATGAAGTCACGAAAGGAGGTAATTAAGTGAAATATGATTTTTTAGGAGTTATTGTTTTTGGTATTGTACTGCTAATCGGGGTGGCGGTGATAGCGGCATTTATCACTGTGGGAATTTTCCTCATAAGAGCATTGAGTAGATATGTTAAATCAGGCAATGTCAGAAAAGAAAAGTCCAGCATCAAGAAATCTCTCGGTGAGGTTTTGAAGCAGCATCGTGAAGAGTGTAAGATGACGCAGGAGTTTGTTGCAGAATCTATCGGCATAAGCAGGCAGGCTGTCTCTAAATGGGAGACCGGAGCATCTGACCCAAGCACTTCCAATCTGCTTACACTTGCAAAATTGTTCAACACTACGGCAGAAGAACTATTACGTGAAGTACAATAAGCGTGTAAAACGGATGTAAGACAACTGATTCGCTATAAAGGAAAGGTCTATCAGATATGAAGAATAAAAAGACAAGAAGATTTAAGATAAGATATATCGTTTTTGGATTATTAGGTGTTATGGCTTTAGCGGCACTTGTATTTATGCGTTTTGGAGGTTTTGGCACAGGAGAAAATGTGAATCCAGAAGAGTTTTTAGCTTATGCTGAACCCGTTGAAAATATAACTGTGCCTGAAAGTGCAAAAATAATTGCATTGGGAGAAGCTACTCACGGAAATGCAGAATTTCAGCAGTTGAAGCTGGAAGTGTTCAAGCTGATGGTAAAAAATAATGGTGTTAGGGCGTTTGCCCTTGAAGGTGACTACGGCGGTTGCGAGCAGGTAAACCGATATATACACGGCGGTGAGGGGACAGCACAGGAAGCAGCCGCAGCGATTGGATTTTCCATTTATAGAACGGAAGAGATGGCAGAACTTATCTCCTATATGCGCCAGTACAATGAAAGTGCATTGGAAGGCGAAGACCTTCGCTTTTACGGTTTTGATATGCAGAGGCTTTCTTACAGCATGAGGTTTTTGAAAGAATCCTGCAAAGAACTGGAAGTGGACACAACAAACTTGCAGAAACTTGTGGAAGGTGAAAACTGGAGCAGTGAATGCGATTTATCTACTCGAACTGAAACCCTTACACAAGTGAAGAAAGAATTGGAAAGCAAGAACGGTTCGGAAAATGCAATTCACTTTGTAGATATTTTAATGCAGCATTCCGAGCTTCAAACTCTGACAAATGATGATGGTGCTACATTAAGAGATCAATTTATGGCAGAAAATGTACAGTGGATTTTACAGCAGGAGCAGCGAAATGGGCATGAAAAAATCTTTGTGACAGGTCACAACAGCCATGTCGCAAAATGGGGCAGTTTTGACTCGATGGGTAAACTTCTTTCCAAGGACGCAGCAAACGGTTACTATGTCATTGGTACCGATTTTTATAAAACCCATTGCAATATGCCGACCCGTTCGCCTGAAAAGCGTACAATTCAGGTGTTTTATTCCCATGACCCTTTAGCAAAGGCGGCAAAACTGGCGGGATTTGATATTTGTTGGTTGGATTTTACTAAAGTCCCGGAAAATTCTGAACTGGGTAGGCAGGCTTCTGAATACACCTATATGGGAACACTTGGAGAAAGCTACTCAATCATTATGCGACTTCTTCCTCCAAGTTATCGAATGTTTCAACCTCCTGCGGAGCTTTATGATAGTATGATATTTGTAACGGATGCGAACCCTACAAAAATATTAGAAGAATAACGTATGCAAAACTTCCTGTTTTTGAAACTGGAAAATCGGAAGCTGAGGAGATAGACTATTGAGAACATATGAGAATAAAGACGAACTTAAAAACGAGATAAATAAAAGCTTTGCAAAATATATTTCAGAATTTAATGATATTCCGGAGCATTTAAAAGATAAGAGAATTGATGAGATCGATCGAACTCCGGCAGAAAATCTTGCTTATCAGGTTGGCTGGACAACTCTTGTTATTAAATGGGAATCAGACGAAAGAAAGGGTATTCCTGTCAAAACTCCTTCGGATAATTTTAAGTGGAATCAGCTTGGCGAATTATATCAATGGTTCACAGATACATATGCTCAGCTGTCACTGCAAGAATTGAAAGACAGATTGAATGAGAATATCAACTCTATTTATGCAATGATTGATTCTCTGAGTGAGGAAGAATTATTTAAACCACATATGAGAAAATGGGCTGACGAAGCAACTAAAACAGCTGTCTGGGAAGTATACAAATTCATACATGTTAATACAGTTGCTCCGTTCGGAACCTTTAGAACCAAGATTAGAAAATGGAAAAAGATTGCACTATAACTTCAAGTTTGTATAATTAAAGCACTGGTTAAATCACACATTGTCCCAGTGATTTTTGACCAGTGCTTTAATACCATCATGAATATTAGTGTTTGAATCTCCATCCAGAAATGTGACAACCCGAAAGCCGATATCCACATATTTCCTACGTTCAGCTTCAAATTCTTCCTGTGAAGAAAAATCATTGCGCCAGAGATAATACGTTGGCTTCCGCAAGGTTATCACATCCTTTCTTTTAAATTTTCTATAACTATCATATAAAAAGTGGACAGTTTTCGTGTCTGTCCACTTTAAAATAATTTTACCGTTCGCGATCTGAATGGGTTAATTGTCCTCGTTTTGCCAGTTCCAGTATTTCTGGTGGAATACGATTCATCAGATTCTGGAGATTTTCATAGTCAGCTCTGAGTCTGACATCATCCATTTTCTTTCGTATACTGCTGGACGTTGCTTCTTTTACCTGTCTGCTTAAATCCTGTGTCTGCCTTTTTAATGATACATTATCTGACTTTAAGGAACTAATCGTCTTATCATATTTCCGAACCTGTGTCTGAAAGTTCTCCATTGCGGGGAAAAACTTCTGTAAAAGTTCCACTGCTTTATTTGTATTTTTACCGGCATTAAAGAGATTTGTATTTTCCAGTAAATCAGTAATCTGCTTAGCCTGCCGGGTAAGATGCGCTGCTTCTTTAAAAAGTCGTGGTGGAATATGTTCACGTCCGGTCATGCTGGCGGCTTCTCCTCGTTCCAAATCTGGATATTTTTCTACCATATGTTTCCAGAACTCATCCTGCCACCAGGTCAGCTTTTTCTTATTTCCAAGAATCTCTTTTGCACAAAGTCTTCCATCCTGAGTTATCGGGACAAAAGAAAGGTGCATATGTGGAGTTTTCTCGTCCATATGCACCACAGCCGAAAGGATTGTCTCTGAATCCTGATATTTCTCTATAAATTCCAAAGCTGTTTGGAAATACGCTCTGATTTCACTCTTTTTCTTACCTTTGAAAAATTCTGGTGTAGCGGTAATTAGAACTTCAACAACACGTACACTGTCTTTGCGTGTCCGGCATCCGTATTCTTCAATCAGTCGATTCGACTCTGCCCGGTACTTCCCGACTGGTTCAATGAAATGATAATTCAAATTTCTTCGACTGTTGTCTATATCCGGATTACTGGCATATTTTTCTTTTTTCCGTTCATTGTGAGCTTCAATATTGCTGATTTCAGGTCCTTTGTATTTTGCAAATCTTAAAATACCGTATTGTGCTTTTTGCATTTGTACTTCCTCCTTTCCCAAAAACAGGCTAACTGTCATATTATTTTGACAGTCAACCTGAAAAATATATAATGTGTAACTTACATTGAATCACTACGTACATACGTACCAGATTAATTTGTCCATTCTTTCGGTACGTACGTACACTGGGAAGCGTCCATAAAACCATCTGTATAGGACGGCTTTGTAATAATCTTTACTCCCGTAAATCCCCATACTCGTCTCCCTGCAGAATTTTTTATTGTATTGCAATGTTCCAGATTATATTTTGCTTGAACAGCAATCATAGCATCTGAGAAACTACGATTTTTTAATGCAGTCATGGAATTTTCTTCACACCAGAGCCGATAGCTCTCATACAGTTCTTTGGAACTTGCACTTGCCTCTGCCTGAAAGCGAATATATCCTTCTGATTCTAAAAACTCCAGTACATTGTTATTGTCCCGTTTCACATTTTCACGATTCGCCTTAATACGGGGACTTTCTGTAAATTTAAAATTCTGACGGACTAACCGTTGTAGTCCTTTAAACGCCCAAAGAAAAATACTTTCGGCTTCCTTCTTCATTTTTTCTGCCAGATAAGGATCATCTACACGATCAGCAGGTTTCTCCTTTGCTGTCAGTACTAATTGCCTTCGGTAAAATCCATCACTACGGTCATACAATGCCTGCAAATCTCCATTGCTGAATGCAAGCAGTCTGGAAAAAAGCCATCCCTGATAACTTTGCTTTCCTTTACGTTCTAAGTCCATTTTCCCCTGAGCAGTAACAATGGATTTCACATAACTGGTCTGTTTCAGGGCTTCCATTCGCATATCATCATCTACACACAATAAAATATGCTCAAGGTCAGCTCTGGCAAAGCGGTTTTCAGAAATTTTACCGATACTACCGTCTTTCATATTTGAGCCTAACAAGCTGTTCAGAACAGCACCAATCTGTGATTTACCCTCTCCGCCATTTCCTTTTATAATCATCATCCGTTGTCCCTTGTTGCTTGGAATCAGGCAATACCCTATGAATTCCTGTAAAGTTGGAATATCTTCCGGGTAGAGCAGTTGATCTAAAAATGACAGCCATGTAGAAGCTTCTGGTGCATCTGGATTATAATTGACTGGAAGACGCATCCGTACAATATCTGGTTTTTCAGGGATAAATGTGCCATCTATATATATCGTTCCATTTGCAAGATGGATTTTATTGGCTTCTGGTGGAAAATCCTCTATATAAGCTGCCAGTTTCATAACTTCCAAAATATTTGTTACTTTGCGTGGAACATTGCTAATGGCATAATGTTTCAGACTTTCAAATATTTCCCCACGAAGGGGCAGATCATCAGTGACCCGCCCCTCTGGAGTAAAAAATGCATTGTTGGCAAAGAGTATTTTACGCGTATGGAGAAATTCCTCACAAAAGGCTGCTTCATTGATATTGGTTCCGTCAAACCAAACTGGATAGTTACTAAGCTGCTTCTTCTGCATATGCATCCTCCTCATCACGAGACCCTGAAAGATATTTCAAATCTTCCAGATAGCCTGTTTCTTTCATGGATTTTACAACTTCAAAGCCTTCTTCTTCATCTGCAAAGGTCAGATAATCTGCCAGATATTCGATATAACTCAGATTTTCACATGCTTCTTCAAATCGTTCGTCCATAGATAAATCCGGTCGTTCTGGTGCATACAGTGCTTTCCATTTTTCCAGACGATGAAGATATTCGCATACCATTTTCTGGCATTCATGTAATTCTTTCTGTCTGCTTTTTGTTTCCATGTACTCGGGCTTTTTCAGAGTTGCTATTACTGGCGGATTATCTGGTGTAATACCAAAATCTACAGCAATTTTCTTGGCGGCTTCATAGTTACTCAGTTCGAATAGATTTGCAACAAACTGGATCACATCTCCGGTAGCACCACAGCCAAAGCAGTAGTAATAAGTGGTATTCAGTTTCATACTTGGATGATGGTCATTATGAAATGGACAACAGATCATGTTGTTTCTTCCAATTTTCATGCCATAATATTCTGCAGCCTGTTCGACTGTTACAGTTTCTTTTATTGTTTCAAATAATCTCATTCTATTTTCCTCCTAATTTAAGTTTGAATTTAAAGCTGTGTCGTTTTATCCAGATCCTTTCCTGACAGGCAACCCTTCTCGGCGCTGTGTCGTCTTTTTGTGAGCGCTCTTTTCTGATCAGAAAATCGTGGCGGTTTATAAAGCTCCGGAACGGTCATTTAGTTTTCAAGGTTCTGTCTGATCGATCATGTTGACAGTTTAGCATGAAAAAATCGCACCCCTGATTTATTCACGTACAATGAAAATCACGAATACGATTTGATAAAAAATTGCAAATTTGCACAGGCACAGATATAATGGAAGTAGTTTAGGAGGTGACGAAACAATGGGAAAATCTGATTTAATAGAAGATGAAACAAGTCTTGCATACCGATTGAGTAATTTGCGGAAAGACCATGATTTAAGCCAAAAACAGTTGGCTGATCAGCTTCATGTGACTCATTCACAAATCAGTCGTATTGAGAGCGGTGAAACAAAAAATCCTAATATAAGCATTGTAATAGATGCCGCCAGGTTTTTTCATGTTTCTACTGATTATCTGCTTGGAATCACTCAGATTACTTCACCCAAAAGTTATGATATATCGGAACTTGGACTGTCGGAAGAAGCAGTAATGAGACTGATTACCACAAGAATAGATGTAGATATTTTAAACCGATTATTGGAACATGAACATTTTCCCAAATTATGTATTATGATTCGGAATTATTTTGATGATACCATTGCTGAGGGTATCATGGCACGAAATAAGGTCATTGATTTGGCTGTTGATCAACTGACTGATTTGATGACTGTAGAACCCTCAAAAAGAAAAGAGATTATAAAAGATAAGCAGTTTTTAAGCTCACAAAAATTAGGTGCGAATGAAGCAGACATTGAAAAAATCAAGATTCAGTTTATGGCAATATTACGTGATATTAAATCTGGTATACAGAAAAAAGAACCAACAAAAGCGGTTGCTACAGCCGAAGCCGTACAGATGATTCGGGACGCATTGCCGAATAAGCCAGCTTCCGATATTACAAGCACTGACTTAGCAAATGCAGTAGCTTTTTATATGGGACAGACAACCGATCTGAATGACGAAGGACTTGCAATGGTACAGAATTTGGCAAAATATATCTGTGATAATAGTGTACCAGAGAAAAATTCAGAGAATAGCTAACAGAAGTATGGATATACCTTTCTTCAAATGTGGCATCGTCTGAATAGCCGCATTGTCATGCTAATATTCAGACTTAGTTCTGTCCTTTCAGGTGACTCCATTATGGAGTATCTTTCAGCACAGAATGCCGGGAGTTGAAGATAATCAGAAGGATATAGAAGTTCTTCCCGGCAGCCACAATTTCATAAAGGTATAACACACTAGACTTTCCTGACGGAAAATCGTGTGCCAACAGGGATGCTACTCGCCCCTATTGGATGACCCAGAGTAATACTTAATGAGATAAATGATAATTTATAAAAAAGATAGCAATTACAAAGGAGGTATTTTGTATGCAATGCTCTTATGGTTCTATATGGCGTAAATGGAATTTTCACGTTCACACCCCATATTCCATTTTAAATAATAATTATGGATTTAATCCATTTGAATTGACTGAAAGTGATTTAGAAACAGAATTTGATGAATATGTAAAAAAACTTTTCACATTAGCTGTTGAAAATAATGTTGCTGCAATCGGAATTACAGATTATTTTATGTTAGAAGGATACAAACGCATAAAAGAAAAGTATCTTTCTTCTCCTTCTAAAATGCTCCAATGTTTTCCAGATGATGAGCTACGCCGTAAAATAGAAAAAATTTTTATTTTTCCTAATATTGAGTTACGTTTAGAAAATTTTGTTGGTCGAAATGCAAATTCGGTGAATTATCATGTTATTTTTTCTAATGATATAACAATACAAGATATCGAAGAAAATTTTTTACATCAATTGACTTTTAACTATGATAGTGGAAATACGCGATCATTAACCCTTTCAAATATAAAAGAATTAGGAAGTCAAATAAAGAACAATAATAATGATTCTGGTTCCGACTTATTAGTAGGCCTAAATCATGTAACTGTAAATTATGCTGATATACAAAAAGTACTTGAGAATAATCCTACATTTAGGAATAAATATCTTATTACTGTGCCTGTTGATGAAGATCTGTCCCAGATTAGTTGGAATGGACGTGATTATTCTACTAGAAGAAATATATATAAACAATGTCATTGTTTGCTTACATCTAATGAAAAAACAATAAAATGGGCATTGGCATCCGGCAGAGAAGATGCTCAAATTAAAGAATTTGGCTCAATTAAACCTTGTATATGGGGCTCAGATGCACATGAGTATCAGAAAATGTTCAAGCCTGCTGAAGACCGACATTGTTGGGTGAAATCTGAACTGACTTTTGAAGGACTACTGCAAGTTGTTTATGAACCATCCGAACGAGTTTGTATTCAAAATGAACAACCTGATATTGGAGATATTCACCAAATAATTGATTCGGTAAGATTTGAAAATGAAGCTTTTCAAGAAGCTCCTATATATTTTAATAGTTCATTAACATGCATAATTGGTGGAAAATCTACTGGAAAATCAATGTTACTACGTCAAATGGCAAGAGCCATTGATAATGATTATGCTCTACAACAAGAAGGACGTTTACCGCATAACACATTTCCCAGCGTTAAGACCACCGTCACATGGAAAGATGGTACAAGTAATGGAAGAAAAATAGTCTATATCCCTCAAACTTTTTTGAACAGTACTATTGATAATCCAGAAGAGATGACTGCTATCAATAAAATTATTTTTGATGTATTGTTACAAGAACCAGATATTAAAAAAGCTTATGAAAATTTAAAAGCAGATACTGACAAAATTCAAAAGAAAGTCCAATTATTAATTGATGAATTAATTGCTGATAAAACGAAATTGACGGATTTAAATGAATTGATAAAGAAAGACGGTTCTTCATCGACCTACAATTCAACTATTCAGCAATTAGAATCAGAGAGAGAGGTACTGGCACAAAAAGTAAATGTTACTCCGGAAGAAATTAATCGTTTTAACGAAGTGGAAAAAAATATTGAGTCTATTGTTTTAAAAAATGAAAAACTACACTATGAATTAGAAAATCAAAAAAAGATTTTTAAGGTATCTGTTGTAGTTCCTGGATATTTTTCTTGTCTAGATGGATTATCGATAGAACATGATTTTTCTAAGGATTTTCCAGTTACTGAAAATACTTTAAATTCTGCATTGACTGCTTTAAATCAAGAAATTTTGCCTAAATGGGAAACTATTATCAATTTAAATTGTAAGAATTTGCAATCATCCATTAGTCAAAATAACCATAATTTAAACTTATTAAAAGAAGAATATGAATCTTTAAAGGAAAAAGTTGCTCAAAGTGAACAGCTCGGAAAATTAACAACTCGCATTAATGCTGAACGTAAATTATTACAATCTGCAATCGAACGTGAGACACAAAAAGAAGATCTTCTCAAAAGTATTAATCAAATAAAAGAAAAAATTATTGCATCTCAATCAGATTATTTGGATATATATACTACTTTTGGTAAAATCATAAGATCCACAGGAACTTCAAGAAATACTTCTTTGATATTTGATGCCGAGATTGTTTGGAAACAAACAGAATTTATGGAATGTTTAGCTCGAATTTTTAACAACAAGAACTTTACACCTTTTAGAACTAAACATAACTATGATCTTACAGATTTAAAACCAGAGAACTATGGGAAGCAGTTCCTTTCAACTCTTTGGAATGCATGGGAAGAGCCAGAAAAATATGGTGGATTATCATTTAAAGCAGGAAACACACTAACCGATGTTTTATCTTATATTTTCAAAAATTGGTATAACATTCATTACATAGTAAAAAGCGGAAATGATTCTATTGAAAGTATGTCTCCTGGTAAAAAGGCGTTGGTTCTTCTTGAAATGTTAATCAGTCTTGAGGATAGCAAATGTCCAATATTAATTGATCAGCCAGAGGATGACTTAGATAATCGATCTATTTATAATGACCTCGTTCAATACATTAGACGAAAAAAGAAAGAACGTCAAATAATTATTGTTACTCATAATGCTAATGTTGTTTTAGGTGCTGACGCAGAAGAAATTATTATTGCAAATCAAGATGGGATTGGAACTGAAAATGCAGAAAAGAGATTTGAATATCGTAGTGGTGCGATAGAAAATGATGAGATATTAACCGATGATACTGGAGTTACATTAAAAGGTATTCTAAATCAAAATGGTATTCAAACTCAGATTTGCGATATTTTAGAGGGGGGACGTCCTGCTTTCAAGCTTCGCCAAAACAAATATGCAGGTATTCAACATGATTAATTAATCAACTATACAAAATAATCTGCTTTAAACATAAAATATAAATCATATCATATACTATGATTAAGGTAATTTCTGGTTGACTTTCTTAGTTATATCAGTCATTACTTTTCGTTATCTACTTCCAAAGACCGATTTTTTACTGTTTAAAAAGCAATTATTGCATATTTTTGACCGATATGAAAAGCAGAATTCAAATTTGAAGTTGAATGATCTTTTTGAACATATGGGATTTCCGAGTAACTGGAAAGAGATAACAAAATTTCGCAAAATATAAGTGGAGATATTAGCAAAAATATTTCCACTTATATTTAAAGCTATTCTATTTTCTGTGACTTCTTCGCACTATTCAATCCATCCACCCAATTACACAAAATCACAATCGTCTCATAATTTACATTGATATATGTACGCAACCCGCTCTACCGCCCAAGACGGTAGTACCTTTTAACATATCCCACGAAAAATCATCGATGGGTTCTCTCGCCACCAGGAAATTGCCAGCCCGCTGGGTCAGCTGGGCAAAATTCACCACATAATCTTCCGTTCCGCCAGCATAGGTGTAAATGGTGCTCTCGCTGCCCATAAAGCCGATGTCCGCCTCACCGGTCAGTACTGCCGTCATGGTCTTATCCGCGCCAAATCCCGTCACCAGCTCCAGATCGATCCCGGCATCTTCAAAATATCCTTCTTCGATTGCCACATACATCGGTGCATAAAAAATAGAGTGGGCTACCTCATTGAGCACCACTCTGGTCTTCTTTGGTCCGTTCGTCTGCTGTGCGCTGCCGCAGCCCGTAAGTGCAGCCGCTGCAAGCACTACAGACAATACTGCTACCGTTACTTTCCTTCTTTTCATAATCATTCATCCTCCCTGAGATTACATATTTATTCTATGTAACCTCAGGGAAAACGTTCCATATAATTACAGATTTGCCTTGATCTTATCGATCATCTCCTGATACTCCGCATCGGTCAGCAGAGTCTTGCCGGGGTTCATCTCGAAGGTTCCGCCCCACTCGAAGCCGTCCTTGTACTTCGGGCACAGGTGCATATGCAGATGGCAGCCGGTGTCACCGTAAGCGCCGTAGTTTAATTTATCGGGATGGAATGCTGCATGAATAGCTTTGGCTGCATGAGCCACATCCTCGAAGAATAACCTTCTCTCTTCCTCGCTGATGTCCACGATCTCGCTGACATGGTCCTTATATGCCACGATACATCTGCCGGGATGGCTCTGCTCCTTGAACAGGATCAGGCTGCTTACCTTCAGATCACAGATAAAAATACCGAACTTGTCTAACAGTTCTCCTCTCATACAATATCCACAATTTGCGTCTTTCATTTGTTCTCCTATCTGCCCTCTTACGGGGCCTGCCGTCTGTGGCTGGAATTCTTGTCCGGTCTTGCCGGGTGGAATCAGCTATAATGTTATGTTGATCAGCTTACGGATGTTCTCCGGATCATAGTTCAACACCAGTTCCTTCGGAAATTCCAGTTCCCGCATCAGCTGCTCTGCATCATCAAATGCTCCGATGGCAAAGCACATATGGCTGTCCGTTCCCATTATAACAGGCTGATCATACTTCATGCAAGTCTTTAACAGCTCTGTAATATTTTCTCTGCCTCCTTGTCTGGCCGACTGGGGATTCAGGGATGAATTGTTCACTTCCAACACCGCCTGTGCCTGTCTGGCCTCTCGCACCAGTTCGTCATAATCCAACGGAAATCTGCCGTCATCGGGATGCCCAAGTATTTTCACATAAGGATTCTGAAAAGCTCTGACAGATGCCAGTGTATTCTCCTTGCGGCTTCCCGCAGTAAAGGCAAAGGGATGAATGCTGGCAAGGGCATAATCCATTTTCTGCAGATAGCGCTCTTCCAGATCCAGTTCACCGTTTGTACTGCAGATATTTGCTTCTACGCCGCATAGCAGGCGCAGACTTCCATCTGGCTTCGGTATTACCCGGCCGGTGTTCTCTTCTCTGTCATATATTCTGGGAATCACTTTATAATTACTGAAAAAGAAATTATGCGGGCCTCCCGGGGAAGTCGGTCCGTGCTCACTCATTCCCAGGTACTGTAAGCCCATTGCCAATGCAGCATCTATATTCTCCAATAAGGTACTATACGCATGCCCTGCTGCCAGAGTATGCGTATGAAGATCCATGATTGCTTTCATTCTATTGTCCTTTTACTTTCCAAAACGGTCTAATTCTTTTTCTTATGAGCTTCCTTCTCCGGTTCCTGTGCTTTCATCGTATCTGCCAGATCCGCTACCAGCTGTTCCACAATCATCTTCTTCATATAGACATCAAAGCTCAACAGGCAGATCAGGGCAAATTTCTGTAAAAACTCCTGCTCTTCTCCGGTCACTTCGGTAAAGGAATCCTCTGCTCTGCGGAATTTCTCCACAACATCCTTTTTCAGATCCTCCAGCTGTTCCTTCTCCAGCACCACCACTTCCTTGTAGACGCTCTCCAGGTCAAAGACCTGTCCGTTCTGAAAATAGCGGTCAGTAAGGGGCTTAAGCAGCGTCTGGATCTCATTCATGGGAATGATCCCTTTATAATAGTAGATAAAAATAAGAAGCAGCACATGCTCTTTGGAATATTTCTTCTTCACCGGCGGCGGCAGCAGATCATTCTTCGCATAATTGTTGATCATGGTCTTGGTCAGGATGCGGTCTTCGGTCTGGGGCCGCACTGCGGAACGCAGCTTACGATCCATAAAGGTCAGTACCTGATCCATATACAGATCAATATTCGGAATGTCTTCCGACTTGATATATTCTACTTTCTCCAGACTCTGTAAGATCATCTGAAGTAATTCTTCTGTTGTTGCTGCCATAATGTTCCTGCTGTCCTTTCCGTGAGGTAGTTTCCAAAAATATTGACTCGATAACCCGTGCTTCGCACTCTGCTGTCTGCTTCGCAGACGGTTCTCTTGTTAATGAATGCAAGAAAACAAATGCTCGCTCTGCGAGCGCTTGTTTTCTTTTGCATTCATTATATAGTATTCAAAACTACATGTCAACAGTTGCACCTTTTCTCTGTTCTCTGAATTTATAAAGATTTTATAACTATTTTGTTTCACTCCTTTACTTTACAACTTTAGTATGCTAAAATACTAATAGTTGCGTTGTATTGATTACAACTATGGAAAGGTGTGTCGATAATGAATAAAAAAATCAAAACGGACGCTGTAGATTCCCTTTTTGATGCGGTGTTGTGTCTGCAGTCCCGTGAGGAATGCTACAGTTTCTTCGAAGATCTGTGTACTGTCAACGAACTGTTGTCTCTGTCCCAACGGTTCGAAGTGGCTGCCATGCTGAAGGACGGCAAGACATATCTGGAGATTGCCGAGAAGACCGGAGCTTCCACCGCCACCATCAGCCGCGTAAACCGTTCTCTGAATTACGGCAACGACGGTTACGAGCTGGTCTTTGGACGTATGGAGAAAAAGGAAACGGAACAGAATTCTTAACTTAATGAATAAAAACAGGAGCACTCAAAAACGGCGCTCCTGTTTTTATTTTATCTTTTATTCTTCTTATGCTTCGCTTGTATTGGCTGCTGTTGTTTCCGCAGCTGGAGTTTCTGTCTTCTCCACCGTCTCTGCTGTCTGTGAAGTCTTCTGATTTTCTCTCTTTTCTTCCTCTTCCACTTCCTTCAGAGCTTCTGCGATGGCTGCCTTGGCACTCTTGCGTCCTGCCCGGACCGCTTTGGCCGTTCTGGCTTTACCTTTTCTGTCAGGAACTGTCTGGTTCATATCGATTTTTCCCTGGAATACGGCATGTTCATCAATAACGATCACCTTTGTGGCAATGTCCCCCAGCACTTTGGCCGAAGCTGTCAGTTCCGCTTTCTCCGGTGCAGTGATATTTCCGGTCACTTCCCCGCCGATCAGAACAGATGCAGCCTGTACATCTCCTGTGACTATGCTTCCGGCTCCCAGGATCAGGTTGCCTGTCACCGTCACGTTACCACCAATCTTACCGTCAATTCTTGCGGAACCGTCCAATGTAAAATCTCCGGTCAACTCCGCTCCGGCACCGATCAGTGTGCTCATTTTTGTATCTGCATTCTTTTTTCCTAACATGTATCTTCCAAACCTTTCCGCAATCAACCACTGATTGCCAGCATATCCATAGGATTAATATAGCTTCCGTCTTTCTGCATCTGGTATCCCAGATCCGCGTTATCTTCGCCGATGACAAACAAGGTAGTTCCCTGTACTACGGAATCCCCCACATTCACTGTGGTATCTCCTTTATTCCGATAGATGGTGACATAACCGTTGCCATGATCCACCCACACGCTGTGTCCGTAGATCTCGTCATCATTTATGGCAATGACCGTACCGCTGGCTGCCGCCACAACCGTAGTTCCCACCGATGCATGGAATATGCACATGGGATCGCCCTCACTTACTTCCTCCATGGATGCAGAACCCGTCAGAGGGAATTCCGTAGGAAGGCTCTGCTTTTCCAGAGTTGCTGATAATTCGCTCTCACTCTGTACCTTCTGGCTTACGGTGTCGCTTAAGATCTGTATCTCTTCCGCCTGTTCCGTCACCTGTGCTTCCAGCTTACTGTTCTGCTCGCTCAGTGTCTTGTTCTCTTCTTCCAGTGCCACGACCTGTTCATGGCTCCGTCTGCTGGCATTCTCCCAGAGCTGTCCTTCGTAGATAAAATAGCCGATCACTCCGCCGATCAGTACACACAGCAGAAGTACCACGACTTCCACGATCCATGCACGTACACGGAACTGCTTTACATTGGCATCTGCTGCGTCTGACGTAAGGATCAGCACATGGTTCAATCTTCGCTTATGTTTACGTCTTTTCATAGAGTCACCTCCGCTAAATATCAACCCATTTTACCACAGGAAAGCTCTTACAGCAATCATTTCTTAACATTTTTGTAATATTTTCCCAAGATTTTCTTCATTTATTCGTATTTAAAAGGGAATTACCTATAAATTTTTGTGCAATTTTACAGAATCGTCTATTTACTTTTACTACCTGCTGTGCTATGATGCACTTGCTGAGACAATGTTGTATACATTGCAAAAGTAAATGACAGCAAAGAATTTGTGGAGGTATCTATTATGAACAAAGGTACAGTTAAGTGGTTCAACAACCAGAAGGGTTATGGTTTCATCTCCGATGAATCCGGCAAAGATGTATTCGTCCACTACAGCGGACTGAACATGGAAGGCTACAAGACTCTGGAAGAGGGGGCAGCCGTTTCTTTTGATGTTGTAGACGGCGAAAAGGGACCTCAGGCTGTTAACGTAACCAAGCTTTAATCATAAACGGAAAATAAGATCCGCAGGCGCTATCACATGATAGTTCCTGCGGATCTTTCTATTTTTCTCTGCACACTGTCAGTACATCTTCCCATTTCATGCTGCCGCCGAAGAGATCCAGTGCACTCCCGATGGTCACATTCATCCGGTTCTGCCCCAGTTTTTTTAACAAATACAGATCTTCCATGGAGTGAACACCACCCGCATAGGTGATTGGATTTCCGGTATAATTTCCAATAAACTTTACCAGTTCCTGTTCAATTCCCCGGGCCTTGCCTTCCACATCCACGGCATGGATCAGGAATTCATCACAATAGGCAGATAATTTTTTAAGTAGTGCCTCATCCACTGCTTCTTTTGTCAGCTTCTGCCAGCGGTCAGTCACTACCAGATACTGCTCTCCCGCACGCTTGCAACTTACATCCAGCACAAGGTGTTCTTTTCCGATGGACTGGACCAGTTTGTCCAGTCTGTCATAGTCGATCCGTCCCTCCCTGAACACATAGGACGTCACGATCACATGGGAGGCCCCTGCTGCCAGATACTCTGCCGCATTCTCCGCCGTGATGCCTCCTCCGACCTGCAATCCTCCCGGATATACACGCAGGGCCGACAATGCCTGTTCCTTCGTTGCCTCATAATAAGGGCTGTCCGAGGCATTCAATAAAATAATATGTCCGCCTTTTAAACTGTTTTTCTGATACAGTTTTGCATAAAAGGCAGCGTCCTGTTCTGAGACAAAGTTCTCCTGCGCCCGATCACCGAGATCTTTTAAGCTTCCACCGACAATCTGTTTTACTTTTCCGTTATGAATATCAATACAGGGGCGAAATTCCATCTTTTTCCTCGTTTTCTTCCAAATGATTTTTATTTTTTTGAATTATTTTCTAAAATCCGCACATACTACCCTCAAGCCGACCACCTTTGGTTCGGACTGAATATCCCTGACGGGCATCTTGAAATGGAGGACCTTATGAAAAATAAGACAAATAACGTAACATCCCACATCGGGAAAAAATTACTGGTTCTGGGCATCATCACAGTCTACCTGTGTATGGCGACCGCCTGTGGCACCAACAAGAACAACAATAACTCCGGCAGCATGGCTGCCTCTCCTTCTCCGTCCACCTCTCCTGCTGCTCAGGGGAGCACAGAGGCGCAGACCACAGAGACCGGAACTGCCGCTACCGACAGCACTATGGGTGACATGAACGGCAACGGTAACACCGTAGGAGAAAATGATTCCATGCTGGACAATGCAGGCAATGCCATCGGAGAAGCCGGTGATACCGTAGGCAATATCGTGGACGATGCCGCAAACGGTGTCTCCGATATCACCAACGACCTGGTAGGCAACGGTAATGATACTGCAGGTAACAACAATTCTACCACTGCCACCACCGGAGCCGGCCAGAGATAAGTTATACCTCTTCCATGATCGTACCTTCCCGGTAAGCCTCCAGGAGTTCTTCCAGATAGAAGATATTCTCCTGGATCTCCTTGCCGGTATCGGTATCGGCCACCAGTTTTCTGCGGGGGAAATTCTCCACCACCACGGAATCCGAGAAAATATCCGATTCCTTGATGATCGCCGCTTCCGTAGATTCAAAAGGTTCATGGGCTACCAGACGCATTCCTCTGGAATTACATACCAGCGTATATCCCGCAATTCCCGTCTTTTTCTGATATGCTTTGGAAAAGCCACCGTCGATGATCAGCAGCTTACCGCCGCATTTGATGGGTGATTCCCCATGGATCTGTTCCACGGGCACATGACCATTGACGATATGGGCATCGGCCTTGTCCAGACCGAATTCCTCTAAGATTCTGCCGATGACTTCCTCATTTTCCAACAGCTTATAGTAACTGTTTTTCTCTTCTATATGAGTCTCCTTATCCTTCAGGAAATACCGCTCAAAGGTAGCCATTTTTGCCTTGCCGAACACCGGGGAACCGGGGCCCGCCCAGATGTACCAGATCATATCCTGTCCAAGAGCGCACTCTTTGGCTTCCTTGGCATAATAACCTCTTCTGGCGTAATATTCCAGAATGTCGTACAGTGCTTTTCCGCAATACTCTTTTCCGCAGATCTCCACCTGCATGAAACTGCCGTCCGGATTCAAGGGGACACAGCCGTGATACAACAGATTGCCGTTGTAAATCTTGTACATGCCGCCCTTGGAAAACAGAAATTTTACATGGCGCTGCAGTTTCTCACAACGCATGAACACCTGCTGCAGGCGCAGCATGACCTTGCTCTCTTCCTCCGTGAGTTCGTAAGGATGTACAGGATCCACCGTAGGGAAATCCACGTCTTTCATGGGATATTCTTTGCCGTCCACGCAGATCGTCTTTTTCTCGAAATCGATCCGATGCAACAGCATCCGGTCTTCCATATGGAACTCCGGGTGTCTCATGATCAGCTGTCCTTCCAGCTTGAACTGCAAGATAGCAATTGCTTTATGCATCTTGGTGTCCAGCCCGAGATCCTTGGTATTGTAATCAGTATTGAACTTGATGGTAAAGACATCGCAGTTGGTATTCTCATAAGTTTCCAGTGCAAATGTAGCCAGAGGCAGCAGGTTGATGCCGTAGCCATCCTCCAGAGTGGCGAGATTACCGTATCTGGCAGACATTCTGACCACATTGGCGATACAGGCCAGACTTCCGGCCGCCGCGCCCATCCACACCATGTCATGGTTGCCCCACTGGACATCCACGGAATGGTATTCGCACAAAGTATCCATAATAATATGAGGGCCGGGACCTCTGTCGTAAATATCACCGACGATATGCAGATGATCGATGACCAGCCGCTGGATCAGGTGGCTTAACGCAATAATAAACTGCGGCGCTCTGCCGATGCGGATGATAGTATGGATGATCTCATTATAGTATGCCTCTTTATCCTGGATTTCTTCCTTCTCCGTGATCAGTTCTTCGATGACATAGGCGAAATCCTTCGGCAATGCCTTTCTGACTTTGGAGCGGGTGTATTTGGAAGAGACACGTTTGATGACCTGTACCAGACGATGAAGGGATATTTTGTACCAGTCCTCCAGATTGTCCTCTTCTCTTTCCACGATCTCCAGTTTGCTCTCTGGATAATAGATCAGGGTTGCCAGGCTTTTTTTGTCCTTGTTGCTGATGGTGTTGCCGAATTCCTCGTCGATCTTGCGGCGTACGGAACCGGAACCGTTTTTCAGGACATGGTTGAACTGTTCGTATTCTCCGTGGATATCCGTCAGGAAATGTTCCGTACCTTTGGGGAGGTTCAGGATGGACTGGAGGTTGATGATCTCTGTGGAGGCTGCCGCTATATTTTTGTATTGGTGTGAGAGGGTCTTTAGAACCTTCTGTTCCATTTCGCTCATGAAATTCACCTTTCTATGTTACTTCACGAAGCGTACGGATACCATGCCTCGGTGTAAGGTCTCCGAGTGTGAATTTTTTAGGAAAAGTGATTCATTTGTTCTACTTAACACGGGCACGCCTACACGCACCATCCGTAGTGCGGATCGGCTGTCGCAAACATCGTGTTTGCTCCACCCTGTTCTTCAACACTTTTCAAGAAAATGTCAACACTCTGCGACAAACATCATCGCCATGGCATCCATCCACTTCGTCAGTTCATGACTTTACCAGGTAATTACATCGCTGCATTGATAACATCAGACATGTTGTACATGCCAGCGGGCTTGCCTGCCAGGAACTTGGCTGCCTGTACGGCGCCTTTACCGAAGACAGCTTTGGAGTAGGCGGTGTGGGAGAAGGTTACAACTTCGTCTGCCCCGGCGAAGATCACATCATGGTCACCGACGATGGTGCCGCCTCTGACAGAGCTGATGCCAATTTCTTTCTTCGGTCTCTGCTCTCTGCGGTTGCTGCGGTCATAGACATATTCATACTCACCGTTAAATTCCTCGTTGATGGAATCTGCCAGTGCCAGTGCGGTGCCGCTGGGAGCGTCTACCTTCAGATTGTGGTGCTTCTCCACAATCTCCATATCGAAGCCTGCGTTGGCCAGCACTCCGGCAGCTTCTTTCAAAAGCTTTAACATCAGGTTGATACCTAAGGACATATTGGCGGATTTTAAGATGGCCACCTTTTTCGCTGCTTCGTCTACTTTCGCCAGCTGTGCCTCGGACAGACCAGTGGTACACAGCACGCAGGGAAGCTTTTTCTCCACGCAGTAATCCAACAGCTTGTCTACTGCCACGGCTGCGGAGAAATCAATGATTGCATCTGCAGCCACATCACATTTGTAAATATCTGTGAATACAGGGTAGGGATTGTGTCCATCGTCTCTGGCATCGATTCCCGCCACCAGTTCCATATCGGGGTCCGCTGCGATCAGTCCGCTGATCACCTGTCCCATTTTACCGTTACATCCATGCATGATTATTTTTACCATTTTTCTTTTCTCCCATCTATCATGATTTTTGTAATAACGATCCAGTAGCCCTCATATTCATTTGCAAAAGCGCACTATGAATCGTTACTTTTTGAAAAAAGATCCCGCCCATGATAAAAATTTCACAGGCGGGATTCTTCCACTCTTGCTCTCTATTTTCCAGCCTACAGGACACCATAATCCTTCAGGGCTTTTTCAAGCCTCTTGGCATTGGCCTCTTCCATTTCACACAGAGGCATACGGAACGCACCGGCTCCCATTCCCATCATGTTCAGTGCGGTCTTCACAGGGATCGGGTTCACTTCACAGAACAGTGCGTTACACAGATCCATGGCATCTAACTGCATCTGACGGCTGCCTGCCACATCTCCGTCAAAGAACTTCTGGCAGATCTCGTGGGTCTGTGTAGGTGCTACATTGGAAAGTACGGAGATAACTCCGACTCCGCCCAGGGCCAGAATGGGTACAATCTGGTCGTCATTACCGGAATAAATATCCACAACGCCCTGTCCGATGGCTGCCAGGTGAGCGATCTGGCTGATGTTGCCGCTGGCTTCCTTGACACCTACGATGTTCTCCACGTCCTTACACAGCTTCACTACGGTCTCCGGCAGAATATTGCAGCCGGTACGGCTGGGTACGTTATACAGAATAGCGGGAACCTTCACAGAATCCGCAACGGTCTTGAAATGACGATACAGTCCCTTCTGGGTTGCTTTATTATAGTAGGGACTTACCAGCAGAATGCCGTCCACGCCGTATTTCTCCGCTTCCTGAGACAGATATACTGCAGTCTCGGTACAATTGGAACCGGTACCTGCTACTACAGGGATTCTCTTTGCAACTTTGTCCACACAGTATTTGATAGTATCCAGATGCTCCTCATGGGTCAGGGTAGATGACTCACCTGTGGTACCGCATACGATAATAGCATCTGTGCCGTTTGCGATCTGGAATTCGATCAGTTCACCGAATTTCTCATAATTGACGGATCCGTCCTCGTTCATGGGTGTGACGATTGCCACGCCTGCTCCTTTAAAAATAGCCATATGCTTCCTCCATTTGCAAAACGCCAGCGCACAATGGCGCCGGCGCTGATTATCCAAGCTTATTTGATAGCGCCCCATCTGCTCACGAGATGACAGTCATACGCTTCTTAAACGTATGCCCAAGATAACATATACAGGATACCTTATCTTTCGGCGTGTTCCCCTTTCTTCTTCCCTCATCGGTACCTGTTACCTCCGAAAAAATACTCTTGAAAAACGCAACCTCTATCTTCTTAAATATAGTTTTATGATAGCATCAACCCATGTGACTGTCAATCCCAGACCTTGAATTTTACCGTTTCAATCTTGGACACTTCATCCGCCAGAACACAGATCTCATCGTTCAGGGTGATTCCCGTCAGAATCACATCCGTATCTCCCCTGCATTCCAGTAATGCCTTCAGGTCATCTTCCGTAATAATATCCTTCTCCACCAGTCCCAGCACTTCGTCCAGGATCAGCAGATCGCATTCTCCAGTCGTCAGTACTTTCTTGGCAAAGCCGATCCCGTTACGGATGTTCTGGATCTCCTCCTGCTTCTTTTCCTCCGGTAATTCCACGAAATTACCGTCCGATTTCTCGAAACGGAACAGCTTGATCTCCGGCTCCATTCTGCGTAAAAAATCGGAATCCCCCAGTCCCTTTCCCTTCAGGAACTGAATAATAACGACCCTCTTGCCTTCTACCGCTGCCTGTACCGCTCTTCCAATCGCTGCCGGTGATTTGCCTCTGCCATCGCCGGTATAAATATAGATGCATCCTTCTGCCATTCCACACCTCATGGTCTATCTGCGTATCTGACGCTCCCTAGCTGTACACAGTTACTAATATCTATGCATTCTTTTATACCATATATTGTCACTTTTTGCAATCTTTTGTCGTTAGACGATGGATTCCTGCACCTGTGCCTCCTCCAGAAGTTCCAGTTTGCTGACGGATACCTCGAAAGCTACTCTTTTCTCCACATGCTCTTCATCCAGTTTTTTCATATATTCACGGCTCTGGATCCGTCCCCAGATCGCACAGCGCTCTCCTACCTTGAAATGCTCCGCATAACGGGCGTTACGTCCCCAACAGATACAGGGAATATAATCGGATTTTCCGTACGGACGGTTTACCGCCAGCAGCAGATCCGCTATTTCTCTTCCCAACGGTGTCTTACGATACACCGGTTCCTTACATATATATCCATCCAGATAAATCTGGTTCGTCTTCGAACTTTCTTCCATTTCTTCAATAAATTTCACTTCTCTGGCAAACACAGACAACACCAGTCTGTTCTTGCGCTCCTCATGACGATTGTAGGAACGAAACTGTCCGTTCACACACAAAAGCATTCCGACATAGCTGGCTGTCACGTCCAGTAATCTTTCTGAGACCATCACCGGTATAATGTCAAAACTGTCGCTCAGTCTCGTACATTTGATGTCCACCATGTAGAATCCTTCCCCATAGATCTCATGGCTGTAGGAAAAATTGCTTACCACTTCCCCCATCACTGTTACCTGATTGTTTTCAATAACCTTATCTGTCATTTTTGTTCTCCCTTCTACATCTTCTGACTCTTCTACAACAAT
>OODU01000169.1_pt1 | contig 76435 bp, 63 predicted proteins | sample 1671171 | NCBI WGS metagenome assembly OODU01 (sample SAMN06348129, study PRJEB24527) | human gut metagenome | biome: human gut; feature: ankylosing spondylitis patient; material: feces | host: Homo sapiens | place: China | collected 2015-10
GTGTCCACCATGGTCAACCTGTGGGGTGCCCTTGCCAGCCGGGACACCCGGCTGCTGAAGGCGCAGCTGGATGCCCTGCACGCCCTGCCGGATAACTGCTGGTTCGTGAACTATCTGCGCTGCCACGATGATATCGGCTGGGGTCTGGACGAGGCGGTGGAAAACCGGCTCGGCATCGACCCGCAGAAACATAAGGAATATCTCTACCACTTCTACGAGGGCAATTTCCCCGGCAGCTGGGCAAAGGGCGAGCTGTACAATTACGACCCTGCCACCGGCGATGCCCGGAGCTGCGGCACCACTGCCAGCCTGTGCGGCGTGGAGCAGGCACTGGAAAAGGACGATAAAACCGCACTGGATTATGCCGTGAAGCGTGACCTTCTGCTGCACACTGCTATGGCGTTTTTGCAGGGCTTCCCCATGCTGAACTGCGGCGATGAGATCGCACAACTCAACGGCTGGGACTACAAAAACGACCCTGACCGTGTGGAGGACAGCCGCAATCTGCACCGCACAAAATTCAACTGGGAGGACGCAAAGCAGCGCACCCGGAAGGGCACGCTGCAAAACAAGTTGTGGCAGGGCATGGAGCAGCTGCGCCAAATGCGGGCAGACCCCTGCTTTGCCCCGGATGCGTGGGTGACCACATGGGACAGCCACAACCCCGGTGTGCTGGCGCTGGTACGCAAGCGCGGCGAGGAAACGCTGGTGGGGCTGTTCAACTTTACCGAGTACCCGGCAGGGGCAAGTCTGGACGCTCTGGGCGGCGAGTATCACACCCCGGAGGGCACTTCCGTCTGGCTGGCGGATGTGGAACTGGAGCCGTATCAGGCACTGCTGGTAAAAACAAATAAGTAAAGCGGAATACTCCGGTAACTTTCTCTTGGTCAGAAAGTTGCCGGAGTATTTTTGTTTCGCGCAAACTGCAAGGTCACTGGATCATTGAAATGTCGGAGATGATTGCCACCGCCAATGCCACGCGTGCCTGCGCAAAAGATCCCCCCGATACCGGGTATCCGGTATCGGGGGGATCTGTCATTCTGAGGCTTTACGGAGGAAGCGCTCAGAGGTTACTTTTTGGGGAACGCCTTGTTCCAGATCTCAATGGTCTTGAACTTGGGCATCCAGCCGTCCGATTCAAACTTGCCTTCCCGTGCATCCAGCAGACCCTGCTCCACGCACCACTGAGCGGCCTTGGCCTGCTCGGCATCGGTGATGTCTGCAAAGGCGGGCTGTGCGGCGGGTTCGGGCTTGCCCTTCTCAGTCCAGATGAGCAGGGCCAGCTGGCCGCGGTTTGCCGGGATGGCTGCGCCCTCGGGCAGCAGGTCATTCAGGATCACTCGCGTCACTACCTCGTAGCCGCCCCAGACGGCTGCACCGCCCACGGCCACGGCGGCAATTGCACCGCCTGCAGCAGAGCTGGCATCGTAGCCAGCGTCGGGGTCAAGGGGTTCGTCCGGGTCGGCCACCGGCCCGGTAATAATATGCAGATACGCGTTTTTACCGATGCAGTTCGGGTCGGGGCGATCCCACACAAAGTCATCCGGGTTCAGCACCGTGGCGCTTTCCTTGTTTGTGCCGCCCTTCAGGCTGAGGATCTTATTTCCGTTTTCGATCTGAACCGGGTACACGATCGAAAAATCCGTCGAATCGATCTCGATATCTGCTTCTCCGATCGTGGTCTGGCCGTCAGAACCGATCCCCTGATAACCGGACACATGAACCTTGGCATTGCCTTTGATGGTCAGGCTGCCTTCTGCAAGGAGTTCTGCATCGCCATCATCGCCATCATAACGGTTGCCCGCATAGATTGCATTCGCTTCGTCGCCGCTTGCATTTTTGCTGACCGCTTCGATTTTTCCGCCGTTCAGAACCATCGGTCCCATAGAGGAGATGGCGACCCAATTTTCACACTCTGCATCAACTTCAACATTGTTGAGCGTCAGGCTGTTCCGGATATATACACCGTTATTTTGACCGACTGCCTTCAGCTTGCCGCCGGTCATTTCCATTGCACCGTTCGAGCCGATGCCAAAGTAGTAGCCGCTTGTATCAATGTCAGCATCGGTAATGCTCAGCTCTCCCCTTGTAAAAATACCAACGTCGGATGCAGACTCTGCTTCGACGCTGCCGCCGCTGATCTCGATTCCATCTTCTGCATAGAATGCAGGATAATCCGACTTCAGCACAAGTTTAGAGTTTTTGATGTTGGCTGTTCCCGCGACCGTATCATCCTCATCTCTATGCGCGTAAATCGCGCTGCACCGCTCTCCGGTCGACTCCAGATTCACCTCGGTGGCGGAGTCAATGGTCAGGTCATAGCAATCGATGCCGCCGTACAGACACTTGGCCTTCACGGTAGCGCCATTTTCAATGCGGACGCTTCCGTTGAAAGCGATCGCGCAGCCGCTCATGGCAGTGATGTCAACATCAGATCCAATCGTGAGGTTATCTCCGCTCTGGCCGATACCGGCAATGCCCTCATAGTTTGTCGCTGTGATCTGCAGCGAACCGGTGCCGGAAATATTGAGTTTATGTGCTCTAATGCCGCCCTTACCTTTAATGACATTTTCCCCCACCAGAACAAGGTTCAGCGGCGTATCCGTGCCATCAAAATCAATTAGCCAGTACCAGCTGGAGTCCTCAATATTCACACCATTCAGGGTCAGCGTATGGGTCTCGGCATCGTAGCTTATGGTTCCTCCGCCGAGTTCTCGCTCATTAATGTTTGTTTCCGTGTCAAACGAGTTGTTGCCAATCTTCAATGTACCGTTCTTTTCGCCCAGCACGCTCACCGCGCTTTTGGCAGCGGTGCTCAACTGCATCAGCGCATCGGTGCTCTCAGCCAGCGCCGGAACGGAAAGGGTGAACATCATGCATCCGGCCAGCGCCGCCGATACTGCACGCCGGATAAGTTTGCCTTGTTTCATGGTATAACCTCCTTTTCCCCCCCCTCGCATTTTTACGGGGGGGGGGTATGTATTACTGTACCTTGATTATTTCACACTTTACCGCATTTTGGAAGCAAACCTGCGTGAATCGCGATTTAAATGCGTGAATCGCAAAGTCGCGTCAAATCCAGCATAATTTTTTTGTGCAAAACAGCAAAACCCCCGGCAGGTTTGCGCCTGCCGGGGGCTGTTTGCTGTTTTACTGCTTGGGGAACGCCTTATTCCACACTTCGATCACCTTGAACTTCGGGGTCCAGCCTTCGGGCTCAAAGCGGTCGTCCTTGGTAGCCATGGTGCCCTGCTCCACGCACCACTGAGCGGCCTTGGCCATATCGGGGTCGGCCACATCCGCAAAGGCGGGCTGTGCGGCGGGTTCGGGCCTGCCTGCGGTGTTCCACACCAGCAGGGCCAGCTGGCCGCGGTTTGCCGGGATGGCTGCGCCCTCGGGCAGCAGGTCGTTCAGGATGACGCGGGTGGTGATCTCGTAGCCGCCCCAGACGGCTGCACCGCCCAGCGCTGCACCGGCCACGATCGCACCAGCTGCGCCGGAGCCGTCGTCCACGGGGTCAACGTCGAAATCGGGGTCCAACGGAGCATCCGGGTCAGTACTGGGGTTGAGCGCGTCGCTCTTCCAGTGAGCCACGAGCTTCACTTCACTCTTCGGTACTTTAAACTCGATGGTCTGGCTCTCGATGTTCTCGGTCTTGAGGTCTGCCGGGGTCACGATCTCCCAGTAGTCGAACACCATACCGGGGAAGATTGCTTCGTCGATTTCTGCGGTGATGGTTGCCATCTCACCGACATCTGCCCATTCGATCACAGACTCTTCGCCGGTGTCCTCACTGAACTTGGCCGGGTCGCTGAACACGGTGACCATTGCCTTGTAGTGGGCGGTCAGCTCCACAGGTTCGTTCACCATTGCAAAGGTTGCTTCGCCGGTTGCTTCGTCCACAGTGGTCAGCGTAACATTCTCGGAATCCACCGTCCAGTGGTCGAACTTCAGGCCGGGGATCTCATCCGCCTTGACGGTAACGGTCTGGCCGACCTTTGCGATGCCGCTCTCTTCGCCTTCCACATAAGTGGTGCCGTCATGGACGGTGATCTCACGCAGGTGCAGGAACTTTGCTTCCACGGTCACATCCCCGTCCGGCATGGTGAAGCAGGTGCGCTCTGCCTTGCGGTTGGCAATTTCCAGATCTTCCGGGTTGCTCACCCAGCGGTTGAACTCGAACTCGTCCGGGTTGCGCTGTTCGCGGTCGATCTCGATCCAGATCTCGGTGCCTTCCAATGCGCTGGAAATGGGGTTGCCCTCTGCGTCCGTGGCCACGCCCTTGGACACTTCGATGCTGTGGTACTGCTTATACTTTGCCTCGATGGTCACATCATGATCGGGCATGGTGAACTTTGCCGTCAGGCCGTCCTCGTCGTACAGCTCCACGCCGTCGGGGACTGCCCAGCCGTCGAACTCATAGCCCTCGCGGGTTTCTGCCGTGACGGTGATCTCAGTGCCCTTGATAGCACTTGCCGGGTCTGCGGTGCAGAATGTGGTATGGATGCTGTGGATGGTGTTGTACACAGCCCTCAGCGAGATGGACTCGGCCGGCATGGTAAAGGTGGTTTCGGCCTTGTTTGCATCTTCCAGCGTCACATTGCCGGAGACGATTTCCCAACGGTCGAAGGCCTTGCCGCCAAGATCGTCTGCCTTGATGGTGACTTCGGTGCCCTTCTTTGCAGTGGTGATCTCCTCACCGCCTGCATAGGCCTTGCCGTTTTCCAGCGTGATGGACTGCAGTGCCTTATATCTTGCAGTCAGCACGACCATGCTGTCGGGCATGGTAAAGGTGGTCTCTTCCGCATTCTTGTTAGCCACAGCAACATCGCCGTAGCTCACTTCCCAGTGGTCGAACACATAGCCCTCGCGGCTCTCTGCCTTGATCTTAACAGTGTCGCCGATGACAGCTTCTTCAACATTGGCAGTGCCGTTGTTCACGGTGATGGCATGCAGATCGTTGTATAAGGCCGTGATTTCCACATCGGTCTCCGGCATGGTGAACTTCGTCTCAGATGCGCGCTGATTATCCAGGATCACGTCTCCAGACACGATCTTCCAGTGGTCAAAGCGCTTGCCTTCGATCTCGTCGGCCTTGATGACAACAAGTTTACCCTTCAGGGCTGCATCGGTCACGGCATCTTCCACATAAGCCTTGCCGCTGTTCACCGTGATGCCCAGCAGCTTCTTATACTTTGCGACGGCGGTCACAGGCTTATCCGGCATGACAAAGGTGGTCTCTTCCGCATTCTTTTTAGCCACAGCAACATCGCCGTTGTTCACTTCCCAGCGGTCGAACACATAGCCCGGGCGGTCGTCAGCCTTGATGGTGACGGTCTCGCCCTCAATGGCGGTGTCCTTGTCTGCAGTGCTGAACTTCACGTCGATCTTGTGCAGAGTCTTGAACACAGCCTTCAGGGTCACTTCCCCTCTGGGCATCGTAAACTCGAGGGTCTCGCTCTTCAGCTGCTCCTCCGTCAGGCCGTCCACACCGGTCACTTCCCAGTGGCTGAACTTCTGGCCTGCGGGGGCAGAGCCTGCCGTTGCAACGATGGCGTCGCCATTTTTGGCTGTCTCTGCGATGCCGCCATTGACGGTAAAGGAGCCGCCTTCAATGGAGATGCCGTGGAGTTCCTTGTAAACGGCCTTCACCTTCACGTTCGTGTCCTTCACGGTAACAGTCGCAGTCATGTTCTTTTCGTCTTCCAGCTCCGCTTCGCCCTCGAGAATCACCCAGCGGGCAAACTCATAGCCCGGACGAAGATCCGCAGTAACGGTAACTTTCGTACCCTCTTTTGCCGAGGTGATATCTGCCCTACCATTTACCACTTCAATTGCATGGAGCTTTGCATACTGCGGGTTCAAGGTAACATTGCTTTCCGGCATCTTGAAGGTGATCCAGTTCTTGTTGACCCAATTGCCCAGATCAATGCCGGTCGCGTTCCATTTTTCAAACTCCCAGCCGTCCTTGTTCGGTGCCCAAGCTCTGATCGTCTGCCCCGGAAATGCCTTTCCAGCTTCCGTGCCATCCACCTTGATGATAACAGCAGTATCGTTGGAGTTGATGGTGTAGTACTGCTTGTAATTCGGGGTCAGAGTCACGTCCTTGTCCGGCATGGTAAAGGTGATCCAGTTCTTGTTGACCTGATTGCCCAGATCAACGCCGGTCGCTGCCCAGTTTTCAAAGACGTAACCTTCTTTGTTCGGTGCCCAAGCTTTGATCGTCTGCCCCGGACGTGCCTTTCCAGCTTCCGTGTCATCCACCTTGATGATAACAGCAGTATCGTTGGAGTTGATGGTGTAGTACATTTTCGGCGTAATGTACACAGCATTTTTGTTTACGTCGATGGGCTTACTACTCGGGTCGACAGGCGTGCCGTTCTCAGTATCAGAGTAGACGTACTTGCCGCCGGAATAGACGATGCTGCTTGCCATGCCGCCCGTGCCATAGTTCTGGATGACGACAGTGGCAGGGCACGCGATCGTAACATCGCCCCTCACGATGTGGTAACCATTCCACTCACCCGAGATTGCTACCGTGGAGGCCCGTTTCACCGTCACATTGCCGTACACGGTGGGGCTTCCTCCAGAAGTAATTTCCACCTTGCCGTCACAGCTGATCTCAACATCGCCGAAGACGGCAACATAGGATTGGGCCGTGACCTTGACGTCCTGTGCATTTGTGACCGTCAGTTTGCCGCTTACAGCTGCTTCACCTGAAGTGCTATTGCACAGTTCAACGTTCACACCCGGGGCATCAATGGTCAGGTCACCCCTGATCATTCCACTGGACTTCAGGGTCTTGGTGGCCTCGTTGTAGCTCAACACCCCTGCATTTTGACCGCCCAGGATGTCGTCCTTGTTCTCTTCAGTGACCACCGTTTCATTGACTTTGATGGCCGGCAAGCCGTTCTCCTCGCTGAGCAGACTTGAGCTGCGGTAGGAGCCGATGCTCAGCTGCATCAGCGCATCGGTGCTTTCGGCCAGCGCCGGAGCGGAAAGGGTGAACATCATGCATCCGGCCAGCGCCGCCGATACTGCACGCCGGATAAGTTTGCCTTGTTTCATGGTATAACCTCCTTTTTTCCCCTCGCATTTTTACGGGGGGGGGGTATATATTACAGTATCTTGATTATCCCACACTTTACCGCATTTTGGAAGCAAACCTGCGTGAATCGCCCTAAAAGCAGCGTGAAAAGCATGATTTGTGCCAGTTCTGTTGCAGTTGCCCGGCCCGCAGGCACAGCAAAGCCCCCGGCAGGTTTGCGCCTGCCGGGGGCTTTGTTGTGTTATGAAAGATCAATCCTTCTTCTCTGCTGTGCGGGCAAAGAAGTTGGCGAGGATCGCACCGGAAATGTTATGCCACACGGAGAACACAGCGCCGGGAATGGTAGCCAGCGGATACTGTGCAAAGTGTGCGGCGGCCAGACTGGTTGCAAGGCCAGAGTTCTGCATGCCCACCTCGATGGAGATCGCGCGGCACTTGGTGGAGTCCAGCTTGAGCAGCTTGCCCACGCCAAAGCCGGTGAGGTAGCCCAGCACATTGTGCAGGATGACCACCACAAGGATCAGCAGACCGCTGGTCATGATCTTGGCGCTGTTGGCGGAGACCACGGCGCAGATGATCAGCACAATGGCGGTAGTGGAGACCAGAGGCAGCACACGGACGGCTTCCTCGGTGAATTTATGGAAGAAGTGATTGACCACAAAGCCCAGTGCGATGGGCACCAGCACCACCTTGACGATGGACATGAACATGCTCATGGGGTTCACATCAACACGCTGGCCAGCGTACAGCAGGGTGAGCAGCGGAGTGAGGAGAGGAGCCAGCACGGTGGAAACAGCGGTCATGCCAACGGACAGTGCAACGTCGCCCTTGGAAAGGTAGGTCATCACGTTGGAAGAGGTGCCGCCGGGGCAGGTGCCAACCAGGATCACGCCAATGGCCAGCTCGGTGGGCAGGTGGAACACCTGCGTGAGCGCCCATGCCAGAAACGGCATGAGGGTGAACTGTGCAACGCAGCCCACGATCACATCCTTCGGGCGGCTGAACACCACCTTGAAGTCCTCCGGCTTCAGGGTAAGGCCCATGCCGAACATCACGATGCCCAGCAGGTTATTGACCCACGCCGTCTTTACCACGCTGAACGGGCCGGGGAAGAACAGGGCACCCGCGGCCACCACAATAACGATGGCGGCCATGTACTTGCCCACAAAGTCGCTTACTTTTTCCAGTGTTTTCATAATTGTTTCTCCTTTTCCTTCTGACATGCTTTGGGACAAAAGCATCCGCAAAACAAAACGCCCTTGTCCCCTACGGTCTGTAAGAGACAAAGGCGTGTAATATCCTCTGCGGTACCACTCTTATTGCCAGCACAACGCTGACCACTCAGTGCACGTCCAACAACGCGCGGCCCGTGATAACGGGGGCCTGCCGTTCCTGCTTACTGGGGCGCACACCGTCCATTCAGCCGGAAAGCTCGGAGAGGATCTTCCCACGGATGCCCTGCACTGCCTTGCACCAACCGGCAGCTCTCTGCAGCATTCCTTCCGGGTACTCTTTCTCGTCATAGCCGTAATATTCTTGGTGACATGGAGTATACTCCCCTGCAAAGGCAAAGTCAATAGAATGAGGCCTTCTGTTTTTTCATGCAGTTCATTTCAGGAGTGAAAGTGGTTCACGCAGCAAACAAAGCAGAACGGCATCGGCACCGACTGCTCCGGCAGGATGACGCGAAGCCATGGTCTAAAGAGCAGGCCGCAATTAAAATCGACGATCTGCCTTTACAGGAAGTGCGAGGGCTTCTCACGCTGGATGGTCTGGCGAGCAGATGCAGGACGGAGCAGGCGGCCATGGTCTCGCCAAGGGTAACAAGTTGTGCCATAAACAATGCTCCTTTCCGGGTCTTTGGCAAAAAAGAGGGTCAGGCCGCTTCCACCCGGGAGGGATGAAAGCAGCCTGACCTCTGCACGAATGGTTTCTGTTTTGGGAAATCGTTGGGAAGTAATGGAGAATGCAAAGCAAGGGATAGGAGATTTAGGAGAAAATTTAGAAAAAGCTTTTCATGAGCATCTGCTGTCCGGCTGCAGATCAGGCCAGCATGTTGGGGATGGTCAGGCAGATAGCCGGGCAGTAAGCAACTGCGAACATCACTGCGATGAACAGTACGATGAATGGCCACATTTCCTTGAGCAGATTGGTGAACTTGATCTTTGCAACAGCGGTTGCGATGTACAGGGTGACGCCAACGGGAGGAGTGATGCCGCCCAGAATGAAGGTGAGCACCATGACCATGCCGAAGTGGATGCCGTCGATGCCGGCAGCTGCGGCGATGGGGTAGAAGATGGGCACCATGATGATGGCGGCAGAGGTGGTATCCATGAACATGCCGATGATGCACATGGCAATGATCATCAGGAGCATCAGGACGTTGGGGTTGGTGGAGATGCCGGTCAGCAGAGCGGACACCTGCTCGGGGAACTTCTCGATGGCCAGGCAGTAACCAAATGCGGTGGTGCTTGCCACGATGAGCATGGTCATGCCGGAGGTGCGGGCTGCGCTGAGGACCGTCTTGATGGCGCCCTCAAAGGTGAACTCCTTGTAGACGAAGATGCCGATGATCAGACCGTAAGCACCGGCGATTGCGCCGGCCTCGGTTGCGGTGAACACACCGGACAGGATGCCGCCAATGATGATCAGAGGCATGACCAGCGCAGGCAGAGCATTGATGAAGGACTTGACCATGCGCTTGAAGTCGAACTTGACCTTCACATCGCCGTCGTACTTGGCAGGGTTCTTCTTTGCCTTGATGAAAGCGTAGATCATCTGACTGACACCCACCAGAATGCCGGGGATCACGCCTGCCATGAACAGCTTACCAACGGAGATGCCGGTGATGGAGCTGTACAGCACCATCAGGATGGAAGGCGGAATGATGGAACCGATGGTTGCGGATGCCGCGGTGACGGCAGTGGCGTAGTCGCGGTCGAAACCGGCTTCGTCCATGGAGCCGATCAGCATGCCGCCGATGGAAGCAACGTCGGCAGAGGTGGAGCCGGAAACGCCTGCAAACAGCATGGATGCCAGAATGTTGACGTGTGCCAGACCGCCGGGGATAAAGCCGACCAGCTCGTTTGCAAAGCCGACGATGCGCTTGGTAACGCCGCAGGCATTCATGATCTCGCCTGCAAAGATGAACAGCGGAATTGCCATCAGGGTGAAGGAGTCACCGCCAGCGAAGATGCGCTGGGTGAGGATGACGAGATCCTTACCATTCAGGGCCAGATACAGCATGGAGGAGATGCCAACACCGAACGCAACAGGCACGCCGATGAGCAGCATCAGAAAGAAGATACCAATGATCATCCACATATTACATGCCACCTCCCATGTCGCCTGCATCTAATTTTTCGCTGCCGCCCTTGCCCAGCAGGAGAAGCAGCTCTTCAATGAACATACCGGCACTGCCAATGACCATGGCCAGATACACAACCGACATGGGCAGATGCATGGTGCTGGAACGGTTGGTCCAGTTCTCAATAACCATGCGGGTGCTCATGCTGAAGAATATGGCCAGATAGGCAAGAACCAGCACGCGGGAGAACTTTTTCACGATGGTGTGCAGCGGCTCCGGAAGAGCATCCACCACGATGTCCAGACCGATGTGGCCGTCGTCGCGCATGACGTAGATGGAGCCGAGATAGACCATGCCTGCAAAGGTGTAGCGGCCAAACTCGACTGCAAAGCTCAGCGGCGAGTTAAAGATATAACGCATGATAACGTTCAGGGTGGTAACACCGAACATTGCGATGAAGAGAACCAGAATGCACACATTCAGGATCTTATCCACCGTTTTACGCACATTTTTCATGCGGAGGTTCATCTCCTTTTATTCAATTAAGTGCGGGCAAGCCCTTTGCGGCCTGCCCGCGCATTTTTTCAGGGAAAGACGGACGGTCTATCAGAGAGCAACACCCATGGAAGTCAGGATCTGCTTGCCGACATCGGTCTTTGCGCAAGCATATGCGTTGTAGTTGATCTTTGCCTTCAGGCTGTCAACATCGGTATCCACCACTTCCAGACCGGCACCTTCCAGAGCGTCGAAGTTTGCATCGCTGCCGTCCTTGGTAGCATTCAGGCCAAACTCGCAGGCTTCCTTAGCGGCCTCGGTCAGGATGTTCTGCTGCTCTTCGGTCAGCTTCTGGAACACCTGCTCGGAAACGGAGATGGTGGTGGGTCCAATGATGTGGTTGGAAACGTTGACGTACTTGCACACTTCCTGCATGGAGGCGGACATGATGGACTCGGGGATGTTCTCCACAGCGGACACCAGACCGGTATCCAGTGCGGTGTAGGTCTCGCCCCATGCCACAGGAGTGGGAGCAGCGCCCAGCTGGGTGAAGGTCTCTTTATAAGTAGAGGAGTCCGGGATGCGGATGATCAGGCCGGACATATCGTCCACAGTGTTCAGAGGCTTATCGGTGGTAAAGATCTGACGGAATGCCAGCACGTAGTAGTCCAGAATGCGGACATTGGTCTTGTCCAGGATCATCTGTGCAACGGTGGTGCCAGCCTCACCGGCCAGCTTCTCAGCGCAGTCGTCGTAGCTGCTGTATACGAAGGGCAGGCACAGGCAGCCGGCCTCGTCCACGTAGTTTGCATAGAACTCGGCAGCGATCACGGCCAGATCCAGAGTTCCGTTGGTCAGGGCCTGCAGGTTCTCGGTCTCGGTACCCAGAGTTGCAGCGGAGTAAACATCCACCTTCATCTTGCCCTCGGACTTCTCAGCGACCAGACGAGCGAACTCCTCAGCAGTCTTGTTGATGGAGTGGCTTGCAGCCATCTGGTGGCTCATGGTCAGGGTGACATCGGCCTTGACATCATCGTACTTGCCGGCAGCGGCGGTGCTGGATGCAGCCGTGCTGGATGCAGTGGCGGTGGAGCCGGAAGTGACACCGCAGCCAGCCAGAGCAGCGGCAGCTGCGGTCACGCCAGCAGCCTTCAGGAAATCACGGCGGTTGATGTACTGTTTCATCTTGTTGTCCTCCAATTTTCTTAAACATCATGACCGGGCTTGTGTCAGCCGGTCTGCACGTACTTTTCTGGCGCCCACCTGCGTGGGACTTTCTGTTGCCAACATAATAGCATGTAATACAAGCCTTGTCAACATTCTTTTTACAAGTTACATGTTTTTTGTGCAGAGTGCACTTGTTTCAAAATGCAAATCTGTACAATTCAAAGGTAAAACTTAAGATTTTCAGCCACTTTTGTTACACTTTCGACTTTTTTGACGTTTCATCGTTGTCACATCTCTTCATATTCCTGTGCTTTTTGTCCGTTCAAGTTGACGTTTTTCACTTTTTGGCTTCATTTTCTTCTGCCGGCTTCCACCGTCCACCGCCTCTTTCTCCCCTCTTCCGACCCGATCCGGCACCGTTGGCACACCCCAACTTGTTTTTTGGCCGAAACAAGTTCATCTTCCGCAAGAGGCATTTATAATAGGAAATATCCATAAAATGATCCATCCTGCCGTTTTTTCTGTGATACATGTCCAGTTTCGTCAGAATTCCTGCCCGCAGCTGCTATTCTTTGCCGTATCTTTATTTTTAATGCTCCTTCTATTCCGCTCTTATGCTCTGCCGGGCACTTGTCTTGACATTGGTTTCCGTCTTGTATCACAAAACGGCATGCTCAGAATTGTGCAGTTAGTCGAAAATCATCCTTAAATCCCTGTTTTTTCAAATTTCCTCTTGCTTTTCTTGTATTGTCGTGTATACTAAAGCCAATGAATCTTGTATTACAACAAGATACGACGACGGAACATTTACAAGAAGATCACTGATCACCAACAAGGAGGTCTACTGTTATGAAAGAGTGTTGGGTCACCGAGCCGCTCCACTTTGAGATGCGCGAGACTGAGATCCCTGAACCCAAGGACAACGAAGTCCAGATCAAGATGATGGCTGCTGGTGTCTGCGGCAGCGACATCCATATTTATAAGGGCGAGAACCCCAACTCCCGCTACCCGCTGATCCCCGGCCACGAGAATGTTGGTCTGGTCACCAAGGTTGGCGCAGACTGCAAAAACATCAAGGTGGGCGACCACGTCGTGATTGACTACGTGATCCGCTGCGGCGAGTGCTACCAGTGCAAGCATGGCCGCGGCAATGTCTGCGAGCACGTTCTGGTGCGCGGCAGCGGCACCAATGGCGGCTGGCGTGAATACTGGTGCGTCGAAGAGCCTTACGTCTACAAGATCGACGACAGCATCCCCTGGAAGGATGCCGCTCTGATCGAGCCGCTGACCATCGGCGAACACAGCACCAGCCGTGCAGGCGTGTGCGAGGATGATGTGGTGTTCATTCTGGGCACCGGCACCATCGGTACCATCATTGCACAGGCCTGCAAGCTCAAGGGCGCTAAAACCGTCATCTGCTGCGACATCAGCGACAGCAGTCTGGAGCGCAGCAAGCAGTTCGGTGCCGATTACACCGTGAACAGCAAAACTCAGGACATCGTTGCCGAAGTGCAGAAGATCACCAACGGCCACGGCTGCACCGTCGCATTCGACTCCGCCTGCTTCCCCGGCAGCCTGACCATGATCATGCAGCCCGGCATCGTGTGCAACGCAGGCCGCGTGGTTCCCATGGGCTTCTGCACCGTGCCCGAAAAGATCACCCAGCAGATGATCAATGGCCGCGAGCTGACCATCTGCGGCACCCGCATGAGCCTGAACCAGTGGGTTCCCACTGCACAGAAGATGGCCGAGGGCAAGTACCACATGGAAGGTCTTGCAACCACCTTCGTCAAGTTCAGCGAGATCGAAAAGGTCTTCAACAACATCGTTCATCCCGATCCGGCTGTCAAGAAGACCGTTATCCTGTTCGACGGCGCAGAGGACTGACCCTCTGGCCCTGATATAAACACATACATTATATAATAGAAGGAGATCATTATTATGGCTGCTCTTACGAAGTTTGATATTGCCGGCAAGCATGCGATCGTTACCGGCGGCGCACAGGGTCTGTCCCGCGGCATGGCCGAAGGTCTGCTGGAGGCAGGCTGCAAGGTCGTTATCATCGACGTGCAGAAAGAAAAGGTCGAGAAGGTGTGCGAGGAGTACCGCGCCAAGGGTCTGGAAGCCTACTCCGTCATCGGCAATCTGGCCGACCGTGCTGACCTGAACCGTGCCTTTGACGAAGCACTGCAGATTTTGGACGGCCGTCTGGACGTTCTGGTCCCCGCTGCAGGCATCCAGCGCCGCTATCTGCCCGAGGAGTTTCCCGCAGAGCAGTGGGATCTGGTCATGAAGATCAATCTGGATCACGTCTGGTTCATGATCCAGCGTTCTCTGCAGGTCATGCTCAAGCAGCCCACTGGCGGCAAGATCATCACCATCGGCTCCATGGCTTCCTACTTCGGCTGCACCACCGTGCCTGCCTACACCGCAACCAAGGGCGCTGTTGCTCAGCTGACCAAGAGCGTTGCTGTTGACTGCGCCGGCCGCGGCATCAACATCAACTGCATCTGCCCGGGCTACATGGACACCGAGATGTGCGCCAACATGACGCAGGAGCGCAAGGACGAGTGCACCAAGCGCATCCCCGCTGGCCGCTGGGGCCTGCCCGAGGATATGAAGGGTCCCGTCGTCTTCCTGGCTTCCGCTGCATCCGACTACCTGAACGGTGCCCTGATCCCCGTTGACGGCGGCTATCTGGTCAAGTAATCAACACATAAAAAGGGAGGAACCCTGTCATGGCCCCTACCATACGCGATATTAAAGTGATCTGCACCGCCCCCGAGGGCATCAATCTGGTGGTGGTGAAGGTGGAGACCAGCGAGCCGGGCCTGTACGGTCTGGGCTGCGCCACCTTCGCTTACCGCCACCTGACCGTGCAGCATCTCATTGAGACCTATCTGCGTCCGCTGCTGATCGGCAAGGATGTGCGCAACATCTCCGACCTGTGGCAGCTGATGCACCAGAACGCCTACTGGCGCTGCGGCCCCATCGTCAACAATGCCATCTCCGGTGTGGATATGGCTCTGTGGGACATCAAGGGCAAAATGGCCAACATGCCTGTGTACGACCTGTTCGGCGGCAAAATGCGCGCCGGTGTTCCGGTGTACCGCCATGTGGACGGTGCCAATGTGGACGAGATCTGCGAGAACATCGAGAAGTATCGTTCCATCGGTGTCAAGCACATCCGCTGCCAGTGCGGCGGCTACGGCGGCGGCGGCTTTGGCCCTGCTCCGGAGTGGGCGGCCAAGGGCGCAGAGCCGGGCGTGTATCTGGACAGCAAGAAGTATATGCGCGACACCCTGAAGCTGTTCGACGGCATCCGTGCCAAGGAAGGCTTCGACATTGATCTGGTGCATGATGTGCACGAGCGCATCCACCCCACCGAGGCTGTCACCTTTGTCAAGGAGATGGAGCCTTACAAGCTGTTCTTCATGGAGGACGTTGTGCCTCTGGAGCAGGTGGAATGGCTGGATAAGATCAAGCAGACCAGCGTGACCCCGCTGAGCCAGGGTGAGCTGTTCAACAACCCTGCCGAGTACAAGAAGCTGGTGCAAAACCGCAGCATCGACTACATGCGCGTGCATCTGAGCCAGGTGGGCGGCATCACCCCGGCCCGCAAGCTGCAGATGTTCTGTGAGCAGTATGGTGTGCGCATCTGCTGGCACGGCCCCGGCGACATGAGCCCGCTGGCCCATGCAGCCAACATCCACATCGATCTGGCCGCTCAGAATCTGGGCCTGCAGGAGTGGAGCGGCATCGAACCCCCCAACTTCGTCATCCAGAAGCTGAAGGACAACCACGGCGCTCTGCTGGAAGTGTTCCCCGGTATGCCCGAGTACGGCAACGACGGCTTTGTTTACGCCAACGACAAGCCCGGCCTCGGCGTAGACCTGAACGAGAAGGAGGCCGCAAAGTATCCCTGTGAGAATACTGTGACCACCTGGACCCAGACCCGCAACCGCGACGGTAGCCTGCAGACTCCGTAATTTGCAATAATCTTTGACACTGTACGATCCCTGACGGAGAAACACGGCTGGAATCGTACAGTGTTTTTTGTTCTCAAGGGAGCATTGCTATGAAGATCACAAAAATTCAGACATGGCTGGTGCGTCCCCGCTGGGCTTTTATTGAGATCAGCACCGATGCAGGCATTTCCGGCTGGGGCGAGCCGGTGCTGGAAGGCCGCGCCGCCACCGTATGCGAGTGCATCCATGAGATGGAGCCGTACCTCATTGGTGCCGACCCCATGAAGATCGAGGACCTGTGGACTGTGCTGTTCCGCGGCGGCTTCTACCGGGGCGGCGGCATCCTGATGAGCGCCATCTCCGGCATCGATCAGGCCCTGTGGGATATCAAGGGCAAGTACTTCAATGTGCCGGTCTGGCAGCTGATGGGCGGCAGCTGCCGCGATAAGATGCGGGTGTACAGCTGGGTGGGCGGCGACCGCCCCGCCGATGTGGGCCGCGCTGCACTGGAAAAGAAAAAGCAGGGCTTTACCGCCATCAAAATGAACGGCACCGATGAGCTGCAGTTTCTGGACAGCTACGCCAAGATCGATGCCCTGCTGGAGCGCGTAGCCAGCGTGCGCGAGAGCTGCGGCAAGGATTTTGGCATTGCCATTGATTTTCACGGCCGGGTGCACAAGCCCATGGCAAAGATCGTGGCCAAAAAGCTGGAAGAGTTCGCCCCCATGTTCATTGAGGAACCCGTTCTCTGCGATAACATGGAGTACTTCCCCGAAATCGCAGCAGCCTGCAACATCCCCATTGCTACCGGTGAACGCCTGTTCACCAAGTACGATTTCAAGCGTCTGCTGGCCATTGGCGGCGTGGACATCGTGCAGCCGGACCTTTCCCATGCCGGCGGCCTGACCGAGTGCAAGAAGATCGCCGCCATGGCCGAAGCCCACGATGTGGCCCTTGCTCCCCACTGCCCGCTTGGCCCGGTGGCCCTTGCCAGCTGCCTGAATCTGGATGCCACCTGCTACAACGCGGCCATTCAGGAGCAAAGCATCGGCATCCACTACAACGAGGGCCGCAGCGTGCTGGACTATGCGCTGAACCCCGAGGATTTCAAGTTCGTGAACGGCTTTGTCAGCCTGCCCCAGAAGCCCGGCCTTGGTGTAGAGGTGAACAAGGCTCTGGTGGAGGAAGAGGGCCAAACCCCGCACAGCTGGAAGAACCCGGTTTGGAGGCATGAGGACGGGAGCGTGGCAGAATGGTAAATACCGCAAAAATGGTGCCATGGCCCAGTACATCGCCGTAAAGGCCCGCACTCTGTATGCCCTGCCGCCCACCGTCAGCTTTGAGTAGGGCTGCCTTGTGGAGCTGTTTGCCGTGGGAATGCACGCCCGGACCATCGACTTCCCGCTGCAGCGCTGCATCACCGAGCAGATCGATGTGCAGTTCAGCTATTCCTCCGCCGGGGAGTACCCGGTCTGCCTGCAGGCCATTGCCGAGGGCCGCGCCGGCCTGACCGGCCTGTGGCAGAGCTTTCCGCTGGCCGAGGGTGCGCAGGTGTTCGACCGCCTTGTGCACCGGGACGAAAGCCTGACCAAAGCCGTCCTGATTCCGTGAGAAGTTGTCTGCATACAAGTTTTTTCTTCCAGTTTTCGCTGATTTTGATTTACTTTTGCAATATCCTATGATATAGTTAGAAAAAGTTGTAATACAAAGAGGTGTTCCACTATGGCCGATAAGGGCAGCGTCACCGGAAAGATTGCCCACTATATCCGCAAAAATATCCGCAACGGCAACTGGACCGTGGGCGAAAAGATCCCCAGTGAGAACCAGCTGTGCGAAGAGCTGGGGGTCAGCCGTGTGTCCGTGCGCAGCGCCCTGCAGCAGTTCATTGCGCTGGGCATTCTGGAAAGCGTGCACGGCAAGGGCACCTTCCTGATCTCGGACGATCTTTCGGCCTTCTATTCCAATGTGGAGGAACCGGCTCCCACCATCGATGCTACCGAGACCATGAAGCAGATCCTGGAGTTCCGCAGCATCGTAGAACCTGCGATCTGTGCACAGGTGGCCCAGACCGCCTCGCCGGAGCTGATTGCCAAACTGGAGGGCTACCTCAAAACCATGAAGGCCTCTGTGGGCAAGTGTGAAGAGTTCATCAATGCGGACGTGGCGTTCCACATGGAGATCATCAACGCCTGCGGCAATGCCTACACCATTGCCATTATGAACGAGACCTTCCAGCGCCGGGCCAATCTGGGCAAGATGCTGATTCTTTCCACGGGCTATTATGGCGGCATCTACTACCACGGCATTCTGCTGGATGCTTTCCGCAAGCACGATGTCAAGCGCGCCCGGGTCATGATGGAAGAGCACCTGCAGCACGGCCTGTACGATCTGGAATCCGATAATCTGGGGCAGGAGAAAAACGACCTCTGAGCCGCTTTTTCCTGTCTGATACGCAAAAAAGATCCCGTTCACCCAGAAGTGGACGGGATCTTTTATTGCTTATGAGGCTTTACTGCAGCCGATCAGGCTTTGACGAAGGCAGCTGCTTCCTCAGCGCAGATATAGCCGCTGTCAATGCACAGGCCATAGCAGAAGCCGGGGATATCGTAGTAGGGGCTGTAGTACAGGCTGCCGCTGTCGGTGCCGGCAACGTACAGGCCGTCGATGGGCTGGTTGTCCAGATCCAGAGCGCGGCAGCAGTCGTCGGTGCGCACGCCGCCAAAGGTGCTCCATGCACTCGGCTCACACTGCACAGCGTAGAAGGGGCCTTCCTTGATGGGGCTGAGGTACCACTTGTTAGCACCAAACTGCTCGTCCACGCCCTTCTCGCAGTACTCGTTGTACTTTGCAACGGTCTCAGCCAGATGGGTCAGGCCGAACTTCTCGCCCAGCTCTTCAATGGTGTCAGCCTTGACCAGCCAGCCTTCCTTCAGGCCCTCTTCAATATCGCTGGGCAGGTTGTCCAGAATGCGGCCCTTGAAGTAGTTGCCAATGAACCAGTTCTCGCTGGTAGCGCCCTTTGCAGTGGTGTACTCGTACAGGCCCTGCGTGGTCATGGCATCCACATAAGCCTGATCCACAATGCCGTACCAAGGGGCGTTCAGCAGGATCTGCTCGGAGCCGTAGCTCATGGGGTAATCGCACAGCAGGCCCTCGTTGATAAAGCGCTTGCCTTCGCCGTCCACCAGCAGGTTGCCGTACAGGCCGAACTTGAAGCAGTAGTTCTGGTCGTACTTATCCTGCTTTGCGGGGCGGCTGGCCTTGCTGTTGGTTCCGCCGTACTCGCAGGGGCAGTAGCCAAAGGTCTTGCACAGCACAGCGCCTGCGTCGTTTGCCATTACAATGCCGTCGCCGGTGCACAGGCTGTTGCCGCCTGCAGCTGCGTTCAGCTTGCGGGTGTGCAGGAACTTCTCCTGCAGGTCGCGGTTGCCAAGGAAGCCGCCGGATGCAATGATGACAGCGCCTGCATGGACGGTGATGGGGGTGCCGTCCTCTTTTTCAGCGGTAAAGCCGCAGATCTTGTCGTTCTCCACGATCAGGCTCTTGGCTGCGGTGTTGTAGATCACCTGCACGCCGTTGTCGTCCAGAGCCTTCTCCCACAGCTGCACGCGCTCATCCAGAGCGTTGGTGATCAGGTGGAAGCCGCCCTTCTCATCCTTGAAGGGGGTCTCGAAGCGGAAGTTTGCTTCCTTCATCTCGTAGCCGATGCCCACCAGCTCTTCCACAGCGTCCTTGGAGGTCTCCAGGCAGCGCTTGATCAGGCTGGGGTTCGGGGTCCAGTGGGTGTAGTTCATGGCATGGTTGAACACTTCGTCCACAGTCAGGGTGGTGCCGCCCTCACGTGCGTGCAGCACGCTGGTGTCCACTGCAAAGGGGCCGGAGACCTTGATGCCGTTCACGCCTGCAACGCTGCCGGCCTTTTCCACGGTGAGCACCTTCATGCCTTTCTGGGCTGCCACGATGCTTGCCATAAAGCCTGCTGCGCCGCAGCCAATGACGGCCACATCCACATCGTATTCCTCAGCTGCGCCTGCGGTCTTTTCCACAGTCTTGGCCAGCCATGCCTGACGGTCGCCGCCTGCCTGCGCAACACAGTCTGCAATGGCTTCCTTGACAGCGCGGCTGGAATTGGTAGCACCGGTAATGCTGTCCACGCCGCCTGCCTGATTGTCCAGAATGGCGGGGATCAGCTCGTTCTCCACCTGACTGAACAGCGCGGGAGTCTCGTTCTGGCCCACGATCTTCACATCGGTCAGCGCAGTCTCAGAGAAGGTGCACTCCAGCTCAATGTCGGAGATATTGCCGTAAGCCTTGGCGGTGTAGGTGCCGGGCTTGAAGGTAAAGCCAGCCTCGGAAGCTGCGCTTGCAGCAGCAGAGGAAGCGGTGGAGGAAGCAGCAGTGCTGGAAGCAACAGAGCTTGCAGAGCTGCCGCAGCTGGTCAGCACACCGGCAGCAGCAGCGCCGACGGCACCGGCAGCAGCCTTTTTCAGGAAGTTGCGACGGGAAATGCGGTTTGCCATGATAAGGTTCTCCTTTACGTTTTCTTTCTTCTTCGTGTGTACGATGTTTTCCGGTCAGGCACCGCCGGGCCGGAACTTCGTTTGACATTTCACGAACAACACTTTACAGCATAAACCGGGTTTAAGGTCAAGCACCGTTACCGTTTTGAAACTTTGTTTGTCATTTAACAACAAGAAAGCCCCTGTGAGTTTGTGCAAACTCCACAAGGGCTTTTTGTGTCTATTGTGCTGTACCGCGTTTTTGGCTCAGATTACCGGCAGGATCACCGTCTCCATGTCCTTTCCGCAGCCATCCAGATTCAAAAAACCGGGCAGGATCATCATTTTTTCCCGCATATGGTAGCCGTGGGCAGTCATCCAGTCCAGAAGCAGGGCAAAGGTTTCCTTGCGCACGCTCTCCTCCCGCGTCAGGCTGCGGTGATACACGATGCATTTGCCCAGATTCATCCAGTGGACATGGGTGCGGTCATATGTTCCAAGCCGCCACTCCTCCGAAGCCGGGATGGCACAGACATAGCTGGGGTCCAGCTCCGGTTTTTCGGAGCTGAACTGCGCCGTCTCGATCACCCGCGCATAGCTGGAAATGGACAGCAGCTCCACAAAGCGGGAAATGGTCTCCCCTGCCTGCCCCGCCACGCTGAAGTCCCGCCCATTGGAAGCATAGACATATATTTTATCCGGCACATCCTGAACCGAAAAGTCTGAACCGGGTTCCATGTTCAGCAGGCCAATGGCCTCATCCAGCGCCTGCAGGCGGTATTCCAGCAGCTGCTTCTCGTGGGTCAGGGTGTAGCGCTGCCGCTTGAGAGATTGCTCAAACTGTTCGGTCTGCTGCTTTTCGTCCAGCATCCGCACCGCTTCCTCTATGCTGAAGCCATACTGCAGCAGGCAGCGGAAAGCGTTCACCCGGAATGCATCCTCCGGGCTGAACCAGCGGTAGCCGTTTTTCATCCGCTTCACCTTGAACAGGCCGATCTTTTCGTAATACCGGATCTTGCTCTGGGGCAGACCGGTCATGTTGGAAAATTCTCGGATATAATAGCCCTTTTCGTTTTCGCTCACCGTGCTTCCTCCTTACCCCGGAGCCGCACCGCCCGGCACCGGTTTCTTTGCCAGTTCTATTGTAACATACTTTTTATAAAAAGCAAAAAGGCAGGCCCTTTCCCAGCGGAAAAAGCCTGCCTTTTCTATATTTATATCAGAACTGCTTACTTTGTAGCCAGATACTTGCCCAGCTCACGGCCCAGCGTCAGGCACATACCAATGCTCACACCGGGGATCGGGGTGATATACTCGGGGCCGAAGCGCATACCGCAGGTGTTGCCGGAAGCGTACAGGCCCTCGATGGGCTGATAATCCTCGTTCAGCACCTGCTGGTCATTGGTGGTCACAAAGCCGCCGGTGGTCACCAGTGCAAAGCCCAGACTCGGGGTGGTGACATGGGCGTAGAAGGGAGCCTTTGCAACTGCATTCAGGAAGTGCGGGTCCTTGGCAAAGTCGCTGTCGTAGCCCTCGGCGCAAACCTTATTGTACTGCTCCACAGTAGCGGAAAGGGCTGCAGGCTCCACTCCGATGTACTCGGCCAGCTGTTCGATGGTGTCGGCGCAGTACCAGCCGTTGGCGCCCTCGGCACCAGCAGCCTTTGCGGCCTCAAAGTTGCCCTTCATGGCTTCCACCACAGCGGGCATGTCGTACTCGAATGCCTGATGGCCGGGGAAGCCGCGCAGGATCTGGGTCTCATAGGTGCTGTCGTAGATGGAGGTGATATTGCCGCGCTTTGCACGTGCCATGAAGAAGCCGTTGATCTCCGGGCCGGCAAAGGCTTCGTTCTGGAAGCGCTGGCCATTCTCGTCCACCCACAGGGGGCCGGGCAGATAGTCGGGCACGGCCATGGAGTCGAAGTTCATGGTGGAGATGTCGCCCTCCAGACGGCCGCCTGCCCACACACCCATCTGGATGGTGGAGCCGTCGCGGCCAAAGGGAGCAAAGAAGTCCTCATCCTTGGTGAACAGACGCTTGATGTCCGGCAGCAGATCGTCCATCATTTCCTTGTTGCCGCCAAAGCCGCCGCCTGCCAGCACAACGCCATTCTTCGCGTTGATCTTAAGGTAATTGCCGTCGCTGTCCTGTGCGATCACGCCGGTGACCTTTGCACCGTCCATTACCAGCTGCACACCCTTGGTGCCAAACAGAGCGGTGGCATTGTCAGAGAAATTCTCCTCCACATATTGACCCGTGACCTGCTGCAGAATGCATTGACGATCTTGCGCAAAAGCGCTGCTCTTTTTTCAGAAATTCAGCAAGAAAGGTCTCTCCGGCGCTGCGTGGAGAAATGCAAAGGTCGATCACATGAATCAAAACGATCCTGTCCCGGACGATTTCACTCTTTCGCCGGCCCTTGTGGATGCACTGCCCGCGCTGTTTTTTTGCCTGCAACATGGTACTGGTGGCAGGAATTTTGCTTTTATCATGAATATGCAGTGAGCCGGAAGCCTCTGATCTACAGAAGGCTCCCGGCTCATTTGCTATGGACTTTTTACGTGGATGCCATTCAAGTCCTTGATCGAAACAAAAAATTCCACGTCATGCGACTTGGGATTTCCTGGTAGCCTATTCTATTGCTCAAACACCCCACTGGGGTGTTTGTTGCTGTCGCAAACGCAAACTTCCGATAAACAAAAAACGTACCCGAACCCTTTTTCATAAAGAATCGGGTTCGAGTACGAACTGTATGGTGGAGAATTAGGGACTCGAACCCCAGACCCCCTGCGTGTGATGCAGGTGCTCTAACCAGCTGAGCTAATCCTCCGAATCGGAACAAGAAGATTATAGCACAGCCGTGGTGGATTTGCAAGCCCCAATTTTCGATTTCGGCAAACTTTTTTGCGCGGCTTCCCAGTTGCTCTTTTGCGGAAAAAGGTGTATACTAAAATTGTGCCTGTTGGCGCAAAAGAGAGGTCTTATTGATGCTGTTGTCCATTCGCGGAATCGTTACCGTCCTGGTGCTGGCGGCGTTGTTTACCCTCGCGGTCATCTGGATCTCCAGACATGACGGCTGGGAAGGCAAAGGCTGCGGCGGAAATTGCTCTGCCTGCCATGAGCGCTGTAACCATCCGGAAAAGAAGAATCAGTAAATGCAGGGCTCCCGGCGTTTCGCATGGGGAGCCTTTTTTCATCGTTTCATGACCAGCTGTCTGCCTTACAGGGCACCGAACCGGGCGGCATAGACTGCCACCGTGCTCAGAAGGTCGCTCTGCGCTTTCTGGTAGGTGCTGCGGCCGATGTGCAGCCGCTCGATGGTGTCGTCCTCGGTGCGGCGTTCCAGATAGCGCAGCCGCAGCAGGTCGGCGCGGAGCGGGTCTTCCTGCTGGTAATATTCGATCGTCCGCTCGATGGCCAGCCGCCAGCCTGCGTTGGCCGGGCAGGCCGCCCACTGGCGGGTGCCGTAGCGCCGCAGGGCGAGCTTGGTCTTTTCCCGCTGTTCCTTTGTCATCCGCGCTCACCTCCGGCCGCCGCAGAAAAAGCAGAGGTCCCGCTGGGGCGGCGTCAGCTCCAGCAGCGAGGAGAGGGTGTCCGCCTCGCTGACCTTGAAATCCGTTTTTCCGGTGAGCTTGTTCTTCAATGTGGAGGTACTGATGCCAAGCACCTGTGCCACATGGTTCATCTTCAGCTTCCGGTCCCAAATGTAGTATTCGATCTGTGCGCCATCTGTCATGCGTACTCTCCTTTCTGTTTTCCACAGGACTCGCGCTTTACAATCTTTAGTTGTATTATATAGCGAAATTCACTCATTGTCAACTACTCTTTTCCATTTTTATAAGGAGATGCCCCCTATGAACCAACCATCCAACGAGGCCATGACCCTGAAGGTCATCGCACACATCCACACGGCCTTCCCCACCAAATTCGGCATCCCGCGGCAGAGCGGGCTGGTGGACAGCCTGCGGGGCGAGATCGTTTTCACGCCCGAATACCGCAGCCCGGACGCGGTGCGCGGGCTGGAAGATTTCAGCCACATCTGGCTGGTGTGGCAGTTTTCGGGTGCCGTGCGGGACAGCTGGTCCCCCACCGTCCGGCCGCCGCGGCTGGGCGGCAACACCCGGATGGGCGTCTTCGCCACACGGTCGCCGTTCCGGCCCAATCCGCTGGGGCTGTCCAGCGTGAAGCTGGAAGCCATTGAGGTCCGGCCGGAGGTCGGCCCGGTGCTCATCGTGCGGGGAGCCGATCTGATGGACGGCACCCCCATCTACGACATCAAGCCCTACATTCCCTATGCCGACTGCCACCCGGACGCAGCTGCAGGCTTTACGGCGCAGACGCAGTTCCACCATCTCGACGTCGCCTGCCCGGAGACGCTCTGGGCCAGGGTCCCCGCAGACCAGCGGGACGGCCTGCGGGGTGTGCTCGAAAACGACCCCCGCCCCTCCTACCAGCACGACCCGGAGCGGGTGTACGGCATGGAGTTTGCCGGGCTGGAAGTCCACTTCCAGGTGGACGGCAGCACACTGACCGTCACCGGCATCGACCGCCGCTGAGCCAAAGGAGACGCCATGGAACTGCGAACCATCAACACCTTCCTGCACATTGCCGAGCTGCACAGCTTTTCCCGCGCGGCGCGGGAGCTGGGCTATTCGCAGTCGGCGGTATCGTCGCAGATCGCGCAGCTGGAAGCAGAGTTGGAGACCCCGCTGTTCGACCGGGTGGGCAAGACCGTCCGGCTGACCGATGCGGGCCAGACCTTTCTGTCCTACGCCCGCACCCTGCTGACCACCGCGCAGCAGGCCAGAGCCGCGCTCCAGCCCGCGCAGCAGGTCCGCGGCACCCTGCGGGTCGCACTGGCAGACTCGCTGTGCAGCGCATTCCTGCCCGGCCTGCTGCAGCGCTATCACGCGCTCTGCCCGCAGGTGGAGCTTGTGCTCTGCACGGCCACTTCGGACGAGATGCTGCAATGGCTGGGCACGAATCAGGTCGATCTGGCCTATACGCTGGATGAGCCGCTGGTCCAGCCCAACCTTGTGCTGGCGCTGGATGTGCCGGAAGCAATCTGCTTCGTGGCCCCCGCCGGGCACCCGCTGGCCGCGCAGAAGCGCGTGTCTCTGGAAGAGCTGGCCCACCAGGAATTTTTGCTGACCGAGCGGGGCATGAGCTACCGCGACGCGCTGGACCAGACCTTTGCCGCCCACCAGCTGGCCGTCAACCCCTACCTCGAACTGGGCAGCGCCGCCCTGCTCTGCCAGATGGTCGAGCGCGGCATGGGGCTTTCGTTTCTGCCGGAGTACATCGTCCGGGACGCCCTCGCCGCCGGGACGCTGGCCCGCCTGCTCGTGCCGGACTGCACCGTGACCATGCGGCGGCAGCTCTTCTACCACCGCGACAAATGGCTGACCCCGCAGATGAAAGCCTTCATTGAGCTGGCACAGGAAAAGAACCGATAACAAAGACCCCCGGCCCTGCAATTTCATGCAAGGCCGGGGGTCTTTTCTGCGGATGCGTCAGCGGTTCTCCCGCGCGGAAAGCCGGGGAAATCGTTTTTCCTTTTCGTCGTCCTTTTCCTCGGCGTCCACAGGTTCTGCGGGCGTGAGGCGGACCTCGGTAACGCGGCGGCGGGCCGTGCGGGTCACGACGCCGTCATACTCGCCGAGGGTGAAGTGGTCGCCCACCTTGGGCAGATGGCAGGTCTTCTCCTGCACAAGGCCGTTCACGGTGTTGGAGTCGATGTCCTCATCTTCGGGCAGCTCCAGCGTCTCGAACAGGTCATCCACGCTGGCGGAACCGGCCACCAGCCAGCTGCCGTCCGACTGCTTGCGGAAGTCCTCCGTCTCCTCGTCGTGCTCATCCCAGATCTCACCCACCAGCTCTTCGAGGATATCTTCCAGCGTGATGATGCCCTCGGTGCCGCCGTATTCATCCACGACGACCGCCATGTGGTGGTGCTGCTCCCGCAGGATGCGCAGCAGCTGCGAGATCTGCGTAGAACCGGTGGTATACAGAGTGGGGGCCACCAGATCGTCGATCTTCGTCTCCTTTTTCAGGCGGGCAATGTAGAAGTCCTTTTCATGGACGACACCGATGATGTTGTCGATGGTGCCATGATAGACCGGCAGGCGGGAGTAACCGGACTCCGCAAAGGTCTGCGCCAGTTCTTCCAGCGGGATATCATCCGCCACCGCCACCACATCCACACGGGGGGTCAGGATCTCTTCCACCTCCACGTCATCGAACTCGATGGCGCTGCGGATCAGCTCACTCTCGCGGTCGGTCAGCTCACCGTCGTTCTCAGCCTCGCTGACCATGGTCATCAGCTCACCCTCGGTGATGGTGTCGCTCTCGCTGCTGTGAACAAAACGGTTCAGCAGCCGTTTCCACTGGCTGAACAGCCATGTCAGCGGGGTAAACACCACCATCAGCAGGCTGAGCACCGGCGCAACTGCGGTGGCTACCGTTTCCGGCATCTCCTTGGCCAGGCTCTTGGGGCTCACCTCACCGAAGATCAGCACCACGATGGTCAACACGATGGTGGAGACCGTAGCACCCCGCTCTGCACCCAGCATCTGGGTGAAAATAATGGTGCCGATCGAGGCTGCGGCAATGTTCACGATGTTGTTGCCCACCAGAATGGTGGACAGGAGCTTATCGTATTTTTCTGCCATTGCCAGCACACGGGCGGCCGTGCGGTCGCCATCGTCGGCCCGGCTTTTCAGGCGGATCTGATTCAGAGAGGAAAATGCGGTCTCGGATGCGGAGAAAAAGGCGGAAAATGCCACCAATACTACCAGCGCTACCCAAAGCGTCATACTGCCATCGTCCATAATAAAGGAAAATCACACTCCTATGTTGTCGTGAATCTCTCAGGCATTGTTTCGCAATGCCTGAGAGATTCTGAATATTAAAAAATGCTTTTCACCGTTGCTCTCGACGATGAAAAGCACTTTGTTCAACGCTTATCATATCATATTCTGCACCCCCGCGCAAGTGTTACTGCTCACACGAAGGTACAGAACTGGTAAAATCAACGTGATTTATCGCAGGATCAGGGCGCTGCCGTCGTAATCCACCGTCAAAGTGGCACCCTCGGCGTAGTCGCCCCGGATGATGGCCTTGGCGATGAGAGTCTCGACCCGGCTCTGGATGAACCGCTTGATGGGCCGTGCACCATAGACGCTGTCGTAGGCAGAGTCGATGATGAAGTCCTTGGCGGCGGTGGTCACATCCAGTTTCAGATGCTTACCCTCGTCCATGCGGCGGCGCAGGTCGTCGAGCTGCAGGTCCACGATGCTGCGCATCTCATCCTTGGTCAGGCTCTTGTAGTAGACGATCTCGTCCAGACGGTTCAGGAACTCCGGACGGAACTTCGACTTGAGCAGCGCGTCGATCTGCTGGCGGGCCTCCGGGCTCAGCTCGTTGGAACCGCCGGCGCGGGCACGCTCCAGATCGTTCAGGATGATATCGCTGCCCAGGTTGGACGTCAGGATGATGACGGTGTTCTTGAAGTCCACGGTGCGGCCCTGGCTGTCGGTGATGCGGCCATCATCCAGCACCTGAAGCAGGATGTTGAAGACGTCCGGATGGGCCTTTTCCACCTCATCGAACAGCACAACGCTGTAGGGCTTGCGGCGGACGGCCTCGGTCAGCTGGCCGCCCTCTTCATAGCCGACGTATCCCGGAGGCGCGCCGATCAGGCGGCTGACGCTGAATTTCTCCATATACTCCGTCATGTCGATACGGACCATGTTCCGCTCATCGTCGAACAATGCCTGTGCCAGTGCCTTGGCCAGCTCGGTCTTGCCGACGCCGGTGGGGCCGAGGAAGAGGAAGCTGCCGATGGGGCGGTTCGGGTTGGCGATGCCGGCGCGGCTGCGCAGGATGGCTTCGCTGACCTTGGTGACGGCCTCATCCTGGCCGATGACCCGCTTATGGAGCACATCGTCCAGATGCAGCAGCTTCTCGCGCTCGCCTTCCACCAGCTTCTCGACCGGGATGCCGGTCCAGCGGGCCACGATGCGGGCGATCTCCTCGTCGGTCACGCGGTCGCGCAGGAGGCTGTCCTCCTTCTTCTCGTTGGCCAGCTTCTCTTCGGCTTCCAGCTGTTTCTGCAATTCGGGCAGTCTGCCATACTTCAGCTCCGCAGCCTTGTTCAGGTCATACTCGCGCTGCGCCTTCTCAATGGCGGCATTGGTCTGCTCGATCTGCTCACGCAGGGTCTGCACCTTGCCGATGGCGTTCTTCTCGTTCTCCCACTTTGCCTTCATGCTGCGGAATTTATCCTGCAATTCGGCCAGTTCTTTTTCCAGGTCGCGCAGACGGCTCTGGCTGAGCGCATCGGTCTCCTTTTTCAGGCTGACCTGCTCGATCTGCAGCTGGGTGATGCGGTGGGCCAGATCATCCATCTCGCTGGGCATACTGTCCATCTCGGTCTTGATCATGGCGCAGGCTTCATCCACCAGGTCGATGGCCTTATCCGGCAGGAACCGATCGGTGATATAGCGGTCGGACAGGGTGGCGGCGGCGATCAGGGCATTGTCGCTGATCTTGACGCCGTGGAAGACTTCGTACCGCTCCTTCAGGCCGCGCAGGATGGAGATGGTGTCCTCAACGGTCGGTTCGTCCACCTGCACCGGCTGGAACCGGCGTTCCAGCGCGGGGTCCTTCTCGATATACTGGCGGTACTCGTCCAGCGTCGTCGCACCGATGCAGTGCAGCTCGCCGCGGGCCAGCATGGGTTTGAGCAGGTTGCCCGCATCCATGGCACCGTCGGTCTTGCCTGCACCGACGATGGTGTGCAGCTCATCAATGAAGAGGATGATCTTGCCCTCGCTCTTCTTCACCTCGTTCAGAACGCTCTTCAGGCGCTCCTCGAACTCGCCGCGGTACTTTGCACCGGCCACCAGAGCGCCCATGTCCAGGCTGAACACGGTGCGGTCTTTCAGGTTTTCGGGCACATCGCCGCGCACGATTCGTTCGGCCAGACCCTCGGCGATGGCCGTCTTGCCGACGCCCGGCTCACCGATCAGGCAGGGGTTGTTCTTCGTCTTACGGGACAGGATGCGGATGACGTTGCGGATCTCCTGATCCCGCCCGATGACGGGGTCCAGCTTCTGCTTGCGGGCCAGGTCTACCAGATCCTGACCGTATTTTTGCAGGGCATTGTAGGTGTCCTCCGGGTTGTCATTGGTCACGCGCTGGTTGCCGCGCACGGCCGTCAGCTGCTGTAAGAAAGCATCCTTCCGGATGTTGAACGCGCGGAACAGGTCTGCGGTGTTCTGGGTCTGCTCGTCCAGCAGGCCAAGGAACACATGCTCGACACTGACGTATTCGTCCTTCATCGCCTTGGCCTCGCGGGCAGCGGCGTTCAGAACCTTATCGGTGGCCTGCGAGATATAGACCTTGTCAGGGTCACGGCCGGAGCCGGACACACGGGGCAGCGCCGAGAGCTTTTCGGCCACTGCGGCGGCAAAGCTGCCGGGGTCTACGTTCAGCTTCTGGAGCAGCTGCGGGATGAGCCCCTGCTCCTGCGATGCCAGTGCGTGCAGCAGGTGTTCCGGCTCCAGTGCATTGTGCTGGTACTCCACGGCCAGCTGCTGAGCAGCCTGCAGCGCTTCCAGCGTCTTCTGGGTATATTGATTGGTATTCATAGAATCGACCTCCATTCGTACCGGATGTTGATTTAGCAGTCGTTCATTGGATATGCTATTTCGTTTTTAGCACTCTATCTGTTTGACTGCTAAAATTATATTCCAAACCCCCTGTGATGTCAAGAGCGCAGTCCCCTGATCCACGGAAATTCACAAAAAGTTTGCAAATAGAAAGTGCCCTGCCGAAAAAGCAGGGCACCGTTTCCATATTCGATCGAATGTCAGCGATCAGAGCTTTTTGCCCGTCAGCATCTCATAGGCTTCGAGGTATTTCTCGATGGTCTTGTCGATGACGTCCTGGGGCAGGTCGTAGTTGCTGTCCGGGTTGGCCTTGAGCCAGTTGCGGACGAACTGCTTGTCAAAAGAGGGCTGGCCGTGGCCTGCCTCATAGCCTTCCAGCGGCCAGAAGCGAGAGGAATCGGGGGTCAGCATCTCGTCGCCCAGAACGACATTGCCGTTCTCGTCCAGACCGAACTCAAACTTGGTGTCGGCGATGATGATGCCGCGGCTCAGGGCGTATTCTGCGCACTTCTTGTACAGCGCGATGGTATAGTCCCGCAGCTTGGTGGCGTACTCTTCACCGTGGCCGGGGAACTGCTTTTCCAGCACGGTGATGCTCTGCTCGTAGGAGATGTTCTCGTCGTGGTCGCCGATCTCCGCCTTGGTGGAGGGGGTGTAGATGGGCTCCGGCAGCTTCTCAGACTCCTGCAGGCCCTCCGGCAGCTGGATGCCGCAGACCTTGCCGGTCTTCTGGTAGCTGGCCCAGCCGCTGCCGGTGATGTAGCCGCGCACGATGCACTCGATGGGCAGCATGGTCAGCTTGCGGCACTTCATGCACCTGCCCTCGAACTGGGGCTGCTGGAAGAACTCCGGCATATCCTTCGTGTCCACGCTCAGCATGTGGTTGGGCAGCACATCGCGGGTGTAGTCGAACCAGAACTTGCTCATCTGGGTCAGCACCTTGCCCTTGTTGGTCACTTTATTTTTCAGGATCACGTCGAATGCGGAAATGCGATCCGTTGCGACCATGATCAGGCTGTCGCCGTTGTCATAGATCTCGCGGACCTTTCCTTCTTTGATAGGCTGGAACTCCTTCATCGCAAAACACTCCATTTTCCTTATTTCGATGTTCTACTGTTTCCTTTGTGCGGCCGCTCCGGCCATGCGGCAGAGCGCGCACAAAGGAGCCATTCCCCTGTGCGGACAGGCCGAACGACTTTTTCTTACATATCCAGTCTATCATATTTTCTGTCCGTTGGGAAGAAACAGAATGGAAGGAAAATCTCCCGGTTTTTCAGATTTTCTCGTGAAAACTGCAAAAAATCACGCTCGATTTTCGTCAAAATGACGGAAATAGTCATACTTTCGTCCTTGAATGCCCTCACGGAACATGATAAAATGAAGGCAGCAGAATTTTTGTTCAGGAGGTATTTTTTCATGGGCAGATTTCCGAAAGACTTTTTATGGGGCGGTGCCACCGCCGCCAACCAGTGCGAGGGTGCCTACAACGAAGGCGGGCGCGGGCTGGCCAATGTGGATGTCGTTCCCTTTGGCGAGGACCGCTTCCCGGTGATGTTCGGCAAGCTGAAGATGCTGGAATGCGATGACCAGCACTACTACCCCTCGCACGAAGCCATCGACATGTACCACCACTTCAAGGAGGACATCGCCCTCTTCGCCGAGATGGGCTTCCGGTGCTACCGCCTGTCCATCGCGTGGACCCGCATCCTGCCCCACGGCGACGATGCCGAGCCCAACGAAGAGGGGCTGGCCTTCTACGATGCGCTGTTCGATGAGTGCCGCAAGTACGGCATCGAACCGCTGGTCACCATCTGCCACTTCGATGCGCCCATCGCGCTCATTCAGAAGTATGGCGGCTGGAAAGACCGCCGGATGGTAGATGCCTACGTCCACTACTGCGACATCATCTTCCGCCGCTATAAAGATAAGGTAAAATACTGGCTGACCTTCAACGAGATCAACATGCTGCTGCACATGCCCTTCATGGGGGCAGGCCTGCTGTTTGAGCCCGGCGAGAACGTCGAACAGGCCAAGTATCAGGCCGCTCATCACGAGCTGGTGGCCAGCGCCAAGGCCGTCCAGCTGGCGCACGAGATCATGCCCGGCTGCATGGTGGGCTGTATGCTGGCCGCAGGCGAGTTCTACCCCCGCACCTGCGCCCCGGCGGATGTGCAGGCCGCTGCCGAAGCCGACCGCAACAATTACTTCTTCATCGACGTCCAGTCCCGCGGTGCCTACCCGGTCTGGGCCAAAAAGCGGATGGAGCGGGCTGGCATCCAGCTGCGCACCGAGCCGGACGATGACCAGACCCTGCGCGAGGGCACCGTGGACTTCATCTCCTTCAGCTACTATTCCAGCCGCTGCATCACGGTGGACCCGGAGCTGTTGGAGCAGGCTGACGGCAACGCCCTCGGCGCGGCGACCAGAAACCCCTACCTCAAGGCCAGTGCGTGGGGCTGGGCCATCGACCCGGTGGGCCTGCGCATCACCATGAACACCCTCTACGACCGCTATCAGAAGCCGCTGTTCGTCGTGGAGAACGGTCTGGGCGCGGTGGACACGGTGGAACCGGACGGTTCCATCCACGACAGCTACCGCATCGACTATCTGCGCGCCCACATCGAGCAGATGGAAAAGGCCATCAACGAGGACGGCCTGCCCCTGCTGGGCTACACCACCTGGGGCCCCATCGACCTTGTCTCCGCCTCCACCGGTGAGATGAAGAAGCGCTACGGCTTCATTTATGTAGACAAGGACAACGCTGGAAACGGCACCCTGACCCGCAGCCGGAAGGACAGCTTCTACTGGTATAAAAAGGTCATTGCGACCGATGGTGAAGACCTTGCCTGAGATCATTGCACACCGCGGGGCGACCTATCTTGCCCCCGAAAACACCCTGTCCGCCTTTCGCAACGCCATCGACCTCGGTGCCGACGGCGTTGAGATGGACGTCCAGCAGACCCGCGACCATGGTCTTATCATCCACCACGACTACCTCATCGACATCGGCACCGAGCTCTCCGCCAAGATCTACGACCTGACCGTCGGTGAGCTGCGCTCCATCGACCTGACCAAATGGAACGGCGTCAGCCTCACCACCGAGAGACTGGCTACTCTGGACGAAGCGCTGGCCTGCTGCAAAGAAATGGAGGGCTGCACCGTCCAGCTGGAACTGAAGGCCCCCATCCTCCCCGACCCGGACTTCGTGCCCCATGTCGTGGACTGCATCCGCGCTTCCGGCATCGCAGACCGGCTGCTCCTCGTCTCGTTCCGTCACGACCTGCTTCAGCAGGCCAAGGCGCTGATGCCGGAACTGCGCATCGGCGTCCTGACCCTGGGCGACCTGCTCAGCATGATGCTCCCGCCGCCGGTGATCTGGCAGGACCTGGGCCTTGTCAACAGCATGGACGAGCCGCTGGACGAGGAGAACTGCCCCGCCCTGAAAAAACAGGTGGGCATGGTCTCCAGTGTTATTTCGGACAAGCTGACCCTCATCGCGGCTCTTTACCCGCAGATGTCGGTCCGGCAGATCCTCGCCACCCTGTCCGCGCAGGCAGACCCCGCTGCCTATGTCCGGACGCTGGGTTTCCCGGTGGAGCTGGTCAGTTGCGAGTACCACACCGCCTTCGCCAACCCGGAGGTGGTCAACCAGCTCCACGACGCCGGCTGCAAGGCCGCGTTCTGGACCGTCAACACCGAGGATGTCGTCCGCTCTCTGGTGCCTCTCGGCCCGGACTGCTTTGTCACCGACCGCCCCGACGTCATCCGCGAATGGATCGAAAAAGCACAGGCTGAAACGTAACGGAACCCCTCTCCGCTCTCGCCTTGCCATGCAGCTCCCCCTTTGGAAGCGCTGGCGCACGGCGAGACGGAGAGGGGTTTATTTTTTTATAAACGCTCTTGACATTCCGGGATGCGAGGGTTAAAATTGTATCGCATCAAACAGTTTTATTCAAAACAATCATTAACCCAACAATTCAAAGGATGGACCATCATGTGTGACGAAATCAACTCCAGCTGCCCGCCGGTGACGCCCCCCTGGGAGCCGCCGCAGGTCATCCCGGCGCAGATGCGCCGGGTCAACAACCTGATCTTCCGCAAGATCAACCAGTTCCACCGCGAAAATGAGGTCGAGGACGTGACCCCGATGCACGAGTGGATCCTGAGCTATCTGTTCTGGCACAGGGACGAACCCATCTACCAGCGGGACATCGAGCGGGAGTTCTCCATCACCCGCTCCACTGTGACCAACATTTTGCAGCTCATGGAGCGCAAAGGCTACATCGAGCGCCAGAGCGTACCGCAGGACGCCCGGCTCAAGCGCCTGGTGCTGACCGAAAAGGGAGCCTGCATCCGTGAAAAGACCATGCAGGCCCTGCACCAGACCGACGAATTTGTGGAGAGCCTGCTCACCCCGGAGGAGAACGCCGAGCTGCTCCGCCTGCTGAACAAGCTGCGCAAGGGCCTGCAGTGACCCCGCGAATCGTACGATTTTTGAGAGTTTCATGACTTTTTTCGGAACTTTGCAAAAACGCATTGACAATTAAATTGTTTTGTATAGAATTGTTCTTTGTCAAACAAAAAAAGCAAAAAACAGGAGGATTACCAGATGATCAAAAAATTAGTGTCACATCTGGGCGCGTACAAACGCGCCGCGATCCTGACACCGATCATTTCCGCATTGGAAGCGGTCATGGACGTTCTGCTGCCCACCATCATGGCCTTTATCATCGACCAGGGCATTGAAAAGGGCGACATGAACGCCGTCATCAAATACGGTCTGCTCACCTTCCTGGTGGCCGCCATTGCGCTGCTGCTGGGTGTGCTGGCCGGCAAATTTGCCGCCGAGGCTTCCACCGGCCTTGCCGGCAACCTGCGCGACGCGATGTATGAGAACATCCAGCATTTTTCCTTCTCCAACATCGACAAATACTCCACGGCCGGTCTGGTCACCCGCATGACCACCGACGTGACCAACGTGCAGAACGCCTTCCAGATGATCGAGCGCATGTGCGTGCGCGCCCCGGTGCATCTGGTCTTCGCGCTTCTCATGGCTTCCGCCATCAGCGGCACGTTGTCGCTGGTGTTCGTGGTGGCCATCGTCTTCCTGGTGGCGGTGCTGGCCTCCATCATGATCCCCACCTTCAAGATCTTTGACCGCGTGTTCAAGAACTACGACAACCTGAACGCCTCGGTGCAGGAGAACATCTCCGCCATCCGCGTGGTCAAGAGCTTCGTCCGCGAGCACTTCGAGAATGAGAAATACACCACCGCCTGCGAGAGCCTGTACAAGCAGTTCGTCAGCGCCGAGAGCCGCCTGAGCTTCAACAACCCCGCCATGCTGATCTCCGTCTACGGCTGCAACATCGCCCTGAGCTGGTTTGGTGCCCACTACGTGCTGAACGGTTCCATCACCACCGGCCAGCTGAACGCCCTGTTCGGCTACATCATGAACATCCTGATGGCCCTGATGATGCTGAGCATGGCCTTCGTCATGATCTCCATGTCCGCTTCCTCTGCCCGCCGCATCGTGGAAGTGCTGGACGAGACCACCGACCTGCCCGCCCCCAAGGCTCCGGTGGACACCGTGGCCGACGGCAGCATCTCCTTCGACCACGTCACCTTCAAGTACAAGCATGGTTCCGGCCAGCCTGTCCTGAACGACATCACCTTCACCATCCGGCCCGGCGAGACGCTGGGCATCATCGGCGGCACCGGCAGCGCAAAATCCAGCCTGGTGCAGCTCATCCCCCGCCTGTACGACCCGGAGACCGGCTCGGTCAAGGTCGGCGGCGTGGATGTCCGCGATTACAACCTCAACGTGCTCCGCCGCGAGGTCTCGATGGTGCTGCAAAAGAACGTCCTGTTCTCCGGCACCATCCTCGACAACCTGCGCTGGGGCGATGAGAACGCCAGCGAGGAAGAGTGCATCCGGGTGGCCAAGCTGGCCTGCGCCGATGAATTCATCGAGCGCTTCCCCGACAAGTACAATACCTGGATCGAGCAGGGCGGCTCGAACGTTTCCGGCGGCCAGAAGCAGCGCCTGACCATCGCCCGCGCCCTGCTGCGCAAGCCCAAGGTGCTGATCCTGGACGACTCCACCAGCGCCGTGGATACCGCCACCGACGCCAAGATCCGCAAGGCGTTCCGGGAAGAGATCCCCGGCACCACCAAGATCATCATCGCACAGCGCATCTCCTCCGTGCAGGATGCCGACCGCATCCTGGTGCTGGACAACGGCCAGATCAACGGCCTGGGCACCCACGAGGAGCTGCTAAAGACCAATACCATCTATCAGGAAGTCTACAACAGCCAGACCCAGAGCAGCGGCGACTTCGACAAACAGGGAGGTGAGCAGTAATGGCACAGGTGAAAGAAGTTCGCGGCCCCGGCCCGCGCGGCGCAGGCCAGCCCCGGCCCAAGGTCGAAAATCCGGGTCTGCTGCTCAAGCGGATCATGGACGAAGTATTCCAGCATTATCTGCTCCACTGCATCTTCGTTCTGGTGTGCATCGTGGTCAGCGCGCTGGCCAATGTGCAGGCCAGCCTCTTCCTCAAGACCCTCATTGATGATTACATCGTGCCCATGACCCAGCAGGCCACCCCCGATTTCGGCCCGCTGGCCGCAGCACTGGGCCGCATCGGCTGCGTTTACGCCGTCGGCGTTCTGGCTGCGTGGCTCAATTCCCGCATCATGGTCAACGTGACCCAGGGCACCCTGCGCAACCTGCGCACCAAGCTCTTCACCCACATGGAGAGCCTGCCCATCCGGTATTTTGACCAGCACCCCCACGGCGACATCATGTCCGTGTACACCAACGACGTCGATACCCTGCGCCAGATGCTCAGCCAGAGCATCCCGCAGCTGACGTCCAGCGCCATCACCATCGTTTCCGTCCTCACCAGCATGGTGCTGATGAGCTGGCAGCTCACGATCGTGACCCTGTGCATGGTGGCTCTGATGCTCTTCTGCACCAAGAAGATCACCTCCATGAGCGGCAAGTACTTCATCGCCCAGCAGAAAGACCTGGGCAAGGTGAACGGCTACATTGAAGAGATGATGGAGGGCCAGAAGGTCGTCAAGGTCTTCACCCACGAGCAGAAGACGCTGGACGGCTTCCGTGCGCTGAACGACAAGCTGAAGGACAGTGCCAAGCAGGCCAACGGCTACGCCAACATCATCATGCCCGTCACGGCGCAGCTGGGCAACATCAGCTACGCGGTCTGCGCTCTGGTGGGCGCTGCCATGGCCGTCGGCAATGTCGGCGGCATGACGCTGGGCACCGTCATGGCCTTCCTCTCCCTGAACAAGAGCTTCAACATGCCCATCAGCCAGGTGTCCATGCAGGCCAACAGCATCATCATGGCTCTGGCCGGTGCCGAGCGCATCTTCAAGATGATGGACGAGACCAGCGAGACCGATGAGGGCTATGTCACCCTCGTCAACGCCAAATACGATGCGAACGACCAGCTGGTCGAGACCACCGACCGCACCGGCCTCTGGGCCTGGAAGCACCCCCACCACGATGGCACCACCACCTACCACAAGCTGGCAGGCGACATCACCTTCACCGATGTCGATTTCGGCTATGTGCCGGAGAAGACCGTCCTCCACGACATCAACCTCTATGGCCGCCCCGGCCAGAAGATCGCTTTCGTCGGCTCCACCGGTGCCGGCAAGACGACCATCACCAACCTCATCAACCGCTTCTACGACATCTCGGATGGTAAGATCCGCTACGACGGCATCAACATCTCCAAGATCAAAAAAGACGACCTCCGCCGCTCTCTCGGCATCGTGCTGCAGGACACCCACCTGTTCACCGGCACGGTCATGGAGAACATCCGCTACGGCCGTCTGGAAGCCAGCGATGAAGAGTGCATCGCCGCTGCCCGTCTGGCCAACGCCGACAGCTTCATCAAGCGCCTGCCCGATGGCTACAACACCATGCTGACCAACGACGGCTCCAACCTCTCGCAGGGCCAGCGCCAGCTGCTGGCCATCGCCCGCGCGGCGGTCGCAGACCCGCCGGTGCTGATCCTGGATGAGGCCACCTCCTCCATCGACACCCGCACCGAGGCACTGGTCCAGCGCGGCATGGACGGCCTGATGTATGGCCGCACTTCCTTCGTCATCGCTCACCGCCTGTCCACCGTCCGCAATGCAGACTGCATCGTGGTTCTGGAGCAGGGCCGCATCATCGAGCGCGGCAGCCATGACGAGCTGATCGCCAAAAAGGGCAAGTATTACCAGCTCTACACCGGCAACCTGGCCGAGAACTGAGCATAAAAAATACGGAGCATCGCTGCGGCGATGCTCCGTATTTTTTATGTCTGTTTATTTCAGCCCGATCTGCTGGGCGTATTCTTCCAGCAGTTCCCGCTCCAGGAATGGGGTCTTGACGCCCATCCGGTCGCGGTAGGTCTCGTGGCCCTTGCCGATGACGGCGATCAGGTCGCCCTCCTGGGCGTGGTCCACGGCGTAATGCAGTGCATCCAGCCGGTCGGGGATCTCCACGAATTTGGCGTCCGGGTTGCCCTTGTTCATGCCCACCCGGATATCGGCGAGGATGTCCTCGACCTTCTCAAAACGATTGTTGTCCTCGGTGAGGATGGAGAAATCGGCCATTTTGGCGCAGGTCTCGCCCATGCCGTAGCGGCGCAGCTTGGAGCGGTTGCCGCCGCAGCCGAACACCACCACCAGCCGATGCGGCTTGTAGGCCCGCAGGGTGGTGAGCAGGCTCTCGGTGGAGACCTCATTGTGGGCGTAGTCCAGCAGGATGGTAAACTTTTTGCTGATGGGCACCAGCTCCACGCGGCCCTTGACGACGCACTTGCCCAGACCCTCGTGGATGGCGGCATCGGGCAGGCCCAGCACCTTGCCCACGGCCAGCGCGGCCAGCGCGTTGTATACGCTGAACTCACCGGGCATATTCACCCGGACGTCCATGTCGTCCTTGCCGGAGACGTGGAAGGCCACCCCCAGAAAATCGTGGGTGCGCAGCAGCTCGCAGCCCTCGGCGCGGTAGTCGGCCTTCTCGCTGCGGCCATAGGTCACCAGCTTACAGGTGTGGCCTTCCAGCAAAGCCTCGGTGTTCTCGTCGTCGATGTTCACGACGCCGACGTCGCACCGCTTGAACAGCTGGCCCTTCCAGCTGCGGTACTCCTCAAAGGTCTTGTGCTCGCCGGGGCCGATGTGGTCCGGCGAAAGGTTGGTGAAGACGCCGACGTTGTAGTGGATGCCCGCCACACGGTCCATCATCAGGCCCTGGCTGGACACTTCCATCAGCGCCACATCACAGCCTGCATCCACGAACTGGCGGAAGGTCTTTTGCAGCTCGTAGCTTTCGGGGGTGGTGTTTGCGGTCTCCTGATGGCGGCCCATGAAATAGATGCCGTTGGTGCCGATCATGCCCACCTTTTTGCCGGCGGCTTCCAGCACGCTCTTGATCATGTGGGTGGTGGTGGTCTTGCCCTTGGTGCCGGTGACGCCGATCACGGTCATCTGCCGGGCCGGGTTGCCGAAGAGGTTGCAGCTCATCAGCGCCATGGCATAGCGGCTGTTCTCCACCTTCACAACGGTCACGTCCGGCATGGCAGACAGGTCGATGTCATGCTGGATGACCAGTACGCTCACGCCTTTGGCGGCGCAGTCGGCCGCGAAGTCGTGGCTGTCGCGCTGGGTGCCCACGATGCAGACGAAGGCCATGCCCTCGGCTGCCTTGCGGCTGTCGTAGATGATATCGGTCACTTCGGTCTCCAGACTGCCCTGCACAAGGTCAAAGGGGACGCCTTCCATCAATTGTTCCAGTTTCATACATGAACCTCACTTTTTCAGTTTGCAGCCCCGGTGCCTGCCGTATCCTGCGCGGCGGGAGCCGGGTCTGTCTCTGTGGTCGGAGCCTGGGCATCGTCCGCAGGCTGTGCAGCGGCGTCCGCCGGGGACGCTGCCGCATCGGCGGCACCCTCTGCGGTGCTGTCCGCCGTTTCCTCTGCCGGGGCTTCCTCCGGTGTCGTCGGCTCCGGCACGACATAGCCGGACGGCAGCTCCGGCTCGCCCTGCGCAAAGGTGAATTTGCGGGTGCTGGACATGCTGATGTGGGTGAAGTCCAGCGTACCGGTGTCGGTGGCTGCGCAGCCCTTGCCGTCCTCATTGAGCAGCACATGCCGGGCCAGCTTGAGCTTGTAGTCCAGTTCGTTCAGGGTGCCCAGCCGGACGCTGATGCGGTCCTGATACAGGAACGCCATCTCCTCCGGGTCAGCGAACTCGATGCGGGTGACATCCCCGCGCATCCCGGCGGTATCCAGCGCCGTCAGCAGGGTGCTGAGAGCCTCCAGGCGCTTGTCGCCCGCCTCCTCTTCCACGGCAGCGGAGGCGCTGGCCGGGTCGGAGGCACTCTCCGAAGCGGTGCTGCTGTCTGCCGGTGTCTCCTCCTCGAAGCACAGCTGCTCGCCGGGGTCCGAGAAGACCGGCTCGCCGCCGTACAGCGTAGGCAGGCCGGTGGGCTGGGCGGAGTCCGCCGCCAGGATCTTCAGCCCGGCCGAGAGGGTCAGCCAGCCTTTTGCCGTCTGCATGGCGTAGGCGGGCTGGGCTTCCGCCACCCGCACGACCACGGTGCTGGGGTAGTCCCGCTCCACCCGGATGTCCTCCAGCATGGGGAAGACCTTTTCCAGCGCGGCGGCTTTGGCAGCGGGGTCAAAGCTGAAGATGTTCTCTTCTTTCTGGACGCCCAGCGCCTGCAGGATCTGCTCGCTGGAGTAGCCGCCCGCTTCGCTCACCACGCCGTCCGCCGTCCGCACCTCAATGGTGTTGATCTTGAACAGCATGGTGACCGTCAAATAGATGCCTGCCGCGATGACGCAGAGCAGCATGGCCAGCGCGGTCAGGCGCTGGATGGCTCTGCGGCGTCGGAGGGCCTTGCGGGTCATCTTCCGTTTCTTTTTTCCTTCCCGGCGGGCGGGGTCCCGCAGGTTCGCCTGCGTAGGGCGGAGCCGCTGGCCGCTGGCCGGGCGCCGGGCGTTCGGGTTCTGCGGCCGGGCCTTCCCATTGCGGGGCCGCTGGCTCTGCGGCGCGCTCGTTCTCCGCTGGTTCTGGCGCGGCGCATTGGGTGCCCGGTTCCGGGAGGGATTCTGCTTCTGGACGGGGCGGCCTCCGGTGGGAAACTGGATGCTGTTGTCCGGGTAGCTGCCGGAGCCGGTATCCCGCGCCGCATAGCGGCTGGGCCGGGGCGCATCGGGGTCATAGTTCGGGTTGGTTACCGGGTGTCTGCCGGGCGTCGTGGAGCTGGGGTATCCCACATTGCTCCGGTCCGCCGGGCGGCTGGGCCGGGCGTCCCGCGCCTGATCGTAGACCGGACGGCGCTTCCCATTTTTCTTCCGGTTCTGGGGTCGGTCTGCCATTGGGCCGCACCTCCTTTCCTTTGGATTTCACGTTCTGTTACGGGGTCTTGACCAGCTGGAGCAGGGCATTGGCGATGCGGTCCAGACTGTCGTCCACCGAGAGCTTCCGGGCGTTCTGGCCCATCTGCGCCAGCTTTCCCGGCTCGGCCAGCAGGTCGGCCACGGTGGCCACGAGTGCTTCGCCGGTCAGGTCTTTTTCCTCAATGACCACCGCAGCCCCGGCTTTTTGCAGCTCCATGGCGTTGTAATACTGGTGGTTCTCGGCCACATTGGGGCTGGGGATGAGGATTGCAGCGCGGCCCACAGCCTCCAGCTCGGCCAGCGTCAGGGCACCGGCGCGGCTGATGACGAGGTCTGCCGCGGCCAGCAGCTCCGGCATGTTGTTGATATATTCCTTCACGACAAGGCTGTCGCCGGGGGCAAAGCCCTTCTCTTTTTCGAGGTTCTGGAACAGCTCCACGCCGTACTGGCCGGTGGCATGCAGGTGCAGCACCGGCTTCTGATTTTTCTGCTCCCAGGCGCAGAGGTCGGCCACGACCTCATTGACCCGCCGTGCTCCCAGACTGCCGCCGAACGACAGGATGACCGTGCGGTCCCCTGCCCCCAGTTCGGCGCGGATGGCGTCGCGGTTTCTGGCCTGGGCGAACACCTCCGGCCGCACGGGGTTGCCCACCACGCGGGTCTTTTCGGGGGCACCCAGCTTTTCCACGGCAGCGGGCACAGCGGCGAACACGATGTCCACATCCGGGGCCAGCAGCTTGTTGGTCACGCCGGGGAAGGCGTTCTGCTCATGCAGGGCGGTCTTGATGCCCATTTTGGCGGCGCAGCGCACCACCGGGCCGGACACATAGCCGCCGCAGCCGATGACCAGATCGGGCTGTACCTCCCGCATCATCTTCCGGGCCGTGGGGCCGGAGAGGGCCAAGTTCCACAGCGTGATGAGGTTCCGCTTGATGTTGTGCAGCGAGAGCTTCCGCTGGAAGCCTGTGATCTCGATGTGGTGGAAGGGATAGCCCGCCTGGGTCACCAGACGGTACTCCATCCCCTCTTTGCGGCCGGCAAAATGGATCTCGGCCGTCGGGTCTGCTTTTTTCAGTGCACCGGCAATGGCCAGTGCGGGGTTGATATGGCCGGCCGTGCCGCCGGCAGCGATCAGAACACGCATCTTGGTTCCTCCTTATGATTCGGTCCGCGCTCTGCGCGCGGTATCCAGCACGATGGTCTTTTCCCTGCGGCGGGCCTCCCGCTCCTCGTGGGCGCGGCGGCGCTCCTGACGGATGCGCTCACCGTTGCGGCCAATGTTGACCATGACCCCCATCTCCGCCAGCAGCAAGATCAGGCTCGTGCCGCCGGAGGAGAAGAAAGGCAGCGAAATGCCGGTGTTGGGCAGCGTGTTGGTGACGACCGCGATGTTGCAGAACACCTGCCACGCGATCTGCGCCATGATGCCGATGCCCACCAGCGTGCAGAAGCGGTTCTCGGCGTGGAAGGCCAGCCAGAACCCCTGTACGAGGAAGACCACGAACAGCACGATGACCAGCACGGCCCCCATAAAGCCCAGCTCCTCACAGACGACGCTGAAGATGAAGTCGTTGGTGCTTTCGGGCAGCCAGAGCTGCTTTTCGATGCTGTTGCCCAGCCCCAGGCCCGTCACACCGCCGGAGCCGATGGCGTACAGACTTTGCAGGGTCTGGTCTGTCATCTTGGTCAGGTCCTGCGTCCAGCCGTCCAGACGGCTCTGTAAGTAGGGGATGGAGTCGATGTGCTGCAGGATCGTTTCCAGCAGAAAAATGCCGGTTGCACCCCCCACCCAGGTGATGACGCCGCCGTTGCCGCCCAGCAGCAGGATGGTGCCCACCATGGCGGTGGTCAGCACGATGCCGGACATGTGCGGCTCCATCACGAGCAGCAGGATGACCGGCAGCAGCGGGAGCAGCGGCAGGAGCAGCTCCCGCACCAGCCGCTGCTGCAGCCACGGCCCCACCGGCACCTGGCCGCTGCGGCTGGGGTCCAGTTTTTCCAGCCGGGGGGCCTTGGCCGCGATGTGGGCCGTGAGCAGGATCATCTCAAACTTTGCGATCTCCGAAACCTGCACCGTCATACCGGCCACGCGCAGCCAGCGCTTGCAGCCGTTCAGCGGGGTGCTGAACAGCACCAGCACCAGCAGCGCCAGCACAAGGAAATACCCCGGCCAGACCAGCCTGCGGAGCAGACGGTGGTCTACATAGGAGAACAAAAACATGGCCACAAGGCCCAGCCCCAGGCAGAGCACCTGGGATTTGATGTAGTGCAGGCTGTCGCCAAAGCGGAGATAGCCTGTGGTATAGCTGGCGCTGAACAGCATCACCAGCCCGAATACGATGATGATGCCCAGCGTTGCCAGCCAGTAGAGCAGAATGGGAGACCAGGGGCCGGGGTCCCGCTGCAGCAGCGCGAACGGCTCCGGCTTTTTTCGGCGGATGGTTGCCATCTGCACACCTCCTCAACTGATTTTTGCCCATTGCAGGGCCAGCGCCGCGCCCAGCAGGGCGAGCACGCAGAATGTATAAAAGATCTGCACCGCACTGCTGCCGCGCAGCTCCATCCAGCGGTGGAGCGGGGCCGTGCGGAAGAGCTGCTTTTTCCCATGCGTGGTTTGATAGACCACGATCTGCACCGCCACCATGCCGCCCTCCAGCCAGTAGGGCAGCCCCAGCGGGAGCGCAAGGTCCGGCCAGCCGATGCACAGCGGCGCACAGCCCAGTGCCCCGGCCAGAAACAGGCTGCCCACGCTGCCCAGCCGCAGCCGGGCGGGTGGGAAGTTCCAGAGCAGGAACGCCATCAGTGCCCCGGCCAGCGCCGCCGGGAAGACGGCCAGCGGGAACCAGCCGAGGATGGTCATGCAGAGCATCAGGCCCAGCTGGGCCGCAAATGCGGTGCCGCAGCACAGGCCGTCGATGCCGTCCGCGATGCGGACACTCTCGGCCAGCGCCACAAGGCCCGCTTCCCAGACCAGCGGAGCCAGAACGCCCAGCTCCACATAGCCCAGGCCCGGCAGGGCCAGCCCGGTGGCAAGGCAGCGGCTGGCCCCCAGCAGCAGGAGCACCACGGCACCGGCCCCCGCTTCCAGCAGCAGGCGGGTGCCCCGGCGCAGGCCCAGCGGGGCACGGCGGCGGATGCGGGCCAGGTCATCGGCCAGGCCGACGCCGCCGAACAGCAGCGCCCCGAACAGGGCGATGAGCAGCCGGGTGGAGAGCAGGCCCTCCGTGCCCAGCAGCTGCGGTTCGGCCACGCAGGCGGCGGTCCAGCCCACACCCACGGCGGCCAGCACCCCCACCATCAGGCAGAGCCCGCCCATCGTGGGCGGCTGGGCTGGGCGCTCCGGCGCTTCGTCCGAGTCCTGGCTTGGCGCAGCGTCCGGCCGTTCCGGCTCCGGCGGGCGGGTGGGCTGCTGGCGGCTCTGGAAGGCCCGCAGCAGCGGCACCATCAGATTCCCCATCGCCGCCGTGAGGACGAACCCCAGTGTCGATGCGACGATCAAGGCAAAACGGATCATATCACTGCTGCTCCTTGTAGAAGAGTTCCAGCACCTTTTCCAGCGCCATGCCGCGGCTGGCCTTGACCAGCAGCGCATCGCCCGGCTGCATCAGCCGGAGCAGGGCGTCGGCGGCTTCGCGGTAGGTGTTGGCGTGCAGGGTGGTCAGGCCCTTGGCCGCAGCCACCACGGCCGTGCGTCGGGCCTGCTCGCCGTAGGTGATGAGGGTGTCGATGCCGCTTTCCGCCGCCTGACGGCCCACTTCCTCGTGGGCCTCACGGCTCAGGTCTCCCAGCTCCAGCATATCGCCCAGCAGGGCAAAGCGGCGCTTGCAGGGGTACTCCCGGAACATGGCCAGCGCGGCCTTCATGCTGTCGGGGTTGGCGTTGTAGCAGTCCTCGATGACATCCACGCCGTTGCTGTGCACGATCTTCTGGCGCATCCCGGTCTGCTCAAAATTGCTGATGCCCCGCAGCACCTTCCGGGCATTGAGGCCCAGCCGGGTGGCGGCGCAATAGGCGGCCAGCGCATTGGCCACATTGTGGCGGCCCATCGCAGGGATGTGCACCATAAAGGTGCCCTCCTCGTGGTCTTCGAGCACAAAGCTCATGCCGTCGGCCTCCTGCTGGATGGACAGGGCGCAGACATCCGCCCCCTCGTCGCCCAGGCTGAACCAGACGGGCCGGACATGCTCCGGCAGCTCTGCCTTCCGCAGGAAGGGGTCGTCGCCGTTCAGCACCAGCGGAGCGCCCTCCGGCAGACCGGCGCAGATCTCCAACTTGGCCTTGCAGATGTTCTCCTGACTGCCCAGGTTGCCGATGTGGGACACGCCGATGCAGGTGATGATGCCCACATCCGGGCGGGCGCAGCGGCTCAGCCGCTCGATCTCGCCCAGGTGGCTCATGCCCATCTCGACGACGGCATATTCGGTCTCGTTCCCGATGCGGAACATCGTGCGGGGCAGGCCCAGCTCATTGTTCTGGTTGCCCTCGGTCTTGATGGTATTGCCGAAGCCCTCGATGGCAGCATAGCACATCTGCTTGGTGGTGGTCTTGCCCACGCTGCCCGTCACGCCCACGACTTTGGGGTGGAACTGGCTGCGGTAGTTGGCCCCCATCACCATCATGGCATGGTAGCTGTCCGCGCAGAGCACGGCCTTTTCCGCCGGGACGCCCTCGACCGGGTGGTTCAGCACCACACAGAAGGCCCCGGCTTCCAGTGCCTTGGCTGCAAAGTCGTGGCCGTCGAATCGTTCCCCCGGAAAGGCCACAAAGATGCAGCCGGGGCAGACCTCGCGGCTGTCGGTGGTCACAAGGGACACTTCGGCGTCCCCGGTGTCAAAGCCTTCCGGCGCAAGGCCGTTCAGCAGAATGCTTGCTCTGATCTTTTCCATACGATACTCTCCCTTTTCCTGATATCACTCGATCGTCTTCCATACGAGATGCCGTTCCTCTTACCAACAGCCCCCAGCAGATCGGAACCTCACGACCCGGCTGCCAATGGCTCTCCCTTGGGGGAGAGCTGGCGCGAAGCGCCTGAGAGGGTTTACCCGCAGGTGATGGTCACGAGGGTGCCGCGCTGGACGCTGGCCCCCGCCGCCTCGCTCTGTTCCTGGACCAGGCCGTTCGCATCGCCGGCCACAATGCAGTTGAGCCCGGCTGCTGCCAGCATCTGGCGGGCAAAATCCGCGCTCTTGCCCGTCACATCCGGCACCTCCGTGTGCCTGCCTTCGTATGTATCGGTATACAGATACACCGTGGTGCCGTAGGGCACCTCCGCGCCTGCGCGCGGGTACTGGTAGGTGACCACCGCGCCCGCCTGGCTGGCGTCGCTCTCGGCCAGCTGGTGCTTGAGGCCCTTGATGTTCAGCGAGACCTGCGCATTGCTCCACTCGTTGCCGATGAGGTTGGGCACCTTGACGGTGGTGCCGCTGCGGTCGGTGCCGTCGGTGGCGATGCCAAGGTAGGGCGCGATCTCACTGATGATGTTGCCGACGACGGGCGCAGCCAGAATGGACGAGTAGTCCGTTTTGGAGTTGTTGGGGTCGTCGAGCATGACGTAGACGAGGATCTCCGGGTCGTCGGCGGGCAGGACCGCCACAAAGGAAGCGACCTTCTTGTAGTCGCCATCGCTGCGGCGGTCCATGTTCAGCTGCTCGGACGTGCCGGACTTGCCGCCGATGCGGTAGCCTGCCACGTAGGCGCGGCCGCCGCCGCCCTGGGTGCCGTCCGCCACTTCATATTCCATGATCTGGCGGATGGCCTTGCTGGCGCTCTCGCTGATGACCTGGCGGCGGACGTTTGCCCCCACCTCTTCGATGACATTGCCGTTCTGGTCGGTGATCTTATCCACCACATGAGGGGTGACGAGATAGCCGCCGTTGACGGCAGCGGAGATGGCCGTGCAGACCTGCAGCGGCGTGACCGCCATGGCCTGACCGAAGGCCGACGAGGCCAGCTCGACTTCGCCCAGGCGGCTCTTGCTGTAATACTGCATGAAGTTCGTCTCGCTGGGCAGGTCCACGCCGGTGCGCTCGGTGAAACCGAAGGCGTCGAAGTAGTCATAGAACAGGCTGGAACCGATGCGCTGGCCCAGCTGGATGAAGTAGATGTTGCAGCTGTTCCGCAGCGCTTCGGCCAGATTCTGGACGCCGTGGGCCTTTTTGCCGGCGCAGTGATAGGTCTCCTTGGCGACGCCGTAGGCACCGGAACAGTTCAGCGTGGTGTTGATGGTCGCCTTGCCGGAGTCCACCCCCATGGCCGCCGTGATGACCTTGAAGACGCTTCCGGGGTAGTACAGCTCGGTGATGGTCTTGTTCTTCCACTGGATGTCGCGGTAATAGCCGGAATAATCGCCCTCCGGGTCCAGCACCTTGTTGCCGTTCGCATCTGTGACATAGCTGCCGTCCTCATTCTTGAGGTAGATGCCGTAGAGTTCCGGTTCGGCGTGGACCAGCTCGTTGAGATAGGCCTCATTGGCGGTGTAATCCAGCGCATTATTGGGGTCGAAGTCCGGCTTGGAGGCCATGGCCAGGATGGCACCGGTTTTGACGTTCATCACGATGGCCGCGCCGCGGTTCTCGACGTTGTTGGCCGAGATGGCCTCGTTCAGGTAGCGCTCCGCCACCTCCTGGATGTTCACATCCAGCGACAGCACCAGATTGGAGCCGTCCTTGGCAGCGTAGGTGGTGGCGTTTTCGTCCGCGATGGCATTGCCGTAAGCGTTGCGCAGGGTGATGGTGCGGCCATTGACGCCCGCCAGCGTGGATTCGTAGGATTTTTCCAGGCCGTAGGTGCCGTAGCCGTCGGCATCGCAGAAGCCCAGCACCGCCGCCGCAAAGGCTCCGTAGGGGTAATCCCGCTGGAAGCTCTTGGTGGACGAGACCGAGATGCGGCCCTTGCGGATGCCCTTGTCGGCATCGGCCTTTTTGTGGGCCTTGTTGTACGCGGTGACGTATTCTTCAATGGACAGCTTGATGGCGTTGTTCACCTTGGTGGCCAGCGTCTGGTAGGCCGAGTCGCTCTTGGACAGGGCATCGTACACCGCCTGGTACTGGGTCTGGTAGGCCGCCGAGGAGGTGTCCACGCTGTCCAGGCTCTCGCCATCGCCGGAGAGCAGCCGCAGGGTGATCTGGGCGCTGACCTCCTGCAATGCGGCAGGGTCGGCCGCCCTGGTCACCTCGCCGGTGTCGTCGTTCTTGCTGCTGGTGAACAGAGCCGTGCTGTAGCTGGGGTCGGCCCAGATGGTCCAGACCACGCTGGTGGAGGCCAGCGTGATGCCGGACGTATCATAGATCTCGCCGCGGGTCGCCTGAATGGTGCTGTCCAGCAGCTGCTGCTGGGCCGCATACTGGCGGAAGGTCGCGCCGTTCTTGATCTGGATGTTGTACAGGCTGTGGATGACGATGCCTGCCGCCGCCACGACGAACACCACCGCTGCGCCAAAGCTGAAATGCCGCAGCCGTGCGCTCAGCCGCTCGTGGGGGTCGGCGCGGCGCAGCCGGTAAAGCCCTTTTTTGTTCTTGGAGGATGGTTCCTGCATGTTGGTTTGACTCCTGAGAAACCGAAAAAGCGTGCGCTGCCGCACGCTTTTCCTGTTTTATTTTAGTTTGCGCGGTTCACGCGGCCCATGACCATCATGGCACCGTCGTGCAACAGGTCGGTCCACTGCCGCACAGCGGACTCCTTGCGGACAAGGACGCTGCCCTCGTCCAGGCGGATGTAAGTGATCTGGCTCTGGTCGATCTTCATCAGACCGAGGCGGGTGGCCGTCTCTTCCACGCTGGTGATGTTGGTGCGGTTGTTCAGTGCACTGTTGTAGTAGGTGTACTGGCTCTGCTCGCTGACGAGCTCCGCCTTGGCGTTCTGGATCTTGCTGTTCAGCTCCACCAACTGGGACTCGCTCCACAGCAGGCTGACGGCAAAGCCCACCAGCAGCGCCGCCGAGAGCAGCTGCAATGCGTGCTGCATGGCAGCGCGCACCGGGTTCAGCCGGGGCTTGCCGCCTTTTTCCACCCGCAGCGGAACGTTCCGCTGCGTCTGGGGTGCTCTTCTGCGGCGCACCTCTGTCATATCATATGCTGCCTGGCCCATGGTACTCTCCTCCTCACTGATACTCCGCAATGGTTAAATTTTTTCAAGAACGCGGAGATGTGCCGACCGGCTGCGCCGGTTCTCTTCCAGCTCCTGCGTATTTGCTTCGATGGGTCTGCGGGTGATGAGTTTTGCTTTGGCCCTGCCGCCGCAGACGCAGACCGGGAACTCCGGCGGGCAGGTGCAGGCGGTGGCCCAGCGGCGGAACTTGTTCTTCACCAGCCGGTCTTCCAGCGAGTGAAAGGTGATGATGCACAGCCGCCCGCCGGGGGCCAGATGCTCAAAGATGGTGTCCATGCCCTCTTCCAGTGCGTCCAGCTCGTGGTTGACTGCAATGCGCAGCGCCTGGAAGGTGCGGCGGGACGGGTTCTTGTTCTTGCGCCGCTCGGCCGCCGGCATGGCGCTGGCCACGATGTCGGCCAGCTGCAATGTCGTCTCGATGGGGGAAGTCTCCCGCGCCTCGACGATCTTGCCCGCGATCTGCCAGGCGAAGGGTTCTTCGCCGTAATCCTTGAGGATGCGGGCCAGCTCCTCCCGGCTCTCGGTGTTCACGAGGTCGGCGGCGGTCTCGCCCTCCTGGCTCATCCGCATGTCCAGCGGAGCGTCTGCCCGGTAGGAAAAGCCTCTGGCGGCATCGTCCAGCTGGTGGCTGGAAACGCCGAGGTCCAGCAGCGCTCCGTTGATCTTGTCGATGCCCAGCTGTTCCAGAGCTTGTCCCGCATAGCGGAAGTTGATCTGCACCACGGTGGCAGGCAGCCCGGCCAGCCGCGCCCGCGCGGTCTGCACCGCGTCCGGGTCCTGATCCAGCGAGATGAGCCTGCCGCCCTGTTCCGCGTCCAGCCGCAGCGCGATCTGGCGGGAATGTCCCGCACCGCCTGCGGTGCCGTCCAGATAGGTGCCTGCCGGGTCAATGGCAAGGCCGTCCAGGCACTCGTTCAAAAGCACAGGCACATGCTCAAACGAGGCCGGGTCAAAGGCTTGTCCGATCGTTTCACTGCCCATAGGGCCCAGCCTCCTTTCTGTCGTTTCAAGTTTCGTATCATCTGGCGTTTTCACGCTGTTTTTTCCGTTTTTCGCCGTGTTTTTCTGCCCGCAGGGACACACTGCCCCAAGGCATCTCTCTGATACAGTTTTATTGTAACAAAACCGCCCTGCGAATGCAAGGCTTTTCGGGCTGGTTTTTCTCTCAAAATGTCACAAAAAAAGCCCCTGCAAGCCGTCAATTTTGCTGGCAGGGGCAACTGGGTTTTTCCGACAAACTCCGCTCACTGGGGTTTCCGGGGCGTCTGGCGCAGATTGGCGCGGACGTTCCGGACCTGCGCAGCGTTCTCTGCCATGGTCTCCTCGGTGGTCTTGAGCATATTATCACAGTAGTCGGTCACGGTCTGGCGGACGGTGCGGGCCTCGGTCTGGGCGGCTGAGACGATCTCGGAGGCGCGCTGCTGGGCCGCCTTGACGATCTCCGCCTCGCTGACGAGGATGCGGGCGCGGTCCTCGGCCTTTTTCACGATGGCCTGGGCCTGGGCGTTGGCCGAATCAATGAGCTGGGCGCGGTCGCTGACGATGGACTGCGCCTGCCGCAGCTCCACGGGCAGGTTCTGGCGGATCTCGTCCAGATAATCCCGAATCTGCTCCACGTCCACGATCCGCTTGCCGCCCGAAAGGGGCATCCCGGCGCTCTCTTCCAGCGCGTCCTCAATGGTATCCAAAAGCTCGTTCACGTTCATTCCGCATCTTCCTCTCCGGCAGGCTGCATGGGCTTCGTGTACTTCCACAGCAGCACCTTGCCATACCTATACTGTTTCTTCAGCGTCAGGCTGCCCACCTCGGCAGGCAGCACAAGGCCGGTCTCGCTCTCGCACAGGGCGATGCCGCCGGGTGCCAGCACCTTTTCCACACTGGGAAGGATCTTTTCCAGCGTACCACCGTGGAACGGCGGGTCCAGCAGAACCAGGTCGAACTGCTCACGGCAGGCGGAAAGATACCGCGCCGCCTCGCCGATGTTGACACGGCTGCGGTCGAACACGCCGCAGGTCTTGCAGTTCTTCATCACGATGTTGACGGCCTCGCGGTTCTCGTCCAGGAACACGCACCGTGCTGCCCCGCGCGAGAGGGCCTCGATGCCGAGCTGGCCGCTGCCTGCGTACAGGTCCAGCACCCGTGCGCCGGGCAGGTCGAACTGAACGATGCTGAACATCGCCTCCTTGACCTGGTCGAGGGTGGGGCGGGTGATATCGGTGCCGGGCAGGGCCTCCAGCCGTCTGCCCCGTGCGTCTCCTGCAATGACTCGCATGTGGTTGCCTCCTTTTGCATTCCGTTTTATGTATCTTTATATTATTGTCAAGACACCGTGCTTTGTCAAGGCCCGCGTTGCACTGCGGCCGCAAGTGTGCTAAAATCAGGGCAGAGCGCCCCCCTGTTCCGGGGCGCATGGTCAAAAGGAGAGATTCAACGTATGAAAGTCCTGCTCATCAACGGCAGCCCCCACGAAAAAGGCTGCACCTACACCGCTCTGTCCCTCATTGCGGAGGAGCTGAACCGCGCCCACATCGAGACCGAGATCTTCAACGTCGGCACCCGGCCCGTCGGCGGCTGCATCGGCTGCGGCGGCTGCGCCGCAGGCAGCGGCTGTGTCTTTGGCGGCGTGGTCAACGAGGCCATCGAAAAAGCCAGGACCGCCGACGCCTTCGTCTTCGGCAGCCCGGTGCACTATGCCTCGGCCTCCGGCAACATGACCAGTTTTATGGACCGCCTGAGCTACGCAGGCGGCAAGTATCTGGCCTACAAGCCCGCCGCCATCTGCTGTTCGGCCCGCCGCGGCGGCACCACCACCACGCTGGACCAGCTGGTCAAGTACCCGGAGTTCTTCCACATGCCGCTGGTCAACGGCTCCTACTGGGCCATGGTCCACGGCTCCAACCCCGCACAGGTCCTGCAGGACGAAGAGGGCTGCGCCGTGATGCGGGAGCTGGGCCGGAACATGGCCTGGCTGCTCCAGTGCATCGAGGCCGGCAAGGCCGCCGGCATCCGGCACCCGGAGAATCCCCGCCGCCCCATGACGAACTTCATCCGATAAGCAGCCACGCCCGCAAAGCCTGACCGGCACTGCCCGGCCGGGCTTTTCTGCTGCCATCCGCCGCTTTTGTTCCAGAAAAAGTGAGAAATCCCGCAGAAACAGCGCCTGCATCCTTTTTTCGTTCATAACTTTGTGGTAACATGAAGATAAGTATTTTTTACCATGACGGAGAGCAGGCTATGGAACACTACGATTGGAACGACGGCTGGACCTTCACCCCGGTATTCGACCCCGCCATCGTGCGGCCGGAATGTCCGGATCTGCCCCTGACCCCGGTGCGCATCCCGCACACGGTCAGGACGCTGCCCTACAATTACTGCAATGAGAACGATTACCAGCGGCTCTGCGGCTACCGGCGGGAGTTTTTTGCGCCCAAAGAGTGGCAGGGCCGCACGGTCCTGCTGACCTTTGAGGCCGTGGCGCACGACGCCACCGTCTTCTGCAACGGCCGCCGGGTGTTTCATCATGGCTGCGGCTACACGGCCTTTACCGTGGACCTGACCGAATCCCTCCGCCTGGGGGAGCAGAACGTCGTGGCCGTCCGGTGCGACAGCCGGGAAGACCTGAACATCCCGCCCTTCGGTGGGCAGATCGATTTCCTGACCTACGGCGGCATCTACCGCGCCGTCTCGCTGGACGTGAAGGAGCCTGCCTACCTGCGGGACATCTTCATCGAGGCGCAGGCCGAGGGCGATTTCCGCATCTACACCTCCACCGTGGGCGAGACGGTCGGCTGCACCTTGCAGGCCGAGATCCGCAGCCCCGCCGGGAGCCGGGCGCTCTACAGCGGCGAGCTGTCGCTGCCCATCGTGGGCACCCTGAACGGCGTCCACCCATGGAGCATCGGGCACCCCTTCCTGTACACCCTCACCGTGCGGCTCATCCGCCCCGGCACCAGCGGCCTGCCCGACCGGGTGCTGGACGAAAAATCCACCCGGTTCGGTTTCCGCACCCTTCAGTTCGTGGCGGGCGGGCTGTACCTCAACGGCCAGCGGGTGGAGCTGCGCGGCCTGAACCGCCACCAGAGCTACCCTTATCAGGGCTACGCCATGCCGGACAGCATCCAGCAGCTGGATGCCCAGATCCTGAAAAAGCAGCTGGGCTGCAACGCAGTCCGCACCAGCCACTACCCCCAGAGCCAAGCCTTCCTCGACGCCTGCGACGAGCTGGGGCTTCTGGTCTTTGTGGAGATGCCGGGCTGGCAGCACATCGGCGACGAGAGCTGGCAGGCACAGGCATTGCAGAACTGCCGCGAGATGGTCTGCCAGTGCCGCAACCATCCCAGCGTCTTTCTGTGGGGCGTACGGGTCAACGGCAGCCCCGACGATGAAGCGTTCTACAAGCGCACCAATGAGGCCGTCCGGCGGCTGGACCCCACCCGCCCCACCGGCGGTGCCCACATCCGCCGCAAAGACCAATTGCTGGAAGACGTCTACGCCTACAACGATTACTCCTACACCGGGCGGGGGGCTGGCTGCGAGAACCGCTCCGCCGTCACGCCCGACCTGCGCAAGGGCTACCTCATCAGCGAGTTCGGGGGCCAGCAGTTCCCGGCCAAGACCTTTGACGACGAGCCGCACCGGCTAGCCCAGGCCCTCCACCACGCGGCCGTCCTGAACGATGCCATCGCCCAGCCGGGCGTGGCGGGCAGCTTTGGCTGGTGCATGGCCGATTACAACACCCACCGGGAGTTCGGCAGCGGCGACCGCATCTGCTACCACGGTGTGCTCGACTCGTTCCGGAACCCGAAGCTCTCCGCCGCCGTCTATGCCAGCCAGAAGACGCCCCGCTCCCCCTCCGACATCGTGCTGGAAGTTTCGTCCAGCATGGCGCTGGGCGACCACCCCGGCGGGTTTGCCGGGGCCTGCTGGGTGTTCACCAACGCCGAGAGCGTCCGGCTCTACCGCGGCAACGATTTCATTGCCGAGTTCAGCCCGGACCGCCGGGGCCGGTTCGCGGCGCTGCCCCATCCGCCCATCGAGGTGCAGGATTTCGTCGGCTCCCTGCTCGAAAAGTATGAGGGGCTGGACCCCGTGGTCGCGCCGCAGGTGGCCGCCATCCTCAACGAGATGCGCCGGGACGCGCTGAGCCTTTCGCCCCTGAGCCGGGCGCGGCTGCTCTCGCTGCGGCTGAGCTGGAATGACCTGCTCCGGATGTACTACAAGTACATCGGCGTCCTCGGCTCGCCCTCCAGCGTCTACCGGTTCGAGGCCGTGTGGCATGGGCGCACCGTCCGCACCGTGGTGCGGGAGCCAGTGCAGAGCGTCCGGCTGGAGTGCACGGTCTACAATCCCCTGCTGACGGACGGCCCCACCTGGGACTGCGCTGCCGTCAGCCTGCGGGCCATCGACCAGAACGGCAACTTCCTGCCCTACTGCGGCGAGGCTGTTCAGCTGAGCGTGGAAGGCCCGGTCAGGATCCTCGGCCCCAGCGTCGTGCCGCTGCGGGGCGGCATGGCGGGCACCTACCTTGCCACCACCGGCCGGGCAGGCCGCGCCGTGCTCCACTGCAAAATGGAGGGCGCGCTGGACACCGAAGCCGTGCTCACGGTGCGCAAGCGTTCTTAAATCCCGTCCTTTCATGATAGATTTGCACTCCGTTCAAAGTTTTATCATGTTTGGCTGATATTCTATGGATGTAAAGAGTTTATGGGACGGCTTCGGCCGTCCCCTTTTGAAGAGTTTGAGGACAAAGGACTGTACGATTATGAGAGAAAAACTTCGCCGCTTTATGATCGGCCGCTACGGCACCGACGGCCTGAACCAGTTTCTGAGCATTGCCTCTCTGGTTCTGCTGCTCATCGCCATCGTCAGCCGCATCAGCCTGTTCACCTGGCTGGGTGTGGTGCTGCTGGGCTTCTGCTATTACCGCACCTTCAGCCGCAACATCTCGAAGCGGACCGAAGAGAATTACAAGTTCTACACCCTCAAAGACCGGGTGGACAACAAGTTCCGGGGTCTGAAAGAGCAGTGGGCCAACCGCAAGGTCTACCACTATTACCGCTGCCCCCAGTGCCGCCAGAAGCTCCGTGTGCCCCGCGGGCGCGGCCGCATCCAGATCTCCTGCCCCCGCTGCGGCACCCAGTTCATCAAGAAGAGCTGAGCCATGTTCGGATATGTGATCCCGAATCAGGCTGCGCTTTCGCCGGAAGCGCAGGCGCGGTACCGCTCAGCCTACTGCGGGCTCTGCCGCCGCATCGGTGCGCTGCACGGCCTGCGCGGGCGGCTGACCCTGAGCTATGACCTGACCTTTTTGGATCTGCTGCTCTCCAGCCTGTACGATGGCGAGACCGCGCTGCACACCGGCGCAGACCACTGCCCCATCCACCCCATCCGGAAGGTGGGCTGGCGTTCCAGCGGGCCAACCGATTACTGCGCCGACCTGAGCGTTGCGCTCCACTACTACAACGCACAGGACAAGTGGAACGATGACCGCAGCCTGCTGGGGCTGGGGTTCGAGGCGCTGCTCGCCGCCCCCACTGCGGCAGCCGCCGAACGCTGGCCACGGCAGTGCAGCGCCATCCGCGCCTGTCTGGACCGGCTGGCGCAGTACGAGGCCGAGGGCAGCGAAGATCTGGACGCCGTGTCCGGCTGCTTTGGCGACCTGATGGCGGAATTGTTCGACTACAAGCAGGACCACTGGTCCCCGGAGCTGCGCAGCATCGGCTTTCATCTGGGCAAATACATCTACCTGCTGGATGCCTACGACGACCTGGACCGCGACCTGAAAAAGGGAGCCTACAACCCGCTGCGCAGCCTGCACCAGCTGCCCGGCTATGAAGAAGAGATGCGGGAGATCTTCGAGCTGCTGCTCGCCAACTGTGCCTGCAGCTTTGAGCGCCTGCCCTGTGTGGAGGATGTGGACCTGCTGCGGAACATCCTCTACTCCGGCGTCTGGCTCAAATACAACTGCAAACATGCAAAAAATCCCCCCAGAACCGCCGAATGAGGCGGTTTCTCTTGATTTTTCAGGCGTTGTCCTGTACACTTAATTTTGTTCGTGCGGCAGCAAGGCCGCGCAAGTTCGTAGAGACGTGAGGAAGTTGATCCATGAAAGACCCCTATGAGGTGCTGGGCATCCAGCGCGGAGCCAGCGAGGAAGAAATCAAAAAAGCCTATCGTGCCAAGTGCAAGCGCTGGCACCCCGACCTGAACCCCAACGACCCCACGGCCGAAGAGCACTTCAAGGAAGTGCAGGCGGCCTATGACGCCATCACCAAGGGGGAGACCGGCCCCCAGAACGGCGGCTACGGCAACCCCTACGGCCAGCAGCAGAGCTATGGCGGCTTCTACAGCGGCGGCTATCAGCAGGGCTATGGCCAGCAGGGCTACAGCCAGCAGGGTGGCGACTGGGACTTCGGGTTCGACCCGTTCGGTTTTGGGTTTGGGTTCGGCGGCTACCAGCAGCAGAGCGGGCCGGGCTTCAGCAGCGCGGACACGCCCGAACTGCAGGCGGCGCGCAACTTCATCGTGAACCGCCGCTACGCCGAGGCCCGCCGTGTGCTGGACGGCATCGCGAACCGCACCGCCCGGTGGTATTATCTCTCGTCGCTGGCGAACCAGGGCCTGGGCAACAGCATCGACGCCCTGCAAGACGCCCGCCGCGCCGCCCAGATGGAGCCGGGCAACACCGAATACCAGGTGCATCTGCGCAATCTGCAAAGCTCCGGCCGCACCTACCGCACCCAGACGACCTATGCCCAGCCGGGCGGCCTGATGCGCTGGTGCTGGAGCATGATCCTGCTGAACCTCCTCTGCAACTGCTGCTGCGGCGGCTGGGGCTGGGGCTGGCGGTTCCGGGGCATCTGATCTCCACTGTTCCTGATACAAAAGACCCCTGCCGTGCAGCTGCACGGCAGGGGTCTTCTCATCGTCTGATCGTTTTACTGGATGATGATGGTGCGGGTGATCTTCTCGCAGGAGTAGTTGCCGCCCACGGTCGCGGTCTGGACATACTCGCCCGGCTGGGTGGGCAGGGTGTCGGACTTGCTGCCGAACCAGCCGCCCTTTTTATAGGTGTAGCTGATCTTGCCCTCCGGAACGGGCTGGCCGTCCACTTCCAGCACAGCGCTCAGGTCGTAGTTCTGTGCTTCCTCCACGGTCATCGTGTCGGGCACTTCCTGCGTCCAGTAGGTGCGGACGCCTTCCGTCTTCGGCTTGATGCGGAACATGGCCACACCGGCGGTGTTCACGTCGCCGGATTCCAGCGCCACTGCACCGGCCACATAGTTGCCGGACTCGGTCGGCTGTTCATCCACGTAGATGCGGCTGAAGGCGCCATCCGGCAGGAATTTTCGGATGAGTGCCAGCGCCAGCTTCAGGCCAGTGGAAACGTCCTTGATGGTGGGCATATAGAATTGCAGCACATCCATCACCGAAACGACCTCGTCGGCCACCCGCAGCAGTACACTCACGTCGTTGCCGTCAATGAGCTGCTTGATGTAGGCGTAGAGGTTGAACTCTTCCTGCTGATCCGGCGTAGCGGACATCTTGCGCGGCAGCGGGATCATCTTGAGCAGGGTGCGGATCTTGTCCGAGAGGACCAGCGTCACATAGCCCTTTGCCTCGCCCTTGGTGCCGATGACCACGCCGATATACTGGGTGTCGGCGGGTTTGGTCACGACGCTGAGGGTGAACGGCGAACCATAAACCAACTCACCCGAAGTGGTCAGGCGGATGGAGACGACATCATTGCTTTCCTCGACATCTGCACTTTCTGCGGCGGGCAGCAGATCCCCCGCCGACGCTGCAAACGCCGGGGTAACGGCCACGCTCAGCGTCAGAAGGACGGCGAGCAGCAGCGAGATCATCCTTTTGGTCTTCATAGAGCAGACCTCCTGTTTGCATTTCAAAGGTTGCGGTCGTGCGGCGGGAGACTTCCCGCCGGGCCAAAAATTGCTTTGGGCCAACTTTATTTTACCGCATCCTGCCCTTTGGGTCAATAACGGGATTCAAGTAACTCAAAATTTTGATATAAAAACTGCCGCGCAGACGCACGGCAGTTTCTTCCGCTCTTTACAGCTTGCTCAGCTGGGGGCCCTGGGCGGTATCCTTGACGGCCCAGCCCATCTCGGTCAGCTGGGCGCGGATGGCATCGGCGGTGGCCCAGTCTTTGGCTTTCTTTGCCGCAGCGCGCTTTTCGACCAGCTCGGTCACTTCGGCGGGCACCTCGTCCTTCTTGCGGTTGTACATCAGGCCCAGCACGTCGGTGATCTCGTCGAACGCCTTGGCGGCAGCTTCAAGCGCTTCTTTGGTGGAAGAAGCGGACAGGGTGTTGATCTCCTTGACCAGATCGAACACCGCAGCCAGCGCGTCGGGGGTGTTCAGGTCGTCGTCCATGGCCTTGCAGAACTTGGTGCGGGCCTCGTCGGCCTTGGCCTTCAGGCTCTCATCGGTGCCGAACTCGCTCTTGCTCAGGGCAAAATCGAGGTTTTCGCGGCAGGTGTACAGGCGCTCCAGGCTGTTCTTGCAGCTCTCGATGAGGTCTACGGTATAGTTCAGCGGCATCCGGTAGCCTGCGGTCAACATGAAGTAGCGGATGGGCTCATAGCCGTAGAGGTTGGCCACATCGCGGACGGTGAAGAAGTTGTGCAGGCTCTTGGACATCTTCTGATTGTCCACATTGATGAAGCCGTTGTGCATCCAGTAGCGGGCGAACGCACAGCCGTTGGCGCACTCGCTCTGGGCGATCTCGTTCTCGTGGTGGGGGAAGATGAGGTCCTGCCCGCCGCAGTGCAGGTCGATGGTCTTGCCCAGATGGGTGCGGCTCATGGCGCTGCACTCGATGTGCCAGCCAGGGCGGCCCATGCCGTAGGGGCTTTCCCAGGCAGGCTCGCCGGGCTTGGCGGCCTTCCAGACAGCGAAGTCGGCGGGGTCTTCCTTCAGGTCATCCTCCATCTGGCTGCGCAGCTCGCGGTTGCCGCTCTCCAGATCGTCCAGCTTGAGGTGGCTGAGCTTGCCGTACTCCGGGTCGCTCTTGACGCGGAAGTAGACGTCGCCGTTCTTGGCCACATAGGCGTGGCCGGAGTCGATCAGGTCCTTGACGATGTCCAAAATCTGCTGGATGTGCTCGGTGGCGCGGGGCTGGACGGTGGGCTTTTTGCAGTTCAGACCGGCGGCATCCTTGAGGTACTCGGCCTCAAAGCGCTGGGCGACTTCCTTCATGGAGGTGCCCTCTTCCTGGCCCTTCTTGATGAGCTTATCGTCGATGTCGGTGATGTTGGACACATAGATGACCTTGTTGCCTCGGTATTCCAGATAGCGGCGCAGGGTGTCGAACACGATCAGCGGGCGGGCGTTGCCGATGTGGATATAGTTGTAAACGGTCGGGCCGCAGACGTAGATGCGGTACTCGCCGGGCACCTGCGGCACGAACTCTTCCTTCTGGCGGGTCAGGGTGTTGAAAATCTGCATAAAAACCTCTCCTTTTGTGTGGCAGACAGAAGCCGCAAAAACAAAAAAGCCCTCCTCGCTGTACCCTGGTACAGCAACGAAGGCGGTTCTCATTCCAAATCGCGGTTCCACTTCTGTTTGTCGCTCAAAGCCGGTAACGGCGGCCGCCGCACTGCGATACTGTCCTTCCCGCAGTGTGCTCTCCGGGCGCACTTCCCGCAGTCTTCTGCAAACAGGCTCCCAGCCAACGGCCCGTTCTCTCTGTGCAGATACTCCCTGCGCTACTCTGCCCGGATCAACGCATTTGTTCTGATACAGATTTATTATATCTGTCCGGCCTGCGAAAGTCAAGGCGGCAAATCTTGATTTTATCTTGCGGATCGTCGAATTTTATGGTATTTTAATGTTGCATCTGGGTATTCCAGATTCCTTAAGGCGCTGTCCCAAAAACGCAGGCGGCTAGCCCATACCGATTCGTCCTTGACTCATTGAGTGAAGCAAGTGTCGGGAGGGCACTTTTTGGAGTTACCTCCCGACGCTTTCGGCGAAGGGAGGGATCGTTCTATGACGATTGTCGAGATTCTCACGTTGATGGCATTCTTTGTCAGTTTGCTGACCTTGATCGTCACCACAGTACATGTAACATTCGATATCACATTTCGGATGCTGGAATCGCGAAAAGATAAAAACGACAAAAAGAAAAAATGACCGCCCAACGTTCCCCAACGCACGGTCATTTTCTCTTTGACGTGTCAGTAAGGAGCTAGCCGTTTTGCCGGACAGCGCCTTTTGCATCTTTATTATAGAGTTTTTTTTATGATTTGTCAATCATTTTACGGAGGTCCTCCATGCAGCTTTTGACCGAACGCCTTTTTCTCATCCCGTTGCAGCCGGATGGGATGCGCGCCCTGCTCGCCCGCACCACCGACCCGGAGCTGGTCGGCCCCTATACCGAAATGCTGACCCTCTCCCTCCGGCACCCGGAGCAGTGGATCTGGTACACGGCCTGGGGCCTTTACCAGAACGATTCCGGTGACTTTGTCGGCGACCTCTGCTTCAAGGGTCTGCCCAAAAACGGCCAGCCGGAGATCGGCTACGGCATCTCACCCGAATTTCAGGGCCAGGGCTATGCCACCGAGGCCGTCCGCGCCGCCTGCCGCTGGGCGCTGGCCCAGCCCGGCGTGGCCGCCGTGGAGGCTGAGACCGAACCCGCCAATGCTGCCTCCCAGGCGGTTCTCCGCAAGGTCGGCTTCGTCCCCACCGGGACGGTGGGCAAGGAGGGGCCGCGGTTCATTCTGCGCACCCTGCCCGCCTGAGCGCAGCTTTTTCGGCGTCCCCCTTTACATCTCCCTCAACTTGTGCCATAATTTACGATATTAAAGGGAAGCGTCTCCAGCTCCGGCAATTCGGCCGGTCTGGAGCGCAAGAGAGGGGTAAACTGCCATGAGTAAAACGATCATCCCGGCAAACTACACGCCTGCGCTGAATCTGTACGACACCCAGCGCGCCATCGGCACCGTGAAGCGGCTGTTCGCAGACACGCTCTGCGCCACGCTGAACCTCTACCGTGTGTCCGCACCGCTGTTCCTGGAGGCCTCCACCGGCCTGAACGACGACCTGAACGGCGTCGAGCGGAAGGTCACCTTCGACATCAAGGACAGCGGCACCGAAGCGCAGGTGGTGCAGTCGCTGGCCAAGTGGAAGCGCAAAGCCCTGAAGGACTACGGCTTCCGGGTGGGCAAGGGTCTGTACTGCGACATGAACGCCATCCGCCGCGATGAGGAGCTGGACAACCTCCATTCCGTCTACGTGGACCAGTGGGACTGGGAGAAGGTCATCCGTGAAGAGGACCGCAACGAAGCCTATCTGAAGAATGTCGTGCGCTCCATCGTGTCGGCGGTCTGCGCCACCGAGATGAACCTCCACGCCATGTTCCCCCAGCTGCAGGACCTGCCCCTGCACACCCCGAACGTGACCTTTATCACCACCCAGGAACTGGAAGATCGGTACCCTGACCTGACCCCGAAGGAGCGCGAGAACGCTTTCGTCAAGGAAAACGGCACCACTTTCCTGATGAAGATCGGTGCCCCGCTGAAGAGCGGCAAGCCCCACGATGGCCGTGCGCCCGACTACGACGACTGGGACCTGAACGGCGATCTGTTGTTCTGGAACGAGCCGCTGCAGTGCAGCTATGAGCTGAGCAGCATGGGCATCCGCGTCAGCCCCGAAAGCATGGACCGGCAGCTGACCATGGCGGGCTGCGATGACCGCCGCGCCCTGCCGTTCCACAAGGCCGTTCTGTCCGGCGAGCTGCCCTACACCATCGGCGGCGGCATCGGCCAGAGCCGCCTGTGCATGCTGCTGCTGGGCAGTGCCCACATCGGCGAGGTCCAGGCCAGCGTCTGGGATCAGGCCACACACGAAGCCTGCGCCAAGGCCGGCATCCCGCTGCTGTAACGACCAGCGTTCTTTCCAAGGCTGCCCCATGGGTCTTCCCGTGGGGCAGCCTTTTTTGCGCCGTGCAAAAATTTCCAAAAACTTTTTTGTTTTTCCCCTTGACAGAACGCTGTGTTCTATCTATAATGAACACAGTTCATTTTGAGGTGATCGCATGAATCTTACCGCAACCTCCAAAGAGGATATCTTAAAAGCCAGTCGTGCCCTCATCCAGCAAAATGGATGGGCAGCGGTCAACATCCGCGCCGTGGCTGCGGCCTGCGGTGTGTCGGTGGGCTGCATCTACAACTACTTTGCATCCAAGACCGAGCTGGTGAGTGCCACGGTGGAAAGCATCTGGAACGATATCTTCCACCGCCCGGAGGACGAAGCCGTCTTCCGGGACACGCTGGCCTGTGTCCGCTGGATGTATCGGCAGCTGGAATACGGCTGCGCCCAGTATCCCGGCTTTTTCACCCATCACTCCCTTGGCTTTATGCACCAGGGCACGGCGGATGGAAAACAGCAGATGCAGCAGGCGTGGCAGCACATCCTGCGGCAGCTGTGTTTCGTCCTGCAGCAGGACCCCAACGTCCGGCCGGACGCCTTCAACAACCAGTTCACCGCCGAACGGTTTGCCGGGGTCCTGTTTTCCCAGATGCTTTCCGCGCTGGTCCAGCAGGATTTCGACCCGTCCATGGTGCTGGAGATCGTCCGGCGGGCCATCTATTAAAAAACTTCCCACGGTTTCGTGGGGATTTTTTATCCGTCAAAGTGAACATTGTTCAATTAAGGAGGTGATGTTCCGTTCTCTCCGGCAGGACCCCGCTGCATTCCCCCATTCCACCCATTTCAGACAACAAAGGAGATTTTTACGATGCGTGCGATCTTTGAAACGCTTTTTGACATTTTTTATCTGCTCACCGTCCTTTCCGTGGGCATCCGCATGATCCGGAACAGCAAAGGCTCCGCCCAGTTCCAGCTGTTTGGCTGGATGGCTGTGGTGCTGGGTGCCGGTGATTCCTTTCATCTGGTGCCCCGCGCACTGGCTCTGTGCACCACCGGCCTTGACAGCTACGCGTTCCAGCTGGGTCTGGGCAAGTGGATCACCTCGGTCACCATGACGGTATTCTATGTGCTGCTGTACTACGTCTGGCGTCAGCGCTACCACATCCAGGGCCAGAAGGCCGTGACCTGGGCCGTCTACGCTCTGTCGGCCGCCCGTGTGATCCTCTGCATGATGCCCCAGAACCAGTGGCTCACCAACCATTCTCCCCTGTCCTGGGGCATCTACCGCAACCTCCCCTTCGCGCTGCTGGGCCTGCTGGTCATCGTGCTGTTCTACCGCAGCGCCAAGGAGCACCACGACACTGCGTTCCGCTGGATGTGGCTCACCATCGTGCTGAGCTTCGGCTTCTATATCCCGGTGGTGCTGTGGGGCGATGTGATCCCGGTCATCGGCCTGCTGATGATTCCCAAGACCTGCGCCTATATGTGGACCGTCCTCATCGGCTATTCTGCCATGAAGGCAGAATATAAGAAAGCGGACTGATCCGTTCCCCCCTGCTTCACGCAAAAAGAGCCTGTTTTCCGGCGGCAGCTGCCGTCAGAAAACAGGCTCTTTTGGTTGCAGTTTATCGGCGTTTCCGGCTGTTGCCCCCCAGCCACCAGACCAGCGCTGCGCAGATCAGGTTCCCGGCCAGGATGCCCGCGCACCACAGCACCGTTTGCCGGGGCGTCTGTTCATACACCAGCAAAAAGGGGTAAGGCCCCGTCCACAGACGCTGGTAGTTGGCCCACAGAGCGATGCTTCCGTAGATCGCCGTCGGCACCAGCGCCAGCGGGATGTTCCGGGCCGGGAGCCGCGGCTCCCGTTCCAGAAAGACGAAGGAGACAAAAACGAGGACCGGGTTCAGCAGGTGGTGGTACAGCATGGAGCTTTCCGTCAGCAGGAACACCACACCGCCCTCATCGGGGTAGCAGGGTGCCAGCACAAAGACCACCGTCAGGAAGGTCAGGGTCAGGCAGCAGGCCGCAATGAACTTCAGCCGCTTGACCCAGCGGGGCAGCGCACGGCCGGACAGCAGCGCCCACAGCTGGCAGACTGCCACCAGCAGGCAGACCGCCGCCGAGAAGAGGTTGGAGTTTTCGGTGTAGAAGGTCAGGGACTGCTCGCCCACCGCTTCCCAGCTCATCCGGATGGCGATGGGCTCCATCCGCACCACGGCCAGGTTCAGCAGGATGGACAACACCCGCCGAAGCTGATCCAAAAGCGAATTTTGTTTCATTTTATTCCAGAATGGATCATTTTGCCGTGTTGATGAAGCTGCGGTTGTCCCACAGATACTTGATGCCGGAGATGGCGGTGGCCGCTGCCACCAGCCAGCACAGCCAGTAGGAGATGAGCCAGACGTTCAGATTGCCGAGGACGGTATTGCCATAGGTCAGCGAGATGCCGAAGAAGTAGAAGATGATGGTCAGCATCTGCAGCACCGTCTTCACCTTGCCCCACATATTGGCCGCGATGACCTTGCCGTCCTTCGCACCGGCGGCGACCATCCGCAGGCCGGACACCGCGAACTCGCGGGCCAGGATGATGCAGAGCACCACGGGGCTGCACACGCCGTCCCGCATCATGTAGATGAGGGCCACCGTGGTCAGCAGCTTGTCGGCCAGCGGGTCGGCAAACTTGCCGAAGTCGGTGACCATGTGCCACTTGCGGGCCAGATGGCCGTCCAGATAATCGGTGAAGCTGGCAGCGGCAAAGACGATGCCTGCCACCAGATACCATGTGGCGTTGAAGGTCTCGGTGCCAAACTCGGTCAGCGAGACGAAGATCATGAAGACGGGCACCAGAATGATGCGGCACAGGGTCAGTTTATTGGGCAGATTCATACGTTTTACCCTCCAATTTGTTATTTTTCGACAGTACCATACAAATCGTAAAGGTCGCTGTCGTCTACCAGGATGTCATAGAACGCGCCGGGATACAGCGGCTCTTCGCTGGAAACGCAGACGTTGCCGTCCACTTCGGGGGCGTCGGCTGCGGTGCGGCAAAGGTACAGGCCGCTCTCGTCGTCGATGCCGTCGCAGATGACGCGGACGGTCTGGCCGACCTTGGCCGCCTGCTTCTGGGCCATGATGCCGGTCTGGATCTGCATCACCAGCTCGGCGCGCTTCTCCTTGACCTCCTGCTCGATCTGGCCGTCCATGCGGGCGGCCACGGTGTTCTCCTCAGCCGAGTAGGCAAAGCAGCCCAGGCGGTCGAACTGCACCTCCTTGACGAAGTTGCACAGGTCTTCGAACTGCTCCTCGGTCTCGCCGGGGAAGCCTGCGATCAGGGTGGTGCGCAGGGTGATGCCGGGGATCTCGCGGCGCAGCTTGCCGATGACGTCCAGCAGCTCCGCACGGTTGGAGCGGCGGTTCATGTTCTTGAGGATGACATCGTTGCAGTGCTGGATGGGCAGGTCGAGGTAAGGCAGGACCTTCTCGTTCCGCTTCATGGCGGCAATGAACGCATCGGTGATCCGCTCCGGGTAGGCGTACATGATGCGGATCCACTCGATGCCCTGGACCTTGTTCAGCTGATCCAGCAGCTCGCAGATGCTGCCGGGCTTGCCCCAGTCCTCGCCATAGGCGGTGGGATCCTGCGCCACGATGATAAGCTCCTTGACGCCCTCACCGGCCAGCCAGCGGGCCTCGGCCACGCAGTCGGCCATGTCACGGCTGCGCAGCGGGCCGCGGATGCCGGGGATGGCGCAGTAGTGGCAGCGGTTGTTGCAGCCTTCGGCGATCTTTAAGTACGCATAGTGGGCGGGGGTGCCGATGACACGCTTGCCGCCCAGCGGGAAGTCCTTCTTCAGGCCGTAGCTTTCGAGGTGGTCCTCGCCGTTGAACAAGCGGGCCACGATGGAGTCAATGGCCTTGTTGGAGGCGCAGCCGACCACGGCGTCCACTTCGGGGATCTCCTCCTCGATCTGGCTGCGGTAGCGCTCGGCCAGGCAGCCGGTGACGATGACCTTCAGATCGGGGTTCTGCTGCTTGTAGGAGCAGGCTTCCAGGATGTTTTCGATGGCCTCGGTCTTGGCGCTCTCGATGAAGCCGCAGGTGTTGACCAGAATGACGTCGGCCTCACCCAGCTCGGCCACGGTCTCGTGCCCGGCAGACAGCAGGATGTGGACCATGCCGTCCAGATCGACCTGGTTCTTCGGGCAGCCAAGGGAAATACATGCAATTTTCATAAGGGGATGCTACTCTCTTTCTTTTTTACGGTTCCGGTGTTCTTCCGAATGGCCGTTCCGGCACTGTGTGCGAGACGAAGCGGCCGTGCAAACAAGCCGTTATTCCTGTTCCACGCGCTGGATCGCGTCCCTGATGACCGGGTAGGCAAAGCCCCGGCGCATCAGAGCGGCCACCACGAGGTCGCGGCGTCCGGCTTCCAGTTTTTTGCGGTAGCGGCTGGCCACCAGTGCGGCGGCGGCTTCCAGCTCCGGGTCTTCCCCGGTCTCGTCGGCGGCATAGACCGTGTCCAGCGCCCGTTCGATCTGCGGGGCGCTCAGGCCCTTCTGCCGCAGGTTCTGTGCGGCAGCGCGGCGGCTTTTTTTCGCCGCCAGCAGGCCATGGGCGCGGGTCTCGGCATAGCGCGCATCGTTGACATACTCCCGCTCCACCATCTCAGCCACCACGGCGGCAGCCGTCTGCCCGGCAAAGCGGCGGTTCAGCCGCTCGTAGAGGCCGCCGGAGGACAGCTCCTGCCCAGCCAGCAGCTCCATCGCGCGGGCACGGGCCTTGGCCGCATCGGTGGATTTTTCCGCCTCGTCCAGCGGGCGGCGGGCTCCACGGTAAAATGCCATTTACTCTTCCACCATGATGTCCAGTTCGCTCTCGCTGCTGCGGGCGGGTGCCTTGACCACCGGCTCCTTGGCCGGGGCGGACTCGGCCTTGCTGCCGGTCTCCGGTGCAGCGGCGGCCGCCTTTGCGGTGCGGCGGGTGGCATAGAGCTTGTCGGCATTGGCGCGGATCTGGCCCTCGATGTCGTTGGCCAGCTCCGGGTTGTCCCGCAGGAACTGCTTGGCGTTGTCGCGGCCCTGACCCAGGCGGATATCGCCATAGTTGAACCATGCACCGCTCTTCTGGACGATGCCCAGCTTGACGCCCAGATCGATCAGCTCGCTCATCTTGGAAATACCCTCGCCGAACATGATATCGAACTCGGCCTCACGGAACGGAGGTGCCACCTTGTTCTTCACGATCTTGGCACGGGTGTGGTTGCCGATGAACTGGCCGGAGGAGTCCTTCAGGCCCTCCACACGGCGGATGTCGATGCGCACCGAGGAATAATACTTCAGCGCACGGCCGCCGGTGGTGACTTCGGGGTTGCCGTAGACGACGCCGACCTTCTCACGCAGCTGGTTGATGAAGACGCAGACCGTGTTGGTCTTGCCAATGACACTGGTCAGTTTGCGCATGGCCTGGCTCATCAGGCGGGCCTGCAGGCCGACGTGGCTGTCTCCCATCTCGCCCTCGATCTCGGCGCGGGGGACCATGGCGGCGACCGAGTCCACGACGATGGCGTCGATGGCACCGGAACGGACCAGCGCCTCGCAGATCTCCATGGCCTGCTCACCGGTGTCCGGCTGGCTGACCAGCAGGTTGTTGATGTCCACGCCCAGTGCCTCGGCATACACGGGGTCCAGCGCGTGCTCGACGTCAATGAAGGCGACCTCGCCGCCCTGCTTCTGGGCCTCGGCCAGAATGTGCAGGGCCAGCGTGGTCTTACCACTGGATTCCGGGCCATACACCTCGACGATGCGGCCGCGCGGCACACCGCCCACGCCCAATGCCATATCCAGACCCAGGCTGCCGGTGGAGATGGCTTCCACCTGCATGGCGGCATTGTCGCCCAGCTTCATGACGGCACCCTTGCCGAACTGCTTTTCGATCTGGGCCAGCGCGGTCGCCAGCGCGTCCTTCTTGGCACCCGGCTCGGTCTTCTGGGTCGCGGTGACGACCGTGTTCTGATTCTTTGCTGCCATAGTGTTCTCCTTTGCTGTCCTCTCCCGGCGCGGCTCGTTCCGCCGCCTGCGCGGGGCATTCCGATTCTTTCTCTAATAGTATATCACAAATCCAGAATATTACAACAGGAAGTTGTTTGCTTTTTCCGATTATTTTTCCGCTCAAGCTGACCCGCAAGTCGGCGCAAAACCTCGCATCTTGCGGCAGGCAGCTTCACTTACCGCTTCTTCGCGCCGTTATGGCCCGGTCGTTGCCGCCGTAGTCCTTCCGGCAGGCGATCCCGACCCAGCCGTTTGCTTCCAGCAGGGCCGTGACGGCTTCCCGCTGCTGCCAGCCGATCTCCAGCGCCAGTGCACCGCCGGGGCGGAGCGCTCTCTGGTAGTGTTCCGCGAGGGCGCGGTAAAATACAAGGCCATCCTCCCCCGCTGCCAGCGCCATGGCCGGTTCCTGCGCCACTTCGGGCTGCAGCTGCCCCATCTCGGCCGCGGTCAGGTAGGGCGGGTTGGACACGATGAGGTCCAGCTCCCCTTCCGGCAGAGTCTCCCAATAGGTGAACAGATCTCCCTGCACCGGGGTCAGATGCAGCCCATTGGGCAGGCGGGCATTCCGGGTCAGATACGCAAACGCCGCCGGGCTTTTTTCCAGGCTCGTCACCTCTGCCGCCGGGCAGAACCGCTGGACGCCCAGGCCCAGACAGCCGGTCCCGGCGCAGAGATCCAGCACCTTCGGGTGCTGGACGCCCCGCAGCAGTTCAGCGGCGGCCTCGGCCACCACTTCGGTATCGGCACGGGGGCAGAGCACACCGGGCCCAACCGCCAGCTCAAAGTCGAGGAACGGCCAGCTGCCGCAGAGGTATTGCAGCGGCTCACGGTCGGCACGGCGGGCGGTCAGGGCTTCCAGCTGCGCCGCCTGTGCGGCGGTCAGCGGAGCCGTGGCCAGCCGGGCGTCTGCGCCCACCGCCAGCCGGAAGAGTTCGGCGGCATCAAAATCGGCATCGGGGCAGCCCGCCTCGGTGAGCCGGGCCTCCACCTGCCGCAGCGCCGCGCGGGGCAGGATGCCTTCGTTCACCATCTGCCATCCTCCGGGTCTTCGGGCAGGACGGGCGTCACCGCCGCAATGGCCACTTCGATCATGCTGTCGTCCGGCTCGAACACGGTCAGATGCTGCACCCAGATGCCGGGCTGTCGGATGATGCGGGTGGCAAGGTTGTCAGACCGGCCGCACCACTTCAGCAGCTCGTAGCTGATGCCCATGACCACCGGCAGGAGCAGCAGTTTGAACACCACCCGCAGCCCGGTGCTGGACCAGGGCAGCACACTGTACAGGAAGACGCTGACGATAACGACCAGGATCAGAAAGCTGGTGCCGCAGCGGGGGTGGAAGCGGGTGTATTTGCGGACGTTCTCCACGGTGAGCGCATCCCCGGCCTCATAACAGGCGATGGTCTTGTGCTCGGCCCCGTGGTACTCGAACACGCGGTGGATCTCCTTCATTTTGGAGATGGCGACCATATAGCTCAGGAAGATGGCCACCTTCAGGACCGCTTCGAGGACGACCTTGCTCCACCGGCCCAGCGGGAGCAACCGGTTGACGCCGCCCACCAGAACGGTCGGCAGCACCGTGAACAGCAGGATGGCAAACAGCCCGCCCAGCACAGCGGCAACACCCAGCAGGACATCCTCGGCTTTTTTGCCCAGGTGGTCGCCCACCCATTTTTCAAAGGCGGTCTCCTCCTCTTCGGGGTCGTAGTCGTCGCCCATACTCACCTGTGCGGAATACATCATGTACCGGTAGCCCATGATGAGGCTCTCCACCATCGAGATGGCCCCCCGCACGAGGGGGATCTTCGTCCAGATGCCGTGGGTGGGGGTCGGCTCGATCTTTGTCTCAATGGTGCCGTCCGGCTTGCGCACCGCGCAGCAGATGTTCTTCGGGCCGCGCATCATGATGCCTTCCATCAGGGCCTGCCCGCCCACGCTCGTTTTGAAACGTTCCTGTTTTGGTTGATTCATCCATGTCTCCTGTCCCCGCGCACGGCTGAGTCGGGCGGGTGATTTTTTTGCAGTTCTCATTGTACCGCAAAATTGTGTCTAAATCTTCTCAGCGCTTATAAAGGGGCAGGCCCAGCGTGACCACGGTGCCCCGGCCCAGGGTGCTCTTGAGGTCGAGTGTGCCGTCCAGCGCCGTCATGATGGAATCCACCAGCGCCAGACCGATTCCGCTGCCGCGCACCGAGTTGCTGCCCTTGTAGAACTTGGTCTTCACGTTTTCCAGGTCTTCCGGCGGGATGCCCCGGCCCTGGTCGATGATCTCGATGAAGGCCTTATACTCACCCTGCCAGATCTTCACGGTGATGCGCCCGCCGGGGGCCGAATACTTGATGGCATTGTCCAGGATGTTGATGAACACCTGCCGCAGGCGGTCCGGGTCGGCATAGACGGGGATCATCTCCTCCGGCTCGTTGTAGGAGAGCAGCAGCCCCTCCCGCTGGATGCGGGCCTCGCAGAAGAGGACGGCGTCCGTCAGCTCGGCCACAAGGTCCAGCAGGCGGCAGTCCATCTTCAGGCGGCCGTTCTGCAGGCGGCTGAAATCCAGCAGCTCCTCCACCATGTTGTACAGGCGGGCCGTCTCGTTGTTGATGATCTCCAAGCCCTTGCGGTAATTCTCGTCCTCCGGGTCGTCGAGGGTGCGCAGCGTTTCCACCCAGCCCCGGATGGAGGTCAGCGGTGTGCGCAGCTCATGGGACACCGAGCTGATGAACTCATTCTTCATCTTCTCGGTCTCTTCCAGCCCCTCGGCCATCTGGTTGATGGTGCCGCGCAGGCGGTCCACCTCGTCGCGGCTGTCGCCGGTCACGGGCAGGCGGACGTCCAGTTCTCCCCGCGCGATGCTGGCGGCGGTGCGCTCCACCTGCCCCAGCGGGACCACGATGCTGCGCACGAAATACAGACCGGACGCCACCGTAAAGCCCAGAATGACCACCACCACCACGATGCTGATGAGGAAGACGCTCTTCAGCTGATTCTGGATGAGGGTCAGGCTCGTGACGAGCCGCATGGCCGCCACATCTTCGGCTGCATAAGGTACCAGACAGCAGACGGCCATGACCATCTCATTGCTGGCGGTGCGATAGATGGCCATTCCCATGCCGTCGGCGTTCTCCTGTGCCCGCTCAAAGTCAACACTGCTCAGGATGCCCTCGGCATCGGTGCCGCTGGATGATGCGATGACGCCGCCGTAGCTGTCCAGCAGCATAAATTCGTATTTGTCCTTATCGGAGAACTGCTCCACCATCCGGCGCAGGGCCACGCTGCGGTTGGCGGCGGCTTTCTGGGCTGTGTCGCCGGTGTACATCTTCAGCTGGCCGTTCACCGAGGAAAAGCGGCGGTACATCGTCTGCTGGACGCTGTTGTAGTAGTTGCGTGAGCAGCTGTACAGGAACATGCCTTCGACCAGTATCAACAGCAGCACCGTCAGCATCAGGCTGCCCCGCAGCCATCGCCTCGTGATTCCGCTTCTCACACTGCGCACCTCCCTTCCTCAGTCTGCCTTTTGTGAGCCGGAGCGGGTCATTCTTCCCACCGGTAGCCGTAGCCCCACACCGTCATGATGTGGGTCGGGTGGCTCGGCTCATCCTCCACCTTCATCCGCAGGCGGCGGATGTTCACATCTACGATCTTCACGTCGCCGAAGTAGTTCTCGCCCCAGACGCCCTTGAGGATCTTTTCCCGCACCAGCGCGATGCCGGGGTTGTGGAAGAACAGCTCCATGATCTGGAACTCCACCTGCGTCAGCTCGATGGGGCGGCCCGCCTTGAGCAGGACACGGCGGTTCTCGTCCAGCACGAAATCGCCGCTGACGAGGGCGGCGGGAGCTGCTTCCTTTCCGTTCTCCCCGCCCGTCGAGCGGTTCACACGGCGGCAGAGCGCCTCCACGCGGGCCAGCAGCTCGCTGACGCTGAACGGCTTGGTCATATAGTCGTCGGCACCGATGGACAGGCCGCGGATCTTATCCTGCTCCTGCCCTTTGGCGCTGAGAATGATGATGCCGATCTTCTGGTCGGTGCGGCGGATGGTCTCGCAGAGCGAGAAGCCGTTCATGCCGGGCAGCATCACATCCAGAATGGCCGCATCGCAGCCTGGTCTCTGCTCCAGCAGCGGGAGCGCAGCCTCGGCGCTGTCGGCCTCCACGGCCTCCATCCCGGCCCGCCGCAGGTTCAGCGCGATCATCTCGCGGATGCTGGCTTCGTCCTCCACAACAAGTACCTTGACCATCTACAACATGCCTCCGTTCTATTCCGCCCCGGTGTGACTGCGGGGCCGGTCTTTTTTCAACTGATTTCTTTTGGATTGCATCCAGCCGGTCGGACAGGCTCAGTTCAGCCGATACAACGAGCGGGACAGCCGATAGGTCTGGTCCTGGATGACGGCATCCCCGCCCAACTTTGCCTGCATCTGGCGGGATGCCACCACGCCCAGCCGGGTCCAGCCCGCCGCGCTGGCGCTGGACGGCACCAGCCGCAGGGTGAGCACCAGCTTGTTTTCGTCCACGGTGCGCAGCTCCACCGCATCGTCGATGTCGGCGCTGTCGGTGAGCAGCAGGTTGCCCTCCCACTCGGCGGGCAGCTCGATGTAACAGTTCGTCTCTTCGTCCAGCAGGCCGAAGCTCTTTTCCGGGTCGGGCCGGGTGTAGTCCATCCAGACGATGAAGTCCATCCGTCGGCTCTGGCTCATGTTCAGCAGACCGGCCTCGTCCGGCTGGGTGGGGATCTCCACCGTGCCGTCGCCGTCCAGGTCGCGGCTGACGAGGTTCGGCACGTTGCGCAGCGAGGCGCTGTAAAGCGCGCTGGCGCTGATCTGCTCGGCCGGGATCATCTGCTGGCTCTCTTCATCGAAGCGCAGGAGCACCGTGGCCAGATTGTTGCCGGAAATGCCGGTCCAGCCGTCCAGCACCAGATAATGCCGGCCATCCGCTCCCAGGCCCGACGCCACCGAGGCGCAGCCGGAGAACTTGTCTGCCGACAGGCCCATGACGGCCACCTGCTGGAAGCTGCCGTCCCGGTTCACGGTCAGCAGCTCGATCTGCACTCCGCCGTCCTCCAGCGTGGACATCAGGATCAGGTCCTCGTTGCCGCCGCCGGTGATGTCCTCCACGAGGTACTGCTCGTAGGACTGCTCCAGAATGGCGTTCACCTCGCCGTGTTCGTAGGAATAGACGGCCAGATAGCTGTCACCCTGCGCGGCCAGATAGCCCACCACCAGCTGCACGGCGTTTCCGTCCTGCAATTGTGCCAGCCGGACATTGTCCACCGTGTCAGCCAGACCCTCGATGGTCTGCTGCACCTTCCACGCGCCTGCGGCATCCCTCTGCAAAAAGGCGATGCAGACGTTGGAGGACTGGGCCGTCGTGTAGAGCACGGCGGCGTCCTGTTCGCCGTCGCCGTCCAGATCCTGCAGCAGGAAGGGCGAAAGCAGCTCCCCCTGCATGGGGTATTTGAGCTGCGCACTCTCGCCCAGCCAGTCGTTCAGGGCACTTTGCAGCGCACCGTAATCGCCCGAAAGGCGCGGAGCGCGCAGCAGATCCTCGACCTGCATGTTGTCCGTCATGGGGAAGCTGCACCCCGGCAGCAGCCCCAGCAGGCAGCAGGCCGCAAGCGACAGGAAGTGTCGTCGTTTCAACCGCAGTTCCTCCTCTCTGTGGAAAACTCCCGGCTGCGTATACAGTATTCAGTATAGCACGAATCGCGCCTCCGGGCAACAAAAAACGCCCTCTCCCCGAAGGGAAAGAGCGTTTCGTTACACTGTTTCTACAGTCAGAGTCGATCAGACGAGCTCCAGAACTGCCATCTCAGCAGCGTCGCCGCGGCGAGCGCCGATCTTGATGATGCGGGTGTAGCCGCCGTTGCGGTCAGCGTACTTGGGGCTGATCTCATCAAACAGCTTCTTTGCAACATCTTCCTTGGTGATGTAGGCATACACCTGACGCTTGGTGTGCAGGTCGCTTGCCTTGCCAAGGCTGATCATCTTCTCGGCCATGGAACGAACGTCCTTAGCGCGAGTGACAGTGGTCTCAATCTTGCCATTCTCCAACAGGTAGGTAACCATAGCGCGCATCATAGCGTTGCGGCTGTCGCTGGTTCTACCGAGCTTTCTGGTACCGGGCATCCCGTTTCACTCCTTAATTATTTTAGTTATTCATCGTCTGTGTTCAGCTTGAAGCCGAGGGAGTCCAGCTTCGCCATGACTTCCTCCAGGCTCTTGCGGCCGAGGTTGCGAACTTTCATCATTTCGTCCTCGCTCTTACTGACCAGATCCTCGACCGTGTTGATACCGGCACGCTTCAGGCAGTTGAAGGAACGGACGCTCAGATCCAGCTCTTCGATGGTCATCTCCAGAGCCTTCTCCTTGTCGTCGTTGGTCTTCTCCACCATGATCTCGGTGCCAGCGGCCTCATCGGACAGGTTGACGAACAGGTTCAGGTGCTCGGTCAGCACGCGGGCAGCCAGAGAAACGGCCTCCTGCGCATTGATCGTGCCATCGGTCCAAACCTCAATGGTCAGCTTGTCGTAATCGATCGCCTGGCCAACACGGGTGTTCTCAACATTGTAATTCACCTTGAGAACAGGGGTGTAAATGCTATCGACGGGAAGAGTGTTGATGTCGTTCTTCTCGACGATGGCCTGCTTATTGCGCTCTGCGGGCACATAGCCGCGGCCCTTATCGAAGGTGAGCTCCATGACGAGCTTGCCGCCCTCGCCCAGGGTCGCAATGTGCCATTCAGGGTTCAGGATCTCAATATCGTCGCCCTGCTTGATGTTGTCAGCGGTGACCTCACAGGGGCCCACTGCCTCAACACGCACTGTCTTCGGACCATCGGTGTACAGCTTTGCAGCAATACCCTTCAGGTTCAGGACAATTTCGGTAACGTCTTCCTTGACGCCCTCAATGGTGGAGAACTCGTGGACCACGCCGTCGATCTTGACGCTGGTCACGGCGACACCGGGCAGAGAGGAAAGAAGCACACGACGCAGGCTGTTGCCCAGTGTGATGCCAAAGCCACGTTCCAGGGGTTCCGCGACGAATCTGCCGTAGCGGCCGTCCGGGGACAGGCTTGCCGTTTCGATTTTGGGACGTTCAATCTCCATCATATCTATGCCCTCCTTGTCAAACCGACGTTGCCGTCGGCCCATTATTAAATTCTTTCAAAGAAAAGAATGCGAAAGACTGCCATCCATCCGGAAGGCATGTCCTTCTTAATGGATTACTTGGAGTACAGCTCGACGATGAGGTGCTCTGCAACTTCGTAGTCGATGTCGCTGCGCTCAGGGAGCTTGGTGACGACGCCCTTCAGGGTGCCGGCCTCGCGGTCCAGCCAGGAAGGCAGAGCCACGACGGGAGCCTCAGGGCCAGTCAGCTTTGCGAACTTTGCAGAAGAACGGCTGGACTCACGGACCTCGATCACGTCACCAGCCTTGATCTGGTAAGAGGGGATGTTGACCTTCTTGCCATTGACGGTGAAGTGAGCGTGGCTCACCAGCTGGCGGGCGTCGCGGCGGGTCTGAGCAAAGCCCAGGCGGAACACGACGTTGTCCAGGCGGCGCTCCATGAGCTGGAGCAGGTTCTCACCGGTCTTGCCGGGCATTGCCTCAGCACGCAGGTAAGCATTGTGGAACTGCTTTTCCAGAACGCCGTAGATGAACTTGACCTTCTGCTTTTCCTTCAGCTGAGAAGCGTACTCAGACTGCTTCTTGCGCATGTTGCCATTGGAGTTGCGGGTGGTATTCTTCTTTGCATAGCCCATGACCGCAGGAGAAATGCCCAGGGCCTTGCAACGCTTTGCGATAGGCTGCGTATT